>Ga0116231_10010959_pt1 | contig 14225 bp, 10 predicted proteins | sample S1TSphgellanicum_2_FD_89695 | JGI IMG/M metagenome (GOLD analysis project Ga0116231, IMG submission 89695) | Host-associated microbial communities from peat moss isolated from Minnesota, USA - S1T2_Fd - Sphagnum magellanicum MG | ecosystem: Host-associated > Plants > Peat moss > Unclassified... | reverse complement strand
TTCTTAAACAAATTTTTAAAAATCATTTTGGTTCCATCATCATATTTTCCCTATTACCACAATTTCATTATCCATCATCATTAAATGACATTCAAGTTTGAGATATTAATATTTGGAAAAAAAATGAGGATGGATGTAAATAATTTTGAATTTATTTATCTTCTAATCATGGATGAATTTCATCCAATGATTTATTTAATCGAAATCATAAATAAAATTCATCCATATGAAATCATCCATCCATGTAGGTGGATTAAAATCACATTAAACTTTAAGTTCCAAGCTCAAGCTTCATGTTCATGCAGAAACCATTTTTAAAAAAAAATCTTTTGTTCCTTTATTTTATTCAAAACTAATTTTTTAAAAGATATTTCAAAACTCAAATTAGTTCACTAGGTCATCTTAACATTTGGCAACCATATTGCAAATATTGAATGCAAATTTTTTGATTCATTATCATTCCTATTTGGATAAATATTATTTAGAGCTATTTCACTCTACCAAAACAAACCATGGATTTATTGTTGTTGTTTAATAAATTGAAAAAAACCAAATTAACCAATAGATTACAAAATATATATAGTCATTTACAGTATGCCAACAATGTTGATAAGAAGTATGAAGAAAATAATAGGTCAGGTTTTGAAAGAAAGTGTTGAAGTAGGGCATATAGGTAACTAAGAATGACTAAAGTAGCCAAAGATTGACATAAAGGAGGCTATAACTTTTCATAACAAGGAGGAGAACAAATTGGAGGACATTATCGAAAATACCAAACTGAAAATTGTACAACCTATTGAAAACCATCCACTAGAATTGCGACACATCAAGACTGAACCAGAAACTTCACAGGAACCAATTTAGGACCTTACTGAAAATAAAACCTTTTGGTACCATGAGACCATGATGAGAATTCCACATGCCAAAAAAAGCAAAATTAATCAATTCCAAAGGCGATTTGATGAAATCCATCGGTGTCAAGGGAAGGAGTTTCTTGATGGGATACGAAATGCATAGTCCTCGAGGATGAATATTTCGAATGAACAGGAGTTGCACCAATAAATTTTAGTAACCCTTGTTTTTAGCATTTGTGCTTTTCCTCATGGGTTTCTAGCTTATACCTTTTGTCAAAATTTGGGTCACTAATTAGAAAATTGCCCTTATCAATCTAGTCAAGTTTTGCTTATAGAGATGGTATTGATTGGGGACTTTATCTAATATCAACACCTATTCAAATTTTAGTTTCAAATGTTTAGAATTTAGTTTAGTTTTTAGCACTACTTGAAGTATCTTGTAAAAAAACTTGTTTTTCCACTTGTCTTTGTTCCCTTTTCCAAAAATGTCATGGAGCAAAATTTGGCAAGTTTTTTAAATTCAATGTTTCTTCATGTTGGACCATATACATCATATTTTGGTTTCGGTTATGGTGGCATAGGGAGTGTTCTTATAATGTGGCCTCCAATGTCTGATCCTTTTGTTAATGATACAACACCATTGAAGTTGATTTCGGAAGTTGCACAAGTTGGGATTATAACAGATTATGGGGAGCCTTCAGGTGAGGATGATGATTCATCCAAAAAAAACGAAACCTTAAGATGACATGAATTGTTCCTATCGGAAATCCATACCATGAATGAAGGTGTAGACCATCCTCAATTGGAGATGGTGGTGGGCTTCCTATTAGTGGACGAAATGTATTGATGAGCAGTAGTGGTGGTGAACCTTTTGGCGATGGTGGTAACAATGTTCCAGGAGGCAGTGATAACTTTCCTTTAGGAGGTGGTGGTAGTGATCTTCTAGGAGGTGGTGGTAACGGTCCTCTAAAAGGCAATGATAATGATCCTCTAGGAGGTGGTGGTAACAGTCCTTTAAGAGGTGGTGGTAACGGTCTCCCAAGAGGTGGTGGTAATGGATCCCTAGTAGACCAAAATCCAAGATCATACGGTGTAGGACCAATAGGACCGTGGATAGGGCCTATTTGGAATTTGTGGTACCCTTTGTGGTATCTTGTCTAACCACCTATAACACCAAATCTTCTACTAAATAAAAATCCATACCCTACCCCATCCACACTATATTTAACAATGGGTGTGTTTGCCCTAATCAATCACAATTCACAACTACCAACAAATTCCATCAAGCTTTAATCATGGGAGTTATCACATTTTTTTTCCCATTTGGAATCGTAAGAAGAGATGATCAGATGTCAACATGTTTAGTTTCTCTTTTGTGGCCAATGATTGTTCACAAGCTTTTTGCCCAACAAAAATAGGTAATATGTTTTCTTTCTCCATTTCCTACTTTTTTTTTGTCCTATTACTTTTTGGTAATAAAGTTTGACGGGTTTACACCACAATTCCTATTTAGGACTAATATTCAAGACTTCATTGACACATGACATAAGTGTCCAACACATGCCAAAATGATCACCAAGCACTAATGGTCTCACTCTTGATCCACCTATTCTTTAACAAATTGGGGTTCCAATTTTTTGAAAATAATATAAATCAAATAATTTAAAGTCCCTAATTGTTTGAAAATTTTCAAAATCAAAGAACCTCCTACCAATTTTTTTTAAAGAATTGGTAATTTTCATCAAAGAACCATGAAATAACCAACAATACTATAAAATGTGAAACCTTGCCAATCATAAATAAACCAAAGCACCCAAAAAAGGGGGAATACAAGGAACAAAATGGAAGGACCCAAATCCAAGAAGACAAAATAACCACCAAAGAAGGCAAACCACCATGGGAACTTCAAGTTCTTGAACCCCCTTTTGTTGTGAGAAGCATATCAAGTAAGGAAAGGCAAGGACTTTTTGAAAGGACTCATAGCCTAGAAGAAACTTCACATATTGCAACAACACATGTCAAAATAGAGACCGCTTGCACACACTATAATGCTATTGACACCTTTTACTTATAAAATGCATGCAAAATTGAGAGAGGAAGGCTTCTAGTGCCTTTTGTTCCCCACGCCATTTGGCACATTGATGAAGAAACCCATCCACTTTGTTGGTGTAGACATCCGAAAACCTCTGTAGTTAGAAGGAGAAACATGTTCGTTGAAAATTGATCATGATAAAGACCATCCTTCACCTAAACCATGATTATCACCATAACCCATGAGAAATAGTAACCCATGACACTAAATCAACTTGAGTGGGGTCGGTGATGATAATGTCTACCAACATGCAAACACTATTGACTAAATAACACAATGTTGATTTAATGACACGAAGATTGTAGGATAGGGGGTGAGAGAACATGGGTCTACAATTGTGAAACATGAAATCTTGCATCTTTCACAATGGTTGCAAAAACATTTCAGGCAACATCATGCAAGGCAATCCTTTCCTCACCATGCATGCAACAAAGAAGGTGGATCCCCATAGGATTCAAAAGTTGGTTACAAATGTAGTGCGACACCCCAAGGATTAAAGGATGGGAAATAGCCAACCAAGTGCGTAATGCGGTGGAGAAAACATTTAAAGGTAGGCATAAGAAAGGAATGACTAGGTGGGTTAACACTTAAGCACCCACACTTGGCCCCACACACAACCTCAAATGTGCTCGATGTGAATTTGAAGGTAAATAAAAAAGGATGCTATTAAAGGAATGGTCATGCAATCTTTGTAAAATACTTTCCTGAAGGCAATCTACACCTCTTTTAACCAATTGCTCAAAAATATTACAACGTCTAAGGGAAGAAGCTTTTGTGCTAATATCAAATGTGTTTCGAAATGGAGTGGCCTTGAGTTGTTTGCACCTATCGCCTCTAATAAAAACATGCAAGAATCCAACAAAAATATGGAAGTTATGACAAGGGCTACTAAGGCCCAACTCCCTAAATATGTAGTTGGAGCAATGACCTATGAAAAAATAACCCTATGCCCCCAAAAGATTTGCATTTACATATACAATATTACATAACAAAAATAGAAGTGGCACCCCCATTGGCATTGTGTGATAACTCAATGTTAAGTAACACATCAAGTAACATTAATTTTGACAAAAACATAAATTTCAAAACAAACAAACAAATCCTAAAAAAAATTGGTGTTACACAAGGTGGCCAAATAATAATAATAATAACTTGGTGGTTAACTAAAATATTTTCCTATACAATTGTTCTCCCACTTTTTTATTCAAAACAATCTTGTTACAAATAACAAAAGGAAATAACATTAATAAAATTTGATTACGCATAGAAAAAATTGTGCAAGTATAGTTTTAAATTGTTCTACAAATTAAAATTTCTACAACTTTTTAATTGTTTCAAGAATTGTTTTCATGACAAATAGTCATCATGATGGGTCTATTTGGAAGAACATTCTTTGATTTTGATGATGGAGCAAAAAATTTAAGATGTGAGTCTTCAAAGTTAATTTGTAAGAACTAAAGTGTTTGGAACAAAGCTTTACTTGCATTGCAATGAAGCAAAACTTGTTTTCTTTGTCAATGAAATAACAAAAAGAGAAAATAATTAAAGTCAAAAAGAAATAAATGAACTTTCACAATGACAAGTATTAAACAAAAGTCAAGATTAATGAAGAATTTGTATTAAGTTCCAAATCAAGCTTGAAATGTTGTAAAATGCAATAAAAAAACACAAAAAGAAATAACTGTAGAAAGTGTTGTGAATTGAGCACAAAAAAGAAAAAAAAAGTGAAGCCATCACCATCAATTGAGATCAAAAAAACAAATTGAAAGCAAGTGTAGAAATGAAAAGAGAGTGAAGAGAAAAGTAAAAATGAGATATGAATGGGAGTGGAGGAAAAATCAATGAGGAATGTGAAGAGTGTGCTCGAATTACAAATGAAAGAAAACATAAATTATACTAGAGTATGAAGAGGGGAGACTCATATTGACTCAAAGCAATCTCATAAATGTTGATGTCAACACTGGTTACAAATAGAAAATGTAGCTTCAACATCGGGCAAGTGTGAATATCATGATGCTCTAATGATAGAACATAAATGAAAAACAACTCTAACAATGTAGTATATTTGGAACAATATCACTAATTTTTACATCCAAAATTCATATTAAAATTGTTTGCCCCTCCCCCCACCAATGTATAGTAAATATTGGACAACACACTCTAAGGAAACTCATGGGCCAATTTCTATGGTTGTTTAATCACTAATCATCAATGGTTGGGTAATCATTAATTTGTTTGATCGACTAGAAACAATCATTTTCTTTTGTAAAGTCTTTTGACACCCACAATATCTTACACAAATTTACAAGAACAAATCCCATTTTCACACCCTTGTGGCATTAATTTCATCCAATTTTTTTAATAAATACCATTTTATTGCAATTACCAAAGTTGCAACTATAAGAAATCATGGTTTCTCAATTGAAAAATTAGTCAAAAGGGTTTGGTCTTGTTCCTCCCCATTCAACTCGACCAAAATGTTATTTTGAACAATTCAATTTGGACTTGTCCATTTTGACTAATGCCTTTTTACCATTGTTTTCACTATAGTTATCAAGGACAAAACAAATATATCACTTGGCAATGAATAAGAACAAAATGATTCTATTGCTTGAACAAAACATGATGCAAATGTAATGTGACATGGACTAAGAATATAAAAACCACAACTTGCATTGGCAAAATTGAGAGGTGATGCCCTCATAATTGTTATTTCTAAATACAAAAAAAAGTTTATAAAAGTCCATTAACTTTTTAAAAAGTTTCATCAACTAAATTTTCTATAAGCTTCTATTAGGTCATCGTTTAGAAGCTTTCATTAATCACATCTTTCTTTTTTAATTATGAACTCTTTTTTTAAAAATTCTACCAACGTCATCTTTTTGAAAGTTTTGCCAACTACATTTTTTAATAAAATTTATCAACTATTCTTATAAAAAATCATTAACTAAATCTTTTTAAACCAAGCATATTCCACAAGGAACATTTTATAAATTTCCTTTATTGAGTCATGTCAATGTCAATAATCAATATGTTAAAAAACTTATCAATTTTAGGCAACAATTTTTTGACCCAAAAAAAATTGTCCCATTAAAAAATATTTTTACTATTTAAAACTCACAATAATTTTTTATGGTACATACATAAATAGGTAATAAGTAAATAGTTAGGTAGGTGGGTGACATACCTATCTACATACCTATGTATTTACTTACACACAATCCATGAAATTCCTTTCCTACTTACCTTACTATAGGTTTACTAGTTTATCCTAAATTAAACTAATTAGCTAGGCATGTGAATAGGTTATTAGCATGCGGATTTGAACTTTTCATCTCCATGCAAATAAACCAAGTTTTTAACCAATGGATTGTAACCCCAAATGGTGGTTTTTTCTATCAATCTATTCATTTGATCCATGTTTATTCCAAATTTGGGTACATAAATAAATATGAAGGTAGGTAATAGATACAACTAAGTTGGAAGTAGATAATAATGTTGTACACATTTTTAATATAAAAACCTTTGGTCTTAAATATGAAACTTTATTGCTTTTAATGGACCTTCTAGTCCAATTTTGAGACCAATTTTTGGGTTTCTACAACCTCCAATTCTAGTTTTTTCTTAAGAAAATGAAATTTCAATTTGATAAAAAAATTAGCTTTAGTCCCATCTCCATTGCTATAACTATTTTATTTTTTTTGTGTGAATAAATTTTATCAGCCAATCCACACAATCAAGAATAGATATTATGTAACATTAATTATTTACAACCAATGGACATTAATTACTTACATAAAAAGTGGGGTCAAGTTTGTTTTAAGTTGTATTTATGTACCTAAAGAACATAAACATATTGTATGAACCACAACACCCCTAGTTCAAAATTTAATTCAATTTTTTGACTAGCTAATTACTTGGTTCATTCTAATGGCAATTTTAATAAAATGTGGAACTTCTAGTCTAGAGCCTTTAAAACTTGATCTTCAACCTAAACCTAAACATGCATAAAATCAAGAACCTACTAATACCAAGTAAGTAGGTTCAAGGTAGGTAGGTGTATTAACCATCTATACAAGTACCACACCTACTTAGTTTAAACCTACCCTATGTAGCTTAGCCTAACCTACCCACCCACTTACTTACCTATTACATAGGTCTATAGGCTAAGTAGGTAAATGGTTACTTAATATTATTAAGTAATAATTAACATTATACTTCTCCAAACTTTTGCCTAACTATGAACCTAACCTACCTAGCCTACTTAACTTAGATAACCTAACTAGGCCTAACTAGTAGTTTATCTAGGCAAGGTTAGCTATATTTTATTATATTTTAACATTATAGTAATTGTATAATTATTATTTAAATTATAATTATTACCTACCTATTTACATATGTACTTATTGTCAACCTACCTATTACCAACCTCAAACCTTCTTATCACCTACCTACTCATACCTATGTATTATTTACCAACCCCAACCTACCTACCAATATATTAACCTACATATTATTAACTTCAAACATAACTACCTACCCATGAATTTTTAATTCTCAACCTACCTATCACCAACTTATATACTTACTTAAATGTATTTGTTACCAACCCACTTAACCTACCTTAACCCAACCTTTAGCCTAATTTACATGTATTACCAACCTACATAAGCTAGTGTAACCTACCTAGCCTTAGTCTATGCATCAATAATTTGATTTTAATATTACAATTAAGTTAGCCTCAAGATTATCAATATCACACATGTATTCCAAATTATGATATAAGGTATTACAATCATGTAATATGATTATAATCATTGATTAGTAAGGTATTATTGGCATGCAGTAATAAGTATGATTAATATTAATTAACATTATGGACATGTCCTTCATAATTAGATGATTCAAAATAAGACATGGCATTACAAGAAATTTGGAAAATAACAACTCAATTTACAATTAGATTTTAGTCATAACGGACACCTTTATTATAAAAAAATTTAATCACCAAAGACAAATGCCATTGCACAACTAATAACAAAACACGCCATGTCCAACATGGAAGTCATAACATCAATTGCAAATCCTTCTAACTATAATTCATTTTCTCATGGACGCTACCATGAATGAACATGAATATGACATGGACCTCATGTAGCCTACATGGAATTTTACTTTGCAATTACATTTGCGATTACTTTATGGATAGTCACACAATGCCAAATGTCTTAGCTACCTAACTTAGCTTAGCTTAATTACCTACTTACTTACCTAGGTAAAATAATAAGTAGGTAAGTAATAGAAGCCTACATAGCTTGCTTAGCCTAATTGCCTCCTGTGCATACCTACATAGCCTAATTTATTAAGCTAAATGCCTACTAAGCCTACATAACCTATTTTACACCACAATACCTAGTTTAACCTAAATTATCCTACTTTTCCCTACCTAATTTAATTTAATCCCCAAGGTGCAAATATGAAGACTTAAACCCCTCGCTTCCACAAGGATTAACCAAGTCTTTAACCATTGCATCCCACCCTTATAAGGTGTTAAATTTTAAATCAATTTGTTTATTTCACATCTTGTTACATACACTAGTTGTGTAAATAGTTAGCAAGATACGTAATATGTAGGTAGGTTGTAGGTAGGTCAATAGCTAGCTAACTAGCTAGATAGGCCATTTACCTAGGTATGGCCTATTTGCCATTTACCTAGGTAAAAATATTTAAGTAAAGATGCCATCCTAGCCTCCTAACTTAGCCTATTCAACCTTGCTTAACCAACTACTTAGCCTACCTAATAGCCAATAATTCAATTCAAATACACTTTGAATTGCAAATAGTAAAGATACCATGTGTTATATAATTGTTTTGTAGAGTTGCAAATTTTGTTGGGCAATTTGGTTGTCTAGAATCAAATGATAACACCAACAATGAATGACATGTGTTCATTTTTTAAATCAATGTTTTCATTTTAAACTTGTGGTAATCAAAAATTATAGTCACATGGACAATTAAAATTTGGATCCATCACAATGAGCACTTGCAACTATGGTGACACAAAATACCACTCAAGGTGTAGTTGCAAAATGGATTGATTTGGACAATAGTTACAAACTAGTCACAAACATAGGGTCAAAATAGACAAGATTTTAGTGAGACCTTGCAAAATGTTTTAATTGTGAATGTCAGTTTTGATGTAATGTTAAATAACAATGTGGACATCAAGGTTCAACCATGCTAATAAATAGGATCCACTTCAAGTGTAACCAATCATATTGGGACATATTTACATATCTCATAAACTAAATTTCTTTGTTGAAAATGTGTGGTATTTGTAAAACAATGTTTTTAATTTTTAATTTAGGAGTTGGATAAGTTTTAAATAATCCAATAAATATGTAATATGTTTTAGCACTTTTAAAGCCCATAACCAATATTTTTCAACACAATGAAAAATCCCATGCTACCATATCAACCTATTAAGAATATTCAAAAAATCGTTTCAAATGGCTCCTTTGATTGCATTTGCACCCATCGACCTTATTTTTGTAAAACATATTGAAAGCATTTTTTAAAAAATTAATACAAGATTCTAAAGCTTTTTAAAATGTGCCAATATCACATTTACTACATTCATATTCAACCTATTAAGAATATTCAAAAAACATTTCAAGAGGTGATCATGGCTCCTTTGATTACATTTGCACCCATTGACCTTATTTTTGTAAAACATATTAAAAACATTTTTCTTTAAATTTTGATACAAGATCCTAAAAACTTTTTAAACCATGTCAATATCACATTTACTACATTTGTATAGTTTAAAATTCAAAGTCAAAAGGTTTTGCATACCTTCAAACTTGTATTAAAGTTGGCATTTTTGGTTTCTACATTGTTGAAACTATTTTTATGGCATTTTTAAAGGTAGAAGCACCTAAAACCACCAAATAAGCATAGCAAGTAAAGTAGACTTCAATTTTTTCCTCCTCTTTTTTTCTTCAAATACAAGACAATTTAAAATTCAACCCAATTTATCAAAACAATTTATCAATTAGTTATGAATATGTAAAAAATTGTTAAAAAGAGCTTATTCAATTATGAGTAGGCTCTTCTATGAATCATAGGTGAAACACCTAAAATCCTCAAAACATTCCTTTAATATGATCAAACAAGGATCCTAATTTACTTTTTTTTTAAACTTTTAATATGATCAAATAAGTAGCAAATTGTAAGAATTGTAATATTGAAGCCATTACCCACATTGTGTCGTTTTCAAAATAACTTTAAATTGTATTTTACTACAATGGCACACCCATAAACAAATTGAACATTTATAGGGATTCATAGTAGGGTTCAATTCAAGGTCCTCTAGTCATGGTGTTAGTTGCTCTTACCTTACCATGCTTGGACCCAAAAATATTTTGGCAAGTGACAATACACATTGTTTTAGCTCTAGGTTTAAATGATGACAATTCATGTTAGTGGTAAATTAATGTTAGATTATGCCACATGGTACTTAGAGCATCTTGAATAGTGCTCAATATGTGACTCTGTAAAAATATTCTTCACATCCAAGTTTAGTTATTTACTTTCTTGCAACCCCACCCATGAAACTAAAACTAGGATAACAAATAGGTGGGAAACTACTAATAACAAACCACCTAGAACAATCATTATGATGGCCTAATAAAAACATTGAACAACAGTTAGATCATATTATTACACTATTTTTTGTGGGTGCACAACATTACTATACCTTTTACCAACCATCTTAAAATGTGCAATTATGTTCAACCAAAAACATTTTCTTGAATTGGCCCGACATATTCTCATTTTTCTTCATCTAATTTAAATGTGCATGATCACATATTGAACATTGTTGGAGATGTTCTTATCATATTAACTTTAATTTGTTAGAACATTTAACACATACTTAATGTTAATACCATGTATGAATGGATTTATTTATCCATGGATATCCTTCCAAGAAAAGAGGAAGGATCTTGTACCTATTCTTTAAGAGTGGGAAAGATCTTACATGTATAAAATCCTTCGGGCATTTTTAATAAGTAGGCATACAAACCATCTTCCTTTTGGAACACCTTTAGCAATGGATTATAACATTAAATTAGATGAAAAATAGTAGTACAATAGTGCAAAAATTGTTATGACACTAAACTTTTGGATTGAATATCATGTTCTTCCACAAGGGCAATGCAAGCAAACAATTGTCTTTAATTGGTCCATTGTAACCATCATTTTCTTTTTGGTGAATTGGTGCAAAATTGCATTCGAAAAAGTTAAAAGACAAATATTCTTTTATAGATTCTTGCAAAAAAAGTGTAAAAGTTGACCTCACCCCAAAAACAATTTGTCAAATTTAAATAGGTTTTTAATGTTAAATCAAGTTTTTTGTAAAATTTTCTATCGTTTTGAGAGTTTTCCAATAACTTGTCGCCTTCAATGTTAAATCCTTTTTGGGATGATTGCCACATGTTCCATCACCAAATGAAAAAAAAATTGTTCAAAATTGTTACTTGTGTGGGGTGGGAGAATAGTTGTCTATATGTTGGATAATCATACCACAACCCAAATGATGGGCATTACTAGAGATGTTCTTACACCTTATGATCTACATATGTGTAGGCTAGGCTCAACTACTTCTTCATCCTAAACCCTTTAATTTGGGAATGACCCCACCCTAAAGCTTTCCCCTACACTTTTGAATGTTACCTATTACTACAACATAATTGAATAGGGAAAGAACCACTACATAGTTTAATACTAACAAAAATACTATTTCATCTTTAAATGATTTTAACAAGTTGAATAATCCATGTCATCTAGGTTTTGTTGAATGCACCATTATAAATAGGGTTGAGCAAATGAAATCAGGAAAGAACATGGTTGAAAACATTATTCGACATGACACAAATGAAATCTTTATGTAGTGGGTAAAAAATAAACTTGTATTATAGGGGCAAGGAGGAGATCCATTTAACATTTGGGACATGCTCCAACTAACCTTTTATCTAACGAATTAGCAAATCAACAATAAGGAAAAAAAAATTAATTATATTTCTTGGTTTAAAAGTTCCACGATATTTTGTTTTTCATACATGGATTCCATTTGGAGGATTGTTTCCAAAATTGAACTTTTCAAATCCTAATCCTAACATGGTCCACCTATTGAGCCTTCCATAAAATACCATCAAATTATGTATAGTATGATTATCCTTTTAAATTAAACCCCTCAGTCCATATTAGGTATAGGGAAAAAAAAGTTCATAAGAAATTGAAACATTTCAAAGGACCTAACATATTGAAGATCCTTTTTTTAATCCATCCCAAACGTGACATAGCCCCAATTCCAACACCTCTTGCCCACATTTTATAACTTTGTTTCTTTTGCCAAGGTTTGAATACCTGACATAATTGCCCTATTATTTTAATAATGAGTTCATTCAACAAAATGCTATCATTTAGTAACAAAAACAATTAATTTGTATTTCCCTCACCTACAACCAAGTTTGAATATTATTGTAACTTTTTAACATGTTTTCACATTTTTTGCATTAGATCAATTTTTTGTGTTATTTCAATAAACTTTGTGGCTTTTATTGCTTGATTTCTTTTTTAAGCCAACTTTTATTTTTTAATGAACAATCTTTAAGTTGAATTTTTTTAAAATTCTTTTTTGTTTTGTTAAATAATATGTAAACTATTATGGTCTTTGTTGTTTCATATTGTTTTCCTTTTTCATTCAACTTTTGTTTTTATAAGTCATCTCAAATTTGAGTTTCAAATAAGTTTATGAATGATATTGTGGACAGTTATGGCAATTGAACCTTCATATGAAAATGCAATTGGACATTATGTGGGTGTCTTCATGTTTAGAAGTTTCATTCATATTTTTTAAAGGGTTTTTAAGAGTCATCTTGAACTTTGAGGCATAGAATTGAAGTTGTATAGTGAATTTGTTTTTAAAATATCTCACAAAGTAATGTTAACCCAATAAGTTCAACCAAAAATTCATGTAACTTGTGAAAAATGGAGTTTATGTAATCATTTAAATTGTTTGTGACAAAAGTCCTTTTACCTACAAAGGGTTTCATAACTATCAATTTATGACATGTAATAATACAAATTTTATCAATTATTAACCATTGATATGCATTTGGATGACTTAATATTTAATTTTGGTAATATTTTAATAATTTATTAACATTAATTTAGAACTCTTTTAATTGGTATGTGTACACAAAAAGAAATCTTGTCTTTTTTCACCTTGACACATTGTGATTATTGTTTGATTTGATTACATTTCAACTACATTTGGCCATTTTAAGTTTGTAAGTTGATTGTTGCACTAATTAATAATCAATATTATTCATAGCTATTACGTTCACTATGTTGTTCGCTTATAAGTATAATTTGGATCTTTATTTATTTTTTTAATAATTTCAAATTGTTGATGTGAAAATTGAGGTAGCCTTCAACTTTATTTACACAATGCATTATAATGGGTTAATGATTTTTAAAACATTTCTTGAACTATTAACATGGTACATGAGTTGAACTATCAACTTTTAACATGTTGAAACCATTACTTAAGGGTTGCATTTTACACTTGGCATAATTTATTAAAACACATGTAACAATTTCAAACCACACATTTATATTGGAATGAATTAATGATTTTTTTCACATTTTTTCAATTATCATAGTTGAACCATTCACTTTTAATATATTAAAACCATTATTCACAAATTAAATTTTGCACTTATTATAATGTACAAAAACACATGCAACTTGATATTTTGCAATTATATATGAATGGTTTAGTGAAGTATTTCGCATTTTGAACTATTAACATTTGCACATGAGTTGAATAATTCACTTTGAATGTTGTTAAATTCACTATTCATAAATTGCATTTTACATTCATCACAATTTCACCTTTATATTTGAATGGGTTAATGATTAGGTCAAAATGTTCATACATGCAAAGTTTAAGATGCATGTAAAATTTTAATTTTAAACTTTTTTATATATTAAATTCTTGTACATTTATGTAAATTAAAAGGTTTTTTTTTCCTTTAATTTGTTTTAGGCATCATAGACAAGTTTATTATTGTGAATGTTCATGATGTTGTGACCGAACAACATGTCGCCGGACAAGGACTTCATGCATGTACTGTTGGTGTGAACATGAAAATCCTAATCTGGATAATGTGGCCGAGAATCTTGATTAGTGGCGGCGGATTTTCTCTTGA
>Ga0116231_10010958_pt1 | contig 14225 bp, 10 predicted proteins | sample S1TSphgellanicum_2_FD_89695 | JGI IMG/M metagenome (GOLD analysis project Ga0116231, IMG submission 89695) | Host-associated microbial communities from peat moss isolated from Minnesota, USA - S1T2_Fd - Sphagnum magellanicum MG | ecosystem: Host-associated > Plants > Peat moss > Unclassified... | reverse complement strand
TACAAGTAATGATAAAATAGTTTTGACATATTGAAAGTATAAAAATAGTTAATATGAAGATTTAAATGCTTCATTTTATTATTATAATTTTGAAGAATCATATCTTCAAATGTATATGTTTTTCAAAATTGCATCTATTAATCAATTTCAAATATACTAGTAACCTACTTTTATTATATAAAGCTTTTCGAAAATTGTATTCAACTTCCTATAAACTCAATGGAGGAGCTAATATGGCTTCACATTTTTATCTATAAAGTTTTTTAACATACATTCATGTGTCTATGTCAAAGGTTGTTTTGGTTTTAAACTAGATTTTGGGTGGATATTTCATTTTATTGAAAATTGCAAGTTCTTGGTTTTTAAATCTTTTGGAATCAAGAACCATATAGGAGGGTTGGAATGGGGAATTTGATTTTGATAATTATCATAAATTTTGGGTCTTCTTATAAATCAATTTTTTTTTAAACCACAAATTCTAGTTTTTTTGGGGGGGAAATGAAAATAAAAAATTGTCGGTCTAGTTTTTGAAAAAAAAGAACCAACATTTTCATGAAAGAATGAATGGTTTTTAAATATTTCAGAATTAAAATGCCATCCATTTTGGGTCTTGGGTAAAATATCTCAAAGAATCACATGTTCCATTTATTACAAAAAAACTCAAAAAACCAAAAAAAATCGTAAAAGAACTAGTGGTTTTGTTGGTAGATATTTGATTTTTAAAATTTTTTTGAAAATCATGAACATTATACATCATGATATTAACCCATTATTTGATTTGTTTGTTTGAAACCAATAGTGACAAACCTTAGGAATTGGCTCTAATAACCAATGGGGGTTTGGTGCACCAAAGAGATTAGTAGCATGATCAACAATATCTACATGGAGAGCGAGGAAGGGAAAGTGGTGAATCTAAACTTTCATCTTACATGTCTTCTCAACAACATTGTGACACAGACAATCTTTGGGAAAGTTTTAAGCATATGGACCCAAAGTATGTTAGTTTGGAGGAGTGTGAGAAGGTATGGGGCAGAAGGTGTTTTTAACAGCCATGGATTTAAGTACAAAAAGTCATGCATGGATGAGGATGTAATTGCTATGGGGTGAAAGTATCCTTGGGTGGTACCATTAAGAACCACCCACCCAAAAAACTTAGGAAATAGGTTCCCTTTTTTTATTTCATAAATGACAGTTTTTCTTTTTTAAATCCTTATTTTCCTATTGGTTAGAAGCCCCATCAATTTTTTTTCTTGGGGGTCTAGTATAGTAGTTAGCCTTGAATTGAGTTCAAAACTTGCATCGAAGTTACTGCTAGCGCTTTTAGCTTTCCCGCGCTTTGAACAACAAATTGCAATTTTCTTTAGGTAACTTGTTTCTTTCTTCATTTTTTTTCTTGTGTGAAATCATGTTATTTTGACAAAACATTCTACCTAACAGTTCAATTCAATCATTGTAGACTGTGACATGCAAGTATGGCTAAAGTACACAAAAGTCTTGTACACGTGTGGTTTTTATTATGTGGATTTACCAAGTCTATAAGTCCTTATTTAAACTTGTTGGATTTTATTTTTGACTCAGTGTGGTAAATTGTTGTTGTTCAAGTTAATGAAGAACTCCCAAAAGAAGATTTGGATTTACAATATTTCATCAACATACAGGGTTTACAAGGTACTAGTCAAGATGTGAGAACCTTGACGAACGCTAATGTGTTTGTAAAGGAGACCTATGCAATGTTCAAACCACATTTTGACAAAAATGGCTAGAAGTACAAGGCACAAAATGATGTGGAGTTTCAAGGTGTCATCAAAAGTCTTTACACTCAAGTTTTTAGGAAGGCTCATGTCCTAAATGACATTTTGTCTTTGGGAGTTTGCTCGTGCGATAGTTGCAAAAAACAAAGATATTAAAGTGAATTGGGCTACCTATGCATACTTAGCCTATAGAAAACAAAGGTCCCTTGAAACTATATGAAAAACAAGGCACAAAAACTTGTTGCGACTTCAAGAATGCCCACTACAAGCACAATAAAATGGTGGTGTTATTACACTTCATGTGGCTCCAAGATTTGGTTTGTAAGGTAAATCTACTACTTCAAGTTTAACAAGTGGTGCTAGTCTTCCTTCTAGAATTTTGAGTCTAAGACTCCCTCACCCACCTTTTAGTTTGGCACCTCATCGCCACCCCACAATGCGAGCACCAAAGACTTTAAAAAGTGGAAGGTTCATCATCCAAAAGTTGTTGCATCCACTTTTGTGATGTTTCGCAAGCCACAACTCCATGACCATTTGTCACTAAAGACATCATCAAACATGCACAATTTGTTGGTCGTGAAGCAAAAGGTTTTTTTAAGGATGAAGGAGCACTTGAAAGAAATTGTTGTAGAAAAATTGTAGAAGGAGGTTGAGCATCGGAAAGCCCAACTAATGCTCGATGATTGATGGGCTATCCATGCCCAAGCTAAGGCAAATTTTGACAAGGTGAAGGATGCTCTTCACATTGCTGAGCTTTCTTTACATGAGTTTTTTAAGAATCTTAATGGACTTTCTACATATGGTGTCCTTGTAGAATGTGTTGATAGTGATGAGAAAAAGGGTCAAGCTACTATGGTTTCAAATTTGCAACAACTTTGATCTAAAGAAAAAAAAATTATGCAAAATGAAATGAAATTATTATTAGCAAAGTTAGATTGTCAAGATTGTGAGGAAAATCTAACTACTTATGAGAACACATATAACAAACAGCTCCAAGCCCAAATTGTGTTTAAGAAATTACGAACATTGGTTACGAGGTATTGGTCAAAATTGAACTCTAGTTTTATTACATTCTCAAATCTAATTCTTATCCTCAAGCCATTAGATTTTGCAAAAAAAAGTGTTATTTATGTTCAAGATTGCCTTGTGTGTAATGAAAACTATCATTGCAATGACATATGTGTGGCATCATGTAGTCACACATACCATCCTTGGTGTTTGGTTGTTCATTACACCTCTTCACCTAAATGTAAGGTGAAAGGATGTGAACAAGAATTTGAAAGTGATTAGCAATTATCTTTTGGTTTTTTCGATAAAGCTCAAGATGATGCAGACTCACCTATGCGGTTGGAACCAACACTATCTACAAGGGTTTCAGGTAATTATACTAACTTTGCCTCTCTCATTACCATCCTTGCACATCTTGTGATGAATTTGTTACTGTGGAAAATTCTTTGTTGTCTTTGAATGGAACATTACCTTTTTGAATTGAGTTACAATTGATCCAATCAATTTGATGCAAGGAAGTGGCAACATTGTTATAAAGTTATAATGGGTCTTGAACAACATTGAACCAAGTTTCTAATTGCTCAACTAAATTCTTATCAAATTCAGTTTCCTAATATCATTTGAAAGTTCCAATTGTAGGAATTATTATAATTCAAAACATTCCAACCTTGCCTTTGGAAGGAATTACTTCATGTAGTGTCGTATTGAAATACATTTTTTCAAGAATCCCTACGTTCCTTTTCCTAATGGATGTATACACAACTAAAAGGAGATGCAAATTTCTTGATATCCCTAATTCAACTCATGGTTCTTTTCATGTGTATTATTCCTTGTCCTAATTTTTAAGTAGTTTTCATCTTTCCTTCCTACATTATATTCTTGTTCATGAATTCTACCTACATTATATTCCTATTCCTGAATTATATGAGGACATTCTTATATGTTTCCTTTGTTACTAGGAAACATTTCCTGTTTGGTAAGGATTTGATTGAATTCATTAACAAACTGAAAAATTCAAGTTTGTATAATTAGGTGGACTATGACAATTGATCATCATGTTTGATTCTTGAATTTGTGTAATTTATATCCAAGTTGGACAACTTTTTTGTTGCATGAATTGTGGGTTTCTTTGTATTAGATTTAATTAAACTTTTTAGATGCAATTTATAAAAGAACACATGGATTACAAGGTTGGGATGTGCACATTTGAAAAGTTGAAATCACTTTATGTCAAAAAACTAAAAGAAAAGAACACATGGCTTGCAAATACCATGTAAAAATAGTTGAGCTAAGGAATGGGTTCAATAACATGAGGATGGCCTCAAAGGGGGTACACCAAAATCATTGTAATTGCAAGTACAATATTTGTACCAATGCTAGCAAAGAGCTTTGTACAACAATTTTTTGAATATCTTACGGCTTAATTTGGATATGTGGACATCAATATTGTGCCCTCCAAATGATATAATCTAACATCAGTCACTTTGTTTAAAAGGGGATTGTGAGGGTGTGGTGTAGATATGATCATTACTTTTTTTGTTTCAACATTGCTTTGAATTATATTGCGTCCATTTGATTGGAAGAGCCATTTGGCCAAATGAACATCTTGCGTGGTTTGACATGTATGTGAGGTAGTTCAAATCACATCAATCGAACTTGTTTTCATGTGGCATGACGTGGACTAAATTACAACTTTAATAATTTATAATTTAACTAATATAAATAATTTTATTTTGACATATTCTTGTGATGTGTTGACTTTGTAGGTATCAATAAATAAATAAACCCCAAGGAGTACTTTTTCATGGGTGCTACAAGGTCCAAATTCTTTAAAATGTACCAAAATCTTGTCACCGCATCACCCTTGTTTTGTCTTTTTTACTTAGTCTTGTTTTACCTTATAAAGACATTTATGGATGATTATGATGGAATCTAGAATTGTAATGGTATAAAATATATATAATCCTTTAAAAAATTTAACAAATTTCGACTCATTATTTTTTATGAGGATCAAAATATAGGGTAAAAAAGGATTACATTAAAGATTAGGCCCTTTTCATCCTATGTGGTACAACTTAAAAGATTTTCGACTTACATGGTTTGGTCCTTTTTTAGTTCATGACACAAAAAATGAGTCCATGATGGATTTGGGGATGTACTAAAGCAAGAGATATGAAGGAACAATTGAACATGGAGTCATCAAAGCTTCAAAATGATATATATGTTGTTACATTTTACAAGAGGAAACAAAATGAAGAGCATGTTGCATACCTTAAGGCTAGGCAATAGGTTCACCAATATTACCAAATTTAGTGAAACCAAAAGATGTGGATCATAAGGCACGTTGGGATTGTGAAATAATACCATGATCTTAATGTTAAAGGGGTAGGTAGATTACATAGTTTTTGGGCTTACAAGACATTAAAGATAGGAATGGGCCATTGCACACTTGAGGGGTTTGAATTTTGAATTCTTATTGAGTTTTGTTGTTTTGTTCATATTGATGGTGACATGGGGATTGCCCAAGGGAGAAAGTTTTTGGAGTTTGAGGACATTCGTAAAGACACTTCTAGAATAAGAGTAGAGATGTAGGTACTTTGCAGAAGATCTACAGATTTTGGTGTTGATTACCACAAGTTGGACTTACACAGAACATGGATTTTACTATATTCTTGTGGAGTTTTCAGTAAATAGGGAAAGTACAGACTTTTCCATTGATTTCCATTTTCAATTTGATGTGTGAATCATCTATGGTCTTTACTCTCATGAATAGGAATTGTAATTTTATTTATAGTTTCTAACATTGTGTTTTGGATTACAAATTCTGGTTATCAAAAATAATTATGAATCTAATGTATATTGTTGAATTGGAGATGTGTGTATGTTTAAAATCAGTGCAGAGTGTGAATGAGTGTATGTTTGTAATGCAAAATTGTTGTTATAGTAAGTGTGGAATGGTTTTGGAGAAATTAAATCCACATCTACCATTTGGTGACCATCTTTTGGCAATTTTTTTCTTTTAGATTTGATAAGAACAAAAGGGTTTTTTGCATTTTCCATTGTTTGCATTGTAAATGAGGGTGTTTAAAAAAGTGGTTTAGTTTCAATTCAAATTTGGAAGAGGTATATTAGAAAGCACCAGAGGTCTAAGCAGTTGAAGTTGTGAAGATAACAGAATGATCTACAAATTTTGAAGAAGAAAGGATTATGAAACAAGGTGAATTGGATGGTGACTTGGAGTTTACAATGATAATTGGATTTGGAGGCAAATCATCAAGGTCTTGAAAAAGAAACAAAAGACAATCATGAAAATGGAAAGGAATATGCAGGGATTACACAAACCCCATATCGGAATCTAATGTTAGATAGGCGAATTTTGAGAATAGAAGAAAGACTTGCAAGATGCAGGTCGTTTTTACCACAAGAGGTGGTAAGGTGTGAAGTATGGATTGGTCGTTTTCAAAGAAGGCATAATTATAGACAATGATCTCCACACAGAAATGCAGTCAAATATCCACTTAAATGAGTGGGTGCAATATACTTCTCAATTGTAATACATGGTTTAAAGTCGCAAAGATCAAAACAGAGCATGGAATTTTTGTAGTACCTAATCAACTATAAGAAATCTCAAGTCCATAGGTATAGTTAGTGACTAACCAAGGAAAGTATGTTACAGGAAGTATACAACCCAAGTTTGTCTCTAGATTATTATGAATTAGTGGAAGATTGGGAGGTGGAGAAAAACACCAATATCAATGTGCTTAAGGAGAATAAGGAAAAATACTTAAGACCATTTGAGTATGTAGAGGCACAAGTGAATGTGTTGGATGAAGTACCACAATCATACTCACATCAAAGAAATTCAAAGTTGGATCAAATAAGGTGCATAACTAAAATTAAGGATCATGAATTTGTGGATTCAGAGGCAGCTAGATTACTTTTAAAAGTATGTACATTCTATGAGGAAGAAAGACATCCAATCATGGATTGTCCTTTTGTGCCTTTTCACATCATAGTAGGCATTGCTAGACCTGTGGAGCTTCAAAATGTGGCAACAACATTAATGGATCAACCATAGGAGTAAGAACCAAGAATTCTTAAGGTCTAGAACACATTGAGAGGCATGGAGTTGGGAGGCTAATTAAGACCACAAAATAGATAAATTAATCCATCCGTTTAATTTAGGAACAAAATACCAAAGGTGTATTCACATCTTCATCTTGCACCACAATGGACATTAATGGATTACCAAAGAATGGGGAATTATCAAACTCAAGTCACTTCAACTTCACCAAGAATGTCAAAAGTGGTAGTTGTTAAAATTTGGAGATAACCTTTTGGAATAAAGGTTATTTGACCACTTCATTCTATAATACCAACCACAGGAGTAGAAATTATTGTTGCACCCACCACAAATTTTGTATGAAGTGGAGTACTAATTAGATCTATAGCTAATTTGGGTTGTGGATCAAGATGGGTCTCAACAAGAAGGAATTTAAGGGGTGAATGCATGAATGAATGGACCAATGTGGTACACAAAATGACCAAATCCAAAGTCCAAAACAGTAACTTTTCATGTGGGTTAAAATAAACTACATGGGTAATGGGTAAACAATATGGAGCTCCTAATTGGTTAGTTTTGGCGGCCATTTCAAATTAGAATAATGGCACCGATGTCATAGGCCTAAGGAAGGCATAGCTATACCTACGTTTTGAACTTTAGTTGTCATCTCTGTCAACTCAATGATTATTTTGACCTGTAAATTTGCGTGAAGACTTGGTCCTTTCACATCTCTCACATCAACTCACTGACCCCCTCACTGCATGTAACATCAACTCCTTAACTACATGTAAGATTAATTCCCTCACTACACATAGCATAAACATGTCTCAGAACATGTGTAATCTAAGGAGTGTAGAAAACAAGTGTAAGGTGAACATGGAGGGAATGAAGGTGAAAATAGAAGGAGTTACGTCAGCACATGTAAAACCATTGTATGGGAAGGTTATTGAAATCATTTTTTATCATAAAACTGTAATTAGTCATGCTCATATTGTGAAGGTGTATGACCTTTACAACAAAGGCCTTTGCCCTAAACTTCTTGAAATAGGTCAATTTGACAAAGTTGTTGGTGAAGGTATTGAAGAAGTAGAGTTTGACAAAAAAACCCATGTTGACAAAGTTCCCGTCAAAAATGTCAAAGAGGATTGCTTCTTGACATGGAAGCAGCAATATGAAAATCACAACGAAATGGGGCAATAGGTGTAATGGGGAGCTAAGGGGGCATTACATAAAATGTAAAATCTACTAGGAACATTTGCAAACTTTACAAAAACGTAATGCCCACTATTCCTCCTATGTAAGCAAATATTTGTTTTGTAACGTGACATCCAATTAGGCTACACTAGGGAAAATCCTTGACATCTGTACAAGTAATTAGCATCTTTCCATTTCATACTAAAAAGTGAACCCACTAAGCCCATTATGGCTCTAAACATGCCCATAAGCTCACCCAAGGAACTTGCCTACATGTTTGCTAGAAGTTGGAATGGGCCATCATCGGCACACTCTTGCATTAAAGGCATGATATATTGAAAAAACATGTGTCTAAAATTCAATCCTAAACCATTCATTTGCTGGCTGTGATATCACATTCATCTCACATTCCCTTAATCCATGTTGGTCCTAATAGTATGCACATATTAATAAGGTAGAATGCAAAAGTTCATAAGGTGTATAGAGTTTTCTTTAAAGTCCATATTCTCCCTTCTTGTTTCATTAGTCAAATCTTCCATTTGTTGCCCTTCTCACATTCCTACAATCCATCATCAATCCCTTGTAGTCTGAAGAGTCATGCATTTGGTGCACATATCCTTTTAGCTTCATGCACTCCATCTATAGTCCCTACAATCCATGTTTAGTCCATAGCTACAATTTGTTAGTTTATATAGTCAGGCCATGACCCCTCTTTAATTTTTGTAGTCCATCTATAGTCCCTACAATCCATAGCTATAATCCATTAGTCCATAGAGTCATTCCTTTGTTGCTCATGACCCCTCTTAGATTTTTGTAGTCCATCTATAGTCCTTACAATCCATCCTAAGTCATTTGGATTAATTTAGATTAATGTACTCCATCTATAATCCCTATAGTCCATCCTAACTCCTTTGCTACAATCCATTAATGCTTCTTTAGTCCATAAAATCATCCCTTGTTACCCATGATCCCTTTCACATCCTTAGTCCATGTGTAGTCCATTGCTAATCCCTAAAGTCATTATAAAAGAATTTAGAATGCCATTTAAGACTTCTAGTGACTTCTAGTATACAAATCCCTCTTTTAAATCCTTTTTGTTCCATACTTTGTGGCCCTTTAGTCCATACTATCCCATTTGTTGGAACATAGTCATAATCTAGGATGAACATTACTATTTGGGATGGTCAATTCAAGTCACGAAAAGTCCATTAGTTCTAGTAGACCCCACATGGATTTATGTAATTATGTTTTTGTAGATCCTCTTTGCACCTCCATCTCATTTTCTATAGCTAAACTTGGAAAGCACTTTATTTCTAAACCATTTGGACCTCACACAATGAATCCATCAGTTGGGAGCATCAAAGTCCTCCAAAGAAAACCCATTAATTGCAAATAGTCCACAAGAGGTAACATCACCAAATAACAAGCCTCAAGTATGTGTTATGGCAACAAAGGAAAATATCCAAGAACTTGAAGTTGATACATCTCCATCTCGGATCCATAAGAGAGAAATAAAAAAGACATTGGACATGCATTTTAAGGGTATGCCACTGGATGGCAACATGGAACATGGCACACCTTTGTTGTCCGAAAAACTTGATGGAGAAAATGTTATTGTTCCACATTGTGGCCTTGGTAAAGATAGAAAGTTTGAATCTATGAGCTAGATGAGCAAATTGTAGAATCTTTAGCAAAGCAATTTAAAAAGTCAAAGATCCCTTTTGTTAAAACGGTTTCTACAGCTACAACCACAAGATTTACAATGGTAAAGACTCGTGTGAAAGGCAAATAACATGTTCATTGAAGAAGTAATTTTGCTTTACAATTTTATGCATGTCAATTTCCATTAGATTCCTAGTGTTTTCTCTCTTTCTTTCTCTACTTGGATGTGAGATTACAACATGGATTGGATTTGGATAGCAAGGTATAATTATGGTGATTGCTAAGTTTATGGTCATATTTTGTTACTTGTGAAACACCATTTTGTGTGTATAGTTAAGGAGGTATAAATTGTCATTGACATTTTGCATTTGTGCTTTACTATAAAAGGCCCATGTTTTGAGTGGTAACCATATGTGGTTATGTCATGTTTTGATGAAGCAAGAGTGATCTTCTTTGGAGGTAAAAAAATTTGGAAAGGTAAGTTCCAATTTTGTGGTTGTCATGCATTAAAACTACTCAATGCCACAAAAGATTGAAATCCATATCTTGTAAGTGGTGGGAATCTAGAAAAACGATTTTAGAGTTGTTGAAAAGTAAACAAGAACATAACCACAAAGTTATGTTTCTATCAATGGTGCAAAGTTGGAAATGTTTTTGAATGAATGAACATTGATTGAAGACCCACATTGTTGTTAGGTTGAGTATTGGATCTCGTAAAGAGAGGATGCTTTGATTTGAATTAACACTTGGCTTGTCAAATTATGTATTATAAGCAAAAAAATTTGAAATATGTATATTGGACCATGTATGTTGTGGCAGATCATCAAAAGACTTTTTGGATGTATTAAAATGAAGATGACTAGACATGGATTCTATTTCTATAAGTGGTGCAAAGCCGTTTTGTTATTTTGGGTTGCAAATTTCTTTAGTCCAAATCGTATTGGACCCTAGGAAGGGGGGCATACATGATTTTTGTGAGGCACTCAATTTCAAGAACAATTTCCATATCAACCTCAATCAAGTGAGTAGTGGCAACTCATGACACAACATGTAAAGCCTTAGAAGGCAAAAATGAAGATGATTACATGTATTCAACTGTTTTTTTAGTGGTGTAGATTTGTCAAATTATTTTGAATTACACTTGTCTTCATTATCAACATGAGAGCCTAGAATCCAAGGTGCTTTAGTTTGTTGCTCAAGGTACTAGGCTTGTAAACATTTGGATGAACAAAAGTAGGGATTAAGCTTGATGTTTTTGTTAAGTATTTTGTGGAAATTAATTAGGAGAATTTTTGAACTTGTCATAGTGTAGATGACCACATTGAATTTTTATTTTAGTGACTCACATGTAGTGCTAAAGGTGTTTTGAGTTTCATTATGTTTTCAATCTACCTAGTTGGGACTAAACCTTAGGATGCATACCTTTGAGTTTTTTAGGCATTAAGTTTGTCAACTTAAGTAAATTAGATATGCATATTTGTCATCAATTCAACGTAATTCAGGAGGTCATTACAGAGATTTTGAAAGAAAGACATGTCTATCTCCATTTCATTTATTTGGGAAAAAGTTACAATTTAAAATTTTAATTTAATATTCTAGATACAATTTATTATAGATCTTTGGAATGTCATGTCATTGTGTAAATTTGTTACTATTGATAAAAATTGAATGAATCACATAATGTACATTTTCAAAACCATGTGAATTTTTTTTTGACATAAAAAAAAAATGTTATAAATCTTCAGAGTTAATATTATTTTTCCAATGTGCTCCTTCTTGACATAAATTGGAAGAAAAACTTAATAATTTTTTTCATAATGATGGCAGTGTCCATTTCCTTTACTATTGATACACATTAAAAAAAAACTCAATGTAGATATTCAAAGCCATGTTAGTGTAATTTTGCAAGCCAACCAAGATGGGTGGTGGGTAGAGTAATTCTCTACTTAAAAAATTATACACAAATTAAATTGAGAAATTTTATGACTGTACTCTTGCCTCAATAACAAATTTTTACATCTAAAGTTGCATTACACCAAATGATCCTTGATAGTTTCAAAAAAAAACTCATACACAAAATTTGAAAGTAATATGTTGTTAATTTTTTTGCTAATGTGATGCAACTTTACTCCTGAACTATTACAATACAAATTGTAGATATGTTTAAAAAGATATTATGCTTCTAAAGTTAAAGAAATTAGAGTATACCTTTTGTAACCCTATAAGTTTGCTTGTTCAAAACTTTAGTTTTAACTTGTGGTTGTTGGAGTTTATAAAGGCTTTATGGGGAAATGTTTCTCAAAATAGAGACTGGTTAAGGCTTTTTACCCGATGCAAAGTAACATAGATAAATTTCATGTGTTGTAAACTAGACATTACATTAGCTTGAAAAGTTTGATTTGCATTGATGCAATTGCCACACCTAAGCATATTTGAGAGCTTATGAATGTGGATGGGCTCATCAATGATGAAATAAAAAGCCATTTGCAAGAATTATGTTGATATAGACCAAATTGTAGCAACAATTCAACATTCTTAGTGTAGAGAAAACAAAGGTTTTTGCAACTAGGCTTATAACTAGGTTTTGGAGTTGCAATAGACACTTGCAACTCCATGTATTTCTACATCTTGAATGTTAATGGACAAGTTGCATCGAACACCCTTGTCTCATATACAATACTGTATATGGGTGCATCCACAGTAAAATGAACCACACCCAACTCCTTTGTTCCTTTTAAAATGGCAACGACTTGAAATTGGAAATTGAAATGGCATGCAACCATTGCACAAAATTTATGGTTTAATTACATATTTGACTTTTACAATATATTTTTATAATAAAATTTAATTTTTTTGAAATTTACAACTTATTTTTATATTTATACAAGAGTTATTGGAAAGAAAATTGTAGATTCTGAATTTTATCATTTATTTATATATCAATTCCACTGATGATCTGAAACCATGTAAAGTATAATAATTATTCAATCTACTTTCCAAACAAATCTAGATTAATTTTGATCATTCTTATTTGACTTACTTAAGACCTCAAGATTGGTTACAAGTGTTTAATTAGTCTTTTTTCACTCTCAAATGTTGATATAATTGACTTATATTTTTATATGTCATTCTTGAATGTATATTACATCACTTTATGTGAATTACATGAAAAACATTTAATCCTAAGTGAAGTTAAAAATTGACCAGTGTGTTATTTAGGAGTGGTTACACTTGAAATGGTTCATTATATTGTAGACTTACCCATATATGATGCAACTCTCATGCAACTATGTGCAATTTCTTTGCATCTAACATCCACATCAAATTCCCCATAAATGAATGAAATGTTAGCGTGGCTTTTCATTTGTTTGTTGACGAATGGTCTCTGTTTATACCATTTGAATCTTTCTTACAATTTTTATACAATTAGTCCGACGAATAGAGTCTTTAGTTACTTCATTCATCCATTTGATGGATGGATCCAAATATTGTCCTTTGCCACTAACTTACAACTAAAAATAAAATGAACTCTTAAAGATTTGGTGACTAACTTGCAACTATTTTACAACTAGTACGTACATAATGTTTGGTACTATTTTGCAACTAAGTTCTTGGTAGCAACCATCCAGTTTAATTCTATCAAAATTGTTTCAATAAAACATTACAACTCAATAACAACTAGAAGCTAATTAGTAGAGACAAGGTGGTGCAATTCAATGGCCACTTAGTAGTAATTCATGGAGAGCATTATGATCTAGTACTAGTTGACAACTACTCTGGTTCTGTGTTATTTATAAATAGCTACTCAAAGAGCATTACTTTATAATTACATTTGCCACCTCTAGACATTATTCTATGAGTGGAATTTTATCCAGTGTAGTTGTATGATAGTGGAAATGTATTGATCAGCATGGATGTGGCAACTTAAATTCAACTTATATGTTGTCTATGTGTAACTTTTTTGTGATTAAATTCCAACCACCAAATACCGCTTTGCAACTAAAATGTTTAACTTTAGTACTATTATGTAACTAAATTACCATTGTGGTAGATATGTATATGCAACTAGGTATTCAACCACAATTGGTTGCCTAGAATCGTATTATAGTGGATTTGAATTCTATGTTACAACTAGTTAGTAACCGGTGTGTACATGGTTGAAAGCATGAAATAAGGAGCCAATTGAACCAAGGATAAAGTCGTTTCCAAGGATTGCATTTTTCACGTGGTAATTTTCTATTGGTTTGTATTGCAATTTTCACATAATTTTTCAAACTAAATATCAAATTTGAGGCCAAATATGACATAAAACAAGATAAAAACTCAATTTTTTTGCATCAAGCCTTAGACTATAGTCAAATTTATAACTTTACTTTGAGCCATGATTACAAATTCAAAACTATAATAATGCTTAATAATGTTTTAGTATCAAAATCTAAAAGCATATATGTTTTTTTTTTTTTTGAATGTTTTGAAAACATGGATCCTTTTTTTTGGATTTTAATGAATTTAAAAAAAAAATTGAATTGATTTTTTGATAGTTTGAT
>Ga0116231_10010957_pt1 | contig 14226 bp, 12 predicted proteins | sample S1TSphgellanicum_2_FD_89695 | JGI IMG/M metagenome (GOLD analysis project Ga0116231, IMG submission 89695) | Host-associated microbial communities from peat moss isolated from Minnesota, USA - S1T2_Fd - Sphagnum magellanicum MG | ecosystem: Host-associated > Plants > Peat moss > Unclassified... | reverse complement strand
GGAGTCCCGCCGGGACAATTTCGGGACTCCATTTCGGGAGTCCCAACAAAATGTGCCATTCGGATGTAGCCTCCGCGACCAGCCGCAGAGAATACTATATGGGGGAAGGTGGTGGCTTCCCCCAAGTCCGGGCCGTGGTGAGTTTTGTGTGTCCAAGTGCCTGTGGGCAAGTCCCAACACCCAAGGGTGTCCCGAATGCTAAACTAACCCGATTTGGTTGGTTTTTTAGATGCAGATTCACACGAGCTAAGCTAGTCCCTCTTCCTAGTTTAATCCTTGGGCTTCTAACTCGACCTTCTACCCCTTTTTAGAATTGGAAGCCGGGAGCGTGCTCCCAAGTCTCAACCTTCCGCAACTTGACTTTGGAAACCCTCAAGTGGGTTTCACCCCGTGACTTGGGAGCGCGTCACGCTCCCTAGCTCACAACACTTTGAGGGGTAGAGGGGTGTGTTCAAGCTCCGGGATGGGACTAGGAAGAGTTGACAAGCTTCACTCACTCACACGGGCCTGCACACAACCCACACAAAGTGGTTAGTGCATAGTTGGAGCACCCTTGGTGTTAGGACGAGCCACGGGCAACACGGACACACAAGACTCACCACGGCCTGGACTTAGGGGAAGCCACCACCTTCCCCCTTATAGTATAATCTGTGGCTGGCCATGGAGCCTACATCCAAATGGTTTTTCTCTCCCGGGACTCCTGAGTGGGAGTCCCGAAATCCCGCCAGCTAGGACTCCTATGACTTTGGAGCCTCATAACTTTGCGAGCAGACTTTAGATCATGATGCAGTTTAAAGCAAAGTTGTAGCTCTCATCGAAAGCTTTCCAACGATATGTGGCACGCCTCCTGCAGCTAAGTAAATCGGGTTGATTCTTGACTTTTTGTGGTTGGGAGTCAAACTGGCAGTTTGACTCCCGACCCTTCTTTTGGCCATAACTTGTGCTTCGGATGTCTGAATGAGCAATGCGAGCCCATTTTAGACATCTAAGTTTCAAGAACTTTCCAGTGATATAAATAACAATACAAGCCATTGGATTTTGACCCCTGTAATCGCTCTCTGAAGTTTTGGGAATCCACCGGGACTCCATCTCCCAAAGTGGGAGTTGTCTTGGGAGTGTGAGGGTTCACTCCCTCATACTCCCTCACACTTTCTAGCACTCTCGGGAGTATGTGATGTTACTTCCTGGCTTCCTCTTGGCTTGCACCCTTGCAATGCCTTTGCCTTGACTCCCGGGCTTCCTTCCTCTTGGCCCACAACCTTGCAACCCCTTTGCCTTGGTCGCGAGCCCAAAGCTAGGGTTGTGACACTGGAGGTCATAGTAAGTGACTGGGATGTGAAATTCACATCATAATTTTGAATGCTATTAATGAAAAAAATGGGGACTAAGCTAAAATTTAATATCGTTTTCCATCTGCAAACCAGTGGACAAACTAAGGGAATGAACAAGATATTGAAGATATCAATATCTTCATAATTATATCATCAACAATCATAATGATTAGGGCGACCATCTAGGTTTGGCAAAATTTTGTTATAATTGTACAAAACACTTAGCCACTAAAATGAATCCCTTTGAGTTGGCCTTGGGAGTTGAAGCGAAACAACTAATGGATTTAGCCATTCCTAAAATAAGAAGCATTCACTGCGAAGGCGATAAGGAGGCCAAAGAAATGGCCAAGGAATGTGAAAAGAGGAAAGCACAAGTGACCAAGCTTTTAGAAAAAAACACAAGCTAGTTATGAGAAACAAGCCAACAAATCACAAAGGCACATAGAATTTGAGGTGGGGGACCTAATGTGATTAAACATAAAGGACTTTAAGATGTTTGAAACTTTGGCAAATAGGTTCATTCCAAAGTACACGGGTCCTTATCAGATCATTCATAAACCCCACCTTGATGTGTACACTTTGCCATTATGGGCAGACTTGTCCTTCAATGGTACCATTAGGAACGTCATATTTGAATGGGTCTAAAACAATCTTATTTAAGATTCTTTTAGTTTCAATTTTCTAGTCTGAAATAAGTTTGAGATAAGTTTGCCCATTGTCTAAAATTGTCTAATTGTTTAAACCCTATTAAATGCAAAAAAAAATCTTAGACAATCTTTTTCTTGTCTTCATGAACTAACTTCAACTTGGACACATGGAACGTCAAGTGGGCTACCAACTTTGTTGCTACTAATCGTCTATGATTCTTCCTACATCTAATAGAAAAAAATTGGGATGTGAATTATATTTAAGTTGAAAACTAGTTACTCTCTTAAAGGCTTGAAGGAAGAGGGTGGTGAAAGGGGTGGACTTGCCATGATAAGGGCGACATGCTATTTGTGTTTATGAAGACGTAAACCTCTCGAAGATGGGAGTGAATGACATGCTCTTTCATTTAAGAAATGTTTTAAGTGATTATAAGCCTCATATCGAGACCACCTTAATGGGGCATTAAGGCAATATGAAAGTTATGCAAGAAATGGCTCCATGAGGTTCAATTCTTTTACGAATTTCAATACATCTAAACTTAAAGAGTCCAAATGGGTTAAGGCAGGAACTCAAGCTTTTGTCTGTCTAGAAGACGACTAGGGGTTGTCTTTGGGACTATAGTGTGGGGCACTATCCCCTTAAAACCTTCAATAGATGATTAAACATTGTCATGGGCTACCCAAGGGGGTGGGCTTATTAAAGCACTTGGGACAATTAGAAGTTGTCCCTTTAAAACTTCAAGGTTGCCAAGAAAATGTCAACCCCGAGATGACTTGAGTCGTTTTGGCCTAAGTCTTTTGGACCAATTTTGGGAGTTGGTCCTAGAAGGCCCCTAAGTCAGCCTTGGGCTAATTTGGTTTTAAGGCTAGGTGGGCTGGGTCTAGGAGCCAGGCCCCTAGCTTGTTCCTATTAGACTAAGATTTAGCCTCGATAACAAGGTCTAGAGAGTCTAAATAGTGAGTTTGAGTCTATCGTAAGTGGTTGAGACTTTAGGAGTAACCAAGTGTACTACCATGGGGTGCGCAAGTAGCTAGGAACTATAGGAGTCGACGTGAGAAAAGCTTGATGTGCATGTGAAACACAAGGCAACAAGCAAGAAAAGGTTTGTCACCCCAACTAGGTGAGCCCACATTTAGTCATGTTCAAAACGGCATGTCACTTACCCACTCACATAGTAGTACCCAAGTTGGGAAAGGGGAAGTAGGACGGTTTACATGATAGGTTACAAAGGTGGCAATTTTGGTAAGTTAGTTGTATTTTGTCCACAATTGAGTTATGACTAGTTTCCCATGAATGGTGCATTGGTGAGTGCCTGGTCATATAATCTTAACCACACCAGGGTTCAGCTTGCAATTATCATAGCCTAGGGTCAATTTCCACATTGACAAAATAATTTTTTTTTTGAAAAATGAATAATTTTTTAAATTTTGAAATGAATTCTTTCCCCATCATCTTCTATGATATTGTGTTATGAGTAGTGAAATTATTCAGAATGTAGCCTATGATTATTATTATGATTTTGAACATGTCAACTTCATATTTTCACATAATTTCATTTCATTATTTTGAGGATTATTTAATGACAAAACTGACCTTAGGTAAGGTATGGAGACTAAGTACTCTTTTGCTTGACTGAAGGAACTTTTCGGGGAAAGGGGGATAAAGCCCCAAAAACACAAAAGCCAATATGAAAATCAGGAAAATATACTTTGAGGGAAACAAGAATAACACCTCCACATTATACCCAGGATTTCGATGGAACAGGGACTGGGGAGTATATGAATTCTACTATCCTAGCTGCTAAATTAAATGTTTGAAAAAATCTAAACCATGGTAAGTGCCAATTTTCATGTGTAAACCAGTGTTGGTCTCGTTTTTAGGCCAGCACTTGATATCACACTACAGGTATGAAGGACCCTACCAGTGTTGTGTGTGTGAGTGTCAATAGTCATATATCTGGTGTGTAAATCCAGTGTAAGTATAAATTATTTACACTTATACATCCAAATTTTTACACTTACACTTATCCTGTTGCAGTGTATATATATTTTTTTACACTTACACGAGGCCAGTGTAAATATATGTCAAATACACTTACATGCCCGTGTCAATGTCTTGGGTCACGTAAGTGTAAATACTAAAATTATTTGCAAAGTCACCCTGTCTTTGGGCCTCCTTTCAGCCCCAAACCCTTCTTTGAGGGATATCCATAAAATAAGGAAATTTTATTAAATCTGGGAAAGAAATGCTGAAAATCAGCATTTAATGCACAAGGTTCAAGACTACTCAATTATAATAGCTTTACAAGTAGGATCAGTGAACAACAGTGGACGCGTTAAAAAAAGGAAAGACAGGGTGAAACTCAGTTCACCCCAAAAACTGAGGTTCCCCCCCCCCATTGAATGCTAATGGTTTTTTATTTCTTTGAATCTCACCCTATTTATGATCAAACTCAGTTGTTTCCATTACTTTATAAATAATATTATTATATATCTCTAATGACCAGACCTTCTTGCAAAGTTGTATGAATTAGTTGTGGGTGTATATTTTGATTGTTTTCTTTTTGCAATGGGCCGTTTATCTGGCTTATTTGCAAAAACATTATGGGATCTCCCCTTCTCAAGTAAAAATCACATTTTTTACATTGTCATATATTTACATAGTTTTACATAGCCATGTAGAATCCTATAATTTTACATTTACATTGTTATATCGGACCACATAAAATTATATAAATATTTTATTTTTACACTTACACTGTTTTACAAAGCAGAAAATAAATTTACATGATTTTTCACTTACACTTACATGGAGTGTAAGTCCCAAACCATTTACTCGCACAACACTGGACCCTACCAAGCTAATATGACCTTGTGAGGCCATATCAGCCTTATGCCAATATCAACTTGGTAGGAACTTGACATAATTTCAGGCATATACTGGCCATATACTAATTTCAGTCTCAAGAGTATAACTGCCACATACCGGCCCAAAATTAGTCTTAGACACAACATCATGACCATAAATTAATTGTTTGTCAAATTTGACCAAAAGACTATTTGAATACATCAAAGAAATGTCCTTTATATTCGTGATCAAGCTATATTTGATTAAACTCTATGGAGACTTTAATGCTGCCAATTAGATCTACTTGATGAGACTGATTCCTAGTATAATGATACTTTCACACGATGCCATTAGCTTTTATTGTTATCTAATTTAATTTCTGGGTATATTTCCTAAACTTATGTTGATTAGCATTAATATTTTACGAATATACTCACATTGCCACTGAATTTAAATGTTTTGTAACTTTTGAAGCATGACAACCAAGTGGCCACCACAAATGTTTTCTTTAAGCACACACAAAATTGTTAGAAATTTAAACTTGGACATGTTGATGTCACTGCTTTAATAATGCCATTAAGTTGTGAATCATGTTAACTTGACTATATATTATGTTGATTTCCACAAAATACTATTCTTTCTTTTGAATGAAATAAGTGAATCAGTAGCCAAGGTTATGCATCTTAGTGATGTAATTGTTACATAAGTTTTATCATAATTCATAGGGTAGATAGCTGGTGAGAGAACACTTGAGAACTCAAAGGAGGTCAATTCTCACACATTGTTCCTCTGGTTCTGAAGTTGAAAAAACATTTGTAGCCCTCCAGCTAGAGCTTTCAACACCAGAAAAATTTCTTAATTTGGTAAAAGAACATTTGTAGCCCTCCAGTTAGTGCTTTGAATATCACAAAAAATTCTTGATTTGGTAAAGGAATGGGGAAGATGTGGGGGTGTTTGGTGTAAGGGGGCTCAATGTTTGATGATGTGTGAATTAAAACAACTTAGGATGTCAAGCTTAAAATCTTTGATGGTTGCTTTTTTTGTCTTTGGAATACAAAGGCGTTTTACAAAGCTATAATTGGTGGACCCATCAAGTTTGAGATTACTCCACATGGACTAAAAATGAAGTAGATATGGGCTGGAATTGAAGAGGTGTCTAGAACTATTTTTTCAAAAAAATTGTAGCAAACTATCATTCATCCTCTTCTTATGTTCCCTCTCTTGTTCTTTTACTTCTGACCCTCAAAGAACATTGTAAAAGAACATTGTAGCCCTCTAGTTTGTGCATCCAGTGACACAAAAATCACTTGATTTGGTTACAAATGAAGAAAATATTAGAAAATGTTTGATGATAAATATGTGTTCACTGATGGGCGGTTCTACACAAATGCATTGGCAAACATTCTATATCACTACATCAAAACCCAACATTTATGATTATATAAAATATAAGGTTTATAGGCATACATGACACACATGACTACATAACCCCATTATCCATCAAAACACATTGTCTTAGCATTTGCAATACATTGATTTGATGGTCACAATGTCAAATTGCAAACAACATATTTATGAGATCACATATATAATATATTTATATATGCATATGTATATTATACCTATCATTATTTCAGTAATAAAAAATTCCATCTTGGAAAATTTTCAAATTGTTAATAGGTTCTTAAACCCATTGTTCTTATAATGACACGACCACCAATTTTGTATATATATATATATATATATATATATATTCACCTTCCTAACTTTTCAGTTGACATTAAAGCTTTGTTCATCCCTTCATACATAACTAGGGTAGCCTGTGCCATTGGCCCAAGTGTTACCACGTCCTCAACTGATTTTTCCTTCCAAAACCTGGTTTTTTGGAATTTATTTGAATTTCAGGGGCAGAAATCACTTAAAAATCAATTCTCCCACATTCTGAATCCAAATCCTACCCAATAAATTCCATTAAATCCTGCTCATCAAGATCTTTCCAAGAACAGCAAAGGCACATTCCAATTCCTCCGCACTTTTCAGCTACAATTTAATTTTCATTGAAGAAATCGTTCAATATTGAACAACTTTTGCACTGCAAGTCCAAACATCATGGAACCAAGTCCTTGCAGCCCTCCTTGTCAAGAGCTTTCCAAAGAGACGAAGAACAGGATCTGAAACATCCCAATTTGGTGGATCCCATAAGTACAAATAAAACAAAACAAATGAACAACCTTCCTTCATGGATAGATTTTTAAAACTTAAAAATTATATATATAGGTTGTAATCATTAAAAAAAAATTTCACCTAATTTCTATGTAAAATCATGTTGTGCTTCAAATACAAAGGAAAATAGGGGGAAAATGATTTCAAATAGCCCTAAATCATATGTCCACAATCATGTGATAGCCAAATGATTTTGCATCCACTAGCATGGGAGTAGTGTGAAATTGTTTTATGGCCAAAAAATCAATATCCTAGATTCAATGTTAGCCCTCCTGTTTTCGGGAGGTGGTTATGTACCACACGAGTGGGTTTAGGACCGAAACTATGTATGATTACTACATAGTTATGGAATTTATGTTTTTGGTTGTAAAACTATCCTCCCACCCTACTATTGGCTATGCAAGTCTCACCATTCTCCTTCCATGAACTACACATAAACAACACCAAAACTATTCAAAAACTAAAAACTTTTCCAAAATCAAAATTTCAATTCTCACAAACTTTGTATTCATCCATAACTTTGTACAAAATGAAGGTGTTTCTCAAGGTCACAAACACCTCCTTATATACTAACCAAAAGGAAACTAATCAAGAAACTTCCTAAAACCTATCCACCACATGGTTCCCCGAATAATCAAAATGAAACAAAATCACATGGTTCCCCATGTGATTCCACAATTAATCACAAGAAAACAACATCACATGGGGAACCATGTGATTCCACAATTAATCACAAGAAAACAACATCACATGGTTCCCCATGTGATTCCACAATTAATCACAAGAAAACAACATCACATGGGGAATCATGTGATTCCACAATTAATCACAAGAAAACAACATCACATGGGGAATCATGTGATTCCACAATTAATCATAAGCAAACAACATCTCATGGTGCACATGACATGAGTCAATGCACCATGACCGAATTATGGAATCTTACATCCAACTTACCCCATTAAATAATTACCTAAGTAATTGTGTAATTAAGTTACTCATCAAGTTACAGTTACATGTCACTAAAATTATGTCTACTTTAGCACTTCACATTCAAAAAGCTAAACAAAGGTTATTATGTGATTTCCTTTTGGCTAATGATTTTACCTCCAAAGTCTTGTCATAATTTCCTTGATTATTTCAAGCTTGTTGAAATTAGTACCCTCCTTGTTTTGGGCTGTGTGGAGGATGAAATATGTTTATCTACATTGAAATTTTTGGAATTTAATCTCCATAATAGGTTAGAATTTCATATGCATAGGTATCATAATAGGCTAGGATTGCATCTATACCTATGGTTGCGATAATGTTTTGGCAACAATTCTTCACATTGGCAAAGTTCTTACAAAAGGAGGCTATTGAGACCTCAAAATGTGAGAGTCAGTGGTATGGTGATGTTTAGTGTTTTTGTATCCTTTGAGACTTGATTAACATGTAGTTTTATGAATCCTTTAAGTTTCCATGCTGTTAAAACAATTTTATGATGTTCAACTAGTTTCGTAGTATACATTGTTACATTTAAGGCACGGACCTTGCAATCCACATTCGTAAACCCTTGCTTTGTTTTGAAAATTTCCACTCCTTTGCATGTGTAGTTCTTACCTTTACCTAGTAGGTTTGATTTTTGTGTTTGATTCTCAATTTTGAATATTAATTTGTAAGTATTAATACTTGATTTTTGCTAATTGAAAGGTTGAAGCATAGAATTAAGCTTTATGCAATTTCAATATCAAGATAAGACACCATCAACTGTAAATCATGTCTACGGAGTCCGAAAAGAAAATTGATGTTGTTTTGTTGCATACTTTTACACTAAAAATTGTGGATCTTCGCATCTTATCCAAGAAATTTCAGAATGTAACCATCATTTTTTCATCCAATACCCTAAATTTGAAACTTCTTTGTAAAAACCATTAGCCAAAAGACTCCAATAAAATAATCCTATGTTGCTAGCTATAGCTAGATCATTTTAATGGCTTCTGCCAGTCTAGCACCATGGGCTACTGGTGCAAGTGCTGCTTTGAAAGTGAATAAAAAAGACTGATTGCTTGGTGCCAAGATTAAAATGAACATATATATGTCTGTAGTACACTATAATATTCATATAATGATTCTCACATTTTGTGACTTTTCAACATAATATAACTTAACAATGTAGTTTCTTCTACTTTACAGTAATTCTTTTACTGGTGAGATTTTGCCAAAATTTGACCTGAAAATTGTGGTTTTGACCTATACAAAGTATTTCTCATGGAAAAAATGGCCCAAATTTGCCAGATTTCAAAAAAAATTCCAAGTCACAAGATTTATAAGATAAGTTCCATTAGGTAGTTTAGAATATAAAAGGATCCTTATGTTCACCTAGCCAAATTTTTTATGTATTCAAATTTGGCTCAATTTTTTTCTGGATGACTGCCACCTGGGGCTTCACAAAAAAAAAGGGCAAAAAAACACTGCTACTTAGGTGTTTAATAGGAAGTTGTTGAGAAATTTGGCAGATGTGACAACTATTCATTTCACTGTGCACCCTTTTCCTCCTACATGTATGTGATTGCCATTCATCACCATTAAAGTTTAATAAATTCAATTCCTACAAGTTGTGCCAACAAGTTGAATTGAAGACACAATTCCAATCACATATTAACAATCAATGTAAAAATAAAGGTAGTTGTTGATAAGCAAATTTGCATGAAATATAGCAAATGTACTCAATAGCTATTGTATTGAGTCCATGCTTGACGTGCATACATTCATTGTAACAGTGCAAAAACTTTGAGAATATCCTTGAATGCAATCACAACTAAGAGGTTGAAGTTTGTTGATACTGACTACAATTACTGCATTGTCCACAAACCTCATCACCTGCCAATGAATCTGATAAGACATAAAAAATCAGAGGAACATGTGAGAAGAAATTGGGGCTATCCCTCTCCGGTTTCAAGTGCCCCCTAAGTTTGCCGGGAAATCCAATCGAAACTGGTCAATTGAAGTGAGAGGATTCTTCACCCTCATTTTCTTCTCCACCTTTCCTCTCCATTAATTTAAACTTTTGTATGCTCTTCGCTTGATGTTGGCAATGTGAACATTGGAGTTCAACAAAGTTTGCAAGTTCACTGCAACAGAGAGAATTTTCCTACAGCTTTGGCTTGTGACGTGTGGGATAAACCTTCGTTGTTTCAGCCAACATGATATGAAATATATGGTGTTTATTGTGGCACATATTACACTAAAACAAATGTCAAACTGTAATATTAGTGTAATATGTGTGCCACAAATAAACACCACATTTTATATTGTAATGGATGAAATCAGGAAGTTTACCTCCCACATGTGTCATGCGCAAAGGCCTACTACTGTAGGAAAAGCAATATTCTAGTGTAGGAGGTGCTTGCCATTTCACCTACCAACCACTGCCATTAACGAAATTGTGAGCATCCATCATCAAATATTCTACTACCTACTAAGGTCTCTGGGTGAAGGCTCTTTCTCATATTCAGGAATATTATGTTGTCTATTTGGTCTAACAGCTGTTGAATGATACTTCTCTTGTTCTTCTATTATTTTGTTAGTGCACCAGAAGCTGGCTTTATTTTGTCCACCTCACCTGTCAACCAGTTTCTGCATTTTCCAAATAAGAGAAGGTACACAAATTGATCTGGCAAATCACTGTTGCTTGGAATAAACTAACAACCTTTTGTTACATCCCAAAAGAAAAGGGGGGAGGGTAAGAGTCTGGACACTAGAGTGTCTGGGGAAAAAGTACAGTTGTACTAGTTTCTTCAAGTTCCAAGTCATGATGTCCTCTAATTAAAAATGACTAAGTAATCAGGTTAGGGGTTGCAACCCTGACATGATGAAACCTGACAAGCTTTATTAAAAAGCACCCAGCCAAGGGGGAAAGGAAGGACAAAGGGAGAGTAGCCAAGTCTGAGCCAGAAGTGCAAACACCCAAAATGGGTCACAAAAGGCTAAAAGAACAAATTATGTTTCCAGAGCCCTCACTAGTTCCAAGAAGCATATAAAAGAAAGAAAGGGAAAGGAAACATGAAAGCAAACTAAGCTTAGAAGAGCCCTCACTTGCAATGATAGCGCGCCTCAAAATAGAAATGACATGCACTTTTTGTAGGGCTTCCAACACCCTCTACCTATAGAAGGCATGTAGAATTGCCAAAGGAGGGCCATTGGTGCCTTTTGCTAACCATGTCATGCTGGCACATCGTGAAGAAACTTGTATCCTTGTTGGTGTAAGCATCCAAAACCTCTATGGCAAGGGGAAAAAAATGCATTTGTCAAGTATTGATTGTGGTAAAATCTTTTTTTTGCCTGAGCTGCCACTATTGTGGCCATCCCATGACATAAAGTAGCTTGAGAAACCAAATCCTACCCAAGTGGGATTGGTGATGATCATGTTCACCAAGGTGCATATGTTATCAATTGATAACAAGATGTCAACACATCAACAAAAAGACTAAAAGGAAGGTGGTGGAAAGACATGGGTTTACTCACGTGACACATGAGACCTTTTGTCTTTCACAATGGAGGTGAAAGCATTTTGAACTACATTGCGGGATGCAATTTGTTCCCTACCATGGGAGCAACAAAGGTGGGTCCTTGCAAGATCTAAGGGTTGGTTACAAATGCAATGAATCACCTTAAAAGTTAATGGATGGGGGAGGCCTAAGTGTCATGACCCTAGCCTTGGGCTCGCGACCAAAGCAAGGGCTTGCAAAGGTTCGGGCTAAAAATGAAGCCCAAGAATCACATTTCATGCTCTCGGGAATGTAGGAGGGCATGAGGGTTTGAATCCACACATTCCCAAATGGGATCCCACTTTGGGAGTTGGAGTCCCAATGGATTTTCAAATTTTCAAAAAGGGATTGTAGGGGTCAAAACTCATTGGATTAAATAATTCCTTATACCATAAAAAAGTTCTTGAAACTTAAATGTCTAAAATGGACTCACACATCCCATTTGAATACTTAAAACACAAATTATGGCCGAAAAAAAGGCGAATAGTCAATTTGTCAATTTGACTCCCAACCACTAAAAATCAAGAATTGCTCTGACTTACTTGCGTACAGGTGGTGTGTCACATATCGTTGGAAATCTCTGAAAAAGAGCTACAACTTTTTTTTAGACCTCACCTCAATAGGAGGTGTGCACAAAAAGTTATGAACTTCCAAAGTCGTGGGAGTCTCAATTTCAAAAATTTCGAGACTCCCAACTTGGGAGTCCTGGGACAAAATGACATTTGGGTGCAACTCCCATGGTTAAGCACAAAGAGTATTATAAGGGGGAAGGTGGTGGCTTCCCCCAAGTTTGGGTTGTAGCGAGTCTTGTGAGTCCATGTGTGCCCGTGGTAAGTCTGTGCACCAAAAGTGTTCCAATTATACATTAACCTACTTATTATTTAATTTATGCAAGTTCATGTGAATAATTGACATGCTTGTCATTCTTCTTAATCCCTATCCCAGAGCTCCAACATGCCCCTCTACCCCCAAAGTGCTGCGAGTTAGGGAACGTATCCCCATTCCTTTTTCTTTCGTTATTTTCACCTTTGGACTTGCATTTGAGTTTTATGAAGAATTTGGAAGTGTGTCACCTAACTTGGTGCATAGTGCACAAGAAAAGAACGTCAAAAACTAGATAATAAAGTGGAATGATTAGGTGAGCAAAAAATCAAACACTTACCCCCAAACTCACACAAGATTTCAAATGTGCATGATGCGAATTAGAAGCCATATAAAAAATGATGCTAAAAACATAATGGTCATGTAATTTATCTAAAATGTTCTCTTGATGCTAATTTGATCCCCTTGTAGCAAACTGCATGAAAGGATGAATGCATGTCACTTCATCTAAAGGAAGGTATTATTGCATCGACCTCAAATGGGTTTAAAAGGGGAGTGGACCAGAATTGTTAACACCTATCACCTCCAATGAAAATCAATGATGATTTGATAAGAATTTGACAACAATGGTATGTGTAATAAGTGGCCAACTCCCCAAATAGGCTATCGACATGATGAACTTTATGGAAATGAGGTCGATCCCCACAAAAAATGGGGAGAAAAACATGTTAGCAGACTAAAAAAACATACATGCAAACTAAAAAACTTAGGCCCAAAAGTCTCTAAAAAACCTACATGAGGGTCAAGTTGAAGGAGATGAGCTAACGCTGAAAATTTATTAAAAGAAGGAAACAATGATGCAAATAGAAAAGTCTTTGGGCAAAACATTAAAAGAGGATCCCAAAAACAATTTAAACATCCCTTAATTTTGAAAGCGCCTTTACATGTATAGTGAAAATCCTCGTTTAACACATTTTGTAGGAAAGAAAAAAAAAACAAACCAAAATGGGACACCTAAAACCTTGATGTCATCCAATTGGCAATAAAAATTGACAAGAGGAAAGAAACCAAGAGGTGGACCAAAAAGTGACCAAGTAGAACACTTGTAGGGCTAGACCACAAACCTCACAAATCCAACTATAAAAAAAAATGGTCAAAAGTAAAATGAACAATAGAGGTCAAGCCAATGATGTGAGTGTCATTCAGAAGGGAAGGGAAAAAACCCTTGTAGAACTTCATAACACATGAAAATAGGCCAACACAAAAAGAAGTATGGCAAATGGATTACCTTGGCACATACTTTCCAAAAAATAGATGATTAATAAATCTCCCAATGGGAAATTGTTGAAAAAAAGGGGAAGATGTTGAACATAAAAGAATCAAACAAAAGGGAAAAGTTGAAATACTTAACATCCTATTGCATGAACCTCTTTAAAAATGGTTCTCTTGGAGATGGTGTTGAAGGCATTTGTGACATCCACCTGTAGCACAACCCAATTGGGATGGACGTTTAAAACATTTCAAATGCCATGAACCACAACCTTGCTTTTGGGCTTTAAGGGTCTAAATGACTCAACACCCACAAATGCATTGGTCTCATTTTTCGATTTGGGTGGATGAAACTTGCAAAGGAGTTTTTTTTTCGTCTTTTACTATCCGTTTGAACCCCAACAAGCAATCCTACCTACCAAACCTTAAAGTTTTTTTTTTTTTGGGTTTTTTTTTTTTTTTTCTTTTTCTTTTTTTCAATTTTCATTAACAATCTTCCCCTTTTTTTTTTTTTTTTTTTTTTTCCATTTCTAACATAAACCCATACAACAAAATTC
>Ga0116231_10010956_pt1 | contig 14227 bp, 11 predicted proteins | sample S1TSphgellanicum_2_FD_89695 | JGI IMG/M metagenome (GOLD analysis project Ga0116231, IMG submission 89695) | Host-associated microbial communities from peat moss isolated from Minnesota, USA - S1T2_Fd - Sphagnum magellanicum MG | ecosystem: Host-associated > Plants > Peat moss > Unclassified... | reverse complement strand
TAAGGTCTCCAATGAGTTGAAGGTATTCTGTGTATTCATATGGGGGGCATTCTCAAAATAAGGGGCCTAGGACAAGGTGATAGCTGAGTCCAACCTCAAATTTTGAGAATGTCCCCCACCCATAGGCTTTACCTATCGTAAAGCACGAGACAAAATTTATCATGTACCAAACCTATGTAGATCGCAATATGTATGAATGGCAAAATTCTTATGCCTACTCTTCAATAGTGGGAGAGTTCTTACACTTACAAGTAAGAATAATTTCCCTCCTAATTTCTAGGAGGAAAATTGATGGATATAAAGTGCTTTCCACATACACAACATAGACTTGCTTTACACAAGTGTACTGATTATGAACCAAAACCATAACCAAAACTTATATTGGTACTTTTGCCTCCTTGAGTAAGGTCTCCTAGAATTAAAAATTAATTTAGTTGAAGAAATCCTAAATGTAAACTCAAAGATCTTAATTTTATTTAAGTATGAGACATAAGATTTTTTACAAGCAATACAAAATGATTTGAAATTTATGCACATTAATTGAAATAATGATTAATTAATGATCATTGACCAATTCATTATTAAAATATAAAAATTCGTCAGTTAATAAATTATCAATGTTAATCTTTAAATTATTACATAAATAATAAAATATTAACATTAAATTACAGAAAATTCAAATTGTTCAAAAGGAAAGTGAACAATGAGAGAGGCTCCTACACTCCATAACATAACTTCTTATTCATTGCATGAAAATTTTATTCTTATAAAATTGGCTGCCACTATTTTTGGCCTCACCACCGCGAAACCCACAGAGAAAATGCAAAAATTTCGGATAGCAAAAATGGCAACACTGACATCAAGCTCCTTCTTTACAGAAACCAACCACCTCAAGCTCCTCCTTCGCAAAAAATAAGTACCTCAAGTTCCTTCTTCACAGAAAACGAAGTATCTAAAGCTCCTTCTACACAGAAAATGAAGTGTCTCAACCTCAACTCTGGAGCATGATGATCAGCAGCAGCTGCTGCTGCTGCAAGAACGGAGAATGCAGAAATGCGCTGAAGATTTTGAGGTTCACTGGCAATCCAAAGAACAAAATGGACCAACGACAAGCAATCCCAGGAACCAATAACAACACTAAGAAGTCTGAAGGCTGAAGACACTTCTTCTTGGCAAAAAAAACGCAGCAGCAACGATGCAAGTGGAACCCACCAGCATGGCTGCCATTTTGTTCTACAAAGAGGAGACGATGATCAAGGATTTATTTCTCCTTCCTGATGAGAGGAGAACCATTAGGTCCACACTTTCTCCAAAGAACCCCTCCAAACTCCTTTCAATCCTAACCCTAAAGACGCTCCCCTAAAACCCAACAAGCCTTTCTCCTTCCTGATGAGAGACGCACTAGAAGCAACCAAGAAGAAGAGGAGAACCATCAGGGTCCTGTCGCCCCCTCTTCCAAAGACACCCTCCAAACGCCTTTAAACCCTAAACCCTATAATTTTTAGTTTGGATTGAAATAGAATTTCAGTGAAATTTTGTTCAATATTCAACAACTTGTCTAGGACTGGTTGAAACATTTAGAAACTGACTCAATGCACCCATACTCATCGAGGGCTTTCCAACGGTACCGAGAGCACGACAACAGGCACCATTGCACCGAAAGCAGTGCATCTATTACTTGCTCGTTTTTGTGGCCCTCAACATGACAACAAAACAAACAAATGAAAACAAGGGGTGTGTCACACTGTTGCCTTGCCATTTACATTAAAAAGTATCTTAAGACAAGAGAAGAATTATGAAAACTCAAATATTTCACCATGCAAAAATATAATCTTCAAATAATCCTCTAAAAAAAAACCAAAATCCTTTTAGGTGACTAAAGCAAATTATAGTCACATGTGGCATTTACAATTGAAAATTAATTGAAAAAACTAGTTGTTAATATGCAAATTCCTTGTAGTGCAAAGGAAGAGCACTACAAGTAGGATTCAAGTTACATCTTTGCAAAGGTCTGAATTTCTAGAATGCAAATGCAATTAATTGCATTAGCAAAGGTTGCAACATTTCAACAAGGTAATCATTACATTTTTAGAATTTGTTGTATGTAGAAAGTGCTAATTAAAAAATGCATTGTCAATTGGGTTGAATGGTTCAAAGTGTAGTTGCATAAGGAAATGATTATTGTTTAAAGGAAGGTAGGGAACAATTCATTCAATCCAGTTCTTACCATGGTGGTGAAACATTATATTACACTCGATTAGACAAAAGAAAACAAAAAACTACCAATTGGACCTTTAACACCTAAATAACACAAGGAAAAAGACATTTTATGTACCATTGATGCCATCAACAATAGGCATCAAATTATTAACGCCATTGTCACAAAAAGAAATTCCACGTGTTATAGAGGAATTCATGTAAGAAGAAGCATTTCAAAAGTCTAGGAAGGGGAATACCATTCAAACCAATGCATAGACTCATCAATAGATTGAATTGGATGATATACTACATGATTTCTCTTTGAATGATACATCTCAACTTGGAAGGGATGGAACCAACCTCAATAATAAGGAGGACCAACTAAATTTGGAACGCATGGATACCACTCGTCAACCAAATTCAAAAGGAGTCGCCCCTAGTCAATTGAATTTAAGAGGCATCCTCACCAAATATTAATTGAATTCAAGAGCTATCATTGTTGATCGTCCAATTTTGGAGGGCATTTTAACTAATGACCAACCAAATGTTGTGACATAGTGGAATTTGGGAAAGATGCTCAAATTGTACATGAAACATCCATGCCTATTGATGGAGTTGTGATTAGATTTACTAAACAATGTGATGTCAATCATGAATACATTTACTAATTAGGGGGTGTATGATGATGAAATCAAAGTGGAATATTCCTTAGACCATGAGGATTCCATGGAAGTGCAAATGGTGGAGTTCGTTCATGCTTCAACTACAAAGGCAAGGGATGTGAAGAGATCCTATGAGGAAAAAAATCAACAACTCCCTATAAAAGTGGAATGTTTGCAGGGTATAGTTTTGTATGAATGAAAATGTGTTGAACAACACATTGATCCTTTAGATTTCGAAGCTCACTAGTAGGAAAGGGAAATAAATAATTTAGGAATCACATTCAATTGGACCAAGAACTCCATGAGACTCAATAAGAGCTAAAAAAGGCCAAGGTGTAGGAGGATCAAATGAAAGGAAGACTGATGTTTTTTAGCAAACCTAATAGCACGCTCATTCGAGTAAGAGGAAAAATGAAAATGATTGTAATGCAACATGAAGGAAAGGTGACAATAACAACTAAACACAAGGAGGAAATGGAGCTGGTCAAGGTGTGCTTAAAAACAATCAAACGAAAGTTCCTTGAGACATAAATTGATGAGGAGACTTGGCAAGCAAAATCCATGAGTTTGGAGTTGATGATGTAAAATTTGAAAGAAGAAAAAGAAATTAGCACGGAGACTAACTAGGCACATGAAAAATCTCTTCTAGAGAAAATACAAAATCTTGAGAAACAAACTCAATTTGTAGTTTTCAAAGAGAAGTAAATAGCTGTGTAAAAGGAAGTAGGGCATAAACATGAAGTGGAGATTACCAAGTGGAAGGTGCTACTATTGGAAAATTTAGCTAAGGTTGTCATGTATGATCAAATGTTTCAAAATCAAGGCGAGGAGCTCTTTGTTGTGTTGAATGAATCCCAAATATTGATGGTGCAACTATATTACTAGAAGGACCGTGGTATGGTGATAGAGTTCAATGTCAATATGTGCACTTTCGAAGGCAAGAAGAATATGAAGAAACATAGATGGAAGAAGAGGAGGAAAATTAGGATGACATGTAAGAAATCTCTAATACACACTTTACAAAATAGCTTAGAAGGAACGAGCAAGTAAGAAGTGGCAAGTGTGGAAAGAAAAGCCACAAGGAAGTAGGGAACATGGAAGAATATAAGAGCCTATAGTAGGAACTTGATGATTTTCCATAACATGAACATTCTCCCATGATGGGTCATTACTGTAATCTCATTTTTTTTTTGTATATATATTGAACGAACAAACATTGTTCCCCCTACATTGGGTGCGGAGGTTGGACTGGACTCAAGCCATGTAGTCGAATGATGTGCTGCACATCCTAAAGGAATTGGAGTACATTCTACCAATCAACCCCCATCTATAAACATACTATTTTATATAATGCTTGCAAATGTGCATCTTGGTACGATATGGCCCACCAATGTTCAACACCCACATCATGGTTGATGATTTTGAATGTATGTGGAGGATACAAGATGAAGAATTTCATGAGTATCTCACCTATAACATCCTTTGTGGGTACATTATTTTCAATCATGGACATGGCTATGGAGTGCTAAAACGTCCTATAGGCTGTTTTGGAATGTACGTGCTACAATATTACTGCCGATTGGAGGTGGTGTACAAGTATTATTTGAAGCATATGATAACAATTAGTCATAAGCCAACCTTCATAATGGTCAAAAGAGATCCCATGCAGGATATGATCGTAAATAAAATTAAAATTGACATTATCGGAACATGGTAATGGATGTAGAAGTTGCAAAATTTATAGGTGTGTGTGTTCAAAGGTGAATTATACAAAACAATGAATGTGATTGGTTGGTGCTACGCAATGAAGGGACCAAACTTGCATGTAATGCAAGCTCATTTTTGTAAGAATCCAATGGTATTGCATGTAGTTATTTAGTGAGCAAACCACGTAATTAAATAGTTTCAGAAAAAAACTAAAAACTTATCGACACACTAACTCTAACAGTGCTTCCCACATCCATTAATGTCAAGCAAAGACAAGATGTATCAACAACTCTTTTCTAGGAAATTACCAAACAAGAATTTCAAATTAGAGGTGGATTCTAATGATGAGATTGACAATTTCTTGATTCCAACTGACATCTTTTGATCTTGGTGAATATTTGAATGAAATGGATAATGTGAAAGTTTAGAAAAATGAAGACCTTGTGAATATATTATGATCCTAAGAGATGGGATAATGTTAAGAATAATTGTTTTTATGGAAAAAAATGTATAAAGGCTAACAACTGACCAAAGTTTAGTTTCTTGCAATCTTGTAAGAATTTTAAAAAGATAACCTCCTAAAGTGTGGTTGTGACCCTATTTAACATAATAAAATGGATATTGAATTGTGTTAATATTAGAATTGAAGCCAAGAAGTCACCTTATTGAATCTTGGAAGGAGGTGTTCATACAAGCCTATTGAATTTTGTGTAGCTACTTAGGGCTTGCCAAAGTGGCTAGGATTGTTGATATGTGTAAGGCTCTAACCATCTAAAAAGACTGAATACAAATAAGTGTTAAGGGTTAAAATTGCAACCCTTGATCATTATCATCCTCTAGGAGGTAAGACCAAGGGACAAGGTTGATACCTTATTTCTCCATGTAAAAAACTACACTCCCTATCTTATTTTACTACAACTATTCAAGTAAGAAGTAAAAGATCATATTAGGAATAAGGAAGATAAGGGTTTATTGTCCATGACCAAACGTACCCTCTTATAAATAATCTCAACTAGGGAGTAGGGAATGGAACATAGGGAAGGGAACAATATGAAAAAGGGGGAGAGAACTTGGGAGTAGTTATTCTCCCTAGTTTTATATTACTTTCAATGCCACCAATATATTGCCTAATGGGTTTGTAGACATTTCTACCATTACTATCCCTCGTTCCCTTTACTTACTAATTCTTTAGTGGCTTTGCCTACCACCTACAACCTTTGATAAGTCTTTCTTCTACTTTGTACCTTCTATAACAAATTGTTTTCCCTCTAAGCTTTTGCCTTCTACCTATAGTAGTACCTTCTAGGATGTAAGGAATAACTTGTTGGTTTGTGCCTTCTTTGATTCCCATCACCAAGGATTAATTACTACCTTCCTATGGCAACTAGTAGTTTGGTGCTCCAATGACTACCCATGGTCAGCCTCATTACTCTAAATCTAAAAGTTTAAATTAAATTAAACCTAATCATATGTTCATATATATATATATATAGTTGATCAAATAAGGTCAACTATGTTCAATATGATGACTAATTGTGTAATCATAATTATAATCATATGATTACACAAGTAATAATCATGTTGAACATAGTTAACCTTGTTTGACCAACTATACATTTGTAATACAACCATTAGTAGGGTTACATGACTATAAATGTAAAAAGTTAAAATTTAACTTAACCCAAGTTCAAAAATTATTATGTATTAAGTATGTCAATTCTTAATTAGGGTAGCTGTCTCTTGTGATGAAATTGTTGGTTTTTAACCTAATGATTCAATTAACAATTAATATTTGCTAGTTTCTTGTTCAAAGACCTGACCCAAAAATAAATAGTTAGGGTGGAAATTAGAGAAGTGGCATGAAATAATTAGGATGAAATTTTTGAGCTTCTGTAAGACATTGAGCCTGCAATTGTTAACTTAGTCCATAACTTCAATTAAAGCTTTTTATTAAAGGAAAAATGGATGAAATCGTAACATTATATGCCAAGGAGAATTAAAAGAATGCAACTTATGAAAAAAAGGCATTGAAAAATAGCTATCAACAAGGGTGGTTGGTAGGACAAATTCAAGAGGAAGAACCCTTTGTGAGGTGCCCAGTCCCATCACCACAGTCAAAATGTTTTGTTATGTTGGATCGCCATTCCATAACCATGGCCATGCGATAACAAGAAGATTGCAAAAATATAACTGATTGCCCCCACTCCCCCCAATGAAGAAAGTTGGCATTCAATTCCAAGGGATCTTTGGACACATAACTTTTGACAATGATGCCTGGCGTTGGGTGAACCAGCACCTACCTTGGTACCATGGGAAAAACCTCAAATTAATTTGGGTTGCTTGTAAAGATGTCTCATGTCCCATCCGTAGACTAAATCAGGATCTTTGAGTTTGAATTTAACATTTCCTCAGCTAAGCTAATTTTTAGCTCTAGGAGGCCTTACTCAACAATGTAAAGGTACCAGTATAGGTTCTGCTTATGGTTTTCGTTCATAATCATTACAGTTGCGTAAAGCACTATGAGAAAATTTGTAGTCCATGTGGAAGGCACCTTCTATCGATCAATTTCCCTCCTAGAAATTGGGAGGGAAATTATGCCTACTTGTAGGTGTAAGAACTCTCCCACTATTGAGGAGTAGACATAAGAACTCTGCCATTCATATGTCCTGTGATCTACATAGGTTTGGTTCATGATAAGTTTTGTCTTGTTCTTTATGATAGGTAAAGCCCATCGGTGGGGGACAGTCCCAAAATGTGAAGCCGGACTCACCTATTGCCTTGTCCTAGGCCCCCTTATTTTGAGAATGCCCCCCACCTTATGGCTTTACCCTACACAGAATACCTTCAACTCATTGGAGACCTTATCAATAGCACAGAAGATATAAAACTCCTAATCGATTTTGGTGTGATAAAAAAATGTTCTGGTAGCTCACAAAACACTTTTGAAATGTGGAATAGGCTAACCAGAGTTAACAAACCATATCCGTCTGGTGGAGAAAACCAAGAGATTGTGTGTATCCAAACTTAATGTACTACCTTTCTCTTCTAAAGAAAGGATATTCACAAATGTAAGGCGCCCTCCAAATACAATAGAAAATTTGTCTGAGTGTTTTATGCAAGAATATATGGAATGACTAGGTTTGATGATTGATGCTAACTTCAAAAAAGTTCAATAGATTCTGGAGGGTTGCGTACTCAGCACCAGTGGGTATGCTCCAAGGGTGTCCATGGGAGGTGGAATCAATCCCATAAAGCCCACAGCTTTGGCTTTATTGTACATAAAATTCAGGTGGGATTATTATTATATTACTAATTTGTAGTTTTTTTTCCTCCCTCAGGATGCCCTCCAGGCATCATGGAAAAAACCGACAAAATGGGGGCGGGGTGGGGGAGGTCTTTTTAACAACCGAATGGCCACCCCAAAAGTGGAGTCGAAAGTCCTCCCTGAGACACCACAAATACCTCGAGGGTTTTAAGTAGAAAAAAATATCACTAGCTGAATTGTGCAGTGTGAAACTCCCCAACATGCCTGAATTTTCTTAACACGCCGCAGCCCTGAACGCACAATTTGGAGAATTGGCGGAATGTGACCACCCTATGGACGGTATTTTTCTGCGCTTACCAAATCCCCTCAAGCAGAGACACTCATGCTCAGAGCCTCCGAGGTGCCTATATAACCCAGCATTCCCCTCTACCTCTCACAACCTTCCCTAACATCTTCCCTCTTTCTTGAGCTTTCTCATTTCCTGCTCGTCTCCATCCCCCCCGCGACCTCTCTTCTTTCCTTTTTTTTGTTTCCAGCACGTTTCTTCGTATCTTCCAGTCGTCATTGTTTGATCCCCACCTGCTTTCTTGCCATTTCTCTTCGTTCTTTCCCTTAGACCCCTGGCTTTTTCACATGCGGGCAATTCTAACAGCTGCCGCAATTGCGTATTCCCACAAGATTCGTATTCTTCCTGGCTTCCATGTGATCTACATTTGCAATCCAGTCTTGAAGTTTGGTCATACTTAATTTAATTAGCGCTGCCCATGACCACCCAACATTGTGCTCCACTCGGATCCATCTAGCTTTTACTCAATACTAGTATTATACTGCGTTCAACTCAAATGTGAATCTGGAGTTGTACAGTTGAAGCATGCGAACAAAAATCAGCTCGTTCTTTTCTTTGGTTTCCTGGTGTCTCTCATGTATGTTCTGTCTAGCAGCTTGTATAGTTCTGTCACTCTCTGAGATATTGTTTGTTGTCGACTACTACTACTGCAGTACACGTGATTCAGATTTTTCTTGCAACCGCTCTCGGAACAGATTGCATACATCGATTTGTGATGCTTGTTTACTCCATCGACTGAACTTCTGTTTACCACGTAACGCACGCTTCCGCTTCCCCGAAAGATTAGTGCGTCAGTAACCTCCAAGTTCATCAAGTTGCTTGCTTTGTACCACTTTCTTACGTACAACGCACTGCATTATTGCGTAGAGGGCCTAACGTCCACGCGATTAGGCAACTCTCGCTTGCAATACTCCGATCTGATTTGCTTTCCACTGATAACTCAAACATGAAACTTGGTCTACAATGTTTTGGGTTTAGTGTTTTGGCCTTTGATCTAACTGATGATATTTTTTTATTCAATCTAGTTTCACGATAAATTGCTACACTTGTGTTCTATTTGCACATTGGATGCCTCCGGCTACTCCTTGAAGAGATGGTTCAATTCTTTGTTGTGCATTGGATGCAGCTTTCAGGTATTTCCTCAAAAAAAGGATTCAAGTACACATTGTTGTAAAGTGGAATGTGATACAGTGTTGGAGAAGCGGAAAGGATTCCATAAGAGGGTTGTACAACCTGTTTAATACTATCACGGTGCGTTTCATTTGATGGATCCGTGCATCGATATGCTGTTCATGAAATAACCTGTTTACAATGGCCACAATCACTATTTCACTTTGCGCTCATAGACTAATATTATTGTTAATTTGTTATCAAAAATGAAGTTTATCAAGTAATCTTTTCAAAATCTCAATCAACACCTCCCAAAACATTAGAAGCGTTGACAGATACGCATCATTTTCTGGGCAGGAGTCATTACAAAGCTTCAGAATGGTGAGGTTTAATTAGCATTGGATCATCGAAATTTGTAAGCATTTTGGGAAGTAAGTTTCTGCTACATGTTTCTTTTGCATCATCTACTTTTAGTGACTAAAATTTCTCTCAGTGATGTTGTCACAGAGGTGGTAATTTTGCATATTTGTTCGCATCAGGATGGAAGAGATCGTGCCTAACACTGACAACATTGATATTGAAGGGCAAACATCTAATTTGGTATCTCATATGGCTGAAGGGCAAGGGAACTCCGATACTGAAGAGCAAATAGCTAACTTCATTTCTGAGGAACAAACATCTCAATGGTTCAATGAATTCAAAACAACATTTCAGAGACATGAAGTTCGGGAAGTAAGGAACGACGTTCTCGTAAAGAAATTACCAGCCTGTTATCGTGTACCTTTGGATCAATACAATCCGTATCGATGGCATTTTGGCCTCCACAACCGTGATGTCCTACACACTAGTGAATCAGAAGATCTGAAAATAGCCTTAGCTGCAGCATGCGAGCTGGGGCCATGGGATGAATTTTGTGCTTCGGTTGTGGATGACCCTCTAGGTGTTTTGAGAGCATACGGTCTAGATCACAGCGAACCTAAGTTCAGTATGAGGCAGATACAGTGCTTATTAACTTTAGATGCTTTGACAATATTTTTGGTATTTGTTAATCACACATATAATGATATATTTGATGAGAGTACCCAAATAGGTGCTAGATTAACAGCTTTGTTGAAGCCTTGCTTGGAGTATAGACGTATTTACAATGATCTTTTTCTGTTTGAGAATCAAATCCCCATGGCTTTATTGAGGAAAGTCATTAGCACATGTTATGAGAAATTGATAGGACTAAATTTGACATTAATGGATCAACAGTTAATGTTGGATATGATCTTGAAAGCTAATGTTTCCGATATGTGTGAGCGGATCTTTGTATTGACTAAAGACCATCTGGCCAAAATTGAAAAGGCGTATCCTCAAGGCGAATTGGAAAAATGTCCACACATCGTAGCTTGTGTTTACAGAATACTGTGCGGTGAAAATTTGAAAAGTCGATCTGGAGGAACAATGATCACCATGCCATCTGCAACCGCTTTGAAGAAAGCTGGCATTCAAATCAAAGCAATCGAGGGAATGTTGGATGAAGTGGGTTTTCGTAAACGTTGTTTATTCCTGCCAATTGTAAAATTATATGACCCGACAGAAGCTCGTTTTCGCAATCTAGCGATGTATGGGTACGTGGAAGTATATAATTCTGTTAAATGTCCATTTGGCGAATATCTAAAACTCATGACAGATCTTATCAAGGAGCTAGGAGATGTGAAACATCTAATCGAGTGTGGTGTGATCCAAAACAAACTTGGGAACGATAATAATGCTTTCAAAATGTGGAATAGCTTGCAAAGTGATTTATTCTTGCCCAAATATTCAAAAGAATACGGAGACATGGTGTCTGAAATCAATAAGCAGTGTAAATCCTCACTGAATGTAATGAGAACTGAATTCTATCAGTTATTTTGTTCCAGACCATGGTATGTGATAGGTGTTATCACAGCCACCATTGTAACCGTTGGCACTTGCATCCAAGCTTACACATCTGTTATTGCATCTGATAAAATGCAACCCCATTTTCCGCCTTAATAAAATCATTGTATTGCAAACACTATGATGGTGTATTTTGTCTGATATATCTATTTTATGCTTCGCCTCATATTTTGATATTATTCATATTATTGTATAAAATCATGCCCAAATCCTCAAAATGGAAATGCTTATGAAAAATAGTTTTTAGTATGTTTTTGTAATTGCAATTTTGGACATATATCACAAGTTTGTATTTTATGATTTAGATTTTTTTTAAAAAAAATTATGTTTAAAGATTTTCAGATGTTCAAATTGTGTGTCAAATAGAGTATTTTTAGCTGTTTTGAGAGAGAAGAATTTAGACTTTATTTCAGAAAATACTTTCCACTTTTGTGAAATCAATAAATTGGGGATAAAACAGAAAAAATCTGATGATACATCAAAATAAATCATATTGTTGATTGAAATAATTATGCTTTTAGGTTTTATTAAATAAATGCTCATTTTATAATACATTTCATGTAGAGTAACAATAATAAAAATTTATCTAAATCATATTGTATTTTCACTTAGGTTCTATACATGCACACATGATATTATGGATAAATTGAGTTGATGTTAATCGCATCACAAATGAAATAGTTGTAATGGTACCTACTATTGTCGATGAACAATTTAAAAAATTCATATTGCCAAACAATGAATATGATTTGACATTGTTTAAACTAATGGAATGAAAACAAATGCATCAGTGTGTTTCATGATGCAAAACAAATAAGCACATTGGAACTTGCACATACAGATTTTCTGTTACTATATTTGTTGAACAACATGCGGCTCAACATCCAATCACACACACACAGGTGAATTGAAAAAAATTCAAATCAATTGTGTGATTTTTGAGTTAATTAGTTGATTATTATTATCGTTATATTTGTGCAATCAACGATCTTTAATATTAAAAGAAACCTCAATCTTATCTTTGTAAAATTATTCATATTTTGAACATTTGATTATTCAAGTTTCAAAATCTTCAAAATGTTTTAAAACCTGAATTTTAATATGAACTTCTAATATCAATTCCATGAGAATCTAATTTTTCATTTAACAATTTTTTTTAGAATTAACATGACATTCACATAAAAATAGTTTGTAATATCTATTTTCAATTGTAAAATATTATATCACTGCATCTTACAATAAGATTTTTAAAAAATAATTTTATATTTTGAGATTTTCTGAATTTGAAACATCAAGTCTATTCAACCTAGGATTTTTTTTCCATTTTGTGATGTAACCACATTGGCCATTATCAACAACAAGAATTACTCAAAATCTTCCAATTGTGGAGCATTTTTTTCACAAATGTCCTTTGTATGAGTTGCTTTAGATTTATATTTTTTTTGCTAATTGTCAAAAAAATTCCAAAATAAAACCAATAGTTGGACTTTTTTTTATGTTAAAAAAAATATTTCCACATTTTGGGTCTTATGTACATGGGTGTCAATTATAACATTTGATTTGGTTGAGTAAAACAGCAAATATCTTTGCTTCATGGAGGTTGTTGGGGGAGATGGAATGGGATATATGCACATGTGTTGGTATTAATTTATTAAAAAACCTAAAATAGATGTGAGGTTAGGGAACAAACCGCTAAAAAATAGGGTTGCTTATTATAAACAATTCATACATAGTTTTGGTTTGACAAAATCCCACTAACAATCCAACATCCAAAAAAAGAAATCCCAGACTAAGTCAGGTCAAGTGACTCTATGACATAAGTGCCCAAACAATACATTCAACCTAGTTGCAAATCTCAAACTTTATAAAAAATCATAAAATTCCAAAAATTTCTAACTTAATTTTAAAATTCTATTACTTAATTCATAATTGTTTTATCTAGATTTCAAGTTTGCCCTACATACGGAAATCATAAATCCTGGGAAATTGTAAATTTGGAATTGAAGCCCCTAATTTAGGCTTAAGATTGTATACTATTCATAATGTTTAGAAACAAATCAATATTTTTTTGGAGTTTTCGACCACTGTTGGGCACTTATTAGAAATAGGGATACCCCCCTGAGCCCCATTGGTTATTAGAGCAGGTTCTTAGGATTCCTTGTCACGGTTCTCAAAAATCAAAGACCTGGTTTTGTTACCTAACCATGGTTCTCAAAATCAAAAGAAAGAAAAATTACCGGCCAGAAACCCATCAATTCTTCACCAGTTCTTTCATGAAAATCACAAGTTCTTTATTTTTAAAAAAAATTTAATTGAGATTGATGGTTCTTTGATTCTGAATTTTTTTCAAAGAACTGAACTTGAAGATTTTTTGATTATAATATATAATAAAAACCAGAATCAAAGGTTCTTTGAAAATTCAAATACCCACCCAACACTGGTTTTTACCATAGTACCAGGTGTAGGTGCTAATTCATCCAAGGCCTATAAGAGGGCGGTTGGGTTGTAACTTGTAACTTGGAAGCTCCCTGGTAGGGCTCCAGAAAAGCCTTTTGAGGGTGAATATACATCTACCAAAACTGTAAATTCTTGTAGGACTGAGTGATATTGCTGGAATAACGTAGATAGGCACCACCATCCAGTGACTGGATTTCCACTAAATTTGTAGATTTGACCACAGGCTTCTATCTAGAATTCTGTAGATTTGTGTGGCCGTTTTAGGGTTTGGAGCTCCTCGTCGCTGCCATTTTTGCGTTTGCAAGGTATTCCCGTGTCTTTGCTTTTGGTGGTTTTAGGGTTTGGAGCTCCTCGTCGTTGTAATCTTTGCTTTTGTGTAGTGGATTTCTTTGTGGGCTCTCCTTTTTGCCCCTCGTGTTTTATTTCTTTAGCAGGTGATCTTTTGGTTTTTTTTTTTTTTTTGGGGGTTGGGAGGGGGTGGAAAGTGTTTGGGTGGGGGGGGGGGGGGAAGGAGGGGGTGGACGGGGGGGAAGGGGGGGGGGTTGGGGGGGGGGGAGT
>Ga0116231_10010955_pt1 | contig 14227 bp, 7 predicted proteins | sample S1TSphgellanicum_2_FD_89695 | JGI IMG/M metagenome (GOLD analysis project Ga0116231, IMG submission 89695) | Host-associated microbial communities from peat moss isolated from Minnesota, USA - S1T2_Fd - Sphagnum magellanicum MG | ecosystem: Host-associated > Plants > Peat moss > Unclassified... | reverse complement strand
CAGGTGACCCATCACCCGATGGCAAAACCAATCCAGATCCACAACTAGAAAGTCAAGATCTTCAAAGTAGATGACATCTCCCGAATTGTGCATGCTTGTTGCCACTGCTTTTCGCCTTGCTTCCACCATACTACCTTCAGCAGTTACTTTGACCAACCCTGGCAAGTCTGTTTCCTGGCACAGGTCTGAAAAGGTTTTCCAATTCATCATTGGACTTTTTGGATTTCTCACCATCCAACAGTTCAAGGCTGATCTCACATTACTGCACACCTCATACACTTCTGGCAATGCTTTGAGAAGATTTACAATGTTGTCCTCAATAACGCTAGCCACATTGCTAGCCGATTGAGTAGAAAAGCCCTCAACGGCAATTGGTTCCGACCACACATCTAGCAATTCTGCAAATTGCTCTTTCAAACTTGTGACACTCCCTTGTGCTCGAGCAACAAGCCCATCAACTTTGTCGGAATGAGTCAAGACCACGATCACCTTTGGTTTGAAGGAAATTGTACTTCGACTCTTGGAAGCAATGAATCGAAGCCAATACTCCAACTCTTTCTCTATCTCTATGGGGAGTTTAACCTTCTCCTTTGATGGGGATCCCTCATCTCTCAATACATATGGACTACAAACTAGAAGGAACAAGGATGGGTTACCTGTGTCGCTCAGATCAGGAAGCATGAAATAATGGAACCCATGGAACTCTTCCTGACTCCCCATGTCCCAAATAGACCATCTAATCCCTTCACTACTTTTCAAGCTATGTACCTTAATTCCACGTGTGCGGTGTGAAACTTGTTTGCCTCCTTGGATTAGCCGGTGACCCCTATCAATCTTCTTCATCATGAAGTCTTTGCAGGGATTGAGAATGCTCTTGCTGATCGTGCTTCTGTGTTCAATGGAACGGACCACCGCCTTTCGCAAGGTTGTTTTGCCTACATAATTCCACAATAAACAGGTGCATTCATGTGCCATGAACAAAACATGAAATTTATTTTTTTACTATGAATCAGTCATAAATTATAATTTCCATGTGATAACATGATTCAGGCAACGACACAGTTTCAAACACAAACACATTGATGTCCTCTAGTTCAACCAAGAGAGATTTAAGACGTACCGGCATATGGAGAGCCACAAAAAATTACTCTTGCAGATGTTGGCTTGGCCATCTCCAGCTTTTTGAGATGTAACTCCTTGGACATCGCATTTCTTCGTAGTTGTTCCTTGATGGCCAAATGCTTGCCCTTAACATGCAAAGGAGTTTCATACAATTCTATATCTTTCAAGGTGAAATTGACCAATAGAATATCCATAATGGTAGGAAACACAGAGCCTTTGACACCATCACAACCAGAAAGGCCTAAGGTTTCAAGGGAATGGTTTTCTACAAGTGATCGTATCAATTCTTGCACATCTGATTCACTTGTTGAAGACATTGTCAAATCAAGATGCTTTATGGAAGAATTTTTCTGAAGCATCCTCGCAAAGGTAGCACCAACTGAACTCATAGCAGAAAGTCCGATAAGATGAAGAGCGGTGAGTGTAGAGTTGGCTTGGTGCCCATTTTCGTCCATAATCAATGGTTGGACAAGTTCCTCCAAATCTAATTCCATATAATTATGAGAGGAACTTAATTCAAGATGTTGAAGGGTGTGATTCATCTTGAGTGCGTTACCAAAACCAGAAGGCTTCGTTGCACCTACAATTTCGAATAGCTCGAGCCTGAAACGTTTGAGGCCTATATTATGACAAAGCATATCCGCAGATTTGTCCAACACATCACTCGTCGGGTTCCCACGAGATATTAGATGAAAGCTAGCACTTACTATTGTATGATTGGTGCAGAGACCTTGCAAAAACTGTTCAATAACACCATGGGTATCTGGTCGACGATCGCTAAGCACATCAATGGCTTTCACATTAGTGCTCTCGAGGACTATAGACACCAATTCCTTCAGATCATCCCCTCCTGAAAGACTCCACTCGCGTTTAGCATCTCCATCAACTTGTGGTTCCTCAAGCCGCCCTTCGCTAGAATCAACTTTGCATTGATGATATCTCATAACCAAACTGATATAATCCCTAGTGCCACCTTCCCTTAAGGGACCATGTTCTTGAATATAAATTGCAAGCTCGTCCACCACGACATCGCTGGCTGTAAGGATTCTTGAAACCTCTTGCACAACATCAGTGATGATTGCGTCTGCCATGAACAACAAGCCAAAAAGCTTCGAAGTTGAAACTCGAAGAACAATAGATAATTTGTGCTTGATGGATGATCCACACGGATTTCAACGTAGACTGTCGACCATAGTCCTTCGTAATTCTCACCACGTGTACGTCAGCCTGCCACTTTCAACCAAAAGGAAACTGACCTTTTCCTAGGAATAGCTGCCCTTGCACTCTCAGCTCAGTACCGCAGCACACACCACTGTTTCCACCCACATCCAAACGCAAAGCTCGATTTCTATCAAGCTTCACAACTCTACAGCAAGTTCATATTGAGACCTAGCTAGTGAAGGATCGCTCTTAAATGTTAATGGTTAAGGAGGAGGAAAGAGGTGGTTGCTAGACTCTATTGAATGCTGACCCAAAACACTTGAAGCTCTAAATACCGTAGCCTATGCAACAACAAAAAGAACACACACACACTCAAAACAAACTCTGTGGTTAAAGCAAAGGAAGAGACTTCCAAGGCTCTGATACTCGCATAACAACTCCCGAAAGCACCACCAATTTTGAACACAACAAAGCAGCGGCGGCAAATGCCTTTGGTTGCTAACACCATAACAATAGAACCATCAAACACACGATAGAACTGATCGAAAGGAAAAAATGCACAGCAATGCAGAAAACTCAGTCTCCTTGTGTAGACAGATAAACCCCACAGTCCAGCTCTCTGACTGGAGGGCCACAATGAACCCGCACCCACCAGCGCACCATCCACTGGATGCCCGATATCACTCAGTTTGTGGATGAACCTCATCTGAGTTAATATTTGGTTTCACCTTGGTAACCTATTCTTTAGGAAATAGGTTTCATATATAGGTACATAGGTATCAAAACATGTAACTACAAGGCAAGTAGGTGGACTATAGTTTATACCTTGGTAAGGAAGGGCCGTTTTGACTACCTACCTACTAACAACCTACTACTGGGCAAGTAGGTGGTTTATAGTTTATACATCAGTTAAGGAAGGGCCGCTTTGACTACAACCCTGCTGACAACCTGCTACCCGCTTGTGGGTTGTTAGTAGATAGGCAGTGGGAAAAAAAAAGCAACTGAGCTAACCACCATGGTTAGCAAGGGAAATAGAGCCCAACAGAAAACTTTTTCCCTATCACTTATCTTCCATCCTTCATTGTGTGCGTTGGTGGGTGCTAGTGCGAAGTGGCCGTATTTTAGTAGAGCCTGACAGTTCATTACCATGCACATTAATGAACTTGGTGAAGTGGGAGGGAAGTGCATGTAGCTCCCCAGCACTTGGAAATTAGTGAATTTGGAGTTTGGGTGGTGAAAAAAACAAACCCCAGATGGACTGTTGTGTGCATTCTACATGTGTAACAGCTTTGCCCAAACATAATTTTTTAAAAACGATTGAGAAAGTTCGAAAAACATCAGCCTATACAGATATCCTTAATGTCACCCTGTCTTCAACGTGTCTTTGGGCCTCCTTTCACCCCCAAACCCCTCTTTCAACCTCAAATCAGTGATATCCACAAAGTAGTGAAATTGCATAAAATCTGGGTATGAAATGTTAAAATTTAGTAATTTAAGGCACAGAGTTTGAGAATAATTATAGTAGCGGTACATGTAGGAGCAATGAAAATATATGTAACAACACTAGAGGCGATTAGGAGAAAGGAAAGAGGGGTGAAGACGGGGATGTACTCAGATCACCACAAAAATTGATGGTTTTCTGAGTTTCACCCCCTTAATGGTAATGTACTTTTTTTGCAGGTTGCTTTTTAAGCTCACCTCCTTTATAACCAAACTTGGGCTTCCGCGCTGTGTTCCTCACTTTATGGATACCTTTAATGCATTCTGTCAATGTCCAAGTTCCACATCCCATGTCACGAGTGCTTCTTCAAGGAAATGACTTATGCAGCCTAATGGTTCTCACTCATAGAAAGATATTAAAAAAATGGCAATCATCCTTAGAAAGATTTCAGTAAGTCTCGTTACAAGCGAGATATGAAATATAAAGATTTAATCATCCTTCTAAAATTCTTTGTGCACGCTCAAAACTAACTATAGAAATCTAGCCATTTCAGGGAAAACAAAAGTTCACTCCAAAAAATTACACCCAATTTCAATATATTAAAATTTGATGCAACAAACCTTAGTTTTCTAAAATAATTAAATTTTGTTTCAACATGAAAGACCTTGCTATGTGGGTATGTGAATTAGGTGGGCATGGGGATGGCTTTCAAGTTCAAGGTTTTTTTTATAAAAAAAATTGAGCTTGACCCAATCCAAAAGAGAAAACCCTTCACATTTTGAAAGTCACCCAACATCAAAATTTCTATCCTAGATGGGTTGTACATTTTTTCTCAAAATCCTGTTTTGTATCAATAGCTTTTTAATGAATGTAATATCTAAACCTGGCAACTTTTAACAATTTCGACTGGAAATATGGCAAAATTTGCCCAAAAAATCCCAGAAAGACCTTTGTAGCATTTGCATGTGATTTTTTTTTGACTGCCACAATGCAAAAATTCACCCAAAACGAACCATTGACCATGACCCTCCCAAACTCTCAAGTACCCAACTCCACTTTTGGTCCCACCAAAAACCCCAACATGAGACAGGGTATAAGTTTCTCATTTCACAAATTTTTCAACCAACAGAGCAAAAGTTAATCAATTTAGAGTGATTTTCGTCCTTAGAATTTTTAAAAATTTTAACAATGATTTTTTCACAAATTATCTTGGCAAAGTTTCATGTGAACTTTGGAGTTAAGCCCCTCATAGTAATAAGATGGAAGGTTTTAAGTTTTAACCATATACATGGATCAATTACAAATTCTCTGAGTTCGGTTACCATTGCACTTAAATTTTAGGCAAAATAGGCAGAAGCCTAGAGAGCTGGCCCTCCTCCTCTGTTGAAAGCATTTTATAAATTGTTGTTTCATGTTGACAGGACCTTTGTAAAATTGTGTTGTTGTGTGTTTTAAGGGTACTTGTCCAAATGCCTCAAGTTACCATTGAACATCACTAGCTGTGTTTTAATGAAAATTTGTGGTAAACTGACAGTCCCAGCAGCCATTGGCAATGCTTGCTCTGTAGCCTTTTGCAATTCACCTCGTTTCTCTGACAAATGTTAACTAATATTTCAGTTCCAGACAATCATTCACTGGAAAACATGAGTGTAGTACATCAATCCATCTGATCTCATGAATTGTATCAGAAACAATGTAGCTTGTAGTTATGTGTGGTGCACATTGAAGAAGTGGGTGAAGTGTGAGAGGCCACTATCACCGGTTTACCAGCACTCTGAAAGGAGCCAGTTTAGTCCTGTATGAAAACCCACATGCTTGTCAGTGTCCAGCGCTTCCAAGTTCTGGGCCAATTAATGTTCAAATTTCTCAGAATTCATGGTCAGTAGGATCCTCACCAGCCTTTTTTTCACCATTTTGGTGATGAAGCACTAGTGGCCATCATCCCTAAAAGTACCTAGTATCCATGGAAACAATAGAAAATCCGGCTAAAAAACCTGACTTAAAACTAGGAACCTCTTTACATGTGGTGAACTCTTTTTGGAGGTGTAATCAAATTTGGTGATTTTTTTCAGAATCTACAAAAGAATAGTCTTCTTGTGACTTGTTTGGGTGCAATTTTGCACCACTTTGTTAAAAAAAAAAGAGTTGATATATCATGTGCTCTTATGTGAATGCTTACAATGGTTCATTGCTATCAACACACATACAACAAAATATTAAATCATTTTGAATGATACCTATACATGCAAATCAAAATATGACTCACATGTAACAATATAAGAATCTAAGCTCAAAAAACATAATGCAAATCACACAAATTCAATTTTTAAAAAAAATTATATAAACCATAGAAAACAAGTAACAACTAAACATATGTGTTTTGAAATCTCAAAACACAAAAAAATGATTTAAAATCGCACAACTTATATTATATCCCATACACCAAATCTTTAAAATTTTGTTCACAATAGAACAAGTTTCAAGCTTACTTACCTCAATTTATATATGATAATTAGGATGTAGACATGTGACCAACAAATAACTCCTAACAATAGTTGTGCATTCTTATGTTGCTGCATACAACCATCATTGTCAACACACATATCACACATAATACAAAAATAACTTGAATAGTATAACACATCCAAATCGTCTTCTATTTAGGTTTGGTACTTCTAAGTCATAGGGTAATGCAATAAACATTGTATCAAAATCCACCAAGAATGAACATTTTGGTTTTAAGGTGAAAAGACCAATAGGTTCAATGCAAATATGAGTCCCATCACTAGTTTCTTAAGTGCATTCCAATGTTCTACAATTCATAAGAATCAAGTGAAAACCATCTCGATTTTCAAGGCAATTCTCACCCTAAATTTCACGGATTACCATTTTTTCTCACACAAAGGCTGAAATTTGAATTTATTGGTTCTGACTAAGCTGAGAACCAAACATCATGAGAATCGATCATGTTCTCTTTGTTAAAAGAACTTCATACTCGAAGAAGGTATTGGGTTTTAAATATCAATCCCAATTCTCACCTTTGTATATAGGAAAAATAACTTAAAAAATACATGTCGAGTGTCAAATGACATTAAAAAAAAAACTAATCTCAATGATTTTAAAAACAAATTGAGACCCAAGTTCCCATATGGGCTAAACCTAGGTCCAATTCTCAACCCAATAGGTAGTAGAGTTTTCCATAAAGTAAAGAAATAAAAATCATAAAAAGGATGAGATTTCTAAAACCGAATAAAAAAAATACAATGGACTTAAATAGAATTGCATGGGACCTCAAACTCTAAATTTCATCCTATTTATTTTTTATTAATCCCTATCTACTAATCAATATTGTTTATTGGCGATGTTGGTTGTACTACAACTATAAATGTTTTCAAACCATGTGCATTAAATCCTAAGTTTCAACATTTTATTCCCAATTTTTTTTTTAATTGTTACTTACAATAATCAACTTAAAGCTTGAATAAGGGTTCCAGGATAAAAGAAGGGCACCAAATAGGTCAAACCAGGGTCACTTTATAAAATTCATAATTAATATAAGCAGGGTAAATTATAAAATATATAATTAATATATAATTAATGTAATTAATATTTAGTTTCTCTTCTTACAATATGTTTTTATTACCCAAAATATTAAATATTATTGTATAATTTAGTATTATAAAAAATAATTTATTTCATATTTACAATCTTTTTTGAAATCAATCACTAATATTAATGTAAAATTCTTGTGAATATTTGAAATATATAGTAAATTAAGTATAAAAGAATAATTTAATTTACTGTGATATAGTCCTGGAATTACAGTAATTACATTAGTTACGTTAATTTTAGTAAAATTACTTTAAAATCTAAAAATAAAAATTTAAAAGCAAAAAATTTAAGTTATGAATAACTCATTTTAATTACAAAAAAAGGTATAAATAGTGGAAATTTTTATGTTATTATATTTTTATTTTAAATAAGTGATTAGAAGTGATCGACCAATTTATTCAATATAATTAATTTTCTCAGTACAAAAAATTACATGAAATGACATAGGTACAATAAAAATAATATTTTAATAGTAATGTAAAATAATCTTTAAATATTATTTTTAATTATAAAATATATATATTTTATACAATTAATGGATAACTATTACATTTATTGTGATTTTACTATAATTTTAATAAATTCTTAATGTAATTACTTTAATTTTTTATATGACTTCAATTAATCATATTTTCTATATAAAAACAACTATTATACCTAAGTTTTCAACACACATGAACATTGTAATATCCAACCATATATTAATAAATAGAATACACCAATATAAACCCATACACCTTGGAATACATTAAATAAACTTTGAATGCATATAGGGTTGCAAGTCATTTGACCACATTTGCAACTAATGGGATATAGACAAGTCTTTTTGGATGAAAACCATGTTAAAAATTGTCCAAATGGAGGAATGAAAAAAACATTTATCACAAGTTAGTTGCAATGTGGTTATAAGTAGAACCAAATGCTAAAAATAGTTGAAAAAATATAACCAATGACAGTGGCAAACAACAAATAGTCATAAGTAGTCATAAATTAAATGGTTATAAAAAGCTAGTTTTCTTCTAGTGACATTCATAGAAAGCTAGTGTAATTTACAAATTTTTTTTTTCTAGGCTAAGATTTAATAGCTTGAATTTATTATGTTGTAGGAGTTTTTGGGAGAGTAAATTCTTGTTTCACCAATTATGAACTCCCAATAATCATTGCCCATCAAGAAATTATTAATCTTTTTTTTTTCCCACTTTTGGAAATTCTTCACATCTAACTTTTCAATCACAATTTGAAAAAGGCCATCCACCCTCTTTCAAAGCAAGATTTACAATCTTTTTTAGGATTCCACAAAAAATTTGCTTCAAAGGGTTCTTTTTTCCTTCTTTGGTTTTCTAAAGTTAAGGTTAGGATTTTGCTTATCATATATATGTGCATATGACTTAAGTATTATACATAGGTTTAGGGTATATGTGTAATTCATATATTATTTCGTATGGTATTAAATACACGACTTCATATTGTGTTTTGGTACACAACTTTTGAAGATGTAGTTGCATTACTCCACCAACTCCGAATCCCTTCCCTTGTATTCTTTTTGTGATAGCTTCACTTATAAACTTTTGTATAAAAAACCTTTTTGACGTAAGTTTCCAACAATAACTTCTCAAACCTCCATTGTTCACATATCAATTTGGATATGTAAAAATTGGTTATAGCATAGAAGAACATGTTTACTTTCAATTTTCAAATTTTTGAATCATTTCACTTTGTCAAATGGGAAATCTTGACAAACTTTGGAATTAACTTCAAATTGGGACCCAAACACAAAATGACTTCAAATTGTTTTTAAGCATTTCCAAACAACTTGAAATTTTTGGAATCATATTAAAAATACATCTCCACATCTCTTCAAAGTTCCCCCCCTATTGATCATGACCATAAGAAGATATCGCTTCCAAAATAAATTGATCTTTAAATTAAAGTTGAAATTCCAAATCCTCGTATTTCTTTTAATACACATCCAAACGGTTTGAAAATTTCTCCATAGGTGTATTTTCTTATGATGTATAAGCGCTCAAACCTATAGATCCAAAAAGGTTCAAATGAAGACAATATGATAAAAAAACCACCTTTGGGCCAAAATCTTCAAAACTCCATGACTCCCACAAAACAAATTTGTTTTCTTTTAATTTTGGGAATGGAAATGTTTCATAATCTTATATAATCTCTCCAAAATTCACTTCAAGATCCTTTGACATTAGATCTAGATTTAAATTTTTGACTTGTGCAACCATTAATGTTATAGATTCTTTTCATCTTAAATTTTTTTTTTTTCCTTTCTTCTTTTTTGCACTTGATAAACTCCTATTAAATAATTAAAGATTTATCAAGTTATTAAATTTTCCATTGTACTCATGCACCTAATTTCCATGAATCCAAGCTAATTGTTTTTACATGATGTTTGAAGATCATGACGTAAGGCATGTCAAATTTGAACTAATTTGGTGTAAGTGTCAAGACAAATGAAGTTTTTGAAGAATTTAGCCCCTTATGTTTTTGAATTGAAAATATTCATTTAAAATACTGGATCTAAATTTTTCAAAAATAGAATAACATACTTCCATCCAAGATAGTTCAAAAAACATTTCATCTTACACATTTCATTCAAAGTATCAATTTTATGTGTACTCCTTTTAGTGCACAATTTTTTAATTTTTTGATTTTTAATGAATTATCACAAAATACTATGATATCACGAAACCCAAACTTTTATGTGTTTGGATACATATTGATGTCTTAAATCGTGAATTTTTTCCATTTTTTCAAAAAATCAAAGTTTGGTGGTATTAACACCATTTTTTCATTGAACTGCTTCTTAGGACATTTGGTGTTATGGCCAAAGTACAATGTGATAATATCCAAATCTAAAACACTTCTAAAATTAAAAGGTTGATGTCATGTAGATTGTGATTTTATCATTCAAATTGTTCCTGTAAATTCTTACATCAGATTGGTGTGGTGTAATTTGTTAAATACAAATGGAAAACTTTCATTTGGGACAACACTTTGGTGCATTCAATCATGTTTTCACCCTTGGTGCGAATGCCATTAGTTGGAAAATTTTCTATATTGGCAATAACTTTTAATGTTTTTCCTATCAATGTTTCAAATCACATTGAAGAACTTATGCAATGGCTTGAGGTAAAGAATTGTAGGATTTGGCATGGTAATCAACAAGTTTTTCACACCATTAACATGGGTGGGCTTATTCTTATTCACCAATATATAGTTGTGTCTTAATAGAAGGATCCATATTGGATTTCTAGGAATAAATTCATCGTTGCAAAAGACATGCAACATAAAATTAGGATACTAGCACATTAACTACTGAAAATAGGCACACATGTGGACATTGATGAAGACAACTAAAACAATATTGGATAGAAAACATGAGGAGCTTTGTTTCAATTTCTGATGGCTAACAATACTCAATTGTTTGTGAATATTGTTTTAGCAATTAACTATATATTTCATGATGTTGGAAATATAGTAAAACATAATTCAATAATAAGTAAATGGAGGGTGGAAATATAATAAAAGAAATATAATAATAATAAAATTAATATTGGAGATTAGATTCCATATGCTATGATTAGAGGTTCTTTTTGTTGTGGAAACTAGTAAGCCTAGCCACATCAACATACCCCCCTATAATAAAACTTCAAAAATTCCCCAAAATTAAAAGACATGACCAAAAATAATTTAATCAATTGAACCCATATTATGATTTTTCTTTCTATTTACCAAAATTGAACATAAATTGACTTTATTCTTCTTTTATTTTCTAGGACTATTTGTCATGAAAATAGGCCTACCTACCCTATATATGTAACTTGAATTAAAATAGACTCGTGAATGTCACTTCATCCCATGAAATGTTGCACACCAATTGTTTGAATTCAATGCATATATAATGGTTAGGTGTGATTTTTGGTGAAGTGACTATAATTTGCTTTTTGACATGTGTTATTTATTTGAATATCCAAAAATGGCATTAAATTCTGCAACAAATGCTTGAAAGTTGTTAAAAGTGGCATTAAATACTTCAACAAATGCTTGAAAGTTGTTCAAAATGGTTTTGGTGTTTTAACAAAGGCATAAACCACACTAAACTTATGCTTAATAACAACAACCTATGAGTTCAACTTGGCTTGGGTCATCTAGGTAATAATGTGGATGAAATCAAATGACCAAATGCCATTGGTTGATAAAACCTCGAAACTTTGAACATGTTCCATCAAACTTGTTAGGAAGAAAAATTGATGGTTCTTTTGCTTGGGATGGTATTGTAAGAACACACCTTAGTGATGTCAATGCTTAATTATTTTAAACACATTGTGTTTGTAGACTCATCAAGTGATTCATTTTCCTATTACATAAATTTAAAAGCAATAAAGACTTCTTCCATGGAAACAACTAATTCTTCTCTTGATGGAAACATAGCTACCAAAACATATCAATTTTTATTTCAAGAAGTGGGTAATCCATATTTTCTTAAATATTTATTACACTTTTCTAAAGAAAAAAGGTAATTTTCTTTCAAGTCCGTAAAAACCCAACCTCTAATTGTTTCCAAAATTCAATGGATATCAATGATGACCATAATACACATGGACCTATTAAAAATTTATTTAAAATAGCATGGGCACAAAAGTTATGAAAACAAAATGTACACAAAACCAAAACAAATTATGGAAAAACATGTTTAAACTGAATTCCAAACACCAAACATGAAAATCAAAGACAAGAACATGAAGTATGCACGACAAAAATTAAAACATAATTTTATTCTAATAACATATGAAAATATAGATGTGAAATGAAATTAACAAGGTTATGGTTCAAGATCATACGTTAGATTGATGTTGAACAAACTAAAGTTAATGGGGACCTAGCTCAAGAAATCTTTTAGGAAAGCTTCTATATGCCCACTATCCAAGGAACTTTCTTAAGAACTTTTTAAAAGTATACGTAAATTAGAAATGAAATATAAATAAACTATAAGTCATCTATAAGTAAACTACAAGTTAGTGTTGGATGAACTTCATCCATTGTATATGAAAAATGGATGAATTCCATCCATTTTGATTTTGGAGATGATGTTAACAATTGATGGTGATGAGGTCAATGCCAAAATCCATGACATTGTTGTTGTAGTTGTTTCCATTTGGACTAATTTTTTAAAACAACTAGGAAAAATGAACATTTAAAACTACATTACCAACCCACATTTAAGTTTTTTTAGCCACTTGGATTGATTTTGGAATGACATTCGATTTCATGTACTTCATAAAAGATATAAGTTCAAACTCTCACAATTTACCTTATTGATTGACATTACAAATAATCTTAGTTGCTTCCATTTGGAATCATTTTGAAATGATATTTGAAGTTGAAGGTCTTAAAAGCAAATTGGGTCAAAACACATACACATTCAAGGGTGTCATGTAACTATCAAGATCTTTATTTTCAAATATCCTTGTAAGCTTGACCATGTTGAAATCATGGGTTATGATGGTTTTTTAACATGTACGTTATTTCATTGTAATTAAGGGTTGGTTAATGGGTCCCATGCCATGTACTATTTAGGATGACATTATAAACCCAAGAAATATGTTCGCAAAGGGTCTATCATTTCATCCTAGCAAAGTTCCTAACTTCATTGTTTGGAAATGTGAATTGCGAATATTGTCCGGTGGAGACATTATACATTGCACCTTCTATCATTGACCTTACATTTTAAATTTGGCACATCCTCAATAGCCAAGTCTAGGCACGTTTTTGTACCTTACAACAAACACATTCATGTCCAATGCAAATGTAAGACAAGTCCAATTATCCTTATTCGATGAATTACATCTCCATTTTAATTTGTGTATTTTCCCTCTAAGATGATGTTCGACATAATCAATGCATCATCCACTTGCACCTTGTCTTGTTGATGGAATGTTAAGTGAAGGAACATGGTGAAATTAAACCTTTCAACTAGAATATCCATCTCTTCTTGGGTGAATACCACATTTTTCATCATAGGCCAAATTCTGGAAATTGTCAACGTGTTGACATTATAATTGGCAAAGTTTCACTAACATAATGCTAGTTGTTTGTAAAATAGAAAAACCACTACTTGAACAATAGTTTCATTAAAACTTTTCATTGGTGTTTACCCCAATACAATGGGCATGGTGTCCCAAGTTTGTTCCTTACAATGTGTAAGAATGCATTCTTAAGAATGTTGCTTGTGTTTTGAAGAATTGAACAATTTGCTTGACACAACACAATAGTCCAATCTATATGGAGCTTTTGTGGTGTCTTCCCCATGTTGGTATCCACAATTAGTTTGTTGTACCGAAATTGTAATATATATTCATGTATGGCAAAATCAAGTTGCAATTAGTTGTCGATTCATTAAACTTTTGTATTGGGAAATCATGGTTGATGTTACCCACAATAAACCAATCAATTAGAAACATCTTGGGAACATTTAAATGTGCAACCATTTCTTAATGTGTGAAAGACTCACCGACATTCAAATTGCACTAGTTTCATCTTTGATGGTCTCTAACAATTTCCTTTTTTGGCAACTAAACTATTACTACACCCCATCACGCTTGAATTTGGGTGTATCATTCAAGAACATGGAAACATCAAAAAAATCTTTCAAAAATGTGAAAGCATGAAGTAGTAATAATCCAATTCAATCGGCTTTGAATCATGTGGGCAATACCCTGAACTTCAAAGCATGAAAAAAAAAAAAAAAAACAAAAAACATAATAATTTTTTGTTTTTTTTTTAGGTTTAAATAAATATAATTAAAATAAATTTTTTAATAAAAACTTAATTTTTTGGAAAACATAAATTCATCTTTTTTTTTAATTTTTT
>Ga0116231_10010953_pt1 | contig 14231 bp, 10 predicted proteins | sample S1TSphgellanicum_2_FD_89695 | JGI IMG/M metagenome (GOLD analysis project Ga0116231, IMG submission 89695) | Host-associated microbial communities from peat moss isolated from Minnesota, USA - S1T2_Fd - Sphagnum magellanicum MG | ecosystem: Host-associated > Plants > Peat moss > Unclassified... | reverse complement strand
GGGGCGGCGACGCAGCTGCAGGATCTGGCCAAGGATCTGCCCAGCCCGGTCAAATCGATGCTGCAATCGGTGTCGCAGAGCACCGCCACCGCCACCACCGGCGGGGCGAGCCGCGCGCTGCAGGAGGCGTGGCGCACCAAGGTTCTGCCGCTCTGCGACGCGGCGTTCCTCAACCGCTATCCGTTCGCCGCCGGCAGCCCGATCGACGTGCCGACCGACGATTTCGCCCGCCTGCTCGGGCCGGGCGGCCTGATCGACCAGTTCTTCAACGACAACCTCAAGAACATCGTCGATACCAGTTCGAGCCCGTGGAAATGGCAGGGCGCCAACAACGCCCAGCTCGGCCTCAAGCCGGACACGCTGGTGCAGCTGGAGAACGCCGCCAAGATCCGCGATTCGCTGTTCGGCGGCGGCTCGCAGATCGTGGTGCGCTTCCAGCTGGTGCCCTCGGCGCTGGATGCCGGGGTGGGGCAGATCACGCTCGACATCGCCGGCCAGCCGATGACCTATAATCACGGCCCGGCGGAATCCGCGGCGTTCCAGTGGCCCGGCCAGGGCGGCAAGACGCTGGTGCGCGTGACCATGACGCCGGCGGAAGGCGGCAACGCGCAGGTGATCGAGAAGGACGGGCCCTGGGCGCTGCTGCGCCTGCTCGACCCGCCGACCAAGGTGCTGGCGTCGGGCCAGCCGGACAAATTCACCCTGGTGTTCACCTCGCCCGCGGGCACGGCGAGCTTCCAGCTGAACGCGAGTTCGGTGCGCAACCCGTTCACGCTGACCGCGCTGCGCGCGTTCCGCTGCCCCCCCACGCTATGAGGGGCACGCCATGAGCGCCACGCTGTGATCCAGGTCACTATGCGGCGCGCGCCTTGGGCGGCACGCTCATCGACACAGGCGACGCCGGACATGGCGCGCCAGCACGCGGGAACATAGATGTCCGACTCGAGTTCGCAGAACGCAACGCCCTCGGATTCGGGCGACGATTTCTATGTCACGGTGGATGTGACCCCCGACCCGGGCGTCACTTTCGTGTTCGACGGGCTGACCGCGAACGAGGAACTCGGCCGGCCGTTCCTGATCACGCTCGACCTGTCCTGTGGCCAGGTCGTGGCCAATATGGGCTCGCTGCTCGGCAGCTCGGTCACCGTGACGATGACCGGCTCCGACAAAACGACCAAGACCTATTTCAACGGCATCCTGACCCGCATCAGCTACACCGGGATCTCCGGCGGCGTGTACAGCTACCATGTCGAGCTGCGGCCCTGGATCTGGCTGCTGACCCGCGCGCAGGACTGCAAGATCTTCCAGAACATGTCCGCCTGGGACATCATCCAGAAGGTGGTCAGCGACGCCGGCTTCAGCGGCATGCAGCAGGACAAGCGGCAGAACTCGGCCGGCAGCACCCCGGTGCTGAAATACTGCGTGCAATACGACGAGACCGCCCACGACTTCATCACCAGGCTGATGGAGCAGTTCGGCATCTATTATTTCTTCACGCATGACAACGGCAAGCACACGCTGGTGTTCGCCGACGACACCGGCTCGCACACGTCGATCGGCGAGCTGCCATTCGATGTCACGCAGGTCGAGCATCGCGCCGTGGCGGACCATGTGTTCGAATGGTCGGCGGACATGCATCTGCAATCCGGCGCCTTCACCTTCCGCGATTACGATTTCACCACGCCGGCGGCGGACCTCACCAGCAAATCGCTCCAGCCCGGCCCCGGCCAGAGCCAGTACAGCAAGTTCGAGGTCTACGAATATCCCGGGCGCTACTACGATCCCTCGGTGGGATCGACGCTGGCCGGGCTGCGCATGCAGGAGATCGCGGCGCGCGCCCAGCTGTATGACGGCAAGTCCAATTCGCGCAGCCTGCGCTCGGGCACCCTCTTCAAGCTGAGCGGCTTCGCCGACTCCTCGGCCATGAACCAAGCCTATCTGGTCACTCATGCCACCACGACGATGACCATCGTCGAGGGCACGTCCGACCAGCGCGGCAATCTGATCGACAGCCAGCGCGTCAGCTTCACCGCCATGCCCAGCTCGGTGCCGTTCAAGCTCGAACCGCGCACGCCGCGGCCGATGATCCGCGGCCCGCAGACCGCGCTGGTGGTCGGCGAAGCCGGCGACGAGATCACCACCGACCAGTACGGCCGTATCAAGGTGCAGTTCTATTGGGACCGGGTGGGCACCAAGGACCAGAACAGCTCCTGCTGGATCCGGGTCGCGCAGAACTGGGGCGGCGCCGGCTGGGGCGGGATCGTCATTCCGCGCATCGGCATGGAGGTCGTGGTCACGTTCATCGAGGGCAACCCCGACCGCCCGCTGGTCACCGGCGTGGTCTACAACGCGACGCAGACCGTGCCCAACACGCTGCCCGACAAAAAGGTCCTGTCCACCTTCCGCACCAACTCATCGAAGGGCGGCGGCGGATTCAACGAATTCACCTTCGACGACACCAAGGGCAACGAGCTGGTGTTCTTCCAGGCCCAGTACAATTACAGCAAGAAAGTGCTGAACAACGAGACGGTGGAGATCACCCAGGACACCACCACCACGGTGGACAAGGGCAACCGCTCGGTGACGGTCTCCACCGGCAATGACAGCCACACGGTCAGTCAAGGCAACCGTTCGGTGACGGTCAGCCAGGGCAATGACAGCCACACGGTCAGCCAGGGGAACCAGAGCCTCACCGTCTCGGCGGGCAACCAGACGGTCGCCATCAGCGCCGGCAGCAGCAAGACCACCACCGGACAGAATTTCGAGGTCACCGCCAGCGCGGAAGTCCAGCTCACGGCGACCAGCTCGATCACGCTGACCTGCGGGGCGAGTTCGATCAAGATCTCGCCCAGCGGCATCACCATGTCCGGGCCGCAAATCCAGGGCACCGCGCAGGGATCGATGTCGCTCGACGGCGGCGCGTCGATGACGCTGAAGGCCGGCATGATCAGCATCAACTAGCGCCATGACACAAGCGGCGGATTTCCTCGATCTGCTGAACCGCCCGCTGAGCGTGGACGAGACCTGGCGCGTCCGGGCGCCGGCGCAGCATGTCGATTCGCTGGCGGATCTGCCCGATTCGCTGCAGCCGGCCCTGGCGATCCTCGCCGCCCAGCTGCTCGGCCGGCCGGACCGCGCGGCACTCGGTTTGCGCGGGCTGATCGAAATGGTCAACGCCGACATCGACGCGGCGCTGAACAAGCAGCTCAACCACATCCTGCATCATCCGGATTTCCAGACTCTGGAGTCCAGCTGGCGCGGGCTGCATTTCCTGGTGCGCAACGTCGACACCGAGCCGATGCTGAAAATCCGGCTGTTCGACATCTCGCTGCGCGAATTGTCGCGCACGTTGCGCAAGTTCCGCGGCACCGCCTGGGACCACAGCCCGATCTTCAAGAAGATCTACGAGGAGGAATACGGCCAGCTCGGCGGCGAGCCGTTCGGCGTGCTGATCGGCGATTATTATTTCGACCATCAGCCGCAGAGCATCCAGGTGCTGACCGACATGGCGGCGGTGGCCGCCGCGGCGCATGTGCCGTTCATCGCCGGGGCCGATCCGGGCCTGATGCAGATGGAGAGCTGGGCGGAGCTGGCCAATCCGCGCGACCTCACCCGCATCTTCCAGACCCCCGAATACGCCGCCTGGCGCTCGCTGCGGGAGATGGAGGATGCGCGCTATCTGGGCCTGTGCATGCCGCGCATGCTCACCCGCTTGCCCTATGGCCTCGCCTTCGACCCGGTCGACGATTTCGCCTTCGAGGAGGAGGTCGAGGGGCCGGATGCCTCGGCCTTCGCCTGGACCAACACCGCCTTCGCCATGGGCGCGAACATCGCGCGTTCATTCTCGCTGTACAGCTGGTGTACCCGCATCCACGGCATCGAGAGCGGCGGCATCGTCGAGGGGCTGCCGGTGCTGCGCTTCACCACCGCCGACGGCAACACCGACACGCGCTGCTGCACCGAGATCGCGCTGAACGAGCGGCGCGAATCCGAACTCGCCAAGGTCGGGCTGATTCCGCTGCTGCACCGCAAGAACACCGATTCCGCGGTGTTCATCTCGGCCTGTTCGCTGCAGAAGCCGCAGGTCTACGAGGACCCGGCGGCGACCGCCAACGCGGTAATGTCGGCGCGGCTGCCCTATATCTTCGCCACCTCGCGTTTCGCGCATTATCTCAAATGCCTGGTGCGCGACAAGGTCGGCGGCACCAAGTCGCGCGGCGATCTGGAAAGCTGGCTGATACGCTGGCTGAACAAATACATCGACCACTCGCCGGCCACGTCGAGCGACGAATGGAAGGCGTCCCACCCGCTGGCCGATGCCGGCGTATCGCTGGAGGAGCGGCCCGACCAGCCGGGCCAGTTCGAGGCGAAGTTCTTCCTGCATCCGCATTACCAGCTGGAGGGGCTGAGCGTGGCGCTGCGCCTGGTCTCGCGGCTGCCGGCGCAGTGACGCAACGGTGCGATGCCGCCTGTCATGATCCATGGCGGACTATCGGCCGACGCGCCGGGCCGATGCGTTCGACATCCGCCGCCGCCCCGTTCCCGCTTCGCCTGAGAGGAGACCTCCATGTCCAGTAACGGCAACGACACCCTGATGCGGATGGTGATCAGTTCGGGGGTTCCGCTGCGGGCGGAATGCCAGACCGAGGTCACGCGCGACGACGACGAATATGTCGAGGATTACTACAACGGCCAGTTCTTCGAGATCGACGAGTTCCGCTTCAATCTCAAGGTCACGGACGGCAAGAAGACCGCCGACAAGAGCGGGGACGTGCAGAAGACCCAGGGCGCCACCGCCACGACCACGCAGGGCACCGGGGCCAAGACACCGGCAAATCGGATCGCGCCGCCAGCCGCGAAAGACAAACCGCTGCCCGGGGAGATCGCCGCGCTCACCTTCTCGAAATGGCGGAGCATGACGCCCGACGAAGTGACGAAGATGATGAAGACGGCGCCCTATCCGGTCGAAATGGGCGAGGTGAGCATCGAGCGGACCTTCGACAAGGCGTCGCCCATCCTGTTCGATTACTGCTGCAACTCGAAGACCTTCGAATCCGCCTCGATGATCAAGCGCAAGGATACCGGCGACGTGTTCCTGCGCGGCTTCCTGCGCTTTGATTTCCAGGAGGTGCTGGTCACCAGCGTCGAATGGAAGAACGGCGAGGTGATGAAGGAGACCTTCACCTTCGTGTTCCGCCATGTGCAGGTGAGATACCGCACGGCGGTGTACCAGCCGGGCCAGGTGGTGGCGACGCTGAAGGACCAGCCGGCAGTCATTTGGGACTACACGCTGGATCTGAAGGCCAGCGGTGTGACGGAGTAAGCAGCGATGGCCGAGGACAGTCGCGATATCCTGATGACGATGGTGCCCGGCACCAGCACCATGTCGACATCGGCGGGATTGGGGCCCATTCCCGCGGAATGCCAGGCGCTGGTATCGCCGGACGACACGCTGGCGGTCGGCGCCGGATTCGCCATGATCACCAAGAGCGGGCGGGGCAGCCCGAGCCCCAATTATTTCGCGATCGACGATTTCACCTTCGAGGTGGCGCTGAAGGACGCGGCGACGAAGGAGGCGAAGGAACAAAGCGACGCCATCAAGGGAGTCCAGGATCAGAACAAGAAACTTCAGGACGCCGCGGTCAAGTTGAACCCTGAGCTGGGAAAAGCGCTGGGCATGTCCGCCGGCGGCAGCTCGAGCGAATTCAACCGCTTCATCCTCAACGGCCAGGCCGGGCTGAAAAACGGCAACAACAAGAGCTTCGTCGGTGATCTCGGCGAGATCACCATCACCAAGCGGATGGACGTCTCCTCGCCGACGCTCATGGGCTACTGCCTCGGTCGCCAGCAATTCACCTCCGCCACGCTGATCAAGCGCCGGGCGACCGGCGCGGACCAGCTGCGCACGTTCTTCATGATCCAGTTCAACCAGCTGATGCTGACCTCGTTCGACTGGGCCGATGACGACGTGGTCAAGGAGACGTTCAAATTCGTCTGCCGCCAGGCGATCGTGACCTACGCCGTCGAGGATTATAACGGCAACCTGCTGGTCCAGCCGACCGCGAAATGGGAGGTGCCGAAATTCACGCCCAGCTCCAGCTGACGCAAACGGGCGCGGGGGCGGCCCCGCGCGATCGCCGGGCGGGCGGCGCCATGCCATCCGGGCCGGACGCGGACACGCTGGCCGGGCTGCGGCGCGCGGCGGCGGGGCGGGCAGCCGAGGCGGGCCCGTTGCGCGATCTCGGCATCGCGCTGGCGAAGGCGGGGCGCGGCGGCGAGGCGATCGCGTGGCTGCGCCGCGCCGTGGCGCTGGACGGGCGGGATGCGATCGCGCATCGCCATCTCGGCGCGGCGCTGGCGGCGGCGGGATCGCCGGACGAGGCCGCCGCCTGCCTCGAACGCGCCCTCGCCCTGGCCCCGCGCGACAAGGAATGCCGGACCCATCTGACCCATTCGCGGCAGGCGCTCGCGCGACGCGAGGCGGCGCTGGCGCCGTTGCGCGCGCGGCTCGCCCGGAGCCCCGAGGACCCGGCCGCCCTGTTCGATCTCGGCTTCGCGCTGGGCAAACAGGGGCGGCTCGCCGAGGCCGCCGCCTGCTACCGGGGCGTGCTGGCGGTGGACGCCGACGATCTGGCCGCGCTGAACAATCTGGGCAATGCGCTGAAGGCGCTGGGGGAGCTGGAGGAGGCCGCCGGCTGCATCCGCCGCGCCATCGCGCTGCGGCCGGATCTGCCGGCGCTGCGCTTCAACCTCGGCAACACGCTGCGCGCCCTGGGGCGCGGCGGCGAGGCCATCGCCTGCTACCGCGCGGCGGTGGCGCTGAAGCCGGAGTACGACGAGGCCCGCTACGCCCTGGCGATGACGCTGCTCGTCCAGGGCGATCTGGCCGCCGGATTCGCCGAATATGAATGGCGCTGGCAGCGGCCCGAGCTGGTGCGGGCCCGCGCGGCGCTGGCGCAGCCGCAATGGCGCGGCGAGGCCCCGGAGGCGTCGGCGGAGGAGGGGAGTGCCGCCCGGACGCTGCTGATCCATGTCGAGGGCGGGTTTGGCGACACGCTGCATTTCTGCCGCTACGCGCCCCTCGCCGCCGCGCGCGGCTGGCGCGTGGTGCTGGAGGCGCAGGCGCCGCTGGTTCGGCTGCTGCGCGGCATGGAAGGAGTGGATCTGGTCCTGCCGGCCGGGACAACGCCCCCCCCATTCGCCCGGCACTGCCCGATGCTCAGCCTGCCGGCCGCGCTGGGCACCACGCTGGACAGCGTGCCCGCCCCGCGTTCCCCGCCCTTTGCCTATCTGCGGGCCGACCCCGGCGAGGCGGCCGCCATGGGCGCGCGCCTCGCCGCCATGGGCGCGGCGCGGGCGGCGGCGGGATTGCCGGCCGGGCCGCGCGTGGGCGTGGTGTGGGCCGGCGATCCCGGCGCGGGGGTGCCGGCCAAGGCGGCGATCGACCAGCGGCGCTCGGTGGCGCCGGACCGGCTGGCGCCGCTGTTCGAGGTGGCGGGGATCTGGTTTTTCAGCCTGCAGAAGGGCGGCCCGGCCGCGCCCGCCACCTTCGGGCTGACCGACCTGATGGGCGAGATGGGCGATTTCGCCGACACCGCCGCGCTGGTGGCGAATCTCGATCTGGTGATCGCGGTGGACACGGCGGTGGCGCATCTGGCGGCGGCGCTGGGCCGGCCGGTCTGGGTGCTGGATCGCACCGATCATTGCTGGCGCTGGCTCGACGGACGCGGCGACACGCCGTGGTATCCGACGCTGCGGCTGATCCGCCAGACCAGCCCGGGCGACTGGGACGGCGTGGCCGCCGCCGCCGCCGCCGACCTCGCCGCCTGGGCGGGCCGATGAGCCAGCCGGCGCGGCAGCGGACGGCGGAGGACGTGCCGGATCAGGATTTCCTCGGCGCCGCGCGGCGCCACGCGCGGGAGGGGCGGCTCCCCGAGGCGCTGACCTGCTATCGCTGGGCGCTCGCCGCCGCGCCCGACGATCCGGCCATCATGCTCGGCCTGGGCGTCGCCCTGGCCGGCGCGCGGCGGCCGGAGGAAGCGGAGATCTGGCTGCGCCGGGTGATCGCCCTGCGGCCGGATTTCGCGGAGGCCCAAGCCGCGCTGGGCGATGCGCTGCGCGCCGCCCAGCCGCCCTGGGGTCGGCTGGACGAGGCCATCGCCTGCTATCGCCGCGCGCTCGATCTGCGGCCGGCCGATGCGGCGGCGCGGACCGGGCTGGGGGTCGCGCGGCATGCGCGGCGGGAGCGGGACGCGGCCATCGCGACGCAGCTTCGCGAGGCGGAACGCCGGCCGGACCATGCCGGCGCGCAATTCGACCTGGGGTTCGCGCTGGGCCGGCAGGGACGGCTCGCCGAGGCGGCCGCGTGCTACCGGCGGGTGCTGGCCCTGAACGCCGACGATCTGGCCGCGCTGAACAATCTGGGCAATGCGCTGAAGGCGCTGGGGGAACTGGAGGAAGCCGCCGGATGCTATCGCCGCGCCATCGCGCTGCGGCCGGACATCGCCTCGCTGCACTACAATCTGGGCAACACGCTGAAGGCCCAGGCGATGCAATGGTCGAAGGATGCGTCCCGCGACGGACCCGACGAGTCCCTGCTCGACGACGCCGTGGCCGCGTATCGCGCCGCGCTGGCGCGCCAGCCGGAATACCGCGAGGCGCATCTCGCGCTCGCGATGCTGCTGATGCGGCGTGGCGACATCCCGCAAGGCTGGGCGGAATACGAATGGCGCTGGATGACGCCGCGCGGCGCGCTCGGCCGCCATGCCCAGGCTCGCCCGGGGGGCGCCGATGGCACGGACAAACCGCAATGGCGCGGCGAGCCGGCCGGAGAGCAGAACGGCCGGATTCTGCTGATCCATATCGATGGCGGGTTCGGCGACACGCTGCATTTCTGCCGCTACGCCCAGCTCGCCGCCGCGCGCGGCTGGCGCGTGGTCCTGGAGGTCCAGCCCGGCCTGGTCCGGCTGCTGCGCGACCTGGAGGGGGTGGAGCGGATCGTGGCCGGCGACGCGGCGACGCCGGAATTCGACATGCATTGCCCGATGCTGACCCTGCCGCTGGCGCTGGGCAGCACGCTGGAGACCATCCCGGCAAGCGTGCCCTATCTGCGCGCCGAGCCCGACGCCGTCGCCGCCTGGGGCGCGCGCCTCGCCGCCATCGAGAGCCGGATGCCTCCCGGCTTCACGAAGCGGCCGCGCATCGGCATCGCCTGGGCCGGCGCGTTCTATCTGGACGCGCCGGCCAAGATGATGAACGCGCAGCTGCGCGCGCTGGCGCCCGATCTGCTCGCGCCGCTGTTCGCCCCGCTGGCTTCATCCGACGGGCCGCATTTCGTCAGCCTGCAGAAGGGCGGGCCGCCGGCCCCGGCGAATGTCCCGCTGACCGACCTCACCGCCGAACTGGCGGATTTCGCCGATACCGCCGCGCTGATGGCGAATCTCGATCTGATCATCACCGTCGACACCTCGGTCGCGCATCTGGCCGGCGCGCTAGGCCGGAAGGTGTGGATGATGACGCGTTACGACCAGTGCTGGCGCTGGCTCGACGGCCGGCGCGACAGCCCGTGGTATCCGACGATGCGCATCCACCGCCAGACACGGCCGGGGGACTGGGAGGGCGTGGTCGCGGAGGTCGCGGCGGCGCTTGCCGCCGATCTCGCTTCCGGAAAGATCGGCTGAGGCCGCGATGCGCCGCCCCTCGCGCGCCCCGTCCCGCACGGCATCCGCCCCGCCCCGTGGCATCGCGGCCGGAGCGGCGGAAGCGGTGTATGCCCAGGCGCTGCGCCATCACCGCGAGGGGCGGCTGGATGAGGCGATCGCGCTGTATCGCCGCACCCTGGCCGCGCGGCCGGATTTCGCCGAGGCGCATTACAATCTCGGCGTGGCGCTGTCCCGCCAGGGACATACCGAGGAGGCCATCGGCGAGGCCATCGCCTGCCATCGCCGCGCCATCGCCCTGCGTCCGGATCTGCCCGAGGCGCAATTCGATCTCGGCTGCCTGCTGGCGGCGCGTGGCGAGACCGAGGCGGCCGCCGCCTGCTTCCGCCGCGCCGTCGCCGCGCGGCCGGATTATGTCGCCGCCCATAACAATCTGGCCAATGCGCTCAAGGAGCTGGGCCGGCTGGAGGAGGCGCTGGCCAGCCACCGCGCCGCCCTGCGCCTGCGGCTCGACCTCGCCGCGCTGCACTATAATCTGGGCAACACGCTGAAGGCGCTGGATCGTCCGGAGGAGGCGCTGGCCGCCTGGCGGCGGGCCGTGGCGCTGAAGCCCGATTATGCCGAGGCGCATCACGCCCTGTCGGTGCTGCTGCTGGCGCGCGGCGAGATGGCGGCGGGGTGGGAGGCGTTCGAGTGGCGCTGGCGCGCGCCGCAGATGCTGCGCTCGCGGCGCGACTTCACCCAACCGCCATGGCGCGGCGAGGAAGCGCGGGGAAGAACCCTGCTGATCCACGCCGAGCAGGGCTTCGGCGACACGCTGCAATTCTGTCGCTACGCCCCGCTCGCCGCCGCGCGGGGGCCACGGGTGATCGTCGAGGCGCAGGAGCCGCTGCTCCGCCTGCTCGGCGGGCTCGACGGCGTCGCACAGGTGGTGGCACGAGGCGCGGCGCTGCCGGCGTTCGACCTGCATTGCCCGATGATGAGCCTGCCGCTGGCGCTGGGCACCACGCTGGAGACCGTGCCCGCGCGCGTGCCCTATCTGCGCGCCGACCCCGCGCGGACGGCGGAACTCGGCGCGCGCCTCGCCGCGCTCGATCCCCCCGGTCGCATGAGAGTCGGCCTGGTCTGGGCGGGCAATCCGCGCGCCGATCTGCCGCCGCGCGAATCGGCGCATGCGCAACGGCGGTCGCTGGATCCGGCGCTGCTGGCGCCGCTGCTGGCGATCCCGGGCGCGCGGTTCGTCAGCCTGCAGAAGGCCGGGAAGGCGGCGCCGGATTCGTTCGGGCTGATCGACCTGATGGACGAGATGGCGGATTTCGCCGACACCGCCGCGCTGATCGCCACGCTCGACCTGGTAATCTCGGTGGATACCTCGGTCGCTCATCTGGCCGGCGCGCTGGGCAAACCCGTGTGGGTGATGACGCGGCGGGACCATTGCTGGCGCTGGCTGGAGGGGCGGACCGACAGCCCCTGGTATCCGACGCTGCGGCTGTATCGGCAGACACGCCAGGATGAATGGGGCGAGGTGGTCGCGCGCGTGGCCGCCGATCTGCGCGGCCTCGCCGCCGGGGGGCTTGGGCTGAATCCGTAGGATCGGCATTCAGGCGATAAGATCCCGCATTTTACGTAAATGGACGTAAATTTGTCCCTCCCGGGAGGGTGGAATGCAGGCTTTCAGATCAATCGACCTTCAAAAGGACCTGCGCGACGTTCTGGACTCGGCGGAAGCCGAACCAACCGTCCTGGTCAATCGGGGCCAACCAAGGGTGATCCTCATGTCGGGGGTGGAATTTCGCCGCCTGAAAACGGCGGCGGGGGAACCCATCCCCGCGGCTGTGCTCCCGTCGCGCCCGCTGGTCCTGCGCGGCGGCAGCGATGACCCGCTCGGCTACGACACATCCGACATAAGAGCCACCGCCAAGGCAATGGCGGACGACGTGCTGTCCGGCAAAACCGCCGCCGCGATCGGTGCGGAACGGGCCCGGGTGCGGACCAGCGCAGGGGCCAGCGAGCGACCTTGCGGGAATGGTTCACTGAGAATGGGAATCGCATCAGAATTCAGCCGACCCAGACAGGCGCGGACTATGCGCGTGAAATGCGCAACTGGGAGAGGGGCGGTCGTGTCGCGGCGGACAAGCCAAGCTGGCGCAACAGAGGGGAAACCAGTCTGTTGGAGGTGATCCCTCCTGTGACACAGTTCGTGGCCTCCGGCGAAACCCTTGTCCTGATCGTCGATGATCGTGCCGCCCGCGCCATGCCGCTGGCGGCGATCCAGACGCAGGCGCTCAACGCCGACATCATGGCGACCCAGACCTTCATTGACATCCTGGAGCGTGACTTCGGCCTCGTCGAGGCGGCGAATGCATGGCAAACGGTGAGGCTGGCCGCGGATGGCGATGTCCCGGTGCCATACAGCCCGGATCCGATCATCGTCTGGCCGGGCACTCCCTAACGGGAAACGGCGGCGGCGACATCAGACGGACAGGCCGGCGCCAACGCCGGCCATGCCGGAGGCGGCGGCGGACAGGCTGGGCGTGGGTAGCGAACCGCGCAGCAGGGAGGCGGCGTCGCAGCCCGTGGCGCAGGGGGCGAGCGAGGCGGACAGGTTCAGCGCGGCCTGAAGCTGCGCGGTCAGCGCGACCACCGGCAGGCCGATGCTGAGCACCGGCAGCGACGCCACCTCCGGCACCCCCCAGTTCAGCGAGGCCAGCGCGCGGGCGTTGAGCGACATCGCCGCTTTCACCACCGCCGGCGTGACCATCAGGCTGGCGTTGAACTGCAGCGTTGGCAGCTTGAGAAGGAGTTCGAGCAGCAGGCTCAGGCTGAGGCCGAGCTGGGACTGCACGGCTTGCGCGGTGTTGCCGACCCGCTCGTTCACCATTTCCGTCAGTGCCGGCAGGCTGATGGTCAGCGGATCGATCCCCAGCGCGAGGCGCAACTGGGCGACGGCGGAGAGCGTGGCGGTGAGGTTGGCCATCAGCAACAGCGATCCCGTGCCCAGCCCGGGCAGCTGGATGCGCAGCATGACGCGCAGCATGGCCGAGAGCTGGGCCGAGATGTCGGCGGTGAGATCGATGCCGAGCTGGACCGAGAGCGCGATCAGCGGCAACAGCGCGCGCAGCTGGATCACGAAGGGCCGCCATTGCGACAGCGGTGGCCCCGGCGGGGGGCTGGGCAGCAGGCCCAAGGCCAGCGCCTCCTCGACCTTGAGCGCGGCGGAGAGGGTGGCGGCGAGCTTCATCAGCACGTTCGCCCGCGCCGCCAACGACAAGGACAGATCGGCATCCATCGACAGCATGGCCGACAGCCTGGCGTTCAGCGTCGCCGTCAGGCGGGCCAGCGCGACGCCCTGGCCGGGGATGGCGATGTCGATTCCGAACTGGGCCAGGAATTGCGCGCGCAGCTGGGCGAAGGCGGAGAGGGTCGCCATGGCGGAGGCGCTGAGCGACAGGGAGGGCAATTGCAGCTCCAGCCAGGACGGATCGGGCGTCCAGGGCGCGGCGGGGAGGCCGAATTTCGCCAGGAAGGCGGCGACGGCCTTCAACTCCAGCGCCAGCGCGATATCGACGTCCAGGCTCAGATCCAGCTCGGCGTCGAGCTGCAGGGCGAGCAGCAGCTGGGAGCTGGTCTTGTGGCAGAAGCACACCATGGGCGATCCTGTCGATGTCCGGGCTGCGGGGGGATGGCCGCGCGCCCGTGCGGGGCGATGGCGGCAGGCTACAGCGGATCGGCCGGCGGCGGAGCCGCCGGCGGCGCCGCGGGGATGAAATTATCCGTCATGACAACGACGGCGTCCGGTTCCGCCGCCGCTGGCACGATACCGCCGCGCGCCGCTGGCACGATACCGCCGCGCGCCGCTGGCACGACATCGTTACGTGGCGGGCGATCCGGCGGCGATTGGCGCGGCGGCCGGGCGGGGCTAGCATCGTGACGAAGGAGAACATGCCCATGCCGCCTGCCGCGCGCGTCACCGATCTCGTTCTGCAGCAGGCGCCGCATTGCCATGCGAACATCCATCCGCCCGTGCCGACCGCCACGCCGGCGCCGCATCCGGCCCTGCCGCTGCCGATCTTGCCGCCGGGCGGGGTGACGGTGATGATCGGGGGTCTACCGGCCGCGCGGATGGGCGACATGACCATGCCCTGCAAGCTGGTCCCTTGCATCCCCGCCGGGCCCGGGGCCATCGTCAAGGGCTCCGCGACGGTAATGATCTGCGGGAAGCCGGCCGCGCGCATGGGCGACCAGACGATGCACAGCACCTGCGTCGCCCCCATTCCGAGCCCGACCGGCCAGATCATGCCGCCCTGCTGCCCGACGGTGATGATCGGCGGCTGAGTGCGCGCAAGGGATTCTTCTCCCTTCCCGCAAGGAGAGGGGAGAAGAATCTTCAATTTTGGTGTTTACGGGTTATTTATTCGACGCGGTGAAGACTGAAGGCCTAGCCTCGGGGTCATGCGAGGTTTCCTCCCCCCACCCCCGGCCGATGCGAGCCTGACCGAGCGGTTCGGCTGGCTGTTGAAGGCGCTGGCGTTTCGGGTGCATTGGCTGGGGATGCGGGAGGCGGCGCGGCTG
>Ga0116231_10010952_pt1 | contig 14233 bp, 17 predicted proteins | sample S1TSphgellanicum_2_FD_89695 | JGI IMG/M metagenome (GOLD analysis project Ga0116231, IMG submission 89695) | Host-associated microbial communities from peat moss isolated from Minnesota, USA - S1T2_Fd - Sphagnum magellanicum MG | ecosystem: Host-associated > Plants > Peat moss > Unclassified... | reverse complement strand
TTTTTTTCAATTTTTTGATATCGAAAATCTGGCAAAATTTTTCCAATTTTTTTTTTTACTGAATTTTTACTAGGGAAAAAAAAAAAAAACAAAACAAAATTCCGAAAAATTTACCCCAAACTTTTTGTTGAAAAAAACCGACCAATTTATTTTCCTCAGAAAAAAAAAACACTGCTCTGGGTGCTACCCAAAAAATTCAGTAAGCAATTTGACGAGCTCAAAGGTGAAAAAAAATTGGCTTTTTAAGAGCCTCAAAATTGAAACCCTAAACCAAAAAAAATATAGCAAGTAAAAAGCAATAGTTTTAGAGCTCTATTTTCAGAGCAAAAGAAAATTAGGATAATGTCTCACACACACACACACACACACACACACACACACACACACATAATTATATAATTAATTAATTAAACCCTTGCATGCTTAATTAATTATATGAATAAATAAATAAATAAATAATTAATTAAACCTGGGATGCTTGCCTTGCATACTGCCATTAACGCTCCGTCAAGAAGATCCCTTGGGGGTGGCGGTGTCCTGTTCCCCACACGCTGACAGAGAAGTACCAAAGAATCAATCCATCCTGCAAAGGGGAGAGGAGCAGGTCTCGAGTTCGAATCCTGCTCTGCTCTGCTCTTCTTTTTTTTTCCTTTGAAACCTCAATCACCCACCTTCATTAATTAATTACCCCACGCTCTTTAAGTGGGGTCCTCGCGGCGGCCACGAGCCAACCAGCCAGGTGCCCGCCACCCAGCCATCCAGCGACCGACAGACCAAGCCACACACCCCGCGGATAAAAGGAACCCCCCCTTTGTCTGTCTGTGTGTGTCTGTCTGTTTGTCTGCTGGTTTGGAAGTTATTAGGTTCTCTATTAAAAAGCCGCATTGGATAACAAGTGGGACCGAAGTAGATATAATAGTAGTCATAGACCATTGGTCGCCCGTTCTCTCTCTCTCTCTCCCGTCCGCTGGTCCTTGTCCTCTGTGAACAAGACTGGACAAGAGAAGAGGAGACGAGAAAACAAGACGTGTGAACGTGTTACCGACCATTGGATTTAGTGTTTATCCGTTGAGTCTAACGCACGAAGCTCGTCGTGCCCCCGGTATATATCCCGCTTGTTTCCTTCGCTGCTCCGCAGTTTGCCGCTTACCGCCGTCGCAGCAGCCCAGAGACCATCGCTCTGTTCTCGCTCTCTCGCTTTGTTGCTGCAGCTAGCTGTGCTCCCCTCCTGCCTTCTCGTCGTCGTTGTCTGCCTGCCTTCAACCCTTCCGATTCCTGTCTCTCGCCCTCTCCCTGTGTGTGTCTGGCCTTCTTCCTCTTGGCAGCCACATTGTTTGCCTCGTACAACAACAAGAACAGTACCAACACCCATGTGAGTGAAGAAGTCTCTTTCTGATGCCCCAATGTCCTCATGACTTTCTTTCTTTCTTTCTTTCTTTGAGCTTTTGAGCTTATGTGATGGCATTTGTGTTTTTATTCCATGGCTTCAACTTCTGCTATGGTATTTTCTTTCATTTCTATTCTTGTTTTGTATTTGAGCTTTTGAGTTGTTTGTTTCTTATTGCAGGTCCTCAGTTTTGCGTTTCCATTCTCTCTCTCTCTCTCTCTCTCTCTCTCCATTTCTTGATGAGAACTGTGTTGTTGGGTGGTCGCTTCGAGGCTCATTAAGGCTTTTGTAGTATTATTATTATTTTGTTTCGGTTTTGATTTGTTGGGTGTTTGTTTGTTTTTGTGTGTTGCAGTCGAAGTGGCGGTGGCGGTCAATATGACAACGACGGTAGCAGCAGCTTCTCGGCTCTTGCTGTTGGTGGTAGTGCTGGGATGCGCACTTCTTCACTCAGTACAAGGACATCGACACGAGCCACATGCGGCGCGCAGTGGCGCTCATGCCGCGGCTCATTCCGCTGCGGCAGCAGCGCACAATGGGGGCGGGGCTCCTTCTGGTTCATCGTCTCCTGTAGCAGCGGGAGGCGGAGGAAGTAGCAGTAGTACCTCTAGTAGTTACGTTGGGGAGCCGTTCTGGAGTGATGCACATGCGACGTTCTATGGAGGGAGCGATGCGTCGGGCACAGAAGGAGGCGCTTGCGGATACGGAAACCTCTACAGCCAAGGATACGGCACCGATACCGTTGCTCTCAGCAGCGCGCTCTTTGCTGACGGCCTCAGCTGCGGAGCTTGCTTCCAGATCAAATGTAACGAACCGAGGTGGTGCCTCCCGGCCGTCGCAACCGTCACCGCTACCAACTTCTGCCCGCCCAACCTCGCGCTTCCCAACGACAACGGCGGCTGGTGTAACTTGCCTCTTCAGCATTTCGACATGGCTCAACCCGCGTTCCAGCAAATCGCTGTCTACCAGGCCGGCATTGTACCTGTCCAGTACCGCAGGTGGGTGGCCAAAGAACCATTTGCTCAGTTCTTTCTTTCCTTTAGTGTTGCATGTGAGTTCTGATGATGGTCTTGAGAGCTTTGAGCTGTGATGGTTTCGGTTCTCTGATCTTGTTGTTTTTATCTCTTCTTCAGAGTGGCATGTGCGAAGGCCGGAGGAGTGCATTTCACCATCAACGGCAACCCGTACTTCCTCTTGGTGTTGATCACCAACGTGGGTGGAGCGGGAGACGTGCATTCGGTGTCGTGCAAGGGGTCAAGAACCGGCTGGTACCCAATGCAGAGAAACTGGGGTCAGATGTGGCAATACAGCGGCAACGCCATGGACGGACAGGACCTTTCTTTCATGATCACTACCAGCGACGGTAGGACGCTCGTCTCACAAGACGTCGCGCCCTCGAACTGGCAGTTCGGCCAAACTTTCGAAGGAGCTCAGTTCTAACGACCCTCACCGGCAGGGCATACTTCTTCGTTTCAATGCTCTGTCGGTTTGGTTTGTTGGTTTGGTTGGGTTTTCCTCAAAACTCTTCTTCTTCGTAGCAGTCAAAGCAGGAAGGGCAACATCCGTCTTGATCACCACCACCACCCATGTCATTCGTTTTGATGATCATTACCTACCCAAGCAACAGCACCAAGATTTAGAGAAGCTCATTGCAATACCCAGTGAATCTTGCGCTCTCATTTGCAGCAACAGCAGCAGCAACAGAGCGATTTCCTTAGTGATCTTTTGTTGTTGCTGTTACAGATGCTGCTTCTGCAATCATGGGACTGATGATGACGACTGGGGCAGCTGACAGAATGACAAAGTCTTTCAAGGGTTTTGTCTATGATGATTTGTTGATTCTTCAAATGGGAAGGCTGTGGTGTGAGACTCAAAAGCAATAGAAACGAGGGCAACCCACCCGCCTTCTTTTTCTTCTTAGGTACCACTGATGAAGAAGTAATGTTGTAGAAGTTAGTGTAGAGGCTAATATAGCTCAAGCTTGATGATTGCTGAGGTGGTTTTAGCAAAGCTACCCGCTTCACATCACAACCCTTTTCTTATATACATAATCTCTCTCTCTTTGTTGTAAGCTTTTCTTCTTGGATGTAGGATTGTCGACTGTGAAGCACTTGCTTCTTAGGAGGTTCTATAGATCTCAACTGCACAAATGACTCCGTAGGTATATAGATTGCAACTGCAACAACTGCACAAGCGCATATCAAAACTGAAGAAGGCACTTACATTTACAGTTCTTTAGGAAAGGATTTTGTGCATGTAATGAACAATCTCCAGAGAGAGGCAACTCCTCTGTTTGCTTGTATGGGTTTTTTTATATAAATAACTGACTAACCATTGTTATGCTCCCTGATTTGTTGATCTCTTGTTGCTGTTCATTTTTAGCAAAACCTGAACAAATGGGTTGTGAGAAATGTGATCTGAAAAGCTTCAGACACTGTTTCAATAATAATTGTGTCATGCAAAATGGATAGTGAAAATCTCAAGATAGGTGTGTATAGATTACTTCAATAGAAGTACTTACATTATTTGTACAACAAGGGTTTGCAACACCTCTCTAATCAGTCAATCGTCTTTGCTTCTTTCCTGCAATTTTGTAGGAAACAAACTACATTTGTGTATCTGTTTCAGAATGCAATTGTGTTGAATCGACAGACTTTTAATCACACTTCAACCACTCACTCCAATTGAATAGTATTAAACTGGCAGCAATGTATTTGTTGTACATGAAATTATTGTACCTGCACTTGTTTAAGGACTAATCTACTGAAAATGAACAGTAATTGAAATTTTGCACAAGGGAAAAAGAAAATTATTTTGTCCCTAAACATTTCATAGTTGCCAGGGTTTGACTCCAAAACAAAATCTGTGAACTGTACAAAGGATTTTTGTGTGGAAAAAGGCCCCAAACTTCAAGGAGGAAAAAAGTGCAACTCTCCGCACTTAAGAGCATAGAAGTTGAATGTTGCCAGAAGTTAAACAGAGTTTGAAAAAAAAACTATTTTTGGCTCTGACCTTTAGCCAAATTTGGCTAAATTCTCTTGTGGTTGAACACCAGCCACCTACCTCACAAAATTGAAAAAAATAAAATCATGGTTAACACCAACTAATTCCCAGGGAAGTATGCTCTAAGAATGCAATATAGGTATAGTTTGCACCCAGCACACAAATTGTGTATAATATATGATCCTATGATAAATAGGTCAAGGGACTTATGACCAGTGGGTTTTTTCTAATGAAAATTCAATTAATTTTTTTTTTACATTTTCTGTAAAATTTTCCAATTTTTTTGATATCACAAAATTGGAAAAAGAAAATTTAACCCTGGTTAGGAGTAGTCAAACCTTTGTGACAAGCTTTTTGCCTTAATTGTGTGCAGAAAATGTACATCAAGAATGTCAAAATTACACCCAACAATTCTAACTTAACCTCTGAAGTTAAAAGACTGGTTGTGAATTTAGGAAAGTGTGTTTGACTAGAGTTGGCTCTCCCCTTGTCCCTTTTGACTAACTTTGCCTGGCTGCCCCCCTGCTTGGCAGTGCTGACTGCCAAATAAACTAACCCTGGCTGGTACCAGCAGTCACCAGTATGGTTACCTGGAACTAACTGGACTGGCAACCGGCCAACACTGGTGGTAACTGCCAATATACTCAGCATTCACAATCTCAGTTACACCCTTTGGGAAGTTACTAACCCACCCACTAAGTTACTAGCCCACACACTAAGTTACTAACCCACCCACTAAGTTACTAGCCCACACACTAAGTTACTAACCCACCCACTAAGTTACTAATCCACCCACTAAGTTACTAATCCACCCACTAGGCAATTTACATCTCACTTGTACTTATGAGAACCTGGAACTGGCCAACACTAGTGTGTATCCACCGAGCATTTAACATCTGACTTACACTCTATGGGATGGGATGTGTGGTTGACACCAAAAACCATTCATGGTGAGAGCACTTGATGGCTTCCTTAGGAGTAGATTAAGGGGTTTGTTATTGCTGAAAAATTGTGTAATATGTTGTACCTAGTTCGAGTGCCAGATTGCTCTCCTCCTTCACCCAATCACCCAAAGAATGAAAAATAAAATAAAGTGAATCATGGATATTTGATAAAGAATTGTGAAAGAAAGAAAGAAAGAAAGACACAAAATAATGTGCCGAATGTGTAGATGAATAGCTAAGGAATTGGAAAAGGGTGTGCCAATATAATTTGGTTGGGTGATGTTAACATCTATTGCAAAAGAGCGACATATATATTTCATCAGGTAGTACCACCATCTAGTGCAAAAGGGTGACAAATATATTTCATTTGGGTAATAACATCATCTAGAGCAAAAGAGTGATTGGCTAATGCCACCAACCATTGCAAAAGGGTGACATATATAGTTTCAATGGCTAATGCCACCATCCATTGCAAAAGGGTGACATATATAGTTTCATTGGCTAATACTACCATCCATTGCAGAAGGGTGACATATATAGTTTCATTGGGTAATGCCCCATCCATTGTAAAAGGGTGACAAATATGGTTTCAATGGTTAATGCCTCATTCATTGCAAAAGGGTGACATGTGTAGTTTCAATGGCTAAATACCCATCCACTAAAAAAGGGTGACATATATAGTTTCAATGGCTAATGCCACCATCCATTGCAAAAAGGGTGACATATATAGTTTCAATGGCTAATGCCACCATCCATTGCAAAAGGGTGACATATATAGTTTCAATTGTTAATGCCTCATTCATTGCAAATGGGTGACATATGTAGTTTCAATGGCTAATCCCCCATCCATTGCAAAAGGGTGACATATATATATATATTTTTTGTCGGGTAATGCCACCATGCATTGAAATCCAAGAGGACACAAATTGTGCATGATTAGGTCATTATGTGCACTCTGAACAAAAGCACCAATTGAAGCTTCTGCACCATTCCAACCACCCCGAGATATCACCTGATACATGTCATGTTAACAACTTCTCAAGCACAAGGAGACATGTGCGGGAGGAGCTCCCTCTTTTGCTCTGATCACAAATGCTATTATTACCGATTGTGCTATTATTACCAAGCAAGCTCGTGTAGATCTTGATGGTATACAATTCCACTCGGAAACAAAAAATTTAAATGTAAAAATTCAAAATTCAAAAAAATAAAAATAGAAAATAATAATAATAACATAAATAAATAAAATATGTTACCACGTCCAGAAATTATTTTGGCTTTAAGAGAGATTCTTGGCCGCCTTTGGGGGAAAAAAAGGAAAGTAAATGAAAAGGGTACACTGAAGGGAGGCAGGCACTCAGAACTGTAAAATTTTGGACGGTGGCTTTTATAAATATACTTACATGACAGGTGATCAGATCAAATTGTACGACTGTTACCAACTGCAGTCCTGATGACCACCCAACTTCAATTCAAGCAAAACCCGGATTGACCATGTCATGTGGCGAGGTAATTATGTTTGAGTGAGCTCTTGAGATTTGGATGAAGTTTGGATGGTTTCATCCATGTTTGTTTGTTTGTTTTTGGGCGCATGCTTCGATTTTCTTTCTTTCTTTGAGTATTGTGATCAGAAGCAGTGGAATGGATGTTATTTTCTTGAAATTTGGATGAAGTTTGGATGGTTTCATCCATGTTTGTTGGTTTTTGGGCGCATGCTTCGATTTCTTTCTTTCTTTCTTTTAGTATGGCGATTAGAAGCAGTGGAATGGATGTTATTTTCTTGAAATTTGGATGAAGTTTGGATGGTTTCATCCATGTTTATTTGTTTGTTTTTGCGCACATGCTTCGATTTCTTTCTTTCTTTGAGTATTGTGATTAGAAGCAGTGGAATGGATGTTATTTTCTTGAAATTTGGATGAATTTTGGATGGTTTCATCCAAGTTTGTTTGTTTTTGAGCGCATGCTTCAATTTCTTTCTTTCTTTCTTTTAGTATTGTGATTATAAGCCGTGGAATGGATGTTATTTTCCATACTTCCAACGAGCATGAAGTACGTGGTATGTATAAACCCATTAATTTCAAGCGATATCAAAATTCTGTTGTAAAACAGAGATTTTCTTGTTCAGTTTCATAGTAGTAGTACTACCGACCCTTTTGGCATTAAATACAAAGTTTGATTGTGGATTTTAATTTGAAAAATCTGCTAAATTGCCATAGAGAATTATTGGCCGAGGGTATTGACAGGGAAAGCCAGCCTCATTTTGAGGATTGTCAGGATGCATTAGAGAAAGCCCGATGTACTTCTAACAAAATTAGCAATTAAACTTGATATTGAAATTGGTAGAAGCTTGGTAGATAGATATGTCATATAACCTCATCCCTTACAGGATGATAATATCCCTCTATAGGTGCTGGTATTGCTTCGGGTCATATCAATCTAGTAAGGTCCTTGATACCAATGTTGATACCCATGTAAGCCCATATACCTACCCGTCCAACATTGGCTTTTTCCCTTCTCAAAGTATCCTATGAGTAACCAAACTTGGGAGTGTAACAAATCATAAGATGAACACACGAACCATCACCTCTTTTCAATGGGTAAGGAAGGTACCATAAAAGTACTACTAGATCTTGCTACTAGGTATGCTGTTTGACATGTTCCCAATCGTGCGATTGAACACCTAATAAGATGGTGGTGGATGGTTTTCCCAAATGTGCTTTGCTCCAATGAGCGAGACATGAGACTTAGTGCCTAAGGTCTTGGTTTTTGGGGTAGAAAAGATGCATGCTGACAAATGAGATTCTTTTTTTTGTTGTTGTGCTTGGCAATTTGTTAATCCTTTCTAAATTTTTTTTCTTCTCAAAGCTGGTAATAGAAAATTGCCTATCTTTTGCATGACCAACTTATGATATATGCATTCATCTCTCTATCCCTAGAAAAAAAATGTCTCAAGTCCTTCCTTGAAGTAAGTGTGGCATTGTGCATGAACCATATCTAACACCCCCCCCCCTATTGAATAATTTTGTAGTTTGCACAAAATGGGTATGCACTTCATTGTATAATAACACATAGAAGATGTGGTATATTTCCCAATCTCATCTAATTCTAGGGGATTGTAATTGGACCATGCACCCCCACCCACAACAATATAAAACAAGAATCCCTATTGTCTTAGTCTTGACTTTCATTCGAAACCTTAAACCTAAGGTCACCTTTGACCTTGGTTAAACAATTTATGGTTTCACTACCTATAGATCCACATGTCTACCTATTTCAACATGACCCATACAAATAACCTAACATGTCAAACTCTAATTCAGAATTTTTGGTTTTGATACATCGATATAATAAAAATAATGACATCTATTTGAGTTGTTTATTCCCAATTCCCCCTTCAAACCTAATTGTATAACCCTACCCTTCCATAACAAGCACAATGATGTCAAATACTCTTGATGTTAGGGTTACTCTATGAAATTCCAATTGAAGTATATACTTGTTTGGTTGTCAAAAACTAACTACCAAATTGACTATAAATTTTTCAGGCTTCTAATCATTTGTATAAATTTTTTTCAAGCACATATGCAATTTGGTTGCTTATATACGGAGCCAAAACTCAAAACCACTACATAGCCTGCCTGAAAAATTGGGAAAGTTGATATTGGCTTCAGTACATTTTGCAATCACCTTCTCGAAAGCGTTTTCAGGGCAGAATTTGTTACCAAATGGGATAAAATAAATGAAGGGCATATTGAAATTGGCATGTTTGGAGCCAAACTTAGGACATTTTGGAGCTATTTAAAACTCCATAGTACTAGTGATACCTTTTGGACGGTTTTTAATGGGGTCATTGGGACAAAAAATTTCTCAAAATGTTGCTCACTGACAGAGCAAACAAGTAAATCAGCCAAATAGTAAGTGGATTAGCCATAATAAGTGTTACACAATTTCCCCTTCTCCAATATAAATGCAACTGCTATCGAAACTGTCCTTCACCTCATTGGCTCCTTGTTGCCTTCCTACATAATCCTCTATACCGATGTTCTTCTCTTCACCAAATTGCCTCGTTGTTGCTTTTGCACGAATCACCCATCCTTCACCAAATTGCCTCGTAGTTGCTTTTGCACAACTCGCCCCTCCTTCGTGACTGGAGATGATTGCATGTCTTAGTTTTTCATCCACCCACCCCTCCTTCCTGACTAGAGATGATTGCATGTCTAATTTTTTCATCCATCCACCCCTCGTGCCAATCCCTCTCCTCTTAATTGATGTTGACTTCCTTGGTTGGCATACCATTTGACCACACTCCACATGACCCCTCCCCCCATAAATATCTTTTGGAAAATAAATAAATAAATAAATATTCTCACTCTTCCTGCTAGTGCTGCATTGAATTCAAAATTGCTATAAAAAATATTTTTAAAAATAATTTTTTATTTAAAAAAAAAAACCATTTTGGAGTTTAAAAGTCTGCAAAATGGCAGACAAGCCTGAATCCAAATACATTATGCAAAGCTGATTATTTTTGTTCTGGTAGCAAGTCAATCATGTCTCTGCTGCCATTAGTGCAGAGCCACCAGTAGTAGCTAAAGCTGCATTCACACTTGGTGTGCATTAGAGTCCCTTAACACCTCACTACCTAGTCATTTAAGACTTAAACTTACTTATTGCGAAGATTTTATGTTAAATTAAACATTCACTTAACATTAAGCTATCGCACATTTAACATTGCATGCCACCTAGGATGCCACCTAGATTTTGATTTAACATCAAGTGTGAATGCACCATAAGTAATGGAAATGTAATGGAACTAACAAAACCCATCTCCTCATATACCCTTCCCCATGGTCAGATACAGTGTTTTTATATTTAATATTTTAAAAATCGAACATTTGGCTAAATTTAACCCAAATATTTAGCAAAATTAGTCAAATTTACACTTTAAGAAATTCAATTTCTTTTCCTAAAAGTGGGAAAATCTTGCCAAGAGGGGGGAAAGAAAAAACTCGAATCAGATTTGCTGTAAATTATTAAAAAACGGAGATGTTGAAATTTTTGAGATATTTCAAGAGCAAAATGTTGAAAGTTTGAGGAATTTCAGGACAACATTTTCCTTTTTGTGAAATTTTCAAATTTAAAAATATGATTTAAAATGATTTTTTTGTTGTATCCATATGTTTTGAAGTTGGAACACAAAGAATTTGTAATCAAATGTAATTTTAGAAATTTTCATGGAAGCGAATTGGAAAAAATAAAATAAAATAATATAATTCCAAAAATTGACAATCTTGAAATAACACAAGGCTTCAAACCACACAACACATATGGTCACTAACCTTGCAATGCTATCATCTTCCAAAAGCTCCTCTAAGTCATGGATTTTAACAACTTCTTCTAACATATCATGATCATATCCCCCCCCCCCCACCCCCCAAAAGTTTGCTTTTTAAAGTGTCCTTGCACAAGTTGTTGAAACATTAAGATCAAGCATGTGCCAAAAGGCTACAAAAGCTTAGCTCGAGGTGTCAAAAGTTCCCTTGCCCTAAAACTAATGCAATTTGGCACTTGTTGAATTCGAGCACATGGTACAATTTTTATAAAAAAAACCTAAGCAAAGAAAAGGAAGAAATCCAACCAATAATTTTTGTGTTTGGTTGCTCATTTCTCTCTTTTCATCCCTAGTTTTTTGTTTTCATCCTCAAATTTGGCTAGTCAATGTGAACTAGCACCCACTAGCACACCATGAAGGATGGATAGTAAGCAATCACTATGCTAGTTTTTTTTTTGGGGTTCCAATTCCCTTTCTAACTAAAGTGCTTAGCTTAAACCCTAAACCTTGAATGTGGAAATGTAAGTGTTAAACCGTGTAAATTCACCTTTAAGTTGTGTAAAATGATATAATAAGTGTAAATAAATATTTGCAAATCCGTGTAAATCCAGATAAAAAAATCTAAAAGAAGGAAATTCCTTCTTTCAAATTTTAGAGTTATCAATTTAAGACTAACCACTTAACTTACCATCATCCCAGCAACATTGGCATACTAGTCTCAACAAACTCAACATGAGATTGGAAAACAGATGACCAAAACAAGGGTTCAAACTGGGGGTGACCTTTTAAGGGTTAAGCTTCATTAATTGCATGAGGTACTACTTAGTAGTACTAGTGGGGTACTTGAACATTCATTGCTACTGACTCCAGATCCACCTCCCAAATCCTCCAGTGTTGAGGAGGTCTGGAGACTGGAGTGCAAGGATCATGGATGGATGGATGAATGGATGGATGGATGGATGGATGACACACAACACAGAGCAAAGTGAGTGAGTTTACATACATACATATATACACACATATATACCATGTGGGAGCTTTACCATTAATTACTGCAGTCAGAAATAAAGGACCAGGGCAGGGTTGCTTGAATGCATGCAAGACTTTCTCCTTAAAAAAATTTTTTTAACCTTTTTTACCTCTTCCCCCCCTTCTTTCTTTTGCAGGTTCCATAATTACCTTCAGAGATGGGAAGTTTTGAAGACAGAAAAGTCTTTGTGGATGAATGAAAAAAATTAGATTATGGTTCATCCAAAACTAAGTGGTAACCAATCCATTAATGCACTACTGGCCCAAACTCAAAATAACCAACACTACACCCATCACTGCACCATCCATCCATTGGAAGCCTGTTTTGATTCGATTGTGGATGAACCTCATCTGAATTTTGACCGCAAGTTTGACCAGCTTGTAACTTATCTGGTAAAACTAGGTCCTGTAGATAGGTAAAGTAGGTCACAAAATAGGTGGTTACTAGGTATGTAAGTAGATGCATTTAGATGATTACTAAGTAAGTCTAGACTAGTGGGTCTTCACTAAGGTAGGTTCTAAACACGGCAACTGAGCTAACCACTGTGGTTAGCTCCAGAACTGGAACCTGATGGAAAAAAAGTGTTTTCTGTCCACCTACCATCCATCTCTGGTAATGTCCTGGTGGCTGTTGATTAGTTATTCACTCTGGCCTAGTGCTCTTTTAGAGCATCTCCAGCAGTGCTCAGTATATGACCCTGCGAAAAATATTTTTCACATCCAAGTTTTAGTTATGTACTCTTTTGCAACCCCCACCCATAAAACTGAAACTGGGATAGCAAATCGGTGGGGGATGACTACTAATAGCAAACCACCTGGACCAATCATTATGATGGGCGGATCAGAAACACTGAGTAGGAGTTAGATCATATTTATTACACTCTTTTCTGCAGGTGCACAGAGCTGCTGCACCTTTCACCAGCCACGGCCACATGTGTAATCGTGCAGAGCCAAAACCATTTTCCTCAGCTGAACCCGCATATGTTGGATTTTCTTCATCCAATAATAATTTAAATAATTTTCAAAATAATATTATCTCATCAGTTATCAGTTGGTACCGACCAGTTCCTATATACACAAAGTGAAAAAATTGAGTTAACTACCTTTAGACATGGAAATAAGTTAAGGTTCATCCACAATTGAGTCGTAATAGTTTTTCATCCATCGGTGTATTGGTTGGTAGGTGCTGGTTTGCTTGGGCATGGAAATTAATGGTGGTACTTTAAAATCAATTATGCAATATTTGTGCCTTTTGAATACAACAGTTCTTTTTATTTTGACAATTGTTCATTCCAACCAAAAAAAAAATGGGAACTTTTTCAATTTTTAGTGAAAATTCAACTAAGTTTGCTAAGTATTTTGAAAATTTGGCGAAATTTTCAATATCACAAAACTGAAAGGAAAAAAGAAACCCTACTAAACAACTTATTGAAACTTTTGGGCTTTCTCTTATAGCCATCTCTATTTTCCAATTGACCTTTATTATACTAAGATGTTTAGTGGAACATTCAATATATATTTTAATTCCATTCAATTGAATTTGAATTCAACTTGCATGTAATGTCCTTCAATATTTTGATTCAAATGGAACTTAATTTTCACAAAACTAATTCATTTTTTTCCTTGTTTCATTGTCATTATTAACTAGTAGTGTGCAACAACAACACAGAGCCCAAGTATGTTTAATGAAACATTTAATATGCTAGATAACAAGCCACTCAGGTGAATTCCAATTATCTACAAGTCATTGGCTGAGCACCTTAAGGTTTAGGGTTTAGGGTTTAAACCCACCCTTCAAGGGCACACTATGAATTGGAATCCACCTTGGATGCCTTGATATTTACCCTGAAAGGAAAGGGAACTCCTTGGGAACAAAGGAGAACTATTGGTGGGAGCACTGGCAAAATCTGCCAGTTGCACAATTGGCAAGGGGTCCAATCCTTCAAAATTAATCTATTGTTTGTTGATGAGTGTCATAGTACCTTTTTAGGTTTGGCACTTGGGCACTAAATAATTATTTTATTTCTCGAAATCCACTCGAATAGTAGAAATAATTTATGAAATTTCAGCAATAAATTATAGGAAAACTTTTCTAGTAGGTTTTCTAGACTATAAACTCTAACACATAATGAGACCTTTCACAAAAAAAATTCACTACTTCTTATTGGAAAAATGGGGAGTCTTAAAAATAATGTTCCACCAAGTTATAGGATAGAGGAATGTTGTCAATTGAGTATTGGGTTTTGGATGAAAAACAGGTTCCCATGGGGTTCTATTATAGTGCCCAACCATTTGAATCTTGGTTCTCACTGCATCTTGTGTTTTAATCTACTTCTAAAGACTTGGATGATTTGGTTTTTGTCAAAATGATCATGATTTTCAGTCTTGAATTTGGAACCTAGATTGTTGTCATATGACATTCAATGGGGGGGGGGGGGGGGGGGGGGGGGGTTTTTTTTTTTCCCCGCCAAAAAAAACCAAAAAATCTTATTAAAAATATTTTAAAGCATTTTTATTTTTTTGCTTCTTTTTTTTTTTTTG
>Ga0116231_10010951_pt1 | contig 14233 bp, 10 predicted proteins | sample S1TSphgellanicum_2_FD_89695 | JGI IMG/M metagenome (GOLD analysis project Ga0116231, IMG submission 89695) | Host-associated microbial communities from peat moss isolated from Minnesota, USA - S1T2_Fd - Sphagnum magellanicum MG | ecosystem: Host-associated > Plants > Peat moss > Unclassified... | reverse complement strand
CCCCCCGCCGGTCCTTCCCATTTTCCACTCCGGTTCTTTACCCCGTCCGGAGTGAGGGGAAGTTACTTTCTTCCTGTCCTTTAACTATTGCCCGTCCGGAGTCAGGGAAGCTTCAACCTCCCTCGCGAGCTCCCACGTGGACGCGGACAGGGGGAAGTCCCACTGTCGGTGGCCACTGTCCGTCCGTTCCGTCCGTGAGCGGAGTTAACGACTGTGTGTCCGTTCCGTCCGTGAGCGGAGTTAAGGGAGGCTTCAACCTTCCTTTACTATATAGGATATATCTCCATAGTAATATATGAATGAATTGTGCAATAGGGTCAAAAATTCTTTAAGATGCTGTGGTCAAAATTAACCCTTTCAAAACAAATAAATATTATAATTGGCTCACATATATAGCAATAAGTAGACTCTCAATTTTAAAATTATATTTTTTAATGTTTGTGGGTGAGAACATGATCACATTCATCTCTAAAATAATTTAATGTAAAAATCAATTTAGTGCCTGTCAGGGGAATGCTCTTAATACCTCTAGAATATGCTTGAAAAAACTATTCTGAAACTTATCTTCTTATCTTCATATGGGTATTGCCTTTTGATCCTTGCATCACGATGAAAACAACACCCTAACTGATGGCCAGGATGAACCTGGAATATGGAACGCGGATACCAAGAAATAGAGAGCATGACACTATATCAAAAGTTGGTGGCAAATGATGTTCCTTAGGATAGCTACAAGGTCTACCAATGCCTGTTTTAGAGTGGGCCTTTAGTTTGTGGACATTGAAGAAAGTTTTACAATAATTGAATTCTTGGTTTTTGTGCAGTCATTTACTTTTCTCCATCTATAGCATTCCTGAACTAGGAAACTGACAGACCACCACCAATCCCAACCTACTAAAAAAAAACCTACAAAACCAAACCACAATAAAGACCTCAAAAGGATTCTAGTGCGACTAGCCGCTAAGTTCTAACCATCACACAGAAAGTTACCACTAAAAATAACATGAACCAGGTCTAGGGTTTACAAGTTTTTCAGATTCTTATCTGATCTGCCAATTGGTTCGGGGTTGTTCCTCTAACTATTAATGCTAGTGAATAGGTAGGCCACAGGTCATCCTCTACTACGAATCACGACAATAAAAACTTGATAGACAAATGTTTTAAGAAGTAGATAGATAGATGTTTTGTTGGCCTACATTTAAAAGAAGCCTATTCAGTAGGATATTATACTGAAATCTATTAGAACGCATTGGAAATGTCAATGTTCTGAGCACACTGTGACTAGTTTCAGTGGTATCCTGTGGTCCCCCTCGCCTGAGTACTTGTCAGACGTTGAGGCAGTACTCTCTTTAGGGAGGGGGTGGGGCCTGAGTCCAGATCACAAGTAGATTGACTAGTATTTTCATAACAATTTGTCATATTGTGTCCGGGTGGCTGGAGACTGGGGATATTCATTGAAGTATCGTTGAAAATTTCTCTGAGAGGGAAACTGACACAACAAACAAAAATTGGTGAATAGGTTATCTAGACCCTATTTTGTCTTCGTATGAGGAGTGCAGGAATTTACTTAATTGACTGGGTATGTTTAGGGGGAGGCTCTGATAGCAGGGCATTTCAACAAGATGGGCATTATGATGGCTTCCACCCAACATGGAAGACATCACGAGAACACCTCCCTTACATATAAAGGGAGGAAGAAACAGTGCTTGCTTCATTTCCTCCCAGACTGGGGGTTACAAGGGACTTTCTTCCTCAATTGGATCTCAAATATAACACCCTCTATCTAAGGCTTTGACAAAAGTCTATTTTAGAGTAGGTTTACCTGCACCCCATTTGGGGCTCTACCAGCATCTAGAATGTCCAACATAGAGAGTAAATTGTTTCCCCAGCCCCATCCAAAACATAATGAATTAGGGTAGACTGGCCTATCATTGATTGCCTACCTATGATTGAACACTTATTTATATTTTCAGCATATGTGTTTCATTTTGAGTGATTTAAAATGTTATGGGAGCGCTTCCTCAAGCTCTAGAAATCATCTTTGAAGTGCAAAGGACAAGGAGTAATGGAAAATAACAAGAAAAGAAATTACTTTCCAAGTTACAAAACATGTTATTTATTTATTTATTTATTTCTCTTTGGACCCCTCTTGCTTTCAAACCTCATAACTTTCTTATTTCTTATTCATTTTAAATGATTTGAAACGCTATAGGAGCATCACCTGAAGTTCTACAAATTGTCTTTAAACTCTAATAGCAACATAGCAACATACAAAGAATTTTTTGGGTGTTTGGGAACCGGTCTGTGTAGGGTTTGATGGTTTGTTTTTTTTAAGTTTTTTTTTACCCTCTTTCCTTTGGGGGGCTGTAACCTTCTCATTTCTAATTTGTTTTCAAGGATTGTTAGTATGCCAGATGCGCCAAGAGGAGGGGTTCAAGTTTTGTTTAGACACCAGAAATAACAGAGCCCTCCCCTTGGATCAGGCCTACTCTGAGCACTTAAGTGTTCGATCACTGGCTGGTCTACCCTAAACAACATAAGGTGAGAGTTGATTTATATGCCAGGTGGGGCCAGTCACTAGTGCTGACCAATTAGAACAAGTCATTTTTTTTTAATCATAGGCCTCAAGGAGATCAATGTATCCTATGAAAATTTACACGTCCAAAAAACTTTACATGTCCAAACTGCAAACCTATTTTCAGACTATTTGGAAGGCTGTACTTCATCCAAAGTACAGTGTACAAGACATGTTACTACTGCTGGTGGACCAGCTCTTACAGCATCTCCATCATGATACACAAAACCCGGCGCTAATGGTAACTTAATAATTATTTCAATTACCCTATTGTTTACTCTAGCATTTGAAAACCCACCCGATCTTGGCAAAAATCTTTCTTTTGCTAGACAACTTGTCACACAACATAAGAGTAGGAAACAACATTTGCAGCAAATTTTGTGACATCACATTGCTTCATGAAGGCATCTGTGGTGTCACCAATATTTGCTACAGTTGTGAATCCTAGTTTCACTAGCTTATAGAGTGAAGAAGGTGAAGAAAATTGTTGCTGAATAGGAATGACAATTTTGCTACAACTTTCCTACACATTAGTTAAGATGAGAAAACAAGGTGTGGTTGGAAAAACAACTCAATTTGGGATAATGCATGTGAAGACTATAACAAAAACAAAACACTAGCTTGTGACATTGAAAGACTTGCAATATTGTTTGAAATAGAATGGGGTTGTACAAAACACATGATATGGTTGTTGCAACATTGAAAAAAGGCAATGATTTTAAAAGAGGTGAACATCATGGTTTTATTTACATTGTTAGATGATCAATTCATCTTGTTTGAAGTGAAGGAGTACTTTCAATTGTGGGGTAAAAACATGGTTAGGTGATTCATTTTTGACATTTTCAATAATTCATGTCTTATATTTAGGTAATTGTTTTTGTAATTGTAATAATTATGAAATTAAATTTTTTATCATTATTCTTTATGCTTTTGGTTACAAAAATTGATGGACCATTCTATAAATCTTTTTAGACATGTAATTGGTTAAAAATCCATGTGAAAACTTGAATATTTCAATGTGAAATGGAGGAAAAAATGACAAAAAATGATGAAAAATCGTAAAATTACTTTTCTTCTAAAGTAAATTATTTTTGTACTAGGAATTTTTCAATCTTATTTTTAAATTATTCATTTAATGGTTTTTTTAAAAATTTTGTTTTGAAATTATTATGACATAATTTTTGAGTCCCTTTTTTATTTTTTGTGTGATAGATGCCATGTCATCATTTCAAAATTCCATTAATAATCCATTTTAAAAAAATTCATTCATAATTTTTAATTTGATTCCCATTAGAGTTGATTGCAACATGAATAATCAAAAAATTGACAATGTTAATATTGAATGTGATTTTACATTTAAAGTTCATTTGTAATAAAGAAAAATTCTAATTCTAATAGTCCAAATTGTCCACTTAATTATGTTTTCACCTTGCATTGCAGCAAGGGGTTACAAAAATTGCAAGTTCATTTCACCCTTTCAACATTTGCCCCATTAACACATGCACAACTTACAATTTTGTTTACAAAAGCAAATATTAAAATTTCACCTACAATGATAAAAAGAACATAATGCAGTTTGGAAAACCTTTAAATCTTTACATATTATATAGTTGACAAATTAAAAAAAAGATCATGAATGGTTGCAAGGAGAATAGCATTCAGATAATAGAGAAAGGAATAACAAAAAGAAAATGCAATTTCTCTATTTTTATGTATGGCCATTACATTATGTGCCCATAAGTGTTTAATGAAATCATTCTTCAAGTGATGGTCTAATTCTGTGTTTTGTATTTATTATGTCTTGTGCCTAACTTAATTGTGTTAAGTCATGAAAATGTTAGAAATCATGATTTCTTAATCCCATTTGTCACAAGGATTTGCAATGGTGTGAAAATGAGCTTGTAACGTCTCGAATGCATGTTGCACATTCTTTTTACAAGATTCACTTGCATCAACAAACTCAGCTTTTTTACCATTTTAGTTCATGAATAGTTTGCACAAAAATGGAGCAACATGGATATATCCAATTAACAAGTACATAATATTGAACATATTGATTCCCATTGACCACAAATGGTATATTAGACCTTGCACCTTGCAAGACATTAAAAACAAGAGGACTATAATCAAGCACATTCAATTCATTATTCCCACTAGGAAAATCAAAATGTGCATGCCAAAACCACAAAATCTAGTTTGCAATTATTTCAAAGATAATGCTATTATTCTTATCTTTGCCACTAAATTGATATTGCCAATGGAGTGGGCAACTTTTTCAAACATAGTGCATGCCATCTAAGCTGACAAACATCCATAGAAAACCACAGTCACAATTGATCTCTAGTTGCTTGTCAATGTTTGCCATGTTTGGTTACCATAAGTACCTTCACTTAAAAAAATTCTTCACTACTTTGTAGAATTTCTTCAATACCCCCACCATGATCACTTCTCCCAACTTGCAAGATTCATTTGACACACCAACAACTACACCATGAGTTAACATCCTTAAATGCAAGAGTGTGTTTAAAAATTGAAGATAAACCCAAGACTCCACAAGCATCACATTTATGTTGAAAATAGAAATTAGGAGCTACAATTATATTCATAATGTGTAGAAACATTCTATGTGCACATCCTTTAAGATTTGCTGAAAATGTAATTAGAATAGACTACATCATTACAAAAGTAATCTTGCCAAATTCAATCATGACCACATTTTCATTCATGTTTGCACTATGAAGCACAAGACAGAAAACCAAATGCTCATGTTGATCAGCCTCCAGCTCAGCTCACATCAAATCAGTGAGATTCTTTCACCATTGCTTCATATCTAGAATCAGATACACGATGTAGGGAGTGTGGAGCAAATGAAATCTACATGAGAAACGCCAGAAGCAGAGACACACGTGGGATATCTGGCTGCCTTGAGAGGAGAGAGATGATGTGCAAGAGTAAAGTGACTGGAAAGGGTGGGGGCAGCGCAAAGGTATGCCGTTGCATCATGAGGCGCTCCTCCAAAACCTCCGCTAGTGTGTAGGTACAGGGACGGTTGCCAAAGCAACAGTGGAGATGCCTTGAAGGCTTGTCGCATTCTCCCTGAATGGAGAATTTTGCTGTTGAATTAATTCAACGCCTTCTATTGATACGCTCCCCAATGGATTTAATATTTCCTTATTATAACTTTATGTTGCAAATGTCTGGAAGCGCCTACAGTGGTACAGCGGCAACTTCAACACATCTGTTGAATAAATAATAGAATTTGAAGGTTTCCTGTCAAAAACGTATATTCCTAACTATTTCAAAAGGTATTTTCACTGGAAAAAGTGGTTTTTGAGAATTTTCAAAATTTTTACAAATAATATAATTTATGTGGAAGCTATCAAGTTACTTGGGGAATCTTTTGCAATTTTTTAAACAACATTTGCAGACGTGTTTTTGTTACTGCATTTGCAGACAAGATAGTCACGCTCTGGCCCACATTAGAAGATATGCTTGTATTGACAAGGGATGGGCACTAAGACTTTCTTATCCAAAGATGCGGAAAAAGAGTCATACAAGTGTACATTCACTCTTTACTTTTTTCTGGCGGTCTTTGATCTCTTTCATTTTGCAAAAGATATAGTGTATGTTTTGAAAACGCCAAGCCTGACCAGGAGCCTCAGCTATAAAAAAGGAGAGGTTCGAAGAAAGGTGGGCAAAGGGGCGTTGGGTGTGAGAAAAGATCAGGGGAGACTTTCCAAGAAGGATGGGCAAAGCTTCTACAGCAAAAGATCCAAGTGTTATTAAAATGGAATAGTTACACATATGCCTGTTGCTCATTAAAAAACAAGAAAAGTTAAGCTTATATTATTGAAGTTGTCTGCAAAGACAGCAAACCCTAGAATTGTGGGTTTCTTGAAACAAGATGGAACTCAACCCAAGAAGATTTGAGTTTTTTCTTGTTTTCTTGTGTTTACCTACGAATTTAGGTCTGTTCTATAGGATACCTAAGGGGTTATTCCCAGATCTATCCAGGGAGACATTTAATGATTTACTTAGGTTATGGGATATTTAAGGACTACTTAAGAGATTACTTAAGGCGTACATAGGTTATGGGATAACTATAAAAGTTTTTATAAGACTACATAAAACTTACTTTTGAGGTTAATTAGACATTTCTTAAGCTAGAGGATACCTAAGGATTATTTAGTGAGTTAATTAGGATTGTGCAAAAGGGTTACATCAGGCCTACAAGAGGACAATGAAGGAATAATTTTCATAGACCCTATATAGACTCTATGTAGCTCAAAGTAGTCCTTAGGTATCCTGTACTTAGGTAGGTTCCTAAGTTGTCCTCATTAGCAGCCTAAGTAACTCTCATGTCCTTACGTAGGGTGTCGATAGCCTTTATCTTAGAGAGCCCATAACCTAGATAGGCCCCTAGGGAAGCCCCATATAGTAGCCCCTATGTAAGCTTTTCATCATCATTGTCTTACATGGATATTTGGGTAAGTAGGTAAAAAGGTAAGTACTCCATGGGTGGGTAAGTATAGGCAAATAATCCATGAGTGGATAGGTAGGTAAATAGGCCATGGGTAATTAGATAGGTAACCCACATGTAGGCTGGTAGCCTATAAATAGGCAAGGAGTTCGATAGGCCCTAATTTAGTTAGGGCTTTTCCTCAGTAATCTCTCTTAATTTATGTGGCCATAACCTAGGTAGACATAATTTAGTTTTAAAAAACCTATGATGACAGTTCATCCTTAGTTTGACGAATGATGTCACTTTGATGAATTTTATGGACACCTCAAAAAAGAGGATGATTGAATATAATCAAGACTAAAGTTGGGCCCAAAGTAAGGATAAATTTAATATTTGCACCTTGAGGATTCAGTTATTTTGTATCGTAAATGAGTTCATTAGTGTGCATCAAACCTTTGTGTATTTCAACAAAGATTAGCAGTAATGATATGAGTGAAAACTAACATTGATTGTTAGGTGTAGACTTGGTTGGCCTAGAACATTTGCATACCATTAGTGCTGATCCAAAAAAACAACCTTGGGGAGATTGGTTTTTAGATTAGCACTAACCTCTTGGAGCTCTCCTTACATTTTGCCTCTCATCACATCCTTTTTGACATGAGCAATAAGAAAACCGGTTGATGTGTAAAAGGGCATCAAAGTTAAATGAAAAATGATCTCCTCTCAGTGATTCCTTTCAAAATTAAGGTCGACATAATAGGCAATGATTTGGAGGACATAAGAAAAGGTTTGAGACCCACTATTGTATATTGTTTCAGAGGGAGCGCCCCAGGGCAAGGATTTATTTTTAGTTATGTGGCAGTGGTTCTACCAGGGCCTGTTCCAGAGTGAGATTAGTGTCCCTCATCTTCCATTCACAACAAGAAAAACCCGCTCATGTCTTTCTGTAAGCAGCCAGTATTGCAGTACCTTTCCAGGTTTGGTGAAAAAAAAATTATATTTTTTTCAAAATCTATTTCAGCACTTAAAATATAATTAATGAGAACTTGACAACTTCTTTATAGTTTTCTGGACTTTGAATCTCAAACATTACAAGACTTTTTCCACCATTTTGTATTGTATCTTTTTGCAAGAATGGGGAGACATAATGTTCCATCAAATTATAGGATAGAGAAATGTTGTCGTTTATTGAATACTTGTTCTACAAGTGGACTGGCCTAAAAACAGGAGGCTCCCAGGTTTCCATCAATCTTTGTATTTTTCCATCCCTTATAATTTTTTTAGAAATTTGACATTTCAAATAGATAATTTCTCAAAATTCAGCAGTTTGAAAAATAGTTTAATTACCATTGAGTCTGAAAAGGTTCTACAGAATGAACTCTTAGAATACTCCCATCAGATTGAAAAGCCCATGATGTTGTAGGGGAGGTTTCAGTACAAATGTGTTCTCTTGGGGGGTTGCAGGGGCAGGCAGGGGGCACCCAAAGGTGTGAGCTCGAGGGTGTTTCCAAACCTCAGGAGAAGACACAAGTACAAGAACCTCCCTTCATGTAAAACAACTCTCTTTTTATTTCCTCCTGTCTTTCCTGTTTCATAAAAAAGAAATATTTCCATGGGAATGTAGGAACCTATAAAATTGGGGAAGCTCCCTCAACACAACACCTTAGGGTTCTTCTGCTGGGGAGATCCCTCAAAATACACATAGAAATAAAAGGGGAGTTGTTTAAGTTATCTTACATGCCTTAACATTAGACTTTGTCAAAAGTTGGGGCATACGAAAGGCACAAAAATAATACTGAAATGATGTGTCCATTTAACAACTTTTGTTGGCCTTCTAGAAATGATGATCTTCCATCACAAGGAGCCAAGTTCAGTTAGCAAGATGGAGAATAAATTGGAGGTCATCTATTACAATTCTGGCAGCCGTACTATTTTTACTAACCAATGAATAAATCTAGCAATTTTTATTTTAAAATAATATTGTTGTACCCGACCCCCCTAAATCATGGATTTTTTAGCATTTTCTAGTTTTTAAATCTTATCTCCTTTCATATGTACATGCATATTATTTTTTGGAGGAGCATGTGTGTAATTGTAAATAGGCATGTAGTCACTGCGTGATACCAACCAAACTCCTTACACTACCTCCAATGTATATAATTTTTTTCACATCTGCAGTTACACACGAGTAGTGTGAGTGATTGTCAAATACATTTTTTTGTTCGTAAATTCATTCATTTGTGTAATTTAAATACATTTACACGGTTTTGTGTAAATGTTTTGGGGGCATGAAAGTGTAAGTTTACATATTACATACTTATTGATCTACCTATTAATGAGTTTTGGGTGGACCTCAAATGTCAATGTTTTTTCTGTAACAGGTCACTTTGATTGGCCCTTTAAAAAAAAATTGGACTTTTTGAAAAAATTTATAGAGTGCTTGTCATTCTAATGACCATGTATTTGATAGGTATTTTGTTTTCTATAGGGACTTAGTTTAAAGATACCAACTTGAATATGTATTTATTTCATTTATTTAATTTCCATAATCAAGAAAAACACAAGAGATATTGACTTTCAAAGTTTAACATTATGGTTTGTAATTTTGACAACAATTTTATATATGCTTTGAAATGGTCCAATCATTTATGATGTGTTGATTAGGGATTTGATTATTGTGAGATAATATATTTAAAAAATTAAGTTTGAAAATTTTTACATGATGACATTTGTAAGATTTGATTTATGAACTTTTAAAGAAGCTAAAAAATAGGGTTTTTTCAAAAATCCATAAAATATTAAAATTTATTTTTTTTGGAATGCACATGTGTTAAAAAAAGGGACTTCTAAATGGGCTTCAGATTAAATGGAAAACATTCCCAAGGAACCAATGGAAAACCTTTGTAATTCACTTTAACCTGTAGAAAATACCCTTGTTTTGGACTAAAAAAGTGGTAATAACTTGTAGGCCATTGGTCCATTCATTCTTGTACCCACCTTAGGGCAATCGGTTTCAATTTTATTTCATGGACAAACAATTATTACATTTGTGCTTAGTAATGTTCATTAAATGGATTTGATTAGATCATACATGGTACACGAATTTAAAAGGTTACATAATTCATTTAAAAAGGGTTGCAAGGAAGATGACTATTTTTTTAGCCCATCCAATTGATTGTTTGTATTCACTACACTTAGATTTTGTTGTCCCATGTGCAAGTCACATTTGGAAGAAATAATCATGTAAGAAAACATGTCAAATTGTTTATAGAAACTTATGTATTCATTTTTTGGAATTTTGGTTTTTGTCAAAGTATTGATGCATAATTACTTACTCTTGTGAAAAATCACCATCACCATTGGAATCATCACAATTAATTTGGATTCTCTAGTTTTTCACATTTAAATTTATTCCACCTAAATTTTATATTTGGTAAATAGCGAAAGAAAAAAAGTCTTTGAATGATGTATTCAAAATGTAATACCCTAAACATGAATATGCCTCTATTGAATAAATATGAAAAGTGTGTGGATTCCTTGTAGATTTAATGTTTCATTTTGAGAAATGATCACAATTTCAAATCATAATATATTTTTTTAAATTACATTTTTTTGATTTCTTGTGTTATAATTTTTTTTTTAAAAATACATCATGTAGATTATACCCCATTTATATGTGGTAGAGGAATCTAAAAATTCTAAAATTTTGAACAAATTTGCAAAATTCTTTGAATTTTCTAAAGTTTTAAGATTTCACACTTTAAAAATTATGAATTTTTTTTTAGTGTGGTTAATAGGCTCTTATCATTTAAATTTTTGTGATAGAATAGATTTTTAGTTTCAATTTTTTGACATCCATATAAATGAAAAAATAATAACAACTTGCCACGATTATTGTGGTTTCAAATTTTACAAAAAAATGTTTATCTAATTTTGACTAGTTATGTTTGTGATCCAACACCCTAAATTTGGATCGTTCAAATGTGATTGCACCCAATAAGATGTTCATGAAATTCAACATGTGTTTCATGATAAAAGAAGACTAAATGTGGCTTGTTTTCAACCCACAACCTCACATTCATGACATCATTAACATGTAGTTGGAAAGTTTCTTTCATTAATTTTCCAACTATGTTACACACATTTCAATGTTCAATGTTCATAAAGGAATATATCATGACTTAGTCTTTTTGTGCCATCCATCACATCCTTCATGTGCTAATGATGTTTATTCATCATTTTGGACTTGACAGTCCCAAACTTAGTTGCTTCAACACAAATTCTTTCATTGCATCACTTACATGTGCACAACAAAAATTTAAACTTCGCCCATGGGTTGACATCTCCATTCAAGTTTTTAGACCCATTAAATTCACATGCTTTGTGCAAATGTACAACTTATGTAAGAACTTTGCAATGTTGAATATGAGGTTAAGAAATTTGATATGAAATTCTATAAAAGAAACTTTTTTTCATGTTTGCACCATGTAGATTGGTTATCTTGTTGTGCTATCTTATTGTTTATGTTGGGTGCCATCCTCAGCCCCTTTTTTTGTGTTGGAACCAATTCTAATGTTATCACTTTTTCTGGAACTCAAATAGTCAAGATACACTTGTGTTGACAACAAAAAGCTACTAACATATTACATGGTACATTGAATATTAGTGTAGATGTAACATGCCTCCAATAATTATAATATAAATTGTGTCTTATTGTAACATGCATGATACAATTATAATGTATGAAACAATATATACATCAAGCCTAGGCTACCATGTAATACCAAAATTCTAGATAGTAATAAAGAACATTGACTATTATTGGTTTCATATGGTGTAGCAATTCAAATGTGATTCACACAGTATTCTTGGTTAATGGATATTCTTTATGCACTTGATGAAATTGCAATGGTTATTCACTTGTATTCCTTTTTCATCTAGAAAATCAAGGACATACATGAAAACTATCTAAACCTTGTAAGAATGTTTTAATAAATTGAGGTGTTCCAATGTTTACAAAAGTTCACCATGTTGAAACAATTCCTTGTGTGGCTCTTTGACTTTGGAGTGGATAGTTCGAACTTCATGACTAAACATAAGACAAAACATCATCTCTTTTTAAAAATCAGATGTGTGATCTTATGATATTACTTGTTCATATCCATTCCTCACACACCCAAAACTATGAATTTTAATGGGCTGGTTGTGACTCCAACTTATCTTGAATGCTCCAACATGAATCAATCTTGGCATGAGCCCACAATTTACAACCATGCATGCATGTGATCAAAAACCTATAAACACAAATTTCCTCTTGCCAAGTAAATCACACAACACACATAAGAGTGAAGTAGACAACAAACACCCCGTGCACTAGAATAAATCACACAACAATGATTGAGCTAAAATAATTTACAAAATAAACAATGAAAAAACACAAACTAAACGAAAAGCTAACAATACACAACATTTTAGAAAAGGAATTAAAGTAGAGCTTTATGAAAAATATGCAACATACAAAACACACTATTTAGCAAAAGCAAATGACACAACAAAATCAATAAAAGAACTAAAGTAGACCACTAAACACACATGAAATTTTTCCAACACACTAAACAAGAAGCAAACAAAATTCAAAAAATAAATAAAAATCTAGGTGGTGGGAGGGGCAGCTTTGTTTCTTACTTTTGGGAAAGCTTAATGATTGATTGTTGCCATAATACCCCATTTATTTGTTAATGAATGTCACCATCTTTGAGTCAAAGATATAAATCATTAAGTGCAAACACAAAGGGATGCACACTAAAGAAGGCATGAGAAAAGACAAATGATGGCCCCACCATATCACAATAGTTGGGCATGCGTGTCTGACTATGTCTTCAAATCACTGACCCAGCCATTAGACCAGGCCAAAAATGTTGATGAACAGTCTTGGAAATAGAAATTTCATGTAGCCAATGGGAAGGCTCAACATGCACTCATGAATAGTCCAGTTTTTTTCTTTTTGAGGAGGTAGGGGGAGAGGGGTTTTTTGTTTTTTCCCCCTGTTCCCCATGTGTTCCCATCAATGTCCCAAAGGGTTCCCCCTCAAGATGTTCTCAATATGGTTTACCCAAAGTTCAACTCCCATGTATATAAACCGAAAAAGGTCACCAATAGGTAGCACATTTGTTTCTATTTGGAAACTTGGGGTCCAAAGAAGTGCATATATTTGTGGAGTGCCCAATCTTCCAAAATATTGGTGATGGGCCAACCAATATGACCCCTTCCAAAAAGAAAAAGAAAAAGTGTGAATGCACCCAGGAACTCAATAATCTGAATCACACTATGTCCAACACATAACCTCACTATGGCATAATGGGTAAACAGCAGGATTTTTTTTTTCCAATTTTTATACTAAAAATTACGAATTTTCCCATAAAAATTTACCAGAATTCATTGAATAATTTACACTAGAAAAAAAATCCAAAATTCTCCTTACTTTTTTGGTCAAAACAGTGACAAATTTGTCCCCAAAAAAAATTCACTGGGCCATGGTGATAATTGGGAGGGGAGGGGAGAGTCTTGTCTTGAGAAAATGCCATTGGTAGTATGAATCCCCTAAGATCATATTGGGTCATGGATAGTACGATGCCATGATCCTCATTTAAAGGGAAAGTATGGTGCTCACGTGGATGATTAATTTTCTTAGTGTTTTTATATTAAAAAACTCCAATCCATTTTGCGTTCAAGTTACTTAATCATATTACACGGTTCCATTATCTCTGATGATTCTGTTTGAATCTGCAATATAAAAAAAGACAGGACCAATACACAATGATTGTGGAAAACACACAATGATTTATAACTATAGATCTGATTTTATGTAATAAAATGGTTGAAAACTGGTGCCATCATACATGATAACAAAAAAAAAGGTCCCAAATTGTGTTTTTTTTCTGTTTTCTACAGACTACACAGCAATACGTTAGTGGATACGGCAATTGATGATCATCAATTGTTGCAAGAACACAACCCAAATTTCCATACTTGTTGCATCTCACTACTAGTGTCTGAAGAGTTATTTTTGGAGATTTCACCTATTTTTATATAAGGGATCATTTCAGTTTCAGGAAAACCAAAATACAATTTCAGTGCCAAATATGAAAACTACCACGAGAAGCAGTTGGACAAAAGTTCTGGTGAAAATTTTTGGT
>Ga0116231_10010950_pt1 | contig 14234 bp, 7 predicted proteins | sample S1TSphgellanicum_2_FD_89695 | JGI IMG/M metagenome (GOLD analysis project Ga0116231, IMG submission 89695) | Host-associated microbial communities from peat moss isolated from Minnesota, USA - S1T2_Fd - Sphagnum magellanicum MG | ecosystem: Host-associated > Plants > Peat moss > Unclassified... | reverse complement strand
GACGCCTCGTCCATCACCTCCTCGGCCTCGAAGATATCCTCGTCATGCATGCCGTCTACGCCCTTGGATATGTTAACACGATCAAATTCATCAACGCTACCACCAACAGCATCCTCATCCTCGTCGACAGGGTCCATTTCATGTTTAGATTCATATCCGCTATCAGGGCAGAGCTGGTGCAGCCACTTGCAGAACTTTGTATCCCTTGTTGAAGCGATTTGACGATTGAGCTGTTCCGAATTGAACAGAATGGCGGTCCCGTATGTCATTCGGACTGTATAATACTCATTCGGTTTGAGAGAGTTGTATAATACAGCGGTATAATACCACGGGTATAATACCGCAATTATACATACAAACCCATAGTAGTACCTTCACTTTGAGTATTGAAGCGGCTTTTGCGAAACTATTCAGCTGGCCAATTTTTCCAGCTACACACAAATGATATCATCCAAAAGAAGACAAAGGCCAAGTCCCACCTCCCCCATCGAGCTCTGTCCGGGCACTCGTTTTCTTGTCATCTTGCACATATTTTTGGGTCCTGCATGGTTCTGCATAAAACCACGCAGCATAGTTCTACATTTCTTATTTTGCAATAAGGACTTAGCAATGTTCTTCTATTTAACGATAATTTTAATGTTTCTTGCAGCGGCTCAGTGGATTCGAAATCTTAAAATCTTCCACGTATAGAACTTGGTACAGACCGCTGGCATAAATTCAGGCGCTGAGATAAGTGTGCTTTCTTTTCTACTTGAATAACTTCGACACTCAAAAAGTCAAAACCTAAGCTGGAACCACGCGGTTCTCCGCAGGGCTGCACTGTCAGGCCCATAAAGAAAAACCCAGAAAGGGCGCCAGACAGTGCTCGATGCGGGCGGCTAGGGTATTTAGCGACTTGCCTCAGAAACTCTGTCATAAATTCATGAACCTCTTCACGTGGGGTAGGATAGCAGAAATCATATCTTCAACTTACTGACAACATGTCGGTTTCTGAACAGTTTGCAGCTACCTGTTTGGTAGCACTTCAGTAATGACAGGGAGTCTAACGAGGCAAATAATAAAGTGAGTGTAGGGTAGAACCGCCCATCATCGAGCAAGTACGTATCACCAGACACTTTCCAATATTTCTAATGGGGAATTTGTTCTCAGCGGAACAAGGAATTGCTCAATCAAATAGGCTGCAAGCTCGTTAGAAGAGACAGAAAATAATCTATTGAACTGAGAGAATGTGGGTGCCATCTGTTGTGCAGTCATTTGAATTTGTTGGTCATACTTTTACAGTTCACAATTCCTAACCAAGGTTAATTTTTGTGCCCATCAATGCCCAACACCTATCAAAAAGATTAAGATAACTTGCCCAAACCCATAAAAAAAATCATTTACAAAAAAAACCTGTTGTGAGATATGCAGTAAAATTATATGCGCTTCAAATTTTTTCACTTGACATGTTGCACCCATCATTAAAAATACACAGCAGTGACCCACAATGGGAACCTTCACCTTGTTGAGTGAGGCCTCTTGGTAGAGACCTGGATTTAGTGTAAGGAGGTAAATATTTAGATGAAATTTAAATGAATTTTGGAGTTTTTGCCATGAGTGCCAGTGAGAGTGCTGGTTCACCCAAGGCTGAAATACTCCAATTGTTTTAAAATTTTAAGAAAGTGGAAAACTGTCCAGTGTGTTAAAAAAGAAATTTTCCAAAATAAAAAAGACAAATGGTTTGGGGACAATCCCAACTAGGGGTTCTTGTTGCAGAAGCATTATGACAAAGCTTTTCTTTGTTCTGGACTTTGAACCATTTCTTTCCTCTTCAGCTGACTTTTTTTCCTGCTCCTCTCTGCTTTGTGTTTTCCTCCTCACAATTGTCAAAGATTTTCTTTTTCTGTTTTTTTGGGTTTTTAATGCACATTCAAAGTTCTTTGAGCTAGGTACATTCAGACTCTAGAATGATTTTAATTTTACATGTAGAAACACTAATTTTATGCGGTCAGTTTCAACCATCATTTAAAAAAATTTCCCCTCAAAAGAACGGATTCAATGCGGTGCAATGTGTCAAAATAACTAGCATCTATTTACAGCCCATCACTTGACACTGTTCATAACCCACAGTGCAGCACTCATGGGCAATTTCAATCCTATTGAATGGGTTGTGCACCAGCTGATCGCATTCACATGTGGGCCAACTTGATCATCATTGATCCCACCTGAGCAGATTTGATAATCACCAGTAATTTCATTTCATAGGATGACCACGACAATTGTGGCTCAAGCAAAGGAAAGACTTTATCACAATCAGCATTAATAAATGCATTTTTTTCTTTGCTTAAATTTTTTTTGAATGTTTACATCAACAAGTGGACAATTTTTTTCCACCGATGTGCTAGCATGATTTGATTAGCAAAGGGCACTCATGACTCTCCTTTGGTGGTTCTACATGCCTTCTATAAATAAAGAGTGTCAATAGCCTTGCAGAAAGCACAGATCATTTTCATTTTGAGACTGGCCATCATTGCAGTGAGGATTCTTCTAGACTTGTACAATTTGAAGTTTCCTTTCCCTTTTAAAATATGCTTCTTACACATTGGTGGGGGGCTCTGGAACTTAATTTGTTCCTTTGCCCCTGTGTGACCCCTTTGAGCTTTTGCTACTGGCTCAGACTTTGGTCCTCTCTCTTTGTTCTTCCTTATCCCCTTTGCTTGGTGCTTTGTTTAATGAAGTTTACCACGGTTTCATCATATTGAATCCATTTCATAGTAATGTTACCTTCTACTCAGCATGTACACTGCTGGTTCACATTGATGAGAATTCTACCACAACTACCATGAATTATGGTGCAGTTGAGTGGGTACCTACTGGGTGTTGCTTGGAATATTATCTCGACCATGAAAGTTCTTAAGAAACTGAAAAATCATTTTAGTTTGTGATAAAGTTGGACCCTGAATAAAGCATGCCTATTCGCACACAACGCCATCATACTGACCAGCAGAGATGAATTTCTCTCCAGCCATCCTATAACCCATCCCTCTTCAATTGAGTAAGACCTACAAGGGATTTCTCATTCTGGGAATGGTGTATTGCTGGCCATCGTGACTCTGGGTGTCATTCGCTAAGCTTCTGTTGAAGCTCGGTTCACTCATGCTTGTCCAATAAAAAGTTAGTACCCCTGGTCAAAAATAAAATTTCAGATTATCACAATGAAACAACTGTTAAGGTTGGGTAAAATTTTAGTTGTAGGTGGTCATGGGTTCATTTGTCCTTAGCTACAATTCTCCACACGGTCCAGAACCTGTCCTCCTAGGGTGCAATTGCCCCTCAACCTCTACGCTTCGGTCAGTAACAAATTGAAATGTTTCATATTGTACTTTTTTTCTCTCATTATTATATTTAGCTTATACTTCTTCAGGTCTTTTCTTCAGGCCTCTCATGAGGTTTGTTTATGATGAAACCCTGCCAATCATAAATAAATCAAAGCACCTAAAAATGGAGGTTATACAAGGAAAAAAAAAGAGGAAGAACCCAGGTCCAAGAAGACAAAAGAACCACCAGGGAACATCAAGTTCCCAAACACCTCCTGTCACAAGAAGTATATCAGGTTTGTTTAGCTTTAGCCTCCTGTCTAAGAACCTTAGATCTAGATCTAAGAGGCTCATCCTATCCTAGATTCAAGAAGCAGAAGCCTCTTCTTTCTTTCTTCCAATAAACTTTTCTGATACTGCAGACAGACCATAGCTTTGTAGTTTGTACTCCTTAACTACATACTGATATACATCTATGACAGAACTTCGAGGGAGGTCAATGATTATATAATCATTAAGACTGAGCTCTTTCAGTTAATGTCTATTCTCTTAGTACCCAAGCTCGCAACTCTTGATAGTGATGGGAGTTGTAGTCCTCTCCACAACTTGCAAGGAATGCCGCAACAGAGTGTGATTGAGAGCATCATGTGCCATCAGCTTGAAGGTAGCACTTTTATGATTGTTGTAAATAAGGATTGAACCTTAAGGTAGGAATCTGTGGATGTTATGAGTTGACATGTGTCCAAATGTGTCATGAAAGGTTTGTAGTTGTGTTTGGAGCAAGATTGAACCATGAACAATGCAAGGTCTTCCAATGGAGGACTTTTATTATTTAGCTGGTTCATTGCAATCTTGTGACTTTCCATTTTTTCCTTGGATTCTAGATGGTGCCAACAATGTTTATTGCCCAACACTATATTATAAGTTCTTCAGAGTTGGAATATTAATGAATTAAGTTGGAAAGAAAACTATATTTTTGTCGAAAAAGAGCTTGCTGCCAATTTTTGGAGAAAGGCTTCTGTGTGCTGAGTGTGATGATGTGACAATTTGTTGAGAATTTCATTGATTGTGTGATTGTCATCACATGGTTTGTCTATTGTGACTAGTCATCTGACTAATTTTGACGACATGGTATGTTCATGGTCACCAATCATTAGACTAACTATGATGACATCATAGTGCATTGTGACGTGGAGTATGATTAATGGAGTTGACATGACAATGGCATTGTGACTAACTATGTGGCTAAGTGTGTTGACATGGCATGCCAACATGATTACTTTTATTATTGAGTGCGATGATGTGGCATGTTCATTATAATGATTAAGGCTGTGATTGAATGTGACGATGTGGCATGCCCATTGTGACTAATTATTTGACTTAATGTGGTGAGTTGGAACTTAATATGTCAAAATTGATTATTTGCTTGATTAAATATGATGACATGGCATGTTTATACGACCAATTCTTTAATTAAATGTAATGACATGGCGTTTCCATTTTAATTTGTTGTTGGTTTACAACATGCAATTTGCAGATACACACGGACCTAGTAACTACCACACCAAGGGGACACTTAGTGTAAAGTTTGGGATCTACGTGTGACAAATGACCATTTTAAGGTGGGGGCCCTATTATATGATTGTCCAACCTATTTCTTATTACCTTGTTATTATTTAATTTTTTAATATATACATATTAAAGCTGCCCTATATGAATTATAATTCATTATTTTTTATTATTACATACCCTATATTATAATTAAATTGATTATTTGAATAAAATGTACCTTCTTTTTAAACTAATTAACTTATAATTTTTACCCAACAACCAATATATTGCACTATATATTTTTATTCGTGTATTTTCTACTTTTTTTACTAGTGTCCCCCCTTGGGCTACCACATTGGGATTTCTTCAATTCTCATACCTAATCAAATTGTTTTGTTCATGTATATCTAGTGGCATTAATGTGAATGACCAACTAATTTTTCAAGTTTTTAATTTTTTTTAGTGTCAAATTTCCTTGTTTAAGAGTAATGTGAATAACCTTTTATGTCCATTAATAATCATAAATCCTCCTGGTTTGGTTGATTTAAAAATAATTGATCAATTTATATATATACACACACACACACACACACAATATGTCAACGGGAAGGAGATGTGGTGGTTGATGCTCTATCTAAAAGAAAATGGATAATGTCGTCTTCATGATTAGGGGTGGGTTGATGAATGAGAAAAAAGAAGAAAATGTTACAAACTCATATTTTCATGCACTTTTTTTCCCATTATCACAAGGGTAAAATCCCAAAAAGAGTTAAGCAAATACCTAACCTATGTATTAAAAGATGAACTATTATATTATGATTTTGGGTCCATTCAAGTTGGGGTAAAAAAAAAAGGAAAAAGGACTCCACGACTTTCTTAAGGTTATTTTTTACAAATAATATTTACATGAAACAGACTTAAATAAATTTTTTTGAATATTTCAAGGTAAAATAATTCATGTGGTGGTGGTGATTTTTCACATGTATACATAATTGTGCATGAATATTTTGGTTTATAAGTAATATTGTTAAAAAATCAAATTGAATTTAGAAAATCAACTAGACATGTCATTTTACATGATTATTTCCTACACATGTGACTTGCATTTAGAATTAAAATTTTTGAACTTAATGAATAAAAAGACTAACCAAATGATTTAACAAAGGAATCATTTCCCATGCAACCTTTCATCTCAAAGTTTCAAGACTTTGAAACCTTCACATGATTTTTTTTCATCAAATTGACTTAATGAACATGTAAGGGAAGCATGGTTTTCTTGTACAAAAAGTTTGAAATCAATTGCGTCATTTTATGCATTCCTTTTGCATTCATTTACAAAAAACTATAATATGAACAATCAATCATAAATTGGTCAAAGAACCAAATGAACTTTTATATAATAATCAATAATTATTAATTTTTTGTAAGCTTTTTTTTTCAATATCATAATGGTAGGAACACAAAAATACACCATAGTTGTAATAAAATGAATGTTATGAAAATTTAAAATTGTCTTTTGTAATTTTTTTAGTTAAACATTCCTTTTTGGAACCCCAATTGTGGATGAACCTTGGTCAATTGTGTATCCTTGAAGACATAAGTTGTAAATTGAAAATTTTGTATGATTATCGTAACATCCCAATTGTTGGTCATGCAAGATTTCAAAAAAAATTGGTAAATTATTAATAATTGTTTTTGGTGTAGCATGAAATCAAAGGATATTTGGGAGTATGTAGAGAGGTGTTATTAATGCTAAGTGCCAAAAATAAAACAAACCAAGATTCCTATGTTGTTCTAGTCATAAAAAATACCAAGTGTATGAACATGGATTTTATTAAAAACCTGTCTAGGACAAAATAAGGTCACAATGCCATATTTATAATTGTAGACCACCTATCAAAACATGCACATTTTTTCCTCACAAAAAAAAATTCTAATTATGGAAACAACCTTATTTGTGAAAATATATATATTTAGAAGTTACCTTGAAAAATAATGTCAAATAGAAATTCAAAATTTTTTACTGCCTTTTGGATGATGTTATTCAAAACATTGTGTTTTAACATTGCTTACCACTTTGAATCAAATGCCCAAATCGAAAAGACTTATCAAACCCTAGATGACATGCTATGGATGTATGGGGTTGAAGGCATAATTATTAAAAAAAAACCTCCACTTGGTGGAGTTTGCTTATAATAAAAATCCTCATGCTTCAAGTGGAAAAAACTTGTTTGAAGTTTATGGCCAAGAATGTTTGACACTGACATCTTAATGTGTTTTCATAACTTGGGCATGAACAATCAATCAAATGTTTAAAATGATACAACTAGAGCAATAAATGATTAAGCAATGTATTATGTTGAAGGCCCAAACAAGGGCTAACACATATGTTGACCAAACAAGATGCTTGAAAAAGTTTGATTTTGAAGACATGGTATTCCTCAAAGTGACTTGAAAATAAATCAACTAATTTTGGGTTATAAACTTTTCCCAAGATGTTGTGAGTTGTTTTAGATTACAATCAAAAAATTGGAATGGTTGATTATCAATTGAATTTTCCACCTTGATGGAAGATCCACAATGTAATTCATGTGATTTTTTAAAGAAAATTTGTGTCCATCCCTAATCAACTTCTCTTAGAATTACCACAAGGTATAGTCAAAAAAAATCTTTTGGCTCAACCCAAACAAATCTTGAAAATGTACAAATAAAGAAAAAATGAGCTATGTTCCTTTTCAAAATATTCGGTGAAATGAAAAGGACATATGTTTGAAGATGCCATTTGACAAAGATAGAAAGAATTCCATAGGGACTTTTCCCAAATTTTGAGTATTGAAAATGATACCTCGGTCCCAACTTTTAAGAGGTGGCGAATGTTGTAGTACTTTTCCACAACGAAGAAATGTGCATAAGGAAAAATGTTGGACATAAAGAGAGGCATAATGCTAAAAATGGAGGTTTTGTGTTTAGCCGCTTGTTTAATCTATTTGATAACAAAGATTCAACGTTTTATTACAAGAGTGCCATTTGACATTATTAATGTTTATTTATGATGTCTCCTTAGAGATTGGTGGTGGGTGTGAGTTTATAAAACTAGAAACCAAATGGTCCAAGGTGGGGGTGTAACAACAAAATAATTATTAGAAGTTATAATTGTAAATAATAGTATTATGGCTTTGGGGTAATAGTATGAATAAAAATGAGAAATAAAATAATGAATCTCATGGGCCCTACAAGGAAAATCTTTTGACTAGGGGCATAAGGGTTGATTACGAATAATTTAGATAACTATTTCGGATTAATAATAATAAAAGGTCAAGTATGTAGACTTGAGCACATCCTAGATTCCAAATAATGTAAAACCTATCCATAGAAGGATAAAAACCTATAAGTGGCATGTGATGATTGGTTTGATACATTAGGAATAGATGTAAATGAATGTGTTTGACTATTCATTCATTTCTTTCCTTCAAATATGTAAGGGGTAAAAATTGGAGCTTTTGGCTCACAATTTGCATTCAATAATTTCGTGTTGTTAGTTCCTATTAAGACTTGTAAAAATATCTAATATGAATATGAAGCTTGAAGAAATAAAATGTGCATATTATTGTGAACACCATTGTGGAAACTTTATAATCTTGGTGAGTGATCCCCATAAAGGAGAACTTTAGGCACATGTGATGAATTCCCTTGGGGTGTAATTCTCACATAAAGATTCGACTTTAAGCATGTGAGTCATCCTATCCTTAAAAGTGTAAAGTCTCATATTAAAAATCATGTGAATGATGAATATTGCAATTGTTGTGTTAAAGTATGTTTGATAGTCTACATATGTGCTGAATGGGATTAATAAAAAATTAATCCCCATAATTTTAGACCCCCCTTAGACTTAAGGGGCACCTTTGCTTAATGAAGGAGTTGTTTCTACACAGTTAAAAAGAAAATTCTCCACACATGGCCCCAAAACAACTTGGTGATAGGCATGGAGTGTAAAAATTGAAAAAGAAAGCAAACAAGAAGGGCCTTGCCTTTGTTTGGTGATGACTTTTTTTATGTTCACTTTCAAAAGTCTAGCATGTTTGGTAATAGGGTGCACATTGGTTTCACATGGGTAAATATGCATTCATGGAGTTTCATTTTTTTTAAAAATTCCCCACTTCCCTTGTTTTGGAAGGTTTTATTTTACTCATTTCAAACTCAAATGAAAGTTTTTAAATGATTATAGAGGTGCCAAGTGAAGGGTTACATAGACCCTTCAAACATCCAAGCCTAAAAGTGACAAGAAAGTGAACACATGTTCTCTAAAAGCTTAAGTGTTTGCTCATCAATCTATCTTCCCTGTCCCATGTTCAAGAAACCCAAGTCTAACTCCAAAAATACTAGTCCAATCTTGGTTTAAAAAGCTTGGGTTCAACTCCAAGAGGCCGAACCTATTCCAGAAAAATTTAGTAGTGTATGTGAAAGGTATCTTACTAGGTGAAATTTCTTGCTCCCTCCTGGAACAGGAAATGTCGTGTAAGCTCCTTGGACTGGGGGATCTTACACCTAAGCTCCTTAGGGTGAGGGAAAAGATGATGTAAGGCAACCTCCAACTTCCATTTAATGCATCTAAAGGTTTCATTAATTTGTCCACCTCATTTGTTTGGAATGGTGAAGCACTACTATCCATGCCATTGGCCATGGACCTTGAGCTCTGCCCTAGGTTCACAAGACAGAAGGCACTACTAATAACAATCCTTAACACTATACTTCAAAATCCCCTTCCCAATTCCAATAGACTCCAAGAGGCCTGGCATACACAAGCTTTCCTTTAACCCCAGTCTGAGCAACCAAGTGAAATCAATAGCAAACAACTTCCAAATCCAAGAAAAGGTCTCACCTTACTTTAAGGACAATGCAATGTGGAGGAACAAGAAACAATCACTCTTAAGCTTGAAATGGCATGGATCCTAAGGGTAAGGCTTCCAAAAACTAGACATTGAGACTCCTGAACTAGGACATGGGCATTTTACATACAGAATTCTCAGACCTATTGCAGTCAGAGCTCTTCACTGTAGGTGTAGATGTTCAATAGAGGCCAAGCGTCTTGGAATGATGCTTGGGTTTCTTGAACATGAGCTTTGGAGTCGGGCCCATGCTTCTTGGGCATGGGGACACACTAGGCACAGGCAGTGGGCACAAGCCAGGCATGGCCTTTTTACAAGCTACTAAGCTTGCTTGGGTCTCTTGTATGGAATACAAAAAGAGCCATACCAGATTTGACTCTAGGACCGGGCCAAATTGGTCAGTCCTAAGCCAAGATGCCAAAAACATATTTTAATTCTGAGCTTAGATGTCAAGAATGATTTTAGCCTTAAGCCAAAATACTCAAAAATATTTTTACCTAAGGCCAATATTCTCAAAAAAATTCTGACCTTCAGGCCAAATGCCGAAGTCATAACATGCTTTGACTTTTGTTTAAACTATGTGGCTTACAATCTTACACTAGCCCAAAACAAATTGATTTTTAAAAATGTTTTTCCTTCTATGGCTCAGGGTGACTTCAGCCCAAGGACATTTGGCTCATGGTGTTTGCAAGACATTTGTTTTAACGCGTTCCTAAGACTTTAGGATTGTTGATTAAGATACTTCGCTTAAAGTACTCATAATATTTTTGGCTTAGGGTGCTCACAAGACTTGTGTATTTTTTTAGGCTTCAAGTTAAAACTTTTTTGGGCCTAAGCTTAGAATCTATCTAGGCCAGGTAAGATGAGAATCTTTATGAGCATAAAGATAGAATTTGTATGGGCCTAGAGTTAAAATCTTTTTGAGACTTAAAGATAGAATTTGGTTATAATCGTTTAAGGTTTCAAGTTAGAACTTTTCAAGGGCTTAAGCTAGCCTCAAGTTGAAGTCTTTTAAAACTAGATTTTTTTGGGCCTAGGGCTAGAATTTAGTTAGGCCTAGTTTTAGAATATATTTAGACTTGACATTCAAATCCCTTTTAGCCTATAATTAAAATTTTAAAAAGATTATGTTAGAGTCTTTTTGGACCTAGGGTTAAAATTCCATAAGGTTTGAAGTTTGAATCTTTTTGAACCTAAGGTGCTTAAGGTTAACATTTTTTTGGGCCTTCAATTAGTCTGCAACTCCTAGACCCAATATGTTGTTCACATCTTTAACATTAATGTCTTAAGATTGGAAAAGTATCAAGGCCTAGACATTGAAATCCTCTTGTCCTAAGCTCTCAAACCTTATGGTTTTAAGTTTTTTTTAAACATTCTATATTAAGACGCCAGGGTGTGTAAGCCAATGTCCTAAGCATGGTTTCTTTTTGTGGCGAATTTTCGCCACCTGGCGACCAAAAAAAAAAGGTTGGCGAATCCAACAAAGGAATTCCTGAGAATTTTTTAAATCGCCATATTTCGAGAGAAAAAATTAGAAGTTGTCATAAGAAGATTCAGCAACAGCTCGTTGCCATTCGTCTTCGTGTAAATGGACCCATAAGTCTAGTGGAGATTTTGATTTCTGGGTGTATAGCTGCAAGAGTGGTTTTTGTTTGTTTGTTGTTACCACAAATTCAGGACTGACGAAGAACCCATCCAAGCAATTCGACATCATGTACTCATTTTAGGGTTTTGATCCGGTGTTGAATCTTGAGCACATTGGGGAAGCGTTGCAGGAGTGGTTTTGTTTGTTGTTATCCCACTTGAAGGATTGAAGAAACCATCCATGAAATTCAACATTGTGTACTGATTTTAGGGTTTCCATTTGGCGTTGGATCTTGAGCACACTAAGGAAGCTTCGCTGACAGTCTCAAACTTCAGTGCACACAGAAAGCAGGGAATGTCAACAACTTGTTTTTGGGGAAGGAGGAGGAAAGTAGCTACGAGCTTGTCAAGGAATGAATATGATACCCTTTATTATGAGGTCTTCTTCTCTGTTGTTGCTGCGATTGTGGCATATTTGTGTTTGGGTTGGTAGTCTTCTAGTTGCCTTTGAGTCCCTGCATAGTTGGAACCATGGGAGTTGATATCTTTCCTCTTGATGATCTAATCAACTTTCACAGGTCTTCATCATCTTGATCTCCAGCAGCCTTCCACTGGATGTTAAGGTTTAATAAAGTTAAGGTTTAGGGTTTTGGTTAATGATGAATGCCATGGTTTTCGACATTAAAACATGGGAATGGAACAAGGACTCACTGACGATCATGGAGATGCAAGCAGCTGAACTCCAGGTGCTCTGTACACGCTACAACCTCAAGCTTACCAAGACCGGCAAGGCAGTCGCTGTAGCAGCCATCGTCAACCATCTCATGGTCCTTAGGGTCGATGTGGTGATGAAACAGGATGTGCACAATGCTATTGAGGTCACTATGGAGCAAGTTGCGGAAAACATTCTGGCTCCAGCAATGGAAGCTAAGATTGTGACTGTTACTGGCCAAGTCGAAACGCTGCAAAATAAAGTAGATGAGATGGCTAAGAGCTTTGATACCATGCAAGATAGTGGGGAGAAGTGGAAGGAGGTTGTGGGCAGGAAGGTTAACAAGGTTGCCAACAAGGTGTACTGGGCAACGGATGCTGACCTGGTCAAGGTTAGGGAGGTAAACATCCGTGTCACCAGGTTGACCATGAGCAAGGGGGAAACCTCAAAACAACTTAAAGAGTTGGTGCAGATGGAGCTGTTCGACAGGTTGAAGGTTGCTGACTGTGTGCAGGTGCAAATGGAGTTGTTCGACAGGTTGAAGGTTGCTGACTATGTGCAAGTGCAGAAGGTGTGCCGACAAATGTCATGGAGGCAATTGGATAAGGCCACTAACAAGGCATCGGTAGTCATCATCACGCCGGCATCGGTACACGACAAGCTCACGGTGTTGCAAGCTCGCAAAGGCTTGCAGGGCACTCAGCTTGGGTTCGACGAGGACCTGACTCCCGCTCAGTAGGCCCAGAAACGAGTTGCTTGGGCCACCTTCAAGGAAGCCAAAGAGGCTAGCCAACAGGTCTACTGGCGTGGGGCTGATTTCTACATCAACCACAAAGTCGTAAACTCTCCTACTACATAGGGGGGCGAGGGCCAAAGAGACTTGCGCGTGTGCTTGTGGAACATCCATGGGGCCGTTATCACAAAGCTATAAACACATGAATATCTACTTGACCTATTTCAACACGTTAACGTTGTTGTTTTGACAGAAACACATCAATTCCCAGGTGATACATTCCCAGTCTTATCGGGGTTCTGCTGTTTAGATGTTGCCAAGCCTATGACTCCACAAGGTGTCATTCGAAAGCACAGTGGAGGCATTGTGGTACTAGTTAGGGAAACATGGGCAAATCGTATTGCTGTTTGGAAGACTGCAAGGGATGGGACTAGGATTTGGCTGCGCTTGGGCAATGCTTTCCAAAGGCCTTTGTTCCTATGCATAATATATGTTGTTCCACAAGGCTCGCCATATGCAGACAGCAGCCTGTTTGAACACATATGCCAAGAGGTTGGAGAAGCCATGAGCTTAGGCGGTGTGCTTCTTGCTGGGGATTTCAATGTAAAGACAAGCACAAACACTGACTTCATTGATTGCAGTCAACTAGTAGATGTGCTGCTGGTGCCACAGGCCATTGAACACACTCTGCCCAACGATGTGCTGGAGTGCCACAACCGCGACACCATCACAGCTGGTTGGCATTGTGAGTCCTGGATCTCTACAGAACTAGTGGGTTGTTCATCCTCAATGGCCGCACACCAGGAGACATATCAGGGGAATACACATGCCTATCCGATAAAGGTTTTAGCACTGTGGACTATTTTCTTACGACAGTTAACCAATTAGAGGGTGTCAAGCGCTTAGAGGTTAACTGCGATGAAAAATACTTAGGTCACAAAGATGCGCATTCTGATCATAGACCATTGGTACTTACAATCACACAGCAATGGCAACCCCTTCCTGTTCAGCAAAAGGCAATCAAACACCTACCACGTTTCAAATATGACACTGCCAAAGTAGCCGAATTTAGCAAGAATGTACAACATAACATCAGTGTTTGGGCAAGCCCATATGTACTTGATGCATCTGACGTACAAACAACAGTCAATTTGTTACAACAGTGCATCACACAATCTGTAGAAGAAGTGTTTGGAAATAAACAAGTGGCTTTAGGAAAAGTAATAAAGCACAGCCACAAACCCTGGTTTGACACAGATTGTCGCCAGACCAAAAGCCAGTTTGCTAAATTGTCACATGTGCACCCAGATAGGCAGGTCAGACTTAAACAAATGAAATAATTATACAAAAGGAAGAAACGTGACGCGCTCCCAAGTCACGGGGTGAAACACACTTGAGGGTTTCACAAAGTCAAGTTGCGGAAAGTTGAACTTGGTAGCACGCTCCCGGCTTCCAACTCTAGAAAGGGGTAG
>Ga0116231_10010949_pt1 | contig 14236 bp, 10 predicted proteins | sample S1TSphgellanicum_2_FD_89695 | JGI IMG/M metagenome (GOLD analysis project Ga0116231, IMG submission 89695) | Host-associated microbial communities from peat moss isolated from Minnesota, USA - S1T2_Fd - Sphagnum magellanicum MG | ecosystem: Host-associated > Plants > Peat moss > Unclassified... | reverse complement strand
GCCTGATGCAGGGCCTTTTCCATGATCTCGCGGGTGATGCCGGGAACCTTGATGTCCATCTGGAGCGAGGTGATTCCGTCCTCGGTTCCGGCGACTTTGAAGTCCATGTCGCCGAGGTGGTCTTCATCCCCAAGAATGTCGGAGAGAACGGCATATTCTCCTGACGGCTCCAGGATGAGCCCCATGGCGATGCCGGACACCGGCTTCTTCAGGGGCACGCCCGCGTCCATGAGGGCCAGGGACCCGCCGCAGACGGAGGCCATGGAGGAGGAGCCGTTGGACTCAAAAATCTCCGAGACGAGCCGGACCGTGTAGGGGAACTCGGCGGGCGACGGCAGCATGGGGCGAAGGGCGCGCCAGGCCAGCTTGCCATGGCCGATTTCGCGACGGCCGGGGGAGCCCATCCGGCCGGTTTCGCCCACGGAGAAGGGAGGGAAGTTGTAGTGAAGGAGGAACTTCTCCTTGTAGGTCCCCTCAAGGGCGTCGATCCACTGCTCGTCCTCGGCGGTGCCAAGGGTGGCGACCACCAGGGCCTGGGTCTCGCCCCGGGTGAAGAGGGCCGATCCGTGGGCGCGGGGCAGAACGCTGACTTCCGAAGCGATGGCGCGGACCTTGTCGAGGGGGCGACCGTCCACCCGTTTACCGTGCTCGATGATGTCGCGGCGCAGGATATTGGCTTCAGCCTCCTTGAACGCGGCGGCGAATTTAGTGCCGTCGCAGCCGTCCGGGACGGCGGCGGACTTGACCAGGGCGGCCGCAGCCTTGGCCTTAGCGGCGTCGATGCCGTGGTGTCGGTCCCCCTTGCCGGTATGGCCGTAGGCAGAGCGCAGTTCCGATCCGACCAGGGACTGGATCTGGCTCACGAGACCCTCGATAGCGTCGGCATGGAAATCCCAAGGATCCTTGGCGGCGTGTTCGGCGAGTTCGATGATGGCCTGGATCACCGGGCGCAGGCCTTCATGGGCGAAGACGACGCCGCCAAGGACCTGCTCCTCGGTAAGCTCCTGAATTTCCGACTCGACCATCATCACCGCGTCGTCAGTCGCGGCGACCACGAGGTCCATTCGCGTGTCCGCCAATTGGTCGAGGGTCGGGTTGAGCACGTACTCGCCGTTGATGAAGCCCACCCGCGCCGCCGCGATGGGGCCCATGAAAGGCACGCCCGAGAGGGTCAGGGCGGCGGAGGCGGCCACCATGGCGACGATGTCGGGATCGTTCTCGAGGTCATGGCTGAGAACGTTGACCACCACTTGGGTCTCGTTCTTGAACCCCTTGACGAACAGGGGGCGGATAGGACGGTCGATGAGACGCGAAACCAGGGTCTCCTTTTCCGTCGGCCGCCCTTCGCGCTTGAAGAAGCCGCCCGGGATCTTGCCTGCGGCGTAGGTCTTTTCCTGGTAATTTACGGTAAGGGGAAAGAAATCGATCCCCTCCTTAGCAGTTTTAGCGGCGACGACGGTCGCGAGGACTGTGGTTTCTCCGTAGGTGGCGAGCACGGCCCCATCAGCCTGGCGCGCCATGCGCCCCGTTTCGAGGGTCAGTTTACGGCCAGCCCAGTCGATCGTCTTGCGTTTAATGTCGAACATAGAGGTTTCTTTCTCTCAATCCTTGGGACGGATTTCCCAAGGGGCGGACAGGGTGCGTGCGTGCGTGTGCGTACGGACAGGCGTTCCTCGTCCAGACCTGGGCCGCCATCGGCCCAGGCGTCGTGCGGACGGTCGTGCCGCCCTGCTGGAATCGGGGCCTCAACAAGAGGCCCCAGGTGCGCCCGGGACCGAGATCCCAGGGCGCTGACAATCACCGGCGCAGGCCAAGCGTGCTGATGAGGGCCGTATAGCGGCTCTCGTCGGATGCTTTGAGGTGGTCGAGAAGGCGGCGTCGCTGGGACACCATCTTCAACAGACCCCGGCGGGAGTGGTTGTCTTTCTTGTGGGTCTTGAAGTGTTCCGTCAGGTTCGAAATCCGTTCGGAAAGGATAGCCACCTGCACCTCGGCGGAACCGGTGTCGCCCTCGGTGCGGGCATGGGTATGGATCAGTTCGGCCTTGCGGTCCGGGGTGATCGACATCGTCAAGTCTCCGTAAGATGAAACACGCGGGTAGGGCTGAGCCGCCCCGCGCGAAGTTCACAAAGAGCGACGATCGCGCCGTCCGCGGCCGTGGCGGAAACGGTTCTCGGCGCGTCTCCCGATCCCGAAAATCGGGAAGAGAGCCGCGTTTTGAGCGCTTCGACCTGCCGGGGAAGGAGAACGATCGAACGTCCCTGCCTCAACCTGAAGGCGTCTTCATGGGTCACGGCCAGCGCCGGGATGTCGTCCAGCGCGGTCTCAACCGGAAGCAAAGCCTTCGAGCCTGCCGCCTCATGCACCAAATCCTTCAAAGTTTCCAGAGAAATCAATGAAGGCTCTTGAAACGAACCCACCCCGAGGCGGCGCAGGGCGCTGATGTGGCCCTCGGCGCCGAGGGCTGCGGCGAGGTCGCGGGCGATGGAGCGGACATAGGTGCCCTTGCCGCATTCCACCTCAATGCAGGCTCTCTGCGGCGAGGCTTCCACAAGGGCGGCCCTGTGGACGACCACAGGCCGCGGCGCGAGATCGACGGCGACGCCCTCCCGGGCGAGGTCGTAGGCGCGCTCGCCGGCCACGCGGATCGCCGAGAAGGCCGGGGGAATTTGAAGAATTTCGCCGACGAACCTGTGCAAGGCCCTTTGGACGGCCTCCGGATCGGGACGCACGTCGGAGGCGGCGCACACCTCGCCCTCCTTGTCGAGGGTCGTCGTCGAAGCCCCCCACTCCACGGTGAACCGGTAGGTCTTGCGCGCCTCCATGAGGAACGAGACCGTCTTGGTCGCTTCCCCGAGCGCGATAGGCAGGGCCCCGGTGGCGAGGGGGTCAAGGGTTCCCGCGTGGCCGGCCTTCTGGGCGTTGAACAGGCGCCGCACGAGGGACACGGCGTCCGTGGACCCCATTCCGTACGGTTTGTCGAGGGCGATCCATCCAGAGACGGCCTCACCCTTGCGCCGTCGGGCCATCAGAGCTTTGCCGCCGCGCCTGCGTCGCCGACTTCGTCCCCGTCCTCGGTGTCCACCGCGCGCAAGTCGCGCGCCACCTCGGGCCGGGCGAACAGGGCGTTTATGTGGGACGCTTCGTTGAAGCTGTCGTCGTGGATGAATTTAAGTTGAGGGGTGAATTTGAGGTCCACCACCTTGCCGAGGCGCCCGCGCAGAAAGCGCGCCGCCTTGTTGAGGGCGGTTGTGACGGCTTCAGGGTGAGCGAATCCGAGGCCGGCCCCCAGGGGTTCCACGAAACAGGTGGCGTGCCGGAGATCCGGGCTCATGCGCACCTCTGTGACCGTCACGGAAACATTGGCGAGGGCCGGATCCTGGATGTCCTCCTCGCGCAGAATCTGAGCAAGGCTGTGGCGCACGAGTTCACCCGCGCGCAGTTGGCGCTGGGTCGGACCGGCGTCGGCGGCGGGACGTCTCGGCCGGCCCGCGCCGGATTTAGGAGAATGGCGCATGACGATCTCCGCCGCGGAACGCGGCGGCGGCCCTCCGCAGCCCGCCGTCCGCGGCAGGGGCGGGGGTCTAGTCCCCCCAGGCCGGTTTGTCCACTGAGTGCGCGAGAAGCCAGGGTCGTGGGAGACGAAGGACGGGCGCCTTTGCCGGCGGCCGATCCCTAGGATCCCAGCTTCAGCCGCCCGCCCTTACCCATTTCGATCCGCCCCTCGAAGCCGATGAGTTTCCAAACCCCCGCTTCGTCCTTGAACATCAGGACGCAGGGGCCGTTGCGGCGGGTGAAAATGCAGGCTCTGCCGTCCTCTACGGGGCGCACGAACCCACTTATGGCGAGGGTGCTCGGGATGGGCTTGTCGGCCGAATACCCCAACTCGCCCGCGATCACGCGAAAGACGTCGGGGCGCACGAGGGTGTCGACGCCCACGTCCACAAGGGGCCCCACGAGAAGCGCACCAAGGGTGGCGGGGCTCGCTGCGCCAGAAGACTCGACCGCCCCGGACAGCAGACGCGCCTTGAGTTGAGACTTGAGCGCGGGACGGTCCACATGGGCGTCGAAGGCCGCGTTGTCGCCGTCACGGATGGCCACGAGGAAGGCATGGATGTCGTTAGCCGCCTCAAGCCGCGGTAGGGTCGAACAGGCCGAGAGGAGACCGAAGGCGAGGAGCGCCGAGACGGCGGCGAAGCGGAAGACGCGCATGAGGGTTGCGGTAGCATGCCCACCCCGGGCGGGCCAACACTCAAGATGGGCGCGTGCGGCGACCGGGGCGCATCACGCAGCGCCGGTGCGCTCGCGAAAAAAGGCGATGACGCGCGCCTCAGCTTTTTTTGTGGGCCCCTCAGGGTCGTCGTCGCGCAGATGAAGGGTGAGGACGGAATGGGCAGGCCGACCCGGGGTCTCGCGGGCGTCGGCGGGATCAAGTTCGATGGCCTCAAAACGGTCGCCGAACGTGGATTTCAGGGTCTCAAACCTCTCCTTCGGGACGACGGGATCTCCGTGAAACCGCAAGCCGATCATGGTGAGGTCCTCCTGCGTCAGCCGCTCGCGGGCGCAGCGCACCTCCCCCTCGGAAACGCCGAGGGCGGCTCGGCCGCGTGGGCCGAGGGGCAGGGAGGGCTGGGAGAGAACCGGGGCGACCACGGACGGCTCGGTCATCATGGCGAGGGCGAAGTTGCCCGTGAAGCACATGCCCACCGCCCCCACGCCCCGTCCGCCGCAGGCCCCATGGGCGTGGCGGGCGAGGGCCCGCAGCCAATCCACGATAGGGCTCGATTGGTCCGAGGCCCAGATGGAGAACTCGCGGCGAACGCAGATGGCCTTGGCGAGGACGCCCATCAGGTACGCGCTGGAGACCCTGCGGCCGGGCTCGCCGAAGAGGCTCGGGAGAAAGACCGTCATCCCCGCGTCGGCCACCCGATCGGCGAAGCGAACCACCAGGGGATGCAGGCCTGGCATCTCGTGGATGATGATGACCGCGGGTCCGGAGCCTCTGTGATAAACCCGTCGGCTCCAGCGGCCGTCGCTGAAGTCGAACCGCTCGTAGGCGGATAACGCCTCATCATAGGCCATAGGGTCCCCCGCGCCGCCTGAGGACCCTGGAGCCTGACCCGCCGCCTAGAGGGAGCGCTGGATCGTCTCCAGGGTGAAGCATTCGATGGTGTCGCCGACTTTAATGTCTTGGAAGCCCTGGAACGCCATGCCGCATTCCTGGCCCGCGACGACTTCGTTCACCTCGTCCTTAAAGCGCTTCAGGGTCTGCAAGGTGCCAAGTTCGAGGACCACAATGTCCTCGCGGATGATCCGGACGCGGGCGCCCTTGCGGACCACGCCATCCGACACGCGGCAACCGGCGATCTTGCCGACCTTGGAGATGTCGAAAACCTGCAGCACGTCCGCGTTGCCGAGGAAGGTTTCGCGCTGAATTGGCGCCAGCATCCCTGACAGGACGCCCTTAATGTCGTCGATCAGGTCGTAGATGATGGCGTAGTATCGGATTTCCACACCCTCGCGCTCCGCCAGATCCCGCGCTTGTCTAGAGGCGCGGACGTTGAAGCCAAGGATGGGGGCCCCGGCGCCCTTGGCGAGGAGCACATCGCTCTCGGTGATGGCGCCGGCCATGGACTGGATGATGCGCGCGCGAACTTCGTCGGTGCCGAGCTTATCCAATGCCCCGACAATGGCCTCGGCTGAACCTTGCACGTCGGCCTTGATCACAACCGGAAGCTCGGCGACCTTCTTGGTCTGGAGCTTGGCCATCATGTCGGCGAGGGAGTTGCCGCCCACCGGGGCGATGGTTTTCTCACGCTTGAGACGAACACGATACTCCGTGAGCTCCCGCGCCCGCGCTTCGTTCTCGACGACGGCGAAGGTCTCGCCCGGATCAGGCGTCTCGTCGAGGCCGAGGATCTCCACAGGCTCCGAGGGGCCGGCTGCGGGCACCTGTTCGTTCCGTTCATTGACGAGGGCGCGCACGCGGCCCCAGGCGGCGCCCGCCACCACCACGTCGGAGCGCTTCAGCGTGCCGCGCTTGACGAGGACCGTCGCGACGGGGCCGCGGCCTTTGTCGAGCTTTGCTTCGATGACCACCCCTTCTGCCGACCGGTCCGGGTTGGCCCTCAGGTCCATGACCTCGGCCTGCAGGAGGATAGCCTCCACAAGATTGTCGAGGCCCATCTTTTTGGTGGCCGAAACCTCCACCGCTTGGGTTTCGCCGCCCAAGCCTTCCACCACAATCTCATGTTGGAGGAGTTCGTTGATGACCTTCGTGGCGTCGGCGCCGGGCTTATCCATCTTGTTGATGGCCACAATGATGGGAGCGCCTGCCGCGCGGGCGTGATTGATGGCCTCAATGGTCTGAGGCATGACCCCATCGTCCGCGGCGACCACCAAGACCACGATGTCCGTCACATTGGCTCCGCGCATCCGCATGGCGCTGAAGGCGGCGTGACCAGGCGTGTCAAGGAAGGTCACCCGCTCGCCGTTGGCCATCCGCACCTGGTAAGCGCCGATGTGCTGCGTGATCCCGCCATGCTCTCCGCTCGCCACGTCCGTGGACCGGAGCGCGTCCAGCAGCGAGGTCTTGCCGTGGTCCACGTGCCCCATGACCGCAACCACAGGGGGCCTCGGCAGCATGTGGTCGTCCACGTCGTCGTCACCGATGAAGCCGGTTTCAACGTCTGATTCCGAAACCCGCTTAACGGTATGGCCGAACTCAGTGGCGATGAGCTCGGCCGTATCGGCGTCGAGCACGTCGTTGATTTGCACCATGGTGCCCTGGCGCATGAGGTACTTGATAATGTCCACTGCGCGAACCGCCATGCGTCCCGCGAGGTCTTGGATGGTGATGGCGTCTGGAATCACCACGTCGCGGCTGACCCTCTGGTCGTTGCCGCCCGTCCCCTTGGTGCGCTTTTCACGTTCCCGCTCACGCGCCCTGCGCACTGAGGCCAGGGAGCGCATGCGCTCGGCCGAGTCCTCGTCTCCAGCGACGGCCTGAATGGTGAGCCGACCTTCCCGGCGCTTGGGCTCGCCCTTGACCCGAGATACGGCCTTGCCGTCGGCCGCGCTGGCGCCGCGGCGGCGATTGTCGTCGTCATCCGCGGGGCGGGCCCGCTCGCCGGCCCGCGGCGGGGCGGAGCGCGTGGTCTTGGTGATTTCCGGCGCCGAGGGTGCGGCCGCGGCCGCGCCGCGATATCCGCCCCCTCCCGCTGGACGTGGTCCGGCGGGGCGAGGGGCTAGGGCTGAATAGCGAACCGTTCCGCCTTCGGGCCGGGGCCCGCGGTCTCCATAACCGCCGCCGGCGGGACGGTCGCCCGCCGGGCGGGGGCCGCGCTCGCCATAGCCGCCGGCCGGCCGGTCGCCGGCGGGGCGGGCGCCCTGGGGACGGGGTCCTCGGTCTCCGTAACCGCCGCCGGCGGCGGGGGGACGGGGAGGACGTGCGCCGTAGCCGCCGTCGCGCGGACGCTCGCCCGCTGGGCTGCGATCCGCGCTCGGACGGTCGCCGTAGGATCTTTCCCCAAAGGTGCGTTCTTGAGGCCGATCGCCAGGGCGATATTCGTTGCGTGCGCCTTCATCCCGACGGGGTGGCGGCGTGTAGGTCCGACCCTCCGGCGCCGGACGCGCCTCACGGACCGCGGGTTGACGGTTGGAGAGGCGCTCCCATGCCCGCTCCGGACGCGCGGCAGTGGGCGCGGACGGCGGACTGGAGGCGGCGGGCGCCGGAGGCGGGGCGGGGCGGGGCGCAGGGTCTGACGGCGCTGCTGGAGCCGCCGCTTTTGGCGGGGCCTGGGGCGTCTCGGCGCGGACGGGTGGTGGCGCGGCGGGGGCTGGCGGCGGGGGCGCGGCCTGGACGGGCGCCTCCGGAACCCGCTGGGGCGCTGGGGCGGGCGCCGGCTCTGGCCGGGGCGCTGCCGCGGCGGCCGCGTCGCGGGCGGCGGTTTCCTGAGCCTGACGGCGCTCCTCAGCCTGACGTACGGCTTCAAGGGCGAGCTGACGCTTGGCCAACTCGCTCTGGGAGAGGTTGAGGTTGGCCGTAGGCGCAGGACGGGCGGCTTCGGGCGGACGGGCCGCGGGCGCCGCCGGTGGCGGCGCGGGACGAGGGCGGGGCTCGAAGACGGCCGCCGCGGCGCGCTCGTCCGGACCCCGGCCGCCAGGCGTGTCGACCCGACGACGCTTTGTCTCCACCACAACGGTCTTGGAGCGGCCATGGCTGAAGCTCTGGCGCACAGTGCCAGCGCTCACCGCGCCGCCGCGGGGCTTCAAGGTCAGCGGCGCGCGCCCGCTCGTGGGCGTACTCGAACCGGTGTTGTCGTCTTCGTCGCTCATCCGCTCGCTTTACTCATCGCCGGCCCCATAGGACTGGCCGCCGTTCATCGGGGCCGAGAGCCCCCTTAAATCAATCCGCACCGAAAGCCTGACGCCCCGCTCGCACGCGACCGGCGGCCTCAGGCCTCCTCGCTCCAACGCTCGGGAAGGATGGGGCGAAATCCGGCGAGGCGGCCGAGAGCGTCGGTGAAGCGCTCCGCCCAGCGACCCGCCGGAAAGGCGGTGTGTATCGCATGTCCAAGGCCCAAGGCCAAACTCAATTCGTCGGCGCTGAACGCGCCGCAGATCATCGGAGGCGTTGAAGCCCTCCGCGCGAGGGCTAAAATCTTGCGCCGCCCATCCGAGGAGCCGTCCGAGGCCTCGATCAGCCAGGCGGCGCGCCCTGAAGTGAGGAGCGCGGCGACCTTTTCGTATCCCGATGTAAGGGCCCCGGCCCTGCGCGCAAGACCTAGGCGATCCAGACACTGACGCGCAAGGAGCGCTTCGACCCGGTCGGCGAGATCGTCCGGGCAGATGAGCTTCATCTTCGCCGCTCGCGAAAAGCCGCCGCGGCGGGCGGCCTCCTCCACAGCGCTTCGTTCGGCGCGCACCCAAAGACCGCGGCCCGGGAGCTTACGGGCCACGTCAGGCACCACCGTTCCGTCAGGAGCGGCGACGAAGCGCACCAGTCGGCTTTCCGCGGTCACCTGGCCGGAGACCAGATCACGTCTTTGGCGCTGCGCTTGGGCGAGGGTTTTGGGCGGCGCGTCCGACATGGGGGCGACGACCTGGGATCAGGCCGTCTCCTCCTCGCCCGCCGCCGGCTCATCCTCGACGGCTGCGGCCGGCTCCGGATCGGCCTCGATCCACCCCGCCGCCACCCGGGCGCGCAGGATCAGGGCCTCCGCCTCTTCGATGGAGAGATCAAAGCTCTCAAGGGCGCCGGGCGCGCGGACCCGCTCGCCGTTGCGCGTCTCGAAGGCGCCGCGGAGCTCGTCGGTGGCCAAGTCCGCCACGTCCTCGACGGACTTAACCCCCGCCTCGCCCAGGGCGACGGCCATAGGCAAGGTTATGCCCTCTATCTCCAGGACGCCGTCCTCCACCCCAAGAGCCTTGCGCTTGGCGTCGAGCTCGGCCGCCTCCTTGTCGAGGAACTCCCGGGCGCGGGTCTGCAGCTCTTCGGCGGTGTCCTCGTCGAAGCCCTCGATGTCGGCCAACTCATGGGCTTCCACATAAGCGATGTCCTCGACGGCGGCGAAGCCTTCGGTGACGAGAAGCTGCGCGATGACCTCATCCACATCGAGCGCCTCCTGGAACAGGGCCGTGCGCTCGGCGAACTCCCGCTGCCGGCGCTCCGATTCCTGGCTCTCCGTCATGATGTCGATCTGCCAACCGGTAAGCTGGCTGGCCAGGCGCACGTTCTGTCCGCGCCGCCCGATGGCGAGGGACAGCTGTTCGTCCGGGACGACCACTTCGACGCGCCCCTCCTCCTCGTCCATCACCACCTTGGAGACCTCGGCCGGAGCCAGGGCGTTGACGATGAAGGTGGCCTCATCGGGGTTCCATTGGATGATGTCGATCTTCTCGCCTTGAAGCTCGGCGACCACCGCTTGGACCCGCGAGCCGCGCATGCCGACGCACGCGCCCACAGGATCGATGGAGCTTTCATTGGAGAGAACCGCCATCTTGGCGCGGCTTCCCGGATCGCGGGCCACGGCCCGGATCTCGATGACGCCGTCGTACACTTCAGGGACTTCCTGAGCGAAGAGCTTAGCCATGAGGCCCCCGTGGGCCCGCGACAGCATGATCTGGGGCCCCTTGGCCTCTCGGCGCACATCGTAAATGTAGGCGCGGATGCGGTCGCCGATGTTGAAGGCCTCGCGCGGGATGGACTGATCCCGGCGCATGATCCCTTCCCCACGGCCGAGATCGACAATGGTGTTGCCGTATTCGACGCGCTTGACGACGCCGTTGACGATTTCGCCGACCCGGTCCTTGAACTCCTCATATTGCCGCTCGCGCTCGGCTTCGCGGACCTTGCCGGTGACCACCTGGCGCGCCATCTGCGTTTGCACCCGGCCGAACTCGAACGCCGGCAGGATCTCCTCATAGGTCTTGCCCACTTCCGCGTCGGGATACCGGCGGCGCGCGTCGGACAGGCGCAGGACCCCGGGGGTGACGATTTCGCCCCCGTCTTCGCCAACGCCGTGCTCGAAATCGTCCGGCACGATAGTCGTCACCCGCGTGAGGGTGAGCTCGCCGGTCTTGGGGTCGATGCGCGCGCGAATGTCGTGGTCGGCGCCGTAGCGGGACTTCGCACCCTTTTGCATCGCCTCCTCGATGGCCTCGATCACCACCTCCTTGTCGATGGATTTCTCGCGGGCGACCGCGTCAGCGATCTGAAGCAGTTCAAGCCGGTTGGCGCTGATGCCGGTAGCCATCAAGCGGTCTCCTCTTCGGTGTTGTCGTCATCGGCGCCCTCAGCGCCTTTAGCCGCCAAACGGGCGGCCCGCTCGGCCGCGCCGCGTTTCATTAAATCGTCCGTCAAGGTGAGCTTGGCCTCAACGATCCAGGCGAAGGGGATGAGCGCCGTCTCCTCCTCCCCGTCCAGGTCCATCATGATGTGGTCCCCGTCGACCCCCGCTAAAACGCCCTTAAACCGCTTCCGGTTTTCCGCCAGGCGATCAAGTTCGAGGCGCGCCTCAAGACCCTGGTAGGTTTCAAAGTCCCCGAGACGGGTGAGGGGCCGGTCCACGCCGGGGCTGGACACCTCAAGGGTGTAATCGCCGGAGATGGGGTCGGCGGCATCCAGGACTTCGGAGAGGGTCCGGGACAGGATGGCGCAATCCTCGACCACCATAGAGCCGTGGGCGTCCTCCGCCATAATCTGCAGGGTTCGGCGGCTCTCCCCGCCCATTATGCGCAGACGCACAATAGCGTAGCCCGCCGCCTCTGCGACGGGATCCAGCAGCTCCAGCAGCCGACGATCTTCAGCGGTCTTTCCGCGCACGATCAAAAATCCAACAAAAAAGCGGCAGCCTCACGGCCGCCGCTCGAATGCGCCATCCAGCGCTTTCAAACGTTTACGCAGGTCCATATAGCCCGATCAGCGCAGGGGCGGAAGAGGCTCCCCGGCAATAATGACCTTCAACTTCAAAATGCGGGGCGACCCGCGCGTCCGGCGTCTTTACGCCGAGCGCTCCACGAGCCTTGGGACTTCTGCATGATCCTTCCAGACGACGACGCGATTTCGGCCGTTTCGCTTAGCGTCATAGAGCGCCTCGTCCGCGCATTTGACGAGCGTGGGTATGTGGCAGCTATGAATGGCGGACGACGCCATGCCGATGCTGACGGTGACGCGTTCGGCGTTGGGCAGCCAATCGGTCACTTCTGACACGGCGCATCTAATATCGTCAGCGAGCGCCGCGGCCTCCGCTTCTGGCCCCAGGACGGCGACGCAAAACTCTTCGCCGCCGTAACGTCCAACAAGATGATCGTGACCAAGAACCCGCATCATCACCTCAACGATACCGACAAGGACGATGTCGCCGGTAGCGTGGCCAAACCGGTCGTTGATGGATTTGAAGCGGTCAGCGTCGACCATGAAGAAGGAGATGGCGGCGTCAGTCCCCGACCTCGACCCTATCTGCTCATCCAGTCGCGCGAAAAAGCTGCGTCGATTCAGGCATGAGGTTAGTGGATCTGTGGAGGCCAACCGAAGGAGCTGTTCGTTTTTCTCCTCGATGGTCAGCTGCATCGACCTCAGCTGCGCCACTGAGGCGGCAAGTTCAATATTCGCGTTGTGCAGGGTCGTGACATCGTCAAATGTCGCGATGACGCCGCGCAACTCGCCCCGCGCATCCTCAATGCGCGTCGCGTTCACAATAAGCCGCCGCATGCGTCCGCTCGGCTCTCGAAGCGTCATCGGACACCCGGTAACAAGGGTCTTGTGGCGGATCGCGATGTCCCACGGATAATCCGCCGCACAAGAGCCTTCGCCAGCGGTGATCGCCCAGGGGAATTTTCCAATCTCGCTGCCGAGCAGGGAATGCTCGCTCGGGTAAATCTTCTCGGTAAACGCCGTGTTGGCGAGGAGAATAAAACCGCGCTCGTCGATGATCAAAACACCTTCGGCCAAGGTGTCGAAGGCGGCTTTGACCCGTTCGGGGATTGTTCGATTTGGATCAAGTTCTCGTAGCGTGCGCCGCAGCAGAAGATAATATCCCAAGAAGCCGGCCGTCGTCATGAAGGCGATGAGCACGCCGATCGACGGATTGACGCCGAAAGTACGCGGTGTCTGATCGATGGGGCGGAACTGAATCTCAAGGTTCCCGTCCGGTCGGCTGTCGATGGCGAGCGGTATTGAAACAAAGTCGGCGCTGTTCGACCCAGTCGGCCCGCCAACCTTTTGGGCCGCGTCGCGATGTCCGGCCTCGACGTCAATCTGGCTATGGGACCGCCTAAGGGCCGCCCACTTCACGTCAAGTTTCTTATCGACAACAGCGCTCAAGGCGTCCTGAATGCCGGCGACGTCGTTGCGCCTCTCTAGAGCGGACACTTGCAGGGCAAGAAGGTTGGCGACGTCAATCCGCGAGCGTACGCCCATCGACTGTTCGTTGGGGATGAGCCCTAGCGCCAACGCGGAGAATATCAGGCACACCGTGAAAGAGCTAAGACAGAGGCTCAGCGTCAGCGTCGGCGTCAGCAACTTCCTCACCCGGGCGCCTCCGCGTCACGTGAGGAGCTTAGTCCTGGCTTACTAAACAGGAGGTCAATATGCGATTCGGGCTGTCGGCCCGCGCGCCGCCGCCGCCGGCTCGTGACGACCACCAAGGGATCGACCTCTCGCATCACCGAGACCGAACTGAGGAGGGTCGCCAAAAACCCGCCGGCGCGGATGAACCAACCGATCAGCGCCGCGGTCAGGCTGAAGGCGCCCACCGAGAGCGCCAGGTCGCGCACGCTGACGTTCCCTGCTTTCAGCCGAGAGTAGTTTGCGAGAGCGCGCCCGACGGCGGCCTCGATTTTCGCCTGCTCTTCGAGCGTGAGGCCGGTCAGCGGCACGCCGATAAAGCCTCGGAGTTGGACGAGGTTTCCGGTTGCGGGCGGAGCCCCGGCGCCGACAGGGACGTTCATCGGTGTCAAGGAGGCCTGGCATTCGCCAGCAGCCCCAAAGCCGCCTCCGAGAAGCCCCCGGCAAATGGCCTTGGCGACGCTGGTCAAGGCCGACCCTGGGTAGGACCCTGTGGCGGTCCGACCTGGCGGTTGGCGACCCGTCTGAGCGAGCGGAGGCGGCGTCTGCGGAAGTGTCGGCGGCGCAGCGCTCGCCGCCGCGGCGGTCGGCGTGGGAGCGTCATACGGCGCGATTGGAGTCGTCCCGGGAACGCCGCTAGCCGATTGCGCAGTGGAACCAGGGTTTGGCGCCGCCAAAGCGCCAATTGATGACGACATGATCTGCGCGGCGCTAGACGGCGGCGGGCCCGCGTCTTTCGCCGTTGCGGGACGCGGCATGATCACGTCGTTAGCCCCGATATAGCTAACCGAATAATTGGAACTGGCGTCCAGGCTTCCCTGGGTAATGGGATACGTCCCGGGACTGGAGGCCGAGGACGCCTTCGTCGCGAGCGCGCCGGAGAGGGTGTCGCCGTTGACCAGTCCCTGACCTCCTACAGTGTAGGCGAGGGGTGGTACGGCGTTGCCATAAATCTGCGTCTGGCTCTGTGCTGTAATCGTGATAGGGCGAGGCGTGACGGTGTCGACTGCGGCGACGTAACTCAAGACATAGTTGGGGTTGGCGGCGAGGCTGCCTTGGGTGATGGCGTAAGCGCCCACGTTGGCCGTTGAGGACGCGGCGGTGGCCAGGGAGCCGGAGAGGGCGTCGCCGTTGACGAGCCCCATCCCGCCGACGGTGTAGGTCAGG
>Ga0116231_10010947_pt1 | contig 14239 bp, 7 predicted proteins | sample S1TSphgellanicum_2_FD_89695 | JGI IMG/M metagenome (GOLD analysis project Ga0116231, IMG submission 89695) | Host-associated microbial communities from peat moss isolated from Minnesota, USA - S1T2_Fd - Sphagnum magellanicum MG | ecosystem: Host-associated > Plants > Peat moss > Unclassified... | reverse complement strand
TGGTGCAATCCAGTCTCTTTTTGAGGGCTCAATGTACACATTTGTGTTTCTTTGGACACCTGCACTCAGTCCAAATAAACAGGCCATTCCTCATGGGTTCATCTTTGCTACCTTTATGCTTGCCTCAATGCTGGGCAGCTCTCTGGCATCGCGCCTTCTGGCACGTACAGATTTGAAGGTGGAAAGCTACATGCAGCTAGTTTTCCTTGTTGCAGCTGGTTCTTTGTGTCTTCCAGTGCTGATTACTGTAAGTTCAGAATTCCCTGCTAGCTTGGGTGTCTATGTGGCCTGGTTTCTGCTTCTCCAAATACCTTCATTTTCAGACCTCTCTGCAGATATCTTACTGGCTGGACTTCTGCATTCCTACTCTCAAGTTTTTGGGATACTATTATCATCTCTATCTGCTGGTTTTTGTGGAAACAGTGGCCGGGCATCCATGAATCACAGAGGTCACCAAATGGCGGCACTAGTCAGAGATGAATGTGAGAGTAGTCATTGCATGTATGATGCTAAATGGATGAAATGATGGTCCTGTACACTGCATGATAAGCATGAAACTAGACTTGGTACTGTAGCAGCAATTGGTACAGTGCTACTAATTTTCCTCCATCCAGTTGTCCTCAAAAGAATATGCTCTTAAAGATGCCAGTGTTATTTGTTTCCACTGTCTTTGTCTGGTTACTTTTTGGTTTTGTGTTCCCCTTTCTTCTTGATCTCCTTTGTAATCTCCATCTCTTTAATGTTTAGTTCAGCTAGCCAGCATCATGGCTGAGTCTTCTGCGTACTCCCAGTTTGTGACAGAAATTCAGTATGCTGGTCAATGTCAGACATTGATTCAAGTGTACTGCTCCTGAAAATGCTGTCTTGACTATTTGGTGTTGCAGTTCCTTGTGGAGCCAGCAGTTGCTGAAGGTGGAGGTATCTCACCAGGTGGCCGCCTCAACTTGCTTGGTTTCTGTCTTTTTGAGACCTGTGTTGGCTTATTTTGGCCATCTATCATGAAGATGCGGTCACAGTACCTCCCAGAAGAATCCAGGAGCACGATCATGAACTTCTTTCGTATTCCACTCAACATTTTTGTCTGCATTGTCTTGTATAATGTGAGTGAAATCAAACCTTTAGGCTTGCCATGCAGACTGCTACTTTAGCTCCCCAATACACCTATTTGTAGATGTTAATTGTCTCCAATTTCTCTTTTCTTGGCTGCAGAATAGGGTGAATCTTTGGTCAGTTAGCAAAGTTTTCAGTTGACCTGTCAGGAGATACTTGCCATGTGCTTAGAGTTTGTATATAAACAGGATGAATGGAGGGAAGAATCAACAACTTCATCTGGGGCAGAGGGTAGTGAAAAAAAGGCAGTAAGAAGAAACTGCCAGCAAAGTCTTGTCATAGTTGCCATGGCATTCTGACATCATTGGTTGTGTTGCTTGTTTGTTGAGTTATCTCTGCAGTCTTGCAGATATGCTTGTTTGAGAAGAATGTTTTCATTCTCTTGTATGGTCTTGTCTTTTTTAACTTCTTATTGTGCTTGGCAGGTGAGTGCATTCCCTATCACAGGTATGTTTGGGATGTGTGCACTATTTCTACTACTTGCTGCATTTCTCCAGCGACGCCTCTTGGTGATTGCAGAGATCCACAGAAATAGTAAGTTTTAATGCACCCTCAAAGTAGTATCCTGCATCTTCTTCATACTTGCTTCTGCTTTTTGTGTTGTAGTAGTACATTGTTTCTTGAGGCTCTCCAGTTGCAATTTCTCTTCTGATGTCCCTGCTTCTAGAGCTGGAGGCAAGGTAAGTTTCCAAGAACTAAAAGGACATTACTAGCTGGAAGATTATGAACAATTTTTTTCCAATGTGAATTCAGCGACAACTATTCACACATTAGTCCTCTCAATGCAACTAAGGAGAACCTCTTGACAATGTAAATGATGTTAGGATGATAGTGTTGCAGAACAGGATTTCCCCATCTGCACAATGGTCTGGATTGCTGAAAGGCATATGTCTAACTACCAGTTTACTCTTTTTCAGGATCAGTTGAGGCCTGGGTTGCAGAGAAGGGAGTAGAGTCTGAATCAGAACCTCTGAATATTTAATTCAAGCCAGCGGACAGAACCTGCTTCTTCAGAGTAATCTGGAAGGGATGTCTGCTACAAATTACATTTTGGGATTTGAGCCCATATTGGATGTGAGAGGAGCTGCTACATCTGCACTTCTGTGGATGAAGCTCATACCTACCTTGGTCTTTTGACATGGGGTACAATTGTATCTTTGCCTTCTTATTTTCTCCAAGTTTCCAGATGTTATTGCAACATAAGCAGCAATAGCAGATATATGGTACTTTTCATTTCTGTTTATGCCAGTGATGTCTGTGTCACATTTTTTGGCAGAAACAATTATTTATTTTATGAAGCTGACTGCAGTTGTAGGGAAAGCCTAATTACCCAATGCCTCCTTAGCCTTGTTTACAACTGCACTTCATCCATATGGATAGTACATTTCCTTATTATTTTAACAACTGTACTATTGACTATGCTTGTTGGTAGCACACAAGAGATTTAATCCACAGCTGAACCTCTTGGATTTGTGTGGTATATCCAATCTTGGAAATGTTTTCTTTTGCCTTGGTAGGGAAAGTGGTGCTCAAAATTGTTTGCAAGGTGGTGTTTTGATTTGTAAATGGTCCTTACAATTGTAGGGAAAAATCTAATCATGCAGATGAGCCACATTGTGCAAGCGAGTTCATTTTTGCAGAGACAATTTAGTGGCCTTTTCCAAAGTGAGATACCCTAAATGAATTTCAATGGCTTGCTCTAGAGGTTATGGGTTCATGGCATTAGTGAGAATTATGGAGGTGAGCAAATGGTTTCTCCTGGTGTCATGACCATGATTTTTGAGTCATTCTTTGAGTCAATATCTTCCATGACTTAGCTCCAAAAATTGTGAATAAACTCTATTAAACCTGACTTGCCAAGGGCTTTCCAACAACACCAAGAACACCCTCAAATTCCAATACAGTTTTCAGTTTCGATTTTATTTAGGTTTCATTAAGAAAATGGTTCAACAATCAATAGCTATCACACCATAGACCCCAACAGTCTCAAACCAAGTCAGTGCACCTTTAGTCATTGAGAGCTTTCCAAAGATACCAAGAGTGCAACATGAAGCACCATGGTTTGGGAGATCTTAGCCTGACAAACAAAACAAACTACCTTGCTTCATAGATAGATATGAACGATTACTTGATTGAGCATTCTGACATACATGAGTTAAATTTTACTCATAATTAGACAACAATTCTTTTGTTGGACCAAATTTTTTATGTTTGAGCAAATATTATTGTTTTACTCAGTTTTCTTGAACTTTTGAATTGAACCTAACAGATCAAATTTGGCTTGTTCCCAAATGAATGATCAAGCCAAGTTTTTTTTGGTCTCTCATGGTACGAAATTCATCTACATTGATTATGAGTGCAAACTGCTAGGGTTCAGGGTTTAGCGGGCATTCATCTCGAGATAGGTTGCTATGTGAGAATGGCAATGCAATCAATCTTTCTCTGCCTTGCAGGTTTCTTTGAGTGGTATGCTCTGTCCTTTTGCCCATACAGAAGAGCATGGAAGAAAATGCAACTATCCTGACAAACAATGAATTGGTTTTTCAGGATAAATGGTCATCTGCATATGATGTACACAGACAATCTTGCTCTCCATCCAAAGTCTACTGGGTGGCAAGCATCATAATTCTCCTGCCTGTGCTTTGCATGTCTAGATCAATTGACAATTGATCAATCAGACTTCAGTTTTAAAACTCAGCTTTCAAAAAAAAAAGTTTCAAATTAAATTATCCAAAGAATATGTTATTAATGTTCAAGCCATCATGCACATTAAATACACATTTTTTGGAACTTGAATATTTTAATTATGACAATGTTAAGTGTTTCAAAACTAAGTTTTTATTTAAGTAGGTTTGAACTGTTAAAAATGTACTCTTCAATATGAATTACAAATGCATTTTGTGTTTGTACATGATAAAACATATTTAAAACATTTTTTGAGTGAATCATAAAAATGAAAAGTCATAATTATATTTTATATGTATTTTATGCAAAATGAAACATCAACACCAATTTTTTTTAAAAAGAGTAAAAAAAAACTATTAAAAAAACATGACATTTTAAACTTTTAAAAACTTCGTCATGTTGTATCAAATATGCTCATGTAATTTACACATAATTTAGAATGTGTCTTACTTACCTTAAAGTGATTTTGCAAGCATCACAAAGCAGATGTGCTTCCTCTAATATGTTGCATTAACCACTTCATTCCTCAGAGTTTCCTGCATCCATCCTTCTGTGACTGTGATTTGAGTTTCACTGCATGAATGATTTGAGTTTTAATGCGGTTGTGTTTGAGACATTGATTGAGTGGATGGCCTATCAAACTATTAATCCTCTGATCCCAGTAATTTCAGATGCAGTAATTTTGTTTGTGTATCTCTTGTAGGAGGACTTCTGTACTCTATTGTTCATCAGCTCTGTAAAGCTGTGAGCTATGTGCATTGATTATTTGTATTTTTTTTTTTGCTGTATTTTCCTTACCCAACACATCTAGGAGAAGTCAATTTGAGTATGTCTGTATTGCCAGCCTTTCAAATTTGCACTGTAAAGTGGGTACCCTTCTTCTTCCTTTCCTGACTAAATGGTTGAAATTTTTCTTCCTGTCCTCCTGCGCTCAAGTTGTTGAGGTTATGAATTCACCCTTGATTTGATCCCCTAAATGTTGTACTTTACATGTCATACCTTAGTATTTATTTCATTAAGTTTTATTGTGTAAAAAGATTCAAATCATAGACATTAATGTCTACTTATTTCAGTGTCTATTTTCACCTTTTGAGTTGCATAACAAGGGGTTTCACAAGATTGACAACAGGGCTATTTTTTTAGTAGATTCTAGTTGTGAGTTGAGCTTCTACCAAGTGTGTAAAACAAGTCCTTAACTCCATCAAGCAACATGTTGTCCCACTTTCTAAAGATAATTTACTCTGACTCTTGTTAGGGATAAAATTATTTAGTTTGAAATCAAAGGTAACAAAGCAAAACATTCCGGACCAACTGCAAATTCCCAATCACGGAAAATGTCATTGAACAAGGTCATAAGAAAATCTACATTAGTGTGCATGGACATGGTCATGTCAAACCACCTATTATTTTACATTGGTGAAACCATGTAATTTACCTCGCACATGTGTCATGAGCAAACGCCTCCACATATATTTCACATTGAAATGGATGAAACACTATAGCTAAATGGATGAGCCATTATAGGTAAATGGATGAAACACTATATTCAAATGGATGAAATCAGATAATTTTCCTTCCACATTTGTTATGAGGCCAAGGGCATACTGCAGATGGAAAAACCATATTCTGTTGAAGTATTAGAGGACCCCAGTGGTTAGCACACTAGTTATTTTAATTACCTACATATTACCAACCCACTGTCCCTTAGTATACATGCCAACCATTTACTGGCCTTTTACTTACCTAGTAGCCAAGTGTTGTCCAAAGAACCTACCTCCCTAGTATGCAATAGCTAGTGCTACCCATAAAACCAGGATCATCACCTCATGGTCTTGCAATTTTTTAATCTGTTGGAAATTGTCAAAACTTGCAGTGATTAGAACTATGACCCATAATTAAAAACTTTGGTCCAGAGGCCATGAATGGCTTTGTGATCAATGGAACAACCCTTTAATCCTTGAAAGTTGAGATAGTTAAGACCAGAAAATTCACTCACTCAAAACCCAGATAGAACTCAAATTCATCATATTTTCTTATTCTTCCACTGACACAATTGACAAAGAACAAAAAATCGAAGACTTTTATAAGTAAACCTAGTTTTTACAAGGATTCAAGGAAACTCGTTGTTAATTTAAAGTTTAGGGTTTAGGGTTTAGGATTTTAATTTCATTTTAATCACAGATGTGTGTAAGATTTTGACAATTCATTCAAAAACTGAATGAATCAAATTTACTATTTTTTATTTATTCTACGATTAACACAATTGACAAGGAGTTTCAAGTAACCATAGTGCTTACAAGGATTCAGGGATTGCCACCATTCATTTGAAGTTTAAGGTTTTTATATGGTTTCAATCACAGATGTGTGTAAGATTTTGGCAATTAGTGCATGATGATGCCCCATATACGGCCACAGTGAACCAGCACCCACCAGCACACCATGAAGGATGGATGGTAAGTGGTCAGGAGACAGTTTTCTGTGGGTTCCAGTTCCCTAGCTAACCATGGTGGTTAGCTAGATTGTTTTTTTTTTTAAAAACTGCCTACTTACAACTCACTAGCAGGTTGTTAGTAGGTAGGTAGTCAAAACAGCCATTACCTATGTATAAACCACCTACTTACCTAGTAGTTATTTATTTTCTTACCTAGTGGTTAATTTTTTTCTTACCTATCTACCTATATATGAGACCTATTTTGTACATAATGGGTTACCGAAGTGAAACCATATACTAACTCAGTTGAGATTCATCCACAACCGAGTAATAACAGGCATCCAGTGGATGATGTGCTGGTGGGTGCTGGTTCGTTCACTCATGCCCCCCCATGTAGGAAGTGCAAGAACCGATCATACAAAATAATTCTGCTGGTGCTTTTATGCAAGGTAACAACCTCAGAACAAGGTGTTCCCAAAACAGATGGCCTGGCTTGGCTTTGAAACTTGTTGTGGGAGGATTGGGCAAACCATGTAGCCCTTGTTAATGGGTTGAAAGAGTGAATTATAATGGGGTCAGTGGATTTCCAAGTCCTTGCTTGGAGGATTGGGCAATAATGTGGCCTTTCTCAACTAAACCCTCTTACAATAATTTTATCTCTATTCAAAGCTAGAAGTTTGGCCCAATCCACTTGTCCATGAATGAGATTACAAATCCATCAATTGAGTTCAACATTTACATATTCATAAATCTTTTGTAAAAATTTCGGTCAAAATCAAACAAAGAATGATGAAATAACAAGGGGTGTGTCACACTGTGTGGCCTTGTCATTTGCATTGGAAAGTATATCTTAAGGCAAAAGAAGAATTACGAAAACTCAAATTTATTCACCATGCAAAAATATAATCTTCAAAAAATCTTCTAAAAGAAACCAAAATCCTTCAAGATATTATAACTCTATAACTAATCTCAATTTTCAACACAAGCCAAAATATCATCTTACCAAAATCCTCATATAAAAATAGACCTATTACCTAGGGGCCAAAATCCATTGATCTACTATACTCTATAATGAATCTAAACACAATAATATCCTTGCCTTGGTAGGCAAAGCCGACAAAGTCATAAAGAATCAGCAGCTGTTGTATAAGTTAGATTTCAGTTTCATTAATAAAGAAAGATTGTCAATATGACATTACTGCATGCGTCTTAATACAGGCCCATACTCCCCAACCCTCAAGTGAAAAATGGTCACAAATAGTGTGAAAAATATTTAAAAATTCTAACAGCTAATGAGATTGCTAACCATGCAGTTGGAAAGGTTAGTGTTATCTTTTTGGGGAAAGGGGAGAAGGGAGTGGCAGGTGTGGAGTGAGAATTTGTTTGGTTCTTTTCCATGAGGGAGGGTTAAGGAGACAATCACCTTCACCTTACCTTGCACCTTACCTTTCATGAAACAGAGTATTCTCTTTTCATTTTTATTTGTAGCATTTGTGCAAAAGTTTGCACCAAAAAAAAAACACCGGTGACATCCATTTGAGAATTTAGTCAATGTTGATCTCCTATGTTTTCCCTTCAGTTAGATGGATTGATGGTCACTTCTTAGATCATCTCCAAGCCTGCAAAAAGACTTCTCCCATCCAAGTTAAGTTATTTACTCTTTTCAAACCCTACCCGTAAAACTAGAGCTGGGATTGCAAATAGGTGAGAGATTACTAATAGCAACTCAGCTGGACCAATCAAACTATCAAGTTGGCCAATACCAAGATACAAACCCCCCCAGGGGACCCAAAAATTGGAGTTTTTTTTGTAGGGTCACATTTTGGCCAACGTTTTTGCACAATTTGCTGAGGCTCGTCAAAGGTACAGCAAAAAGGTGCAACCGCGAGAGAAGAGTGTGATAAATATGAACTGACTGCTACTCCCTGTTTCTGATTGGTCAATCATATTGATTCGTCCAGGTGGTTTGCTATTAAGAGTCTCCCACCTGGCTGCAGTCCTACTTTTAGTTTGATGGGTGGGGAACCGAAAATAAAAACTAAACTTGGCTATGAGAAATATTTGTGCAGGGTCACATACTGAGCACCACTTGGGATGCTCTTACTCTTGGCTAGTATCAAAGTATGGCATGTACCAGTGTTGTGCAATTATTTGAATTTTTTTTTAAGAACTGTCGGTTTCGATTATTTTAATGTTTCAGGATCAGAAAACCTTCAGTTCCAGTTGTGCAAAAAAAAATCAGAATTAAAGACCGTTATGTCCCCATTCTTTCAAAACCCTTCAAAGAAAGTTTAGGAGAATGCAGTTTTCATGGAGGAACTGGTAAAGAACCAAAGGCTTTCCAGTTGGTTGTATGATGATCTCAAATATTTTGAAAATCATGGTTATATATTGAAACTGGGTTTTTGATTTTTTTGAGAACCATGATTATGAATCCTAACAACTACCTTGATAACCACCTAACATTGGCATACACCAATTTTTTATGGTTCTTTGATTTTGTTATAACCTTCTAGTTCTGGGTTCTTGAAATTATTCAGATCAGTTGACCAAAATTTCATTATCATTGCCAACTTGTCCAAATTGTCAACTCCCAACCTATAGCGTTGGAGGCTTGTCAATACTCTAGCTATGCTAAAAAAATTCTTAGTTCAATCTGGGATTAGGAATGCCTAAGATCTATTGAACCACAAAAGAAACATTTGAAAACTATCTTTCATGGGACTTCCACCAAGTCAAGGGGAATACAAACTCTTCTAGCTTTCACATGCAAATGGCAAAATAAGCCCAATTCATTCTTCAACAACCCATACAAAATGGCTGCATTTAAGGTCACTGCCCTAAAGATGAAATCATCATCAACTAGTGTTCCTTTAATCAAGCCATCAATGGTGGTGTTTAAGAAATGAAAAGCAACCACTAGCAATGGCAGTAGAGTCTTGCTATCGTATTTAGCAACAATTTGTATCATTTTTGCCCGTCCAACAAACGTCTTCACCACATCAAGGGATTTAAAATGTGGGTCTAACATTAATGACAACATGTTGTAAGCCTTGTTAGCATTATAAAAAGATGTAAATGCTAGAAATGAAGCTAATACAGCCTGAACTTTTGCCATCATTTGCACCCACAATGCCCCTAATTCATATTCAAAATCCTCACTGACATAATTGAAGGGATAATCTCATATTGATAAATCTAATTTTGCACACACACACTAATTGAAAGGGTGGAATTTAAGGCATCAAAAATATCCAATATCCTTGGGTTTGATTGAGTATTCATTGCTTCATAATAGGAAGCATAATTTTAGCAACGATTTTACAAATTATTGATGTGTGTGCATCTGGCACATGACCTTGTAACTCTTGAGTTTCTTGCCTCCCATAACATAGATTGATGACATCATGATACTCCAAGGTTTCCTAAAATAGAATCACCTTGCTAGCAAACCTAATTTTCATTGGCCTTTTTAGTTTTGATGGGAGGGCCTAACTTCAAAGTATGCCCTATGCCATTTGCTACACTTTTTGTTGGACTTTTTAATCCATGTAATTATTTTCTGTAACATAGATTGAGTGGTTTTTAAGCTAACCTCGAAACCAATATAAATTTTAATATCATTACAAGCATATTGGCATGTTTTGTTGAAAGCATGGCTAAATCACAACCCCTGCCAAGGAACTGCAAAAGACCATAGTTGACAATTGAAGTAAGAGCTTGTGCAAGGATGGATAGATTGCCACCCTTGTCCTTCACATAAGCAATTAGTTTGTTTAATAAATTGTATGATGATAGGAAATCCTTGACCTATGTTGCCATTGCAACTCTAGACATATCAGTGGCTTCAAAAAAATCTCATTGTCACATGGCAAGGCATCCATAGTGAGTTTATGAAATTAATCACAAAAACAAACATGTCATGTCAAGATTTAAACATCCATAAATCAAAAGAAGTGATTATTATAACACAAGAATCCAAAATAGGAATTACATATTGTTCCATGGTCTTAGCCACCAATGAAATGATGGCATTTGAACCATTTGTTTATAGTTCAAAAACACAATTCAAGTATTCTAACACATGACCAAATGCCTTAGCCATTAACTTTTTACAATAAAAATAAGCATATGGGTTTTGGCAATAAACAACAACATGTCCTCCATAAATTTTTGTTATTGTGCATCATCCTTCTTATAAGGATTACCATTCCCAAAATTATTTATGATGGCCCCATAACCAATGATAGATCTTTTTTTGGATTTTTCTCGATGTAGGTCCTCTGAATCAAAAGCCACATTAATATTTTTCCACTTGCACTAAGCAACTGGATGCTCACGCAAGATATGTTTTCTCATAAAAGTAGTCCCATCTTATTGGTTATAAAAAATCATACCTTTCTTCCTTGGGGTGGTACTACCAACATTTTAACTTAGGTAAACATAATGGTAAATCACAAAACACATAATTTGAGGTAGAATAGGATATGACTTATTGCCATCATTCACCAAAAAAATTCCAAGGAAGAGACAACTTGTAATGAGGGACCCATGCTTTCTAATTCAAGATGAATTGAACCTTTAGAACCTCCCATGTAATTTCTACTTCCTCTTCCAAGTCAATGGGCATTGCAATGCTTTCAAATGTAGATGGTTCGTTTGGCATCAAAATCAAATGAACTACTAGGCTAGAATCCTTAATTAAATTCCCCAATTTCAAATGAACATCATCACAATCAAAACCATAATGCATATGCATATTTAAATCAAATGTTTCAATTTGATTGGCTATTTGGATTTTGATTTACAATGGGATTTCTTAAAATCCAAAATATGGTTCAAATGGACATTGATGAATTATAACAAAATTCCTTTGATGAACTTCAAATTTTAATATTTGAAATTGAAACCCTTAAACAATTCATGCGAATCTATTTTTGCAGCATAATTACATCATTACACATCTAGTCCCAAAGAGCTAAAGGACAACACCCAACAAAACAAAGATAAAAACATCAACAACAAACATAAGTAGACACAATAGAAGGGGGAGAAGTACTTATTAATGGGTGCATTAATTCAATTGTTGTGAGATGAAAGGAAAATCTACCATCATAGACCCCCAACAATGCTTCAATATTTGTCCTCAATGTTCACAATAACATTCAAGGATCTCACAAATAACCATTATAGTTGTTGGGATGGATTGTTGTGTTTGGTGGCTATTGTAACCAAACATGACAATCTATCCCAACAACAAGTAGGAAAACATTGTTGAATGCAAAGCTAAAAGTGACACATGAAAGAAAGACTCGTGGTTTAGGGTTCATCACAAACTTCTTGGCAAAATTTCAATATGATTATAATGAATCATTAGATTTATGTTATTTATTAAGTTTTTTTCACATCATTGTTGTGTATTTTTCACTTTATTACTCTATTGTTGATAAAATGTTTGTTGAAAATATATAAACATAATGAACAATGGTTTTGATTTATTAATTCCATGATTATGATGATGAAAAGAATAATGGTTTGTCATTTTAACATAATGTTCATGACACAAATGTAAAATTTTACCATTCAAGGATACTTTAAATTTATATCATTTTTAAAATTTATTATTTTTCTGTTGATACTATGATAATAAAATATTATTAATATTTATTGAAATAACTAAAGAATGATATTTGATCCAAATTACATTATATATCAATTCTCATCATTTTTACATAATTATTTTTCCCTAGAAAGTTTGTGATGTTTTAGGCATACATAAAAAAATGAAATCCTGAATGGATGAAGGTGCTTGAATGAAAAAATGGATGAAAAATTTGACCCATGTAAAAGTGACAAGTCCCCATTAGGGCATCAATAGGGTATTGAACTTTTTAAAACTAATATTCTACCAATAGGGTATTTACAAGATATCTAAAATCTTAATACCAAGTTGGGTAGGATTTTCATTGGGTATTTCTTGGAAATGGAACTAACAAGTAAGCTATATGATACATGGACCTAGACCTTAGTTGATACTCAGGTTGTTTTTCAGTAACTGGCCAACGTTGGTTTGTACATTCATGAAAGTTATATTACCCGCAAATTGTTGTTATTTAGTCTTGCTTGTTTGACTTTCCTTTTTTCCATTGCTACATGTAGTGTGTCATCTTGTTGAACAATGCACTTTGTTGATTAGGTTTCTTTGAACTTTTTTTTGGTCTTTATTTCCAAAAGTCTTTGTTTTCCTATTTGTTTGTTTGCTTTGTCAATGACATTTTTTCCTTGTTACTAAGTTATTCTTGTCTCTACAATCCCTAGCCTTTAATAGCCACCTCCTTTTTATCACCTTTTGTTTTATAGTTGTTAGGTAATCTTTTAAACTCATCATAATGGACTTTGTGTAGTCTATGAAAGGTTTTTCACATGGCTACTTCCGACATCCTATGACCAATACATTATGAAAACAATTTTATTTTACCATAGATGGTGATACAATGACCTACCACGTGTGATGATTACATGTCAACGATGTGTTAAATGTTGGCAAGGTTTGAACCTAACTATCTCCAAAGCCTAATTCAATGACCTCAACGTTGACATCACCACCTATGCCAATGCCTTCCACATCAACAAAATAATGACATGCTAATTGCATCTTTGGTGTACATTCCTATCATATTTCATGTTATTGTAAGTCCTCAACAACAAACTCTACATAATTTAATTATTTTATTTCCATGAAATATTAAAGGTGCAACTTACCTACCATTGCATTGGAATTTACTAACCATATGCCAATAATTTCAAATTAAATATTTTTATGAGGCACAAGAGTTTTCCTAAAAACCAATGAAACATGCTATGCCAAATTCTTTGCACCTTTCCCCTTGTTTGATAAGGTCCAAACATTTAAGTATCACCAAAATGCAAATTTGAATAACTTGAAACAAAAGATGTCTAATGATTATAACACATATGATGGCAAAGTAATTAAGTCCAAATTCACACTCCTTGCTATTTGGACTACATTTACAAATAGCATGGGAGTGGTAACCATCAACAATTAGCAAGTGTCTACCATTGGTTGACATGTTGGCACCTTATGCTTGCATTGTTGTAATGAAGTAATTATTTTTTCTAAGAGGTGATTTCTTAATTTTAAAACCTAAGTGGGGGAGATAGGTATTGAATTTTGAATAATTTTCATCATTTAAAATTAATTTGATGTTTTCAATAATTTTTAAAAGATTGGGCCTTATTGTCACAATCCTATTCACAATTGCAAAATGTAATTGACTTCATCAAGTCTATATATCTGGAAAGACTATCATTACATTTGGTGTTTAACGACGGCTATCGAAAGAGTCATTTTTGTTTTTCTGGCCTAGTCACCAAGGCCGGAGGAACTTTTACAATAATGACAAACTTAATTAGCAAAATCAAGTTGTAGGAGCGTTTCAAAGCTTAATAACGACGACGATGTTCAAGCGACCAATCTTTTTTCCATTGCTCAACATCGTGCCTTCGGCACGAAATGTGTCGTGCCATGTACCATTGCGTAGCAAACTTCTTTTGGCCAAGTATCCTTACAAAACCAAGCCGAAGGCAAGCAGTAGCACCTTTATTTTTTTACAAGGGACTTGCAACCTCTGGCCTCACTTTCACACAAGTCGGTTAGAGCTTTACTCAAGGACACGATGACTTTAATCTATTCTAATTTCACGGATTTCGCAATTGTTCTTTTAGTCTATGATAACATTTCAATTTTTCGTATATTTTATCATATTTTCATTTTAGTTTACTAATGGTTTATAAAATATGCTATGAAAAAGTTTAATACCATAATCTTAAAATACAATATACTATGTGTAAATAAAATATCACCTGTAAATAATATATATATATATATATATATATATATATATATATATATATATATATATATATTTTTTTTTTTATATTTTTTTTTTTTTTTAAAAATATATTTTTTTTTTTTTTTTTTTTTTTTTTTTT
>Ga0116231_10010944_pt1 | contig 14241 bp, 6 predicted proteins | sample S1TSphgellanicum_2_FD_89695 | JGI IMG/M metagenome (GOLD analysis project Ga0116231, IMG submission 89695) | Host-associated microbial communities from peat moss isolated from Minnesota, USA - S1T2_Fd - Sphagnum magellanicum MG | ecosystem: Host-associated > Plants > Peat moss > Unclassified... | reverse complement strand
TGGATCAAGTGCTAATTTCTTTTTTTCTTTTCCCTTTTTTCTTCCTTTTTTTTTTTTTTCCTTAGGTTATGTTGTCATTAATAGGTGCCAACTTGCTCTTGTTCAAACGTGAGACCTATCTATTTTCATGTTCATAGAAATAACATCACGTTGCATTTACAAACATGTCTAAAGTGTCTCATGCTTGGACTCAACCCACGTTTTTTTCTTGCACAGAAAATGCAATTGTATTAACAATCACACTTTGGGTTGTTCATGTTTTTTCTCTTTCAATTCTTTGTTGGATCGAATGTTTATGGTCACAAATTTCCCTTCCATTTTCAATTACATTTGTTTATAAGTGTAGCTACTAAATCTTTGCATATTTCAATAACATTTTTTAGATGCACATTATTTTGGTGAATATTCATATCTAGGGTTTAAGGTTGTGAATCATGATAAAATGACCTTTGATTTGAAATTGTGTTATGTCTGATTTCAATTCACAAAAAAGATGTGTGAATTTTGTTTATGTTGTGAATACTAATTAGTTTTTAATGTGTGGTTTTTACAGGATCTTAAAATATAATGTTTTTCAAATTGTCATTAAAAGGCTGAAATGCAAATTTTAAGTGGGGGAGTTATGCAAGTGTTAATTAAATATTTTAATTGAACAATGATGACAAGATTTCTTGGTGACATTGAAGACCACCTTGCTAGTGTGAAAACTAATGGTAACATCTAATGCCTTGGTTTCATATGTGATTAGTCTTAATGAAAGGTTTCAACCATCAATGACTTCAACCAACATTGGTGTGTTCTTTTCTTCTAAAGCCAACTTGTATTGTCGCACTAGTTGTTTGTTAATGAAACATGTTAATGCACCAAAATCAAGAAAGTGTTTGGGTTTCCATTATCACAAGCTTATTACATTTGACAATGATTAGCACCGAAAAACATGGTGCTAGATCTGTAGATAGGCTAGGACCATTTTCATTACATGATGCATTAAGGTCCAACCTCATAGTCCCTACTAAGACTAAACATGTTCATTTTCCAACTCCTTTACTTATGGATTAGTAATAGAAATGGCACATGTTGCATGTGGACCACATTTCTTTGGACATTTGCAAGCAACATGACTTGGCTCTCCACAATACAAACAAAGATTGTTTGTACATCGATGTTGTTTCTCCTACTCCATGAGGGGCTTGTTTTATCGATTTGCATGGGGTCATCCTTTGGTGAAGTTACCAAAGGTTGGATTGGCATTGGAAGTCGAAAACTCCTTCGTGTTGCTAGTGGTGCAAAATTCCTTTGTGTTATCCATGTTGATTCATGATGCCTCTCTTGTCAACATTCAAAAAACTTGTTGTCACACTGAACAACTTATGCAATGGCTTGATATAATGTTGAAAGGTTTGGCAATGTGAGTAGCAAATCCTTCACATCACCTTGTAACCCAAATTAAAACTAATTTATGAGTGTTGTTTCACCCCATGAAATATTGCAAATTAACTCTAATCCATATATAGCAGCTAAATGTGATCCTTGACAAAGAGATCGTATCTTGATGTTAGATGTGCGTTTTTTATTTGAATTTCCAAAGGTAGCATTGAACTTTTCAAAATACATTTCAAAGTTGTTGAACAAATGTGATTGATGCTTCAACAAAGGTGTGAACCAAACAAAGGCCATGCTTGACAATAAAGTGTCAATGAGTCCAACTTGGATTGGGCTAATTAGATACCGATGAAGATGAAGTTAGATGGCCAAATGCATTTGGTTGACAAAACCTCGAAATTTTGAATGTGTGTTATCAAACTTGTTAGGTAGGCTGATTTGTGGTTCCTTTGATTGGGGTTGTGTTACATAAACACGTCCCAAAGAAGTCGAAATTTGATTAGTTTGTAAATGAAAAATAGATTCACAAAGTGCTTGATTATCCTGTTCAAAATTCTTAAGGTTAGCAAGGACTTCTTTTATTAATATAGACATGATTTCGAAAGAAATAACAAAAATGGGCTTAATGTGAGTTTGTTCAAATTATCATGAACATGAAAACAACTAAGTCAATAGGATTTCTTAATTAAGTCAAAAACAAGGATAAGCCTAATTCAATATCTAGATTGTGAAACAAGAAGAACAAAAATAAAAACATGACACTTACGAAATAAAAATCCAATAATATTTTATTACAAGGAAAAAAAAAAGAAAAAAGGTTATGATAAGAAAACGTACTTAAAACTAATGTTGAACAGATTAAAAGTAATGGGGAATTTTTATTCTATTTATACCTATTGGGCACTGAACTCAAGGAAATTTCCAACCTACATGTGGCCCATGTTCACCCATGTGTGCCCATGTGTGAACTATGAGTGAATTAAAATTCAACTAAGAGTGGATTAAAATTCAACTAAAAGTGAATTAGTAATTAACTGAGAATCAATTAGAGGTGAACTAAAAATTAGCTAAAAGTGAATTTAAAATGAAACAAGAATTAATTAAAAGTGAATTCAAATTTAATTAAGAATCAACTAAATTTTAATTGGAAGTTAATTAAAAGTGAACTGAAATTAAATTAAAGGTTAGGTATAAATTTATTACAAGTCATGGATGAACATTCAAATGAATGGATTCCATAGCATTGGCATCTGTCACAATATTAATATCAAGCATTTCATATCACTACTACAAAATGTGGGTACAGTTACTAATCCCCGTTCATTAAACCAATGAATTCATTGCTTTTCCATTGGTCTTTGTTCACTACAACTAGTGAATTTATTCAAAATCCAATGAAATCATTTGGCATACAGGGACACCTTTTGTTGTAGTGGATTATATTTCTTCAACCCTTGTTGTTAATCAAGGGCCACAAAACAAGAAACTTGTGCATCAAAAGGTCATTTCAAATCCCAAAATATAGTTCTTAATCTTAATACCTAACTACATTTTTGTTAGCAAAATTGTTATTGTACAACAAAAAGTTCTTGCAAAAGTAAACAAGTCCATAAAGGAGGTCAAAAGATTTAACTTTAATGTTGAATTTGCTAATAAATATTATCTCATTTCTACAAGCATTAATGCAAGACCATCTTCCTTCATGATTATGATTATAAGAGTTTTAAGTGTACACCCTATAAGCATTGTTCATGCAAGACATAAGCACACTAAACACCCAAAAATTTGTTGTCACAAATACAATAATTATCCATTTAGTTTTTTGGTACATATGGAGATCACATATTAGATTATTTTTGTTTGTTTTAAGAATACTTGATTTTATTTATTTAAATAAATAGAATAAAAAAAAAACCTTGAAGAACTTGAACTTATGTAGTATATATGTGATGAAATAATACATGTTACAAACTATGCAAAATTACATATATATTTCAAAACCAGGGTTGTGAGTGTAATTTTTTGTTGAATTGTTTAATGGTGAATAGAATTGATATACACCAATTAAATGTAAAACCATTTAGAATTTTAAAATTTTTGGTTGAAAATTCATTCAAAAAATGTGTTTTTTACATTTGTTTAACAATAAATGCATAATAATGCCTTTTTTAAAGAAAACCCCACTATTATATGGAAGAGGAGAAGATTTTATAAATGAAATTCGCATTATTTTTTCAATTTTCTTTATTTGGTAATGTTTCATGAACCACAAACATGAAGCCCTATGGCCATTGAAAAAATGTAAGTGATATATTTTATTTTATCCACCTTTTCAACTAGGTATTGGATTAAGATTAATTTTGATTCAAAATGAACCTTGAGTTTCAAAATGTTATCATGCAAATTCTAAAGTTTTTTTCTTGTGTTTAGGATTAAAGGATGTCATCAAAATTTTAACTTATTATGTATCACACTACTTATTATACATTTTTTTGTGAAAATTAGTTCACCTTTAATGTGTTTTCATCCTTCATATGATAGATAGAGGTTAGTCAATGATGTAAGCATCCCCTCATGGTCACTTTCCATTAAGAAGAAAAGAACCAACAAATGCACAAATGTTGTGAAGAAAGCTGCAATTGCTTGGTGGGCATTTGAGACTCAAGTTAGTCTTAACAAATCTGATATGAAAAGAAAGTGCTTGGATGTTGGAGTGTATGATGAGAAGCCTACACACTTGCTAATGGAAACTTAGGTACTCTAAACCTAAATACATTCTCACCTTTAAATTATTGAACTTGTTTTGCATCAAGTTTTTTTCATTCATGTGGAGTTCAAAGTTACATGGACAAGTTTGCAATGAAGGATAATTGTATGCACTTGTTGCACGTTGAGTTCCCTTCTTAGTTATAAGTATCACCATTGAAACTAACTTGCAAATAATGCATTACCAAATTGTAGTATGTTGCACTATTGAATATTGCTAATAACATTATGTTACAATTTGAATTTAATTAATATGGTTTTAAATTGCAACTTATCAATTTGTTCATGGAATCATTTTGTAATTAATGTCCATTTATGGATATTATTATTTTGTGTCTATTGGAATTGGCAATGATAATTTTGTATCATGAAACACATTACATAAGTTCATTAGATAATAATGGCAAACATTTACTCCAATAATACAATTGTATATATTAATATTCAATCTTGAAAAATAAAACTTATATGAATATGTTTTGTTGTCCATGGTCCCTTCCAATGGTAAATTAAAACTTGCTAAAACTATTGTTATCAAATATCCTATCAAATACATATTGTTATATAATGCTAAGAGGTTCATCTTATTATTATTCAAAAGTTGGGCTATAATTTGATAACTACCAAATGTGAAATGATGCATGCACATCAATGTAAGAATAACATTATTGCATGTGAAAAGTAATTTAATGTTCATATTTTAAAGTTCATAACAACACATCATAGCAATAAAATGATTAAACTGCAAGCTTCACATTCACAAACAACCATTTAAATTCAAAGTAAAGCATAATAAAAAAAATTGGAGTAAATTGGTCATAAACTTTTCACATGTAGGTGTGTAAACTTACCTTCACTTTCATTGTTTTAGTGTAAAAATCTATTGTATTGGAATCTTTTAAAACCTACATCAAAGTTTATAATCAATAATTCATTTTAGTTGTATAAAACTTAACAACTTAACAATATAATATCCCTATGCACAAGAACATTTGATATTTGTGCAAGTAGTTGAAATTTAATTATACATTAGATGCAATGGACATCTAGTTGCATGGTAATCTAGTCTTGGAAATCATTATTTTTCATAATTCAAGTTAAAGAAGTTAAAGTTTATTATGGAGGATTTAGACAAGTACATGAAGACAATGACAGGGTCCAAGCATGGTAAAGTGGACCAAAAAGTATGTCCGCCAAATCCAAATTTTAATATATGGTAGTTTTTCAACATAAACATAAGAAAGTATATTCAAGACTTTTTAAAAGTTTCCTTATGGAAACCTCCATGCTTCCATTGAATTTTGATGAGTTGAATACAAAATTTGAAAAATTTAGTAAAATAAAAATAAATAACAAATAAAAATGAGACTAACATGTTAATATTATGTTCATTCTTACTTTTACATTAGAAATTAAATATATTTTGATTTGACTATGAAAATTTAAAAGGTCACCAATATATTTAACATGTGATTGACTTAAAAATAAAATAAATCCAATATTTAATCTACTTGTGCTTGAATTTTAATCTACTTTATAGGTTGTGACATTTGCTTGAATTTTGATGAATATATATAAATATATTTTAAATATGTGTTTTTAAAATATAGTTATAGCAAAGTTAAAGAACTTTACATAATTTAACATTGAAGTAAATAATAGTTTAAAATTCTATATACCAAGGCCTACTTGATGATCACTTTCCATATATGTTGCAAGTTGATTCTTTGGTCTATTTTACCATGATTTTATTCGACATTGGTAATGTAAAATATACAATGTTTCAATTTCATTTACAAACAACCATTCAAATTCAAAATAAGTTATAAGAAAAATTGAAGTAAATTGGTTTTAAATTTTTTCACATGTAGATGTAAACTTACTTTCACCTTTGTTGTTTTAACACAAAAGTTTATTAAAGTTGAATGCCTTGGGACCTGCAACATCAAAGTTCATATTATATTATTTGAATGGATTTAACAACAAATTGTGAATAATTAATTAAATTTCAAATCTTAACTTCAATAGTTGGATTTTTTTATTTTGAAATTTTCAATAGGTAATGTTTATATAAAATAATAACCATGATTTTGTTGTTTTTGTAAAACAATCTAAGTGTGTCTAAAGTATCACATTCTTAACTTCTAAAACTGGCAAGACTGAAGTTCAAACCTAATAGTCGAAATACTTTACAACTTAATTTTATAATAATTATTAAAATTTTAGCACAAGTAGTAAATATTTTTTCAAAAAATTGGCAAAATAAAAAATATTTAATTTATTCCAAAACCATTCATGTATTATGGTAATCAATTTTAGTAATATAAGAACTAATGACCTAGCAACATAATATTCTTATGTGTGCAAGAATAGTGAATGATATTGCAAATGCATAAAACACCATGGGTGTTCAATTTTAATATTCCTATTCATTAGACCCAAAAATTAAAATTTTCATGAAAAACAAGATTTTGATGGTTTCAAGCAAATGTTTTTTAAAAAAATCATCAAACAAAGAAATGAACAATAAAAAAAGACATTTTTACTTCGTGTTATTAAAATGAAATTGAATTGAATTTACTTTATTTTTGAATGCTTCATTCTCTAAAGTAAAAGTTAAAATGTAGAAGATTGTAATATAATATGAACTTTCCTAGTTGGTTCATAAGAAATAAACAAATTTAAAATTAAAAAGAATAATCATTTCTTTATTCATCCTTTAGATATTTTGGACACTAGGCACAAGTGCATAATAAGCATAGGTATAAATCACAAGATCTATAAAGACCTATAACCATGTGTCACATGGCCTTGCATATCTCATGTAAATTTCAAATTTCAAATTTATACATGTAGTTGAAATTTAATTATACACTAGTTGTAATAGAAATCTAGTTGCATGGCAATTGATAACTAATTACAAAGGAGTTGAAATTTCTAAATATAATAAACAATGGCAATGCATACATGAGGCATTATTGTACACATCAATGCTATAATTACACAATAATTGTTGATTTACTGCTACATTTTTGCTAGTTGTATGGTGGTTGTCAATTACAACTTTCATACAACTTGCCCACAAAGTCAATATATAGTTGACCACAACCATATATATGGCACGTGTATTACATTTATATCGGGGTCTATTTTGCATCTAACATGCGATTGTAGTAGAATTTAGGGAAATTTTAATGTTGCATTTCATTTTTTAATTCCCTGTATTTCCTTCGAATAATTATAAAATAATTACACATTAGTTTTTTTGGACACCTAGTTGTGGGGTAGTGAAATTTTCACAAAAATGGTTTTTCATAAGGGTAAAATCATAGTCAAAAAAGCCACACAAGTGGGTGGAGACTCCTTAAAACTACATTTGTGTATATTTGAAAGATCACAAGTGAAGCATAATAGTTTGGAATGTCTTTTTTTTTTGGAATTATTTTCCATTAACAACAAAATTTACATGCTTAAAGTTTGACACAAATCAAAAATGGTTTTGCATGTTCAAAACACTCAAGCCTCAAAAGTGGACAGTCCTTGTTTTTTTCCAAACGTCTTTTTTTTTACGAAATGTGCAACATTCCTTTTAAAAATTGAAGAGGATTTTAACATTGATGGTTAGAAGGGCAAAAGGCTTGAATATATGATTTTTTTTTTATAATGAATTTCAGCACATTTGGCTCAAAAATGATTTTGAACTTGAAAATTATGGATTTTGAAAATGTGCCTTTAACAAAAATTGTTCATATTTATGTGAGAGATGGCATGAATGCATAATGTACATGATATAAAATCAATTTGTAATCAAAATGTATTTATATCTAAAATGTAGTGTTAAAGGGGTACCTTAAATACAAATTTTAAAGTTATAAACCAACACAAAAATGATACGTGTCATGTGTAGTCCTTGGAAATGACTTTTACCTTGGCACCCCTAGCTTTTTTGACTATGTTTTTACCCATAGTGATAGTGTTGAATTTTTAAAAAAAAATTAAAAAATTTGAAAAAACACCTTTCCATGCCTCTTTACTTAAGATTAGAGGTTGGGATTTGGTAGGATGTAACATACAGGACCTTATTGATATTCTATCTAATCCAATTTTGATGAATCATCATCACTAAAACACTAGAAGAAATTTTCTTCATGTTCGAACCATGTGTTTGCGATTAGGGTGTGACTATTGTCCAAATCAATTCATTTTGTGACAAAATATGTAGTAGTTCTACATGTCACTAAGTTGCAAATGTTAATAATTACATATGTGATTATAAAACAAATGGATTTAAATTATAGTCATAAATGCAACTATAATTTCTGATTATATGGGGTATTGGTTTAGAAAAAAAATTGATGAAAAGTCAACATATGTTATCAATTATTGTTAGATTCTATTGTTAGATGCAAACCGAATCAATTTTGTGATTGCTTAAACATATTTTGTGAATGATACATAGATGATTAGACCACATGTTGCATCAAATTTGTGATTGCAATTGATTGTCAAAGTTTATAAAATTATATTTAATCTTAACATTGGTGGTAATATAATTCTACATTATCCTAGCCTACACTAACATACTTATTAAACAATAATAGTTAGCCTAACTTAAATTTATCTATTGGGTAATGATTTTGCTTATCCAAGCCTACCTATTAGATCTAGTAGGTAGGTTATGATATATAGGTTATTATAAACTAATAACTAGATTAGGATTTAAGGTTACACAAGGATAAAATATTATTGCTTATAATTAATAATTAGTAGTCCATGCTAATTAATAGTTAAGTTAAGTTAGGATAGGCTACCTATTATTACCTATATATAAGTAATATATTACATTAGTTAGTAGTTAGGTTAGGTAGACTAGATATAAAAGTAATGGCATCATACATAACATAAATTATATTTACATTTATTTAATATATATTAGATTAAATTATCATAATATTAAATTAACATTAAAATACTATATGCATAAAAAATTCCAAAAAATTATTTATTATATAAAATTATTTATTATCTTTTAGTTTGAAATCTAATATTTCCAAATTAATATACATCACTTATAATAGAATTAATTGAAAAAAACTAGAAAATATTTTTAATTATAAAATATTTACAATTTATTGTTGATTATTATATTTCAATAAATTATATACTATTACATTTAGATTAACATTTTATAAATAAAATTATGATATATTTTACATCATAATTTTATGATATATTTTAGAATTAACATTGGTTAAAAATTTGGGAGATAATATATCATTAATTTATTGTTGTGTTAACTGAATAATCTTTTCCATTAATAAATCATGTGCTTGAGTTTTTTCTTCAAAATTATGGTCATTGAAATTTTATTAAACAAGGAAATTCAAAAGTTTTTTTTTTGTTGAAATGATTGTTTTTTGAAAAAAATTATCAATTTTGTGCATTATTGAAAATAATTTTAAAGTGAACTTTTAATTTTGTTGTTTAGACAAAATATCAATAAGATATGAAATGTTAAAATTGAAATATTATAAGTATTAAAATTTAACGATATATTTTTAATTAAATATTAGTTTTACAGTTGGGAGATATGGCACTTGTCCAAGGCAACTATAAGCATTTTTAGTTGCATGTATCCATTACAACCAAAATATAATTGAAAAATTAATGATTAATTTTCAATTATTTTAAGTGAAATTCAATTCAATATATCCATGTAACCCTAAACCCTAAACCCTAAAATCACTTATCATCCCATATTTAATGTTTAGTGTGTACTTTATATTTGAAGCCTTTTTTTCCTTTTCATTCCCAAATTTTGTTACATACAATTTGTTTGATGATGAAGGATTGTCATGGTTAACAATTACAAAATCATTGAAATACCTTGAGCGCTTGAACACTTGTTGTATAACATTGCATTTCAAACCTTCTTTTAGTCCGCTCACTCCCAAATTTTCTTATGTATAAGATTTGTGTGAACAACAAGGGATAATCCATTGCAAGTACAAAAGCCTTGAAATTAGTGAAATATCTTGAAAGTTTGTATGTTGGTTGTGTAACTTGGTAGTAGATATCTACTACCAAGTCCTAATTTCCTTGCAAAATATTTGTGTGCATGTGGAAAGGTGATCCTTCATGGATTTGATGTCATTGTGCTATCTTGCAAGTTCATAGTACCCAAAGGTTACAAATTTGGTCAACAGTTTTTGTCCTTGCAAATTCCATGTAAAAAGTGCTTGGCCTTGTTGGGACATGATTGGAAGTTTTATGCTCGAAAAACTATTATAACATCAATTGGAACTATTTTGAACACATACAAGAACAAATAAACATTTTATTAAAAATGTTAATAGAAACAATAGGAACAACTTACAAACATGAATGTTAGAAGTACCATAGATGTGTTTCTAATCAAGCATGGACAAGCAAACCTAAGCTCATGAGGATGGTAAAAAACAATAGAATTGGGGATGACTTTACCTATTCACAATGTTTTACACAACATTACAAATTCATTTTCATACCTGGATCATGTCATAATCAAGGGTATCACCATTTTCCAACATTTCCTCTTTGATTTCATCAATGCTCAATAATAGGTTTTCCCATGTCTTGTAGAGCATTGGACTTTATAAATTTCCTTCTTGCATGAACCTTGTTAACATTTCACATACATTTTCAAGGCATTAGCAAAATATGTATACTATAAATCAAATTTCCAACTAAAGGAATGACATCATTTTGAATATTTATCTTTTAGGAAAATGGATACAGAAAAACTTGTGAACATAACTATTGGTTAAATTCTTTTATATTTTTTGTAGAATATAATAATTGATAATTGTGAATATGAAGAAACTATTGAAAGACGTCATGTAAAAAATTAAAAATTAGACATCCTATTGTTTAATGATCTACAATGTGCAATATGTACAAACATTCAATCATAGCCTCTTTAGGCAAATGATGAAAATGAACATGCAATATATGCTACCTACATGGAACCTTGAATTAGATTAAAGTTTGGATCGCCTTGAAAGACATTAGTCCACGGATTGCAAGCAACAAGGAAGCAAGAAGATTAAAGGGATTACATTTTCTTATAAATTACATGAACTTTGAAAACTGTCATTGGAGTCCCATGTGGTCATAAAACATGGATGAAACAAAATTGCGAATGATTTTTTACACTAACCTTGGTAAAGGCATAAAGATGCATATAACACAACAACAAATTCTATTATCATTGAATTTTACAAAAATATGCATTTAAGATTACTGCATGCAACATAACAAGATCTTTGACATGAAAGCATCAACGTTAAAAAATGCAACATTCAAAAATTTGGGAGACCTAAGTGTTTCCAAGTACCTTTGTGTTATAGCATCTTACACAAAGGTCGGTGGTAGAAGAATTGGTCCATGCACAACAATCCAGCAGGTTTCAAGATCAACTATATTGTCAATTAATCCCATTGTTAAAAAATTCGTTGGGTTTACATTGAATGCCAAATTGACATTGTCAACTTATAATGTACTATGGAAAAGGGGAGCACCTTGGCCATTCGTTTGTCCATTAATTAGTAAATTCTGAGATTTCATTTCAACAAATGATATATTCCTTCAGAATAAATATTACTGAAAATAAAATATTTTTTGAAATTTTCAACATTTCTGAAAATAATATAATTAGTGTTGAACTGGCCTGGTTACTAAGTCAAACTCATGCCCATTATGTTGGGTAAGGCACCAGGTGAACCCACTAGGGCAAGTTTAGTGACCCACTCAACATAATGGGCAAGGATGAGTCCATTACATGACATTAAGTTCTGGAGTGGCAAATTCAACAATTGTTTTAAAGTTTCATGTTCAGCAGAGATTTTGTTTACTGGTACCAATGTATGATCATCTCTGGAAGATTATGTCATATAATGTGATAGAAAAATGACATAATCTACCACCCAGACCTTGATGTTTGGCATATGGTTTTACAACGTTTTTTCCTGGTTCTGCAGAAAAACAAAAAGACACTGTATATAATCTAAAACTAGGAATTTATCTTCTATGTACTCACATGCAACTTTTGTTCTGTTGGATCTCACCCTTTTGAGCCTTTGCAGTTGTTCATGTTGTAACCAGTGTTGCACTAGTATTAGGCTTTTGACATACCACACTAAAGCCCAAGTGAGCTTTCCTAGCCTAACTAGGCTAACTTTGAAAACTCATTTATGAGGTAGCCCATGAGTTCCAACAGCGCGTTCCTTTTGAATTTGCTGTCATGGATTCTCACATTCACGCAAAAGTTGCATGGGTTCATTCTTCCTTCAAAAATTGCAATTTGTTTTGATTTTATTTTTTTTGTGAGTAGGTAATTAAGTCATTGTGAGTGCCATATTGGAATACATCCAATAATCCACATCAAAAGTTTTATTTGGTTAGTGAAGCTTCATGTCCAACCTTGGGTAGCACTTACCCAATCCTGTATGAGCTCACTCTAATTTTGCTTTCATCATTCTTTGTTTGATTATTGCTATAGTTTGTATACAAGAACTATGAGTTTTAAAACTTTGAATTTAATGGTTGGATTTGTAATTTGTTTCACAAATGAGCAAATTGAACCAAATTTTAAACTAAGGTTAAGATAAAAATTAAAAAGTTGTAAAATGGGCTTAAACTCTTAGTGGTCAATTGCACCCCTTGCACAATCTTAAGACAATTGAAAAGATATAAGGCCACCCTTTCACCCCAATATGCTGTCATGGCTAAACTCGCCCTATACTTATTTACTTGCGTTCCACATTGCTATGCACTACTGAAAAAATTGAATTGATTTTGTGAAAATTAAGTTCAATTCAAATGAAAATATGACATTGCATGCAACTTGAATTGAATTGATTGAAATTTTAATCCCTAAATTAAATTGCATTAAATTCAAAATCCTAAATTTGATTCAAATAGATTGAATGAATTTAGATCCAATTGAATTGAATTCAAATTCAATTCGATTTTGATTCAATTTGATTATCATTAAATTCAATTGAATTAAAAAAATAAATGAGATGCAAATTGGTATAGAAGTTATTGAAAATTTGTGTATTTGAAAAGACACATTTGCATCCATCTTTATTTGGAAATCAATTAAACAAATTCTAGTTTGAAACTGTCCAAAGGACAACTCATTCAAAGGAATGACTGGTGAAATTTAAAGTTGTCCTCCCTAAACCAATTTTAATGGATCATTATCTCTAGAATTATTGAATATACATGATAATTAAGCAATGTCATATGCTATGTACTATTAGATTTTATTTTTCCTATGAAGGGCACAATGAATAAATTATCCACTCAAACCCCTTATTTTAGTTAATATGAATGTTTACCCTTCCAACATAGTGTTAAGTATATTTCCACAATCCTCATCCATAAATATGAAAAACTGGGCAACATAAAGTGTAAGACTACTTAAATGTCAGCATCTGGGTTAATCATTATTGTTACCCAATCAAAAACAATCATCTCCCTCTTTCAAGGCATTAAACCCTGAGTTCCAGCACTTCATGCCCAGATTTAGTAAAACTTCATTACTTTGGGGACCTCACTCAAAGAGGGGATACGGGGTGACAAGAGGCCCAAATACAGGGTGAAGACAGTATGACTTTCAGGAAAACTCTCCTGTAAAGGCTATTGTACTGTTGTGGATGCAGATATTTGGAAGGGGAAGAAAATGCACACATTTGAACAACCACACCTTATTGGATACATTTTCCAAAGCCTTGCATAGACCTTTCCCCTAATTGTTTTTTTGGTGACACATTTTTCTTGTACCAAAGGTGGAAAATATGTTTTTTGAGATCCCCATTTGTTGTCTTGTTAAATAAAAAATAAATATCGTACAAGGTCTTTACCAGAGCTGTCTGGTTCTCCGCAGGGCGGCACTGTCAGGGCCCAGAAAGGACGCCAGACAAAGCACGATTGGGAGGGGGGGGTCGGCGGGGGGGGGGGGGGGTGTATTTAGTGTTTCCCGTGCAAAACAGCTGGGGCCCATGCCGAAGTGCCTTTCCGACAGTTTTTCGACCACCCATAGAGCGT
>Ga0116231_10010943_pt1 | contig 14242 bp, 11 predicted proteins | sample S1TSphgellanicum_2_FD_89695 | JGI IMG/M metagenome (GOLD analysis project Ga0116231, IMG submission 89695) | Host-associated microbial communities from peat moss isolated from Minnesota, USA - S1T2_Fd - Sphagnum magellanicum MG | ecosystem: Host-associated > Plants > Peat moss > Unclassified... | reverse complement strand
TGTCCGACGCCGACCAATGCCATGGAAAGGCTCGCCGCAATGCCGCTGGCCCCTGAGCCGACACGGAAATACATCGCCGCCTCATCGACCACCAGCCGTGTCTGGCTCAGGGCAAAATAGGCGGCCGAAGCCAGGGAACTGACGACGATGGCCCTGAGCCCTTGGCGGCTTTGTTCATCGCCGTCCCGAGAGCCCTCGCCGATCAAGAGCACTTCGGCCGCGGCGCGGCCTTCCGGGTAGGGAAGGTCGGTATTGACCACGAGCGCACGGCGCAGCGGCACCGAGAACATGACCCCGAGAATCCCGCCCAACCCCGTGGCCGCCATGGTCATCCAGTACGGAAATCCATGCCACCAGCCGACGATGACGAGCCCCGGCAGCACGAAGATGATCGCCGACAGCGTGCCTGCGGCGCTCGCGACCGTTTGCACGATGTTGTTTTCGTAAATGCTCGAGGATCTGAACAGACGCAGGACCGCCATCGAAATGACCGCGGCCGGGATCGACGTGGCAAAGGTCAGCCCTACTTTGAGTCCGAGATAGACGTTTGCCGCGGTGAACGCGAGCGTGATCAAAGCGCCCAGCAGTATGGCGCGCAGGGTCAGTTCCGGCAGACCGTGATCCGCGCTCATTCGACACCGCTCATGAGCCGTTTTACCGGCCGGCTCAGCAACAACAGCAAGGCGCCGACACCGACGGTGAAATAAAAGATGCTCATGTACTGCCCCGGCATGGACCTCAGGTTGTTGGAATCGAATTGCCCGGCGATCAAGCCTGCGATCAGGTTGCCCAAGGACAAGGATAAAAAGAACAGCCCCATCGCCTGTCCGACCAGGCGTTTCGGTGCCAGCTTGGTGGTGTAGCTCAAGCCGACCGGACTCAAGCACAACTCGCCCAGGGTATGCAGCAAATAGGTGAAGAACAACCAGGTGGGCAGCACTTTCGAGCCGTGCGCGACGATGGTGGCCGCGCCCGCCATGACCAGAAATCCCGAACCCATCACCATCAACCCGATGGCGAACTTTGCCGGCGCCGACGGATTGAGGTGGCGCTTTGCGAGCGCCACCCAGCCCCAGGCGACGATCGGCGCCAGAATGATGATGAAGGCGGGGTTCAAGGACTGAAACCACCCGGTGGGTATCACGAAGTGCAAGGCTAGAATCGCGCGTGCCGTATAGCGCTCGGCAAACAGATTCAGAGAGGAACCGGCCTGCTCGTATCCCGCCCAGAACAGCGCGCTGCCGATGAACAGCACGCCGATGACGAGCATGCGACGGCGTTCGACGACGCTCAAACCCGCGCCGAACAGCAAGTACAGAAAGAACGCCACGGCAATCGCGACGATCAGGACCGTGCTGATGCGCGCGAGGCCCACCGGCTCGACGTGGATCAAACCGGCGGCGCACGCGGCGATCAACAATACGGCCGCGCCAACTCCCAGCCCGAGTTGCAGCCAGGATCTTCTACGCGCAGCCTCCGTCCCGGGGTGCATCGAGAATTTTCCCGCCTCTCCCAGATGGCGCCGGGTCAAGACGTACTGCCCCACGCCGAAGGCCATGAACAGCCCAGCGACACCGAAGCCGGCCCGCGGTCCGACGTACTCCTGCGCCGCGCTCGTGACGAGGGGCCCCAAGGTGGCACCCACATTGATGCCCATGTAGAACACCGTAAATCCCGCGTCCAGCCGCGCGCCGCCCTCAGGGTAAAGCTCGGCCACCATGGCGCTCACGTTCGGCTTCAACAGGCCCACGCCCACCATGATGATGATCAGGCCGATGTAGAAACTTCGCGGTGCGGCCGATAGGGCCAGAATTTCGTTGCCGAGTGCGATGCAGGCACCGCCGATCAGTACCGCCCGGCGTGCGCCCAGGAGCCGGTCGGCGACCCAACCGCCGGGAAGGGCGGCAAGATACGCACCCGCGGTGTACATGCCATAGATGGCCGTCGCCGTCTTATCGTCGATGCCGAAGCCGCCGGAGGAAACCGCGGCGACCAGAAACAGCACCAACACCGTGCGCATGCCGTAGTAGGTGAATCGCTCCCACATCTCGGTGAAAAACAGAGTCGCAAGACCACGGGGGTGTCCAAAAAACGTGGCGGTCAAACTAGTAGCCTGTCTGCTCGTGTTGCGTGATGCTAGTCCCCGGTGTCGCTCGGTGCTGGGTCCGCGTCTTCCTTGGCGCGGGCGGCGATCTTATCCTTGAGCAGGATCCCGGCCATGATGATGCCGATTTCATACAGCCCGTACATCGGCACCGCCAGCGCGCTCTGCGACACTGCATCGGGCGGCGTCACGAACGCGGCGAATATGAAGATGCCTAGCAAGACAAAGCCGCGATTTTTCTTCAAGGTCTGGATCTTCACGAAGCCAGTCCACACCAACAGCACCGTCGCGACGGGCACCTCGAAGGCGAGCCCGAATGCCAGCACCAGTACCATGACGAAATCCAGGTAATTCGATATCTCCGTCATCATCTGCACGCCCGGCGGCGTGGTGCCGACGAAGAAGCTGATCATGACCGGAAAGACCACGAAGTAGGCGAAAGCGGCGCCTGCGTAGAACAGGATGATGCTCGACAGCAACAGTGGTACCGCCAGCCGTTTTTCGTGCCTGTACAAACCCGGCGCCACGAACGCCCACGCTTGGTACAGCACAACGGGCATCGCCAAGCCGATCGCCAACAGAAGCGCCATCTTGAAGGGCACGGTGAAAGTCCCGACCACGCTGGTTGCGATGATGTTGGCCCCCGGCGGCAACTTACGCTTGAGCGGTTCGGCCAGAAAGCTGAACAGCGCATTCATGTACATCACGCAGGGGACGAGACAGATGCCCACCGCGAGCAGCGACTTCAAGAGCCGGTCGCGCAGTTCCATCAAATGCGAGATCAGCGTACCTTCGGCAAGCTCGCCCGGGTCACCGGGATCAGCCATCGGATGATTTTTTGTCGCGTGGTGTTGGCAGCCAGTCGGCAGCGGAGGGAAGCGCCGCAGCTTGGAGCGGGTTGTCGGGCGGCGCCGCAGGCGCCGCGCTCGGAGCGCTCATGTCTGCCGCCGGCATGGAGGCCGGCGGCGTGGGGGCCGGCGGTGTGTAAGACGTGTCGAAGGCTACCGGAGCGCTCGAAACATTGTTCAGGGCGCTCGTCTCCACGTCCGCTCGCGCGCTGCCCGCAGGAGCGACGCCTGCTAGCGGTGCGACCGCCGGCGCAGTCCCCGCCTGCGCGGCACGCGTTCGGCGTGTTTGCTTGAGCAGATCGTCAGCATCGACTTCGCGCTCCAATTGCTCGGTCAATTGTCGCGCCATGGCGCGGGCGCGCCCCATCCAGTTACCCACTTGCCGAGCAACCTTCGGCAGCTTCTCGGGCCCGAGCACGATCAGCGCGATGGCAGAAGTGAGAACGATTTCCGAGAATCCGAAATCCAGCATGCTAGCGGGCTGCTAGGCCTTCGGCGGTACCTTGTCGGCTTCCCGGGCTTTCGCAGCTTCGAAATCCGCGTCCTTCTCCAGCTTGATCTGCTTGGCCGCTTCTTCGGCCTCGCCCTCGTTCATGGCCGACTTGAATCCTTTGACGGCGGCGCCCAGGTCCGAGCCGATGCTGCGCAGCTTCTTGGTGCCGAACAGCACCAAGGCGATCAGCAGCACCACTATCAACATCTTTGAGTCGAACATCGCGTCTCTCCGATCCTTTACCGATTGGGGGCCAATGATACGCCAAACTCATGATCACATTTGGTCCGGGCGCCCCGATGAGTGCCCGTTCGCAGTTGACAGTTTGTGGCCGTCGATCCATACGGCGTCAGCTTTCGAGCCAAATCGTGACCGGGCCGTCGTTGACCAACGACACCTGCATGTTGGCGCCGAAAACCCCGCATTCGACCGTCGGATGCTGCTGTCGCGCCGCTGCCACCAAGAAGTCGAACAGTGGCCGCCCCACCTGAGGCGCCGCGGCGGTCGAGAAACCGGGCCGCGAACCCTTGCGAGTATCCGCGGCCAACGTGAATTGAGGCACCAGCAGCAGCGCGCCGCCGACTTGGACCAGGCTCAAGTTCATCTTTCCGTCTGCGTCGGCGAAAACCCGGTATTTGAGCAGTCGCTCGAGCAGCCGCGATGCCGCCGACTCATCGTCCTCCGGGCGGACCCCCACCAGGACCAACAGCCCCCGGCCAATCGAGGCCACCACCCTGCCGTCGATGGCGACCTGAGCCTCGTTAACGCGCTGTAGTAGGCCAATCATGGCTACATCTTGCGAGGATCATCCGATAACAGCGGCGATCCAGACCGCATAGGGCGCAATCTTGAGGCCGGCCAACGCGACCTCGCCTCGCAGTGACGGATCGGTGCTGAGCAGCGTGCGCGCGCTGCCTGCGGCGATCGGGCGGCCTGCGGCGATTGGGCGAGCCCCGGCGATGCCGCTCTGAACCTCGAAGTGCACCAGTCGGGGTTGGTCCGACATGTTGAGCGCGACGATCACGGCCTCTTGCGAGGCCGTCGCCGTGCGCGCATAGATGAGAACGTGCGCGTCATCCCGATCGAGCATGCGCATGGCGCCATCGCGAATGGCGGCGTTGCCGCGGCGCAGGGCGATGATGCGCCGGGTCCAATTGAGCAGCGAATCCGGATCGGCGCGCTCGGTCTCGACGTTGACTTCGCGATGGCTCGGCGGAATCGGCAGCCAGGTATGCGGGTTGGTCGAAAAGCCCGCCTGCGCACCGGGCGTCCACTGCATGGGCGTGCGTTCGCCGTCGCGCCCCTTTTGCGCGGGCCAGCCGGTGATGCCGATGGGATCCTTGACGTCCTCGCGGCGCGTGGGCGGTGCCGTGCGCATGCCGATTTCGGCGCCGTAATATGTCAGTGCGGTGGCGCGGGTCGTGTACAGCAGCGCCGCCAGCAGCTTGGCGATCGCCACATCGTGTACGCCGTCGCCAAAACGGTCGATCGAGCGCGCGTTGTCGTGATTGTCGTATACCAGAAGCGGCTGCGACCCGTGCAGCTGCGCTTGTGCCTCCTCGAGGTAGCGGCGCTGGTAGGGCGCCGTGAGCTTGGCGTTCACGTAGAGACCCGCCAGCATGTCCATGGGAAGCTGCAATTCATCTTTCGCGGCACCCCCGTAAAGTCGATCCAACTCCGCGGTACTGGAGACGTAGGTCTCGCCAATCAGTACGCGATTCCCTGGATAGGAGTCGACCAGGGTGCGCATGCGCCGCAGCAGCGCATCGGTTGCCAGACCTTCGGTGTACATGTGATCGAGGGCCGGATCCCCTTGATCGTTCACACCCTCGAGCTGCGGCTCGTCCCGCAAACCCGGATCCTCGAAGATCGACGTGATGGCATCGAGGCGAAATCCAGCAATGCCGCGATCCAGCCAAAAGCGCATCACATCGAACATGGCCGTTTCGACCGCGGGGTTGTTCCAGTTCAGATCCGGCTGCTGGCGGTAGAAGCGGTGATAATAAAACTGCGCGCGCGCAGGCACCCATTCCCATGCGGACCCGCCAAACAGGGACTCCCAATTGTTCGGCGGTACGCGCCCGTCGTGCGCGAAGCGCTGTTGGAATGGCGTGGTTCCAGGGGTATCGGCCGGGATGCCATCGTTCCAGACGAACCAGTCGGCTTTGTCGTTGGTGCGCGAGCGCATCGATTCCTGGAACCAGCGATGCTGATCGGAGGTGTGGTTCAGCACCATGTCCATGAGCACTCGGATATGGCGCTTGCCGGCCTCGGCGACCAGCCGATCGAGATCGGCCAGCGTGCCGTACTGCGGATCGATGGCCGTGTAAGCGGAAATGTCATAGCCAAAATCCACCTGTGGAGACGGATAGACCGGTGCGAGCCAGACGGCATCGACGCCGAGTTCGCGCAGATAATCGAGTCGCGACGTGATGCCGTTCAGGTCCCCGACACCATCACCGTCGGAATCCTGAAAGCTCCGCGGATAGATCTCATAGATCACCGCGTGCTGCCACCACGGCGCTGCCGCCATCGGCGCTGCCGCCGCCGCCGCGGACATCGCCGGCTGCGAACCGCCGGCCAGCGCCGGCGCCGCGAGCCAAGCCAGCGCCGGCGCCGCGAGCCAAGCCAGCGCTGCCAACCATGCCGGCAACGCGAGCCACGCCGGCAACGCGAGCCACGCCGGTGCAGCAGCAAGCAGGCGCCGGACGAGCGCGTGGCGCATCCGGCTCACGGGCCTGCGCCTAACGTCGCCGGCAAGGCGGATTTCAGCGCCCACAGCTGCAGATTCTCGAGCCGGGCATGCCCACCCTCGGCGTAAAATTCGATCCCGTTGCTGTGCGGATCCGGAAAGACTTGGCTCGTGAACACCACTTCACCTTCATTGGCAAAGACTTCCACCGACGACGCGTCCACGAACACGTGCAGATGGATACGTCCCTGCGCGAGCGCAACAGGCGCGAACCGGCGCTGCGCAAAGATCGGCGCCGGTATCTGGCCTGAGCGCGCGCGATCCACGAACAGCCGCGACTCAGCCGGCTCATAGCCGATGCGGGTTTCTTGCGCAGCGCCAGACGGCGCAGCGCCGACGTGCACCTTGAGGCCGAATTCCGAGGCGGATCCCGCCTCGAGGTCCGCCGCCAGTTCCACGGCACCGCTGCCGCCGCGTGGCACGTCGAGCCGAAAAGGCTCCGATCCGAGCTCGCGCGCGCCGAAGCTCAGATGCGCTGCGCGCAAGGATTGCAGTTCCGGCACGGGCTGCTGCCGTAGCGTCAGGACGCCACCGGCATCGTGCAGCTTGAGTTGTCGCGGCAGACTCATGGCGCCGCGCCAGCCTGAAGTCGGGATCTCTTGGGCATAAGCGTGATTGTTCATCCAAGCGATCCATACCGCGCGGCCGCGATCGGGGAGGTTGCCCCACGAGGCGGCGGCGTAGAAATCCATGCCGTAGTCGATCCAGTGGGGCATCGCTCCTGCGGCGGGCTTGGTTGGATCGACATCTGCGGTGAAACCATGCCCATCGAAGCGGCCGGTGAAATACTGTGCACCGGCGCCGCCTGCCAACGCGCTGCGAAACACATCGACCTTCAGGATCCAGCGGACGTTAGTGGGATCGTCATCGATGCGCAGTGCGAACAGGTCCGGACATTCCCACGCGCCGTCGGTTGCGCCCGCGGGACCAAAGTCGCGCGAGTGAACCCAATGTTTGAGATCAGCCGATGAGAACAGCGCCACCTGATGCCGGTCGGCGAGCACGGCCGCCATGACCCAACGTTGCGTGGGTGGGTACCAGAACACCTTCGGGTCGCGGAAGCTATCGAGCTGCAGATCCAGCACTGGGTTGCCCGCGTACTTGGTCCAGGTGCGGCCGCGGTCTGCACTGTAGGCGAGTTGCTGACTCTGACGGCCGTTTCCGGGCTGCTCTGCGCTTCCGGGCTGCTGCGCGCCGGTATAGATGGCAACCAGCACCGGCACGCCATTGCGGGCAAAGCCGCTGCTGTTTTGGGTATCCACGACGATGCTGCCGGAGAAAATCATGTAGCGGTCATCTTCGGGGATTGCCACCGGCAGTTCGCGCCAATGCACGAGATCGGCGCTCACCGCATGTCCCCAGCTCATGTGCCCCCAAACCTCGCCCTCTGGGTTGTACTGGAAAAATAGATGGTATTCGCCCTCGAAATACACCAAGCCGTTCGGATCGTTGATCCAGTGCCGGGCCGGTGAGAAGTGAATTTGCGGGCGCAGCGGCTCATGGGCAAGCTCGCGCGGCGAAGCCACTGCGCACAGAAGCGATGCGGCCACTGCCACTGCCACTGCCACTGACACTGACACTGACACTGACACTGCTGCCGCGCCGGCGCCGAAAAGCGCACGGGCCGCGCTCACGCAATCCTCAAGCGAGCCTGAATCTGCTCGAGCGGCACGCCCTTGGTCTCGATCACCATGGTTTTCACCCAGACGAGCTGCAGCACCATCATCAGACAGAAAAAAAGGAATACATAGCCCGGCGCAAAGTGCCCGACCATTCCCGGAAAGACACTGGTCAGCAGCGCCGCGAACACCCAGTGCGTCGAACTGCCGAGCGACTGCCCCTCGGCGCGCTGGCGGTTGGGGAAGATCTCGGCGATGTACACCCAGATCACCGCGCCCTGGCCGACGGCGTGGGCGGCGATGAAGGCAAAGATGCATGCGGGCACCAGGCCGTAGTGACCGCTGAAGAAAGCCCAGGACACGAGCCCGAGCGAGACAATGTAGCCATAGGAGCCGATGAACAGCAGAGTGCGCCGCCCGCGAACGTCGATCAGCCACAGTCCGACGAAGGTGAAAACCAAATTGGTCACGCCGATCCCCACCGACTGCAGCAGTGCCGCCGCGGCGCCGAGTCCGCTCATCGCGAAGATGCGTGGCGCGAAATAAAGGATGGCATTGATGCCAGAGAGCTGATTGAAGAAGGCAATCAGGAAAGCAAGCGCAATCGGCCGCCGCAGCCGCCAACTCCAGAAGCGTTCCGCAATGCGCGGCGCCGCAGCATCGTTGCGGATCGCCGCGATCTCGGCATCGATGCTGAGCTCGCTCTCGTGCGGCCGGATCTGGCGCAACGCGCGCCGCGCGAGCGCCACGTCGTTCCGCCGAGTCAAGAGCCAGCGCGGACTTTCCGGTAATGCAAGACACAAAAGCGTGTAAAGCAGCGACGGCAAGGCGGCCACGCCCAACATCCAGCGCCACGCCGGTGCGGCTAGCAACGAAATGACGGCATTGGACAAATACGCTGCGAGGATGCCGAAGACGATATTGAACTGGAACATTCCCGCAAGACGCCCCCGCTCAGCCGCGGGGGCAATCTCGGCAATGTACAAAGGCGCGGCGATCGTGGAGATGCCGATACCTATGCCGCCGAGCAGGCGCGCAACGATGAAGTTGACGACATTCGGGGCTACCGCGGACCACGTGGCGCCCACCAGATACAGCAAGCCGATCAAGATGAGCGTGGCGCGACGGCCTAAGCGGTCGGTCGGATAGCCCCCTAACAGAGATCCAAGCACAGTCCCATAAAGTGCGGAGCTGATGGCAACTCCCTGCATACCGGCGCCCAGCCGCCAGAGCGCCTGTATGTTCTGCTCTGCCCCGGAAATGACAACGGTATCGAATCCGAACAGGAACCCCGCCAGCGCCGAGGTCAGCGACCAAAAGAATACGCGGCTTTGCATTATTGCCTTCCTTGTTCACCCGCTGAACAAGCCCCCCGTCCGCAGTCTGACAGCCATTGACCATAATCGCCACCGCGGGCAGAAGGCCTCGCCAAACCCGCGGGTGCGAAGCCATGGACGGCGAAGTAGCATTGAGGATCCGCCATGAACATCGATCCGATTCAGCTCGAGGAGCGATGCGTGCACCTGCAAGACACGCTGCGCGGAATTGCACGCGGTCGAGCAGTGCCGGCGGCGCTGATTGATGCGGTCATGGATCTGGGCCGCGATGCGCGCAGCGCCGGGCGAGGCGACCTCGCCGTGCCGGTTCTGGACATGCTTGTCGCGCTCGTACCGCATGACGCACGCGCCTGGCGGCTGCTGGGATTCGCGTATGGCGAGGAGCAGCGCATGCCGGAGGCAGTGCGCGCTTTCTCGCAGGCAGCGGTACTCGACCCTAACGATCCACTCGCCGCCTTCGGCCACGCGCAGTCGAGCCTCGATGCGGGCTTTGCGGCGGCGGGGTTGTTCGAGCATGCACTCGCTCTGGCCCCCGGCGATCTCGCAGCGGTGAACGGCTGGGCGTCGGCATTGGCGGCGCAAGGCGAACGGGGGGCCGCCGAGGCGCTGCTCGAGGATACTTTGCGGCGCCACCCGGACTGGCTGTTGGGACATAAGACACTCGCCGCATTGCGCTGGACCTCGGGAGAGGTTGAAGCCTTCGCGCGCAGCTACGCGGCGGCCTGCGAGGTCCAGCCACGCAATCTGTCCCTGCGGCTCGCGTGGTTCAGCGCCCTCGCGCAAACACGCGACTGGGAAGCGGCGCGGAAGATTATCGAGGATGGCGAAAGGCACATCGGTGACTGCCCCGCGTTTGCCATCTCCAGGGCCTTTCTCGCCGGCGAGTCGGGGGATGTTGCATGCGCCGAGGAGTGGTTCGCGCGCACGGCGGCGATCCGCGACGACGTTCTGGGCATGGCCCGCCTGCGGCATTGTCTGCGCACGGGCCAGTTGGGACGCGCCGAGGGCTTGGCGCTGGATCTGTTGAAGGGGCGATCGGCGCCGATGATCTGGCCCTACTTGTCCCTGATCTGGCGGCTGCAGGGCGATGCGCGGGCGCAGTGGTTGGACGGCGCGCCGCCCTACATACGAGCGTTCGATCTTCACTATTCGCCCCGTGAGCTCGAGGAACTCAAGCTTGTTCTGCGCCGCTTGCATACGGCCCGGGCGCCTCACCTCGAGCAATCGGTGCGCGGCGGCACGCAGACCGATGTCGACCGTCAGTTGTTCTTCAGGGCGGAGCCTGAAATCCAAACGGTGCGGGCAAGAGTTTGCGCCGCGATTCGCGAGTATGTGGCGGGAATGCCCGCGCCGGAACCCGCGCCCACGCCTGCGCTCGCGTCGGCGTTGGGGCGTGCGCCTGCTGCGGCGTCCTTGCCGGACCATCCGCTGCTCGGGCTGCAACGCGGGCGCATTTTGTTTTCGGGCAGCTGGTCGGTGCGGCTTGAGCCTAAGGGACACCATGTCAGTCATACGCACCCTAAGGGCTGGATCAGCTCCGCGCTGTATGTTTCCGTGCCGCCGTCCGCCGAGCTCGGCGCGGCGCCCGCCGGCTGGATCCGCTTCGGCGTAGCGCCGCAGGACTTGGGGCTGAGCCTCCCTGCGCTCGGGCAGTTCGAGCCCAAGCCGGGCCAACTCGTTCTGTTCCCCTCGACGATGTGGCACGAGACGCTGCCGTTCGATGACGGCGAACGCCTGGTGGTGGCCTTCGACGTCATGCGGCCACGAAACTGAATCAGACAGGTTCCAAGGCAGTGAAACAATCCATCTGGACGAACATGAAAACCACACGGGACTGGCATGGCGTCGATGCGGGGGTGTTTTCCAGCGAGATCGAGCCGCTGCACCGGCCCGCGATACTGCGCGGCGTCGTTGCGCATTGGCCGGTCGTGTCGAAAGCCAGGGAGTCGGCGCACGCACTGGCCCATTATTTGCGGCAGCAATGCAACGATAAGCCGGTCTCGGTGTTCGTCGGCGAGCCCCGGATCGGTGGCCGTTTTTTTTATCGAGATGATCTGTTGGGGTTCAACTTCGCACAGCAACGAGTGCCGCTCGGCGAGGTGGTGTCCTTTCTGTTGCAGGAACTCGACAACCCAGCCGCGCCGGCGTGGTACGCGGGCGCGGTTCCGGTCGCGGAGCACGCGCCCGGGATGTTGCCGGAGCACAGGCTCGATCTGCTGCCGAGTGCCATGCCGCGGCGCGCCTCCATCTGGATCGGCAACCGCACCCGTGTGGCCGCGCATTGGGACCATCAGCACAACATCGCGTGCGTGCTCAGCGGCCGCCGGCGATACACGCTGTTCCCACCGCAGCAGATCAAGAATCTCTATATCGGACCGCTGGATCGTTCGCCGGCCGGAGTGCCCATCAGTCTCGTCGACTTTCACCGGCCGGACTTCGAGCGCTTTCCGCGGTTTCGCGCGGCCCTCGACGATGCGGAGGTGGCTGAGCTGGGACCCGGCGATGCACTGTATATGCCGAGCCTCTGGGTCCACCACGCCGAGTCGCTCGATGCCTTCGGGCTGATGATGAATTTCTGGTGGCAAACCTGGCCGGCTCAACAACTCTCGCCATTCCACACGATGCTGCATTCACTGCTGACCGTGCGCGACCTGCCGCCCGCAGTCCGTGAGGGCTGGCGCGCGCTCTTCGACCTGTACGTATTCCGCAGCGACGGGGACCCGATGGCGCACATTCCGGAGCAGGCACGCGGGCTATTTGCACCGTCGACTCCACAGCGGACGCTGGCGATCGTCGCGCAGCTGCAGCAGTCGCTCGAGCAGCTGAAAGTTGCGATTGAGGCGGGCGCACCGGCGCGGCTCAGCGGCGCGCCGCCGCGGGTCACGGGGCCGTCGACGGTCACCGGGACGCCGCAGGTCACGGGGACAAAGCCGCCGCCGCCCAGGTGACGACCGTCGGCGCGCGCCCGAGGCCCATTTCGCGCGCGACGATCTCGATGACTTTGATGCCCGCAACGTCGGTGTTCAGCGCAAAGGCCGGATCGTCGAACTTGAGCTCGGGAGATTGCGACAACAATCGGCCGTCGCCGTAGACCTCGAAACGGACTTTGGTGGAGCGCTCCAGGCTGCTGTCGTCGAGGCCGACCTGCGCGGAGAATCGTTTGAATTCGGCATCCGCCTTGATCTGCAGCCGGGAGTTGGCCAGTGCGCCGATGCCGCTCGCATACGCTGTGCCGCGAATCCGAAGTTCCTGGTTGTACGGGGTCGAGTCGGCACGCGGCCCACCCCATCCGGCCAAAGCTGGACGTGGTCCCGTGCCGTGCGTGCCGGTGCCCAGCGGCACCGGCCGGTGAATCTGCGGATCCGCTTCGAGCGCGTGGATGCCGTCGGCCGCCACATAAATGCGCGCGGGCATTTCGGATAGATACATGCCGTCGCGGAGCTCGGGGACCCCGCGCACCCGCAGCATCACCGATTCGTGGGCGCCCAGCGAGAAAGACGTCTGCTTCGTGAAGGCGGGCAGGTCGCGTTGTGTCCACAGATCCCGCACTTGGATGGGTTCGGTGGGTGAAAATTTCAGATGCTCGGCATCGAGCGTGGCATGCAGCGGCGCGGAGCCACGATTGACGATGACGACTGCCTTGTCACCGCGCACTGAGAGCTGTTTGACGATGATCTGTGCGTCGTCGCTGGTGAAGGCGACGACGCCTTGGTTCCCGGCCTTGTCCTGATTGATCGCGACGATCTCGGCGGCGCCCCAAATGTCCAGCAAAGACCTCGGAGCGCGGCTCAAGTCGTATCCGATGATGAGCGGCGCATCCTCGATGGCCCACAGCGCGAAATGGGTTCGTGCCTCGGTCAAATGCCGGGCGTCGAAATCTCCGTGGCCGACGAACAACATATCCGGGTCGTTCCAATGCCCAGGACCAGAGTACAGCTCGCGCGTCGCCACGGAGTCGAAGTTGGAGATCATGCTGCTCCACCGCGGTTCGATGTCATCGCTCGTGCGCCACAAGTTGCCAACGTCCCTGCCCCAGGCGCGCACATTGGCGGTGCCCCAGTTGCAGATGGAGAATACGAAATGTCCGTCGGGCCTGATGCGCATCAAGGCATCCCTGACGCGCTCGTACAGGTCGCGGATGTCGGCAACCCGGGTTTGATTGATGGCGTCGGGAACGACGTACACGGGAAAGGCGCGGAACAGGCCGCTCTTCACCGCCGGCTTGTCTTCGCCGTAGGCGTTCAGGCCGCAGCCATCCACCTTGATGTAATCGAAGCCCCACTCGGCGAAGTAGAGGGAGAGGTCCTGATCGACGTGATCGAAGCTGCCGACTTCCCGTTCCGCCACACTGCCCGTGGGCAGCAGGGAATCCGCCTGCGGGTAGCCCTGTGCGCAGGCGTTGCGGCCGATGTCTGTATAAATGCCGGCCCTCAATTGCATCGAGTGCAATCGATCGACGAGGGGGCGAAAACTGGTTTCCTCCGGCGGCTCTGCGTGGGCGCTCGGGAAGATGCTGGTTCGCACCACCATGCGCCCATCGGGTTGTCGCCGCTTCTGCCACCAGCCATCATCGATGTTGATGTAGCGGTAGCCTAGATCACGCAATCCGGTGGCGACGATGGCGCGCGCCGAGCCCATGAGCTTCGCCTCGTCGATCCGCGTGTGAAATGCATTCCAGCTGTTCCAGCCCATCGGCGGCAGTGGGGCGTCGCCGAAGGACATTTCCGACCAGTGGCCGGTGGGCTGCAGCGGATCCTGCGCATCGCCGGCAGCCGCGTGTGTCGCCTGCGGCAATGGCGCCGCGGGTGGCAAGGCCGCTGCCGGCGGCAAAGGTGTCGACGGCAGCGATGGTGTCGCCGGCAGCGATGCCGCGAGGAGCATGGCTGCCGGGATCAGGAGACTTCGCATGCAACGCGCGGCCGTTCTCTTAGACCGCTTTGCAGTGGCGCTCGATATAGGACTCATGGGTAGGCATGGTGTTGGCGGCGCCTTGCATCGCTGTGCGCAACTTGTCCAAGTATTCCCTGCCGTCGATGTCGCGAAAATCGATCAACGGATCGGGTCGATCGGGAATATTGAACTGGCCGAT
>Ga0116231_10010942_pt1 | contig 14242 bp, 12 predicted proteins | sample S1TSphgellanicum_2_FD_89695 | JGI IMG/M metagenome (GOLD analysis project Ga0116231, IMG submission 89695) | Host-associated microbial communities from peat moss isolated from Minnesota, USA - S1T2_Fd - Sphagnum magellanicum MG | ecosystem: Host-associated > Plants > Peat moss > Unclassified... | reverse complement strand
GTCGCGGCAACTCTACAAGGGCTTGCGCTCGACGCTGTGGTGCGTGTACGACGAGACGGCGCTGGCCGAAGCGGAGATCGAGTATAAGGAACGGACGTCGCCGTCGATCTACGTGCGCTTCTTCGCAAGCGATGCGCAGCGCGCCGACATCCTCGCGCGCTTCGGCGTTCCGGGCGAGACGAGCGCACCGCTCTCGATCGCGATCTGGACGACCACGCCGTGGACGCTGCCGGCAAACGTCGCGATCGCGCTCAAAGACGATGCATCGTACGGCCTCTACCGCGTCGCACACCCAAGTGGCGAAACCGAACTCATCATCGCGGCACGCGAACTCTGGCCGACGCTCGTGTCCAAGTTCAACGCCGCCGGGACGCAGATCACGTTCGAGGAACTCGGCAGCGTCTCGGGCGAGACGCTGGCGGGCGCGGCCGTGCGCCATCCGTTCCTGGATCGCGATTCGCTCGTCGTCACGGCGCCGTATGTCGAACTCGAGACCGGGACGGGCGCGGTGCACACGGCACCGGGTCACGGCACCGACGACTTCGATACGGGCGTCCGCTACAATTTGCCGATCCTCAACCCCGTCGACGCGGCGGGCACGTTTACGGCGGACGCGGGTCCGTACGCGGGCCAGAAGATCTTCGCAGCGCAGCAGGGCATCATCGCCGACTTGCAGGCGTCGGGCCATCTGATCGCAAGCGAATCCTACGAACATTCCTATCCGCATTGCTGGCGCTGCAAGAATCCGGTCGTGTTCCGCGCGACCGCGCAGTGGTTCATCGCGATGGACGTCAACCGCTTGCGCGCGACGATCGAGTCGAAGATCCCGGACGTGCGCTGGACGCCCGCGTGGGGCGAAGGCCGCATGATGCAGATGATCGCGAACCATCCCGAGTGGTGCGTCTCGCGGCAGCGTACGTGGGGCACGCCGATCCCGGCGCTCGTGTGCCGTTCGTGCAACGAGTCGATCGTCGATCCCGACGTCGCGCGCCTGGTCGCGCACCGCTTCCGCACCGAAGGTCCGGCGCTCGAGAACGCCTCGGACATGTGGTGGACCGATGACGTCTCGACCTTCTTGCCGGAGAACTTCCGCTGCCCGAATTGCGGCGGCACGACGTTCGACAAAGAGAAGAACATCGTCGACATCTGGTTCGAGTCCGGCGTCACGCACCGCGCGGTGCTCGAGAACGGCGGGCTGCCGTGGCCGGCCGATCTGTATCTCGAAGGCAGCGATCAGTATCGCGGCTGGTTCCGCTCCAACCTGATCACCGCCGTCGCGACGATGGGCGCGCCGCCGTATCGCGGCGTGCTCTCGACGGGCTGGGTCGTCGATCAAGATGGCCGCGCGATGCACAAATCCGCCGGCAACTATATCGGTGCGGTCGATGGGATGAACCAATACGGTGCGGACGTGCTGCGCCTGTGGGTCGCGTCGGTGGAATATACCGCCGACGTGCGACTCGGCGCGACGCTGCTCGCGAACGTCGCGAACGTGTATAAGAACCTGCGCTTCCGGTTGCGTTATCTGCTCAGCTTGATCGATGATTTACCGGCCGATGAAATCGTGCCGCGCGCGAAGATGGAACCGCTCGATCGGCTCGCGCTCGCCGCGGTCGACGCGCTCGCCAAGGACGTCGTCGAGCACTACCGCGCCTTCCGCCTGCACGATGCGTATCTCGCGCTGACGAAATTCGACACCGAGGATCTCTCGGCGTTCTACCTCGATGCGAACAAAGACCGGCTCTACACGAGCGCACCCGACGCCGCGCGGCGCCGCAGCGGCCAGAGCGCGGCGCTGGAGATCCTGCGCACGCTCGCCGTGCTGCTCGCGCCGATCCTCTCGTTTACGGCGGAAGAAGCGTGGCAGTTCGTCCCCGAGCGGCTGCGCGGTTCGTACGAGAGCATCTTCGATGTGACGTTCCCGCAGATCGCGGAGATCGATACGGCGTCGCTCGCGCTGTGGCAGACGCTCAAAGATCTGCGCGCGCAAGTCTCCGCGACGTCGGATCGTCCGGCGGTCGAATCTGATGCACGCGTGCGCGTTCCCGCGGACCTCTACGAGCCGCTGCACGCGCTCGGCGACGGCTTGCGCGAAGCCCTCGGCGTCTCGACGCTCCTCGCCCTCGAATCCGGTCCGTCACTCGCGGTCGAAACGCAAGCCGCCGACGGCGAGAAATGCGCGCGTTGCTGGAAGTTTCTCCCCCTCGGCAGCGACACGGAGTATCCCGACACCTGCACCCCATGCGCCGCGATCGTGCGCTCGTTGCCGATCGCGTCGTAAGGATGCGCGAAGGACGCGCTGAAAGAGCAGCGATCCGCCCCACCTGTGTCACCCCGAGCGAAGTCGAGGGGCAGCCGCGATCGTGGCGATCCCTCGACGTCGCTCGGGATGACATTGAGGGCGGCGTCAACTGACCCGCTCACCCTAGCATTTTTATTGGAGGCGACGGCGCGTGCTCAAAGCGTTTCTGCTCGTACCCACGATTTTGCAATATGGCGCGGCGATGCTGGCCTGCATCGTTGCCTTCGCAAATCTCCTCCTGTTTCGTTATGAAGCAAACCGTTTGCAATCGCTTCTCTGGTTATTTTGTGCTGGCGCGATTCTCATTGGATTTCTATCGACCCAGGACGATACGATGAAGGTCATGGTCGCAACATTTTTTATCTATCAGTCGATTGTAAGTCTCAGACGGCTTTTTGGATTTGCGCCATCAGCGGAAGAACGTCGACTGAGCTTCGCATCAATCATCGGGGGAGCGCGCTTCCGCGCTCCCCTGTCGGAGCGTCTTTCGCCGTCAGTGGAGCGCGCTCGGGCTCGGCAGCAAGAGGCGCGAAGTCGTGCAATGGCTTTGATTGCTCGGATGTTGAAGAGAACTCCAACATGAAACTCCATGGTCGGTTTCGCTCGAGTACATCGTGATCGAGGCCTTACGGCCGCGTGATCGCGAGGGTTGAGGTTGCGTGGGCGTAGATTTTTCCGGCGGCGTCGACGACGCGGGCTTCGGCGGTGGCATAGTTGCGCGTGCGGTTGATGACGACTCCCTCGCAGTGCACCCGGCCGACGGCGACGCTGATCGGCCGGAAATAGCGGACCGATAAGTCGAGCGTGACGGCGACTTCGCCGGCCTGCGTGATCGCGGTGACGGCGCAACCGGCGGCCGAGTCGCACAGCGTTGCGGTCACGCCGCCGTGGAGGATCCCGATCCCGTTATAGAGATCCTCGCGCGGTTCGAGCGCGAATACGACACGGCCGTCGCCGATCTCCGCGAATTCGAGGCCGACGCTCGTGACGAACGGCGGCGGCGGAATCTCGCCATCGCGCATCGCCTCCAGAAACGCGCGGCCCGTCAGCGTGCGCGCGGCGGCGGTCGAGATCGCCGGATCGCCCCACGCGATCGTGCGGGCACGTTCGTTTTCCATCGCAGGCTACAATCCGAGCTCGGTGAGCCCGGGATGATCCTCGGGTCGCGGTCCCGCGGGCCAGCGAAAGAGCCGCTCGCTCTCGGCGATCGGGACGTCGTTGATGCTTGCCTCACGACGGTACATCAACCCCTGCGGCGTGAAGGCCCACTGCTCGTTGCCGTGGCTGCGAAACCACGTCCCGCTTGCGTTGTGCCACTCGTAGGCGAAGCGCGCCGCGATGCGGTCGTCCGTGAACGCCCAGACCTCTTTGACGAGCCGGTACTCGAGTTCGACGGCCCACTTGCGTTGCAAGAAGGCGACGATCGCCTCGCGACCGCTGAAGAATTCCGCGCGGTTGCGCCAGCGGCTATCCTCGGTGTACGCGCCGGCGACGCGGTCGGGGTCGCGCGTGTTCCAGGCGTTTTCGGCCAGGCGCGCCTTCTGCGCGGCGGTCTCGGCCGTGAAGGGCGGGAAAGGCGGGCGTTCGCTCATCGACGGTGATCCGCAACGATTCCGGGCCGTTCCCGCTTGACGCGCCCCCGCCGGGGATGGTACACGAAGGGAAATGACTCCGACATCCGACTGGTTCTCCTTTGGTTATTTTGCCCAGCGCACAGCGCCGCGGCGCGGATGGCCATTGCCCTAACATCCACGGATGAACGAGCAAGAGCCCCACGCCGACGGCGCGGGGCTCTTTTCTTCTCCCATCCCTCACGCTCAGCGCGATCACCGTCAGAAGGAAATCATGCAGCAGTCCGCCGGTCCCGCGACCTCGTCCGACTCGACCCCCGTCCTCACGCTGACGGCCGCCGTCGAGGGTATCGAAGGCTCGTATTCGCATGTCGTGCTCGATTCGTACGCGGCGCGGCGCGGCGTCGCGTTCACGCCGCTGGGCTGCCCGACGTATCGCGCGACCGTCCACGCGGTGCTCTCGGGCAAGGCCGAGGTCGGGTTGCTGCCGGTCGACAACGCGATCGCCGGGACGATTCGTGAAGGCTACGACGTCCTCGCCGAATACGAACTCGATCCGCTCGCCGAGATCACGTGGCGGATGGAACACCGGCTGCTCGGTCTGCCCGGCGCGACGCTGGCCGGGATTCGGTCCGTGGATTCGCATCCGGTGGTGCTGACGGAATGCGGCCGGTTTCTCGCGACGCTCAGCGACGTGCGCCGGTATCCGGTGCCCGATACGGGTCTTGCGGCGCGCGACGTCGCGGCTTCCGGCGATCCGGCACGCGCGGCGATCGCTTCGGCGCTCGCGGGGGAACGCTACGGGCTCGTCGAGCTCGCGACGACGATCGCCGATCACCCCGATAACTTCACGCGCTTCATCCTCTTCCGCGCGCCGAACGCGCGCGGCAAGGCGGCGGAGTTCGAACCGGCCTCGAGTTACGGCGTGCGCAAGACCTCGCTCGTGTTCGCGGTCGCCGATCAACCCGGCGCGCTCGGCCGTTGTCTTTCGATTTTCGGCGAGCACGGGCTCAACGTCTCGAAGCTGGATTCGAAACTGCGGCTCGGGTCGGTGCAAGAATACGCGTTCTATGCCGACGTCGATGGCGATATTCGCGAAGAACGCTTTGCCAACGCACTGCAAGCGCTGCGCGAATTCACGGTCGGCCTGCACGTGATCGGCTCGTACGACGCGGCCGGCGCGCCGCCGCGCGTGCACGCTGCGCCCGCGGTCGTGGTCGATACCGCTCCGCCCGCGGTGCCGGCACCCGCGAAGACGCCGTTCCCGAAAGCTTCGCGCAGCGATCTGGGCACGGTTGCGCGCGTGAAGGTCGGCAACGTCACGATCGGCGACGGACACTTCGTCGTCGTCGGCGGCCCGTGCAGCGTCGAGTCGCGCGAGCAAATTCTCGCTACAGCGCAAGCCGTCGCCGGCTACGGCGCCGTGATGCTGCGCGGCGGCGCGTTCAAACCGCGCACCTCACCGTACTCGTTCCAGGGTCTGGGTTGGGAAGGTCTCGATTTGCTCGCCGAAGGCGGCCGGTCCGTCGGCTTGCCGATCGTCACCGAGGTGATGTCGATCGATCAAGTCGAGCGCATGGCGCAGGTCGCCGACATGCTGCAAATCGGTGCGCGCAACATGCAGAACTTCGATCTGCTCAAAGCCGTCGGCAAGACCGATCGCCCCGTGTTACTCAAACGCGGTATGGCCGCGAGCATCGACGATCTGCTCTCGGCCGCCGAGTACATCATGGCCGAAGGAAACCCGAACGTCGTGCTTTGCGAACGCGGGATCCGCACGTTCGAAACCGCGACGCGCAACACGCTCGACCTCTCCGCCGTCCCGGTCTTGCGCGAACGCACGCATCTGCCGGTGATGGTCGATCCCTCGCACGGTGTCGGCGTGCGGCGCTGGATCCTTCCGCTCTGCCGCGCGGCAAAGGCCGTCGGCGCGCACGGCCTGCTCGTCGAAGTCCACCCCAATCCCACCGAAGCCCGCAGCGACGCCGATCAAGCGCTCACATTCAACGATTTCGGCCGCATGATGGACGAACTCGCAAAGGTCCCGGTGTTCTAGCGAATCGTCGGGAGGGCGCAGTCGCGGAGGATCCAGTAGTGATCGTTTGGGAAGTCGTCCTCGATCGTTGCGACGTCGATCTGGATGTACGTGCTGCCGCGGTTGCTCGTGCGCGGGCCGGCGAGGACGGTGAACGTTTGGCCGAGGCCGACGCCGCCGGCTTCCGAGCGGATCGGCTGCGACATGCTGCGCGTCCAGAGCAACAGCGGCGAACCGCAGACCATCGTGACGACCGTGGGCTCCGGGCTTGCGGAGGGGTGCCGAGAAGGCGAGGCGGCGCCGATGAGCGCGATGCTCGTCGCGAGCACCATCGAGCGAATCCGGGCCGTTAGGCGTGTGCTGGTGCGCATGACCGCTTTCTTCCCTGCCGGCAGCCGAATCAGCCTGGTACGCTCCCGCGCCCACGCGGTTCGCGGCTTGACAGCGAGGGCGCGGCAGGTTACAACAGGGGGCACATGGCCGCAATGATTTGGACCACGATCACCGTTGGGTTCCGGTTTTATCCGGGGCTCGGGAGCGAGGTCTTGCGCCGATGACGGCCGTTGTGCCGCACGGATCAGACGAAACTCCCGAGTCGAACGACCGGGAGTTTTTTTCATCCGTTACGGTCGAGCCGGCGACGCGGCTCTCGGGGAGCCCGCGCATCCCGGGCGATAAATCGATCTCGCATCGGATGCTGCTCTTCGGCGCGCTCGCGCACGGCAAGACGCACATTCAGAACCTGCTCGATGCGGCCGACGTGCGGTCCTCGCGCGGGTTGATCGAGGCGCTCGGCGTGCGCGTCGTTGACGAAGGTGAGACCGTCATCGTGCACGGTGCGGGGCCGGCGGCGTTACGCGCGCCCGCCGGCCCGATCGATTGTGGGAATTCGGGGACGACGATGCGGCTCGGCGCGGGCTTGCTCGCGGGCTTGCCGTTCTCGGCCACGCTCGACGGCGATGCATCGCTGCGGCGACGTCCGATGAAGCGCGTCGCCGATCCGCTGCGCGTGCTCGGCGCGCGGCTCGATCTCGCCGAGGGCGGGCGCGCGCCGTTCACCGTCCACGGTGGCGGTTTGCGCGGAACGACCGTCGCGCTTACGATCGCGAGCGCGCAAGTGAAGAGCGCGGTGCTGCTCGCCGCGCTCGGCGCCGAGGGTGAGACCGTGCTCGAGGGCGAGCTCGGCGGCCGCGATCATACGGAACGTCTGCTCCGTCATTTCGGCGTCGACCTCAAAGTTGACGGCACGATCCGCGTGCGCGGTGGCTCGCGCTTGCAGGCCGCCGATCTGCGCGTGCCCGGCGATCCGTCGTCGGCGGCGTTTTGGATCGCGGCCGCGACGATCGTGCCGGGCGCGTCGGTGACGCTCCACGACGTCGGCATCAATCCGACCCGGATGGGATTCGTGCGCGCGCTCCAGCGGATGGGTGCGCGGCTATCGGTGAAGCGCGCGCACAGCGAATGCGAGCCCACCGGCCTCATCGTCGCCGAGCATGGACCGCTGCGCGGCGTGACGATCGGCGCCGAAGACGTGCCCGCGATCGTCGATGAACTTCCGCTCATCGCCGTCCTCGCGTGTTACGCCGACGGCGTCACCGACGTGCGCGGCGCGCAAGAATTGCGCGTGAAAGAATCGGATCGGATCGCGGCGATCGCGCACGATCTGGAGGCGCTCGGCGCGACGGTCGAGGTCTTCGATGACGGCTTCCGCATCACGGGGCCGCAACCGCTGCACGGCGGCGCGGTCAAGAGTTTCGGCGATCATCGCATCGCGATGGCGATGGCGATCGCCGCGCTCGGCGCCGCCGCGCCGGTGACGATCGACGATGCGTCGTGCGTCGACATCTCGTATCCGTCGTTCTTTCCGACGCTGCGCTATCTGACCGGCGCGACGCAGCGCGCGGGCGTGCTGGGCGCATCGCTCGCGCATTCGCGCTCGCCGGAGATCCACGCCTGGATCGGACGTGCGATCGGCGTGAACCTCGCCTACGAACGGCTCGAACGCCCGGCCGGCGATCTCGCGCCGCTCTTCGGCGCGATCCGGCGCGATGCGGCGTATGCCGGGATCAACGTCACGATCCCGCATAAGGAGCGCGCGGCGCAACTCGTCGATCGGCTCGCGCGCACGGCGCAGGCCGTCGGTGCGGTGAACGTCGTCGCGCGGCGCGGCGACGGTTCGCTCGAAGGGCACAACACCGATGTCGCAGGCGTGCTCGCGACGCTCGACCGGCATGCCATCGACGTGCGCGGGGCGCGCGTTTGCGTGCTCGGCGCGGGCGGCGCAGCCGCGGCCGTCGTGTACGCGCTCGCGCAGCGCGCGCCGGGTGAAGTCGTCGTCGTCAACCGCACGCCGGAGCGCGCGCAGGGCCTTGCGGTGCGGCTGCGGCGCTCGCTCCCGGCCTTGCGGCTCACGATCGCCGAGTCGCCGAGCGGCGCGTTCGCGCTGGTCGTCGATGCGACGCCGGGCAGCGCCGCGCGGCCCGCGATCGCGCCCGGCGGCTGGGCCTTCGATTTGAAATACGGCAGCGAGCCCTCGCCGTTCTTGCGCGATGCCGCCGCCGGCGGTGCGAACACGGTGAACGGCCTCGAAATGCTCGCGGCGCAAGCGCTCGCGACGCACGAGATCTGGTTTCGGGACGGGCAGCCGTTCCCGGCCGGCGAAGCCCGCGACCTGATGGACGGACTGCTTGCCCACCTGCACGGTGCCCGATGAGCCTGCGCTTTCTCACCGCCGGTGAGTCGCACGGTCGCGCGCTGGTCGGCATCATCGAAGGCGTTCCGGCGGGCCTCGAACTCGACACCACGCAGATCCACGCTCAGCTCAAACGCCGCAAGCTCGGCTACGGTCGCGGCAACCGGCAGAAGATCGAGACCGACGAGCTCGAGATCCTGGCCGGCGTGCGCTACGGGCTGACGCTGGGCAGTCCGATCGCGCTCACGATCGCGAACCGCGACTGGTCGCGCTGGACCGACATCATGGCAAGCGAACCGCCGGCGCGCGAAGGACGTCGGCGCGTCTCGGTGCCGCGACCGGGGCACGCCGATTACGTCGGCGGCGTGAAATACGGACACGACGACATGCGCAACGTGCTCGAACGCTCGAGCGCGCGCGAGACGGCGATGCGCGTCGCGATCGGCAGCGTCGCGCGCATCTTCCTCGCGTCGTTCGACATCACGATCGCGAGCCGCGTCGTGCGCGTCGGCGCGGTCGTCGATGAGGCTCCGCTCGCGATCCCGCTCGGCCTGCTCAACGCGGTGCTCGACGAACGCCCGCTGCGCGTCGCGGATGAAGCCGCCGAAGCGGCGATGATCGCGGCGGTCGATGCCGCGCGCGACGCCGGCGATTCGCTCGGCGGCGTGTTCGAAGTGTTCGCAACGAACGTGCCGATCGGCCTCGGCAGCTACGCGCAGTGGGATCGCCGCATCGAGGCCGAGATCGGGCGCGCGTTCCTGAGCCTCAACGCGATCAAAGGCGTCGAGATCGGCGGCGGCTTCACCAGCGCGCGCGTGCCTGGCTCGCAGGTTCACGATGCGTATCTTCCGGGCGATGAGCCCGGCCGCGTCCGCTATGCGAGCAATCGTTCGGGTGGGATCGACGGCGGGATGACGACCGGCGAACCGCTCGTCGTGCGCGCCGCGATGAAGCCGATCGCCACCTTGATGAAGCCGTTACCGTCGGTCGACCTCGCGACCAACGAAGCGACGAGCGCGCACATCGAACGCTCCGATACGTGTGCGGTCCCCGCTGCCGCCGTCATCGGCGAATCGTTGCTCGCGCTCGTGCTGGCCGAAGCATTGCTCGAAAAATTCGGCGGCGATTCGATGCGCGAGATCGCGCCGCGCATCCGGGAGTGGCAGGGTGCGGCCCTCCGCCGCTGAGACGCTCTTTCTTTGCGGTCCGATGGGCTGCGGGAAGAGCACCGTCGGCCGCGCGCTCGCGACGCGGCTGGGCCGCCGCTTCGTCGACACGGACGAGCTCGTCGTGCAGCACACCGGTTACCCGATCGACGAGATTTTCGCGCGCTTCGGCGAGCCGGTCTTTCGGATGCACGAAACCGAGGCGCTGCGGCGCGCGATCGATCCGGCGGGCGCGGTCGTCGCGCTCGGCGGCGGCGTATTGCTCGCGCCGGTGAATCGCGCGTTGATCGAAGAGACCGGCCGCCGCATTTACTTGCGCGCGCGGGTCGCGACCCTCGAGGCGCGGCTCGCACATTCCGCGACGCGGCGGCCGCTGCTGGCGGGCGCGTCGATCGGGAGCATCCTCGCCGCACGACTGCCGCTCTACGAAGCCGCCGAGCTCGCGGTCGACGTCGATGACGACGATCCGCACGCGATCGCCGCGCGGATCGCCGCGCTCGTATGACCGCCGAGATCCGAATCGACCTCGGGCCGCGCTCGTATTCGGCGTGCGTCGACGAGGGTGCGGTCGCCGCGCTCGACGCACACGTGCGCGCCGCCGGTGCCGGCGATTGCAGCGCGATCGCGCTGGTCGCCGATGCGGCGCTCGCGCCGGTGATCCGCGTCGCCGAAAACGCGCTCGCGCGACTCGGCGTCCCCGTTCATCCGATCGTGCTCGAGGTCAGCGAAGCGAGCAAATCACCGGAGCACCTCGCCGCGCTCTACGAGCGCTTCGGCGCGGCGCGACTCGATCGCGCGAGCGTCGTGATCGCGCTCGGCGGCGGCGTCATTGGCGATCTCGCCGGCTACGCGGCGGCGACGTATCTGCGCGGGTTGCGCTGGCTGCCGGTGCCGACGACGCTGCTGGCCGCGGTCGACGCGGCGATCGGCGGAAAGACCGGGATCAATGTGCCGCGCGGCAAGAATTTGATCGGCGCGTTCCATCAACCGATCCGCGTGCTGGTCGATCCGGCGACGTTCGCGACGCTCCCGAAGCGCGAACGCGTTTCGGGTTTCGGCGAGATGCTCAAATACGGTCTCGCGTTCGACGAGCCGCTGTGGGAGCGGCTCGGTGCGAGCGGTCCCGATCATCTCGATGCAGCCGAGATCGCGCGCTGTATCGCGCATAAAGCTGCCGTGGTCTCAGCCGACGAGCGCGAGACCGCCGGCAAGCGCGATATCTTGAATTTCGGCCACACCGTCGCCCACGCCATCGAGACGGTGACCGATTATGCCTGGTACCGGCACGGTGAGGCGGTCGTGCTCGGGATGCGCGCGGCGGTGCGGCTCTCGGCGCTGCGCGGTCACCTCGATCCCGCGGTTGCCGATGCCGTCGGCGCGCGGCTCGCGCAGGTTCCGCTGCCCGCGCCCGCGCCGTTCGACCTCGACGCGGTCGTCGCGGCGACGCACGCCGATAAGAAGCGGCGCGGCGGTGCGACGCGGTTCGTGCTGCTCACGGCGATCGGCGCGACGATCCTCGACGCCGGAGTTGACGATGCAACCTTGCGCGATGCGATCGATTTCTTGCCGCACGCGAGCCCCGTCTAGCGCGTGCGCCGCATCGCGGTCGTCAACGGCCCCAACTTGAACCTGCTCGGCACGCGCGAGCCCGAGATCTACGGAACGCTCACCCTCGCCGGCATCGAAGCGCGCATCGCCGCGTATGCGGCCGAGCGCGGCCTCGAGGTGCGCTGCGAGCAATACAACGGCGAAGGTCAGATCGTCGATGCGCTCCATCGCCTAAGCGCGTGGGCTGAGGGGATCGTCCTCAACCCGGCCGCCTACACGCACTACGCGATCGCGATCCGCGATGCGATCGCCGCGATCCGCATCCCGGTCGTCGAAGTGCATCTCACCGATCTTGCCGAGCGCGCGAAGCGCGAACCGTTTCGCGCGATCTCCGTGACGGCCGAGGTCTGCATCGCGCAGATCGGCGGCCTCGGCCCCGACTCGTATCTCCGCGGAATCGACGCGCTCCTAGCGCACGCGGGCTAGTGCCCGATCTGCCAGTGCAGGCCGACCGACGGTAAGAAGCCGACGTTACGATCGGAGAGGCTGCCGCCGGGTTCGTCGTAGCGCGCGGTGTAATTGAGGTAACGCAGGCCGATGAACAGGCTACGATGCGGGCTCAACTGCCGTTCCCAGCGGACGTTGATGTCGATTTGGTCGGCCAGCTCGGGATCGTACCGGCCGTGATCGTATGGGTCGTCGTAGAGCGTGATCTGCGCGCCGCGCATCGCAGGCGCGAGCGCCGCGACCGCATCGATCCGGCCTTTGCCGAGACCGATGTGATAGCCGACCTCGTAGTGTCCGCCGACGACGCGCGAGGATTGCCGCTCGCCGACGCCCGGGATCTCGACGCCGTACGTATAGTACGTCGCTTGGTTGTAGAGTGTTTCCCCGACGCCGATGCTGTAGCGATGCAGTGGGTCGTACGCGCGCAGCGTTGCATCGAGGATGCTCAGCCGCGTACTCGTCGGTCCCTCGATCGCATCGGTGTGCGGTACCGCGACGAGCGCCGGCAAGCCGAATGCCTCGAATTCGATCGGGCCGCTCTTGATGCGCGTCTCGAGAATCGGGACGGGGATCGGCGCGATCGTCGTCTTGTCGTTGAAGCTCTGATGCGACCCGAAGAGGATCGGGTTGAGCGAGATGCCGGGTTCGATGACGATCGGATCGGCGAGGGCGGGCGCGCACGCCGTGGCGAGGACGAGGGCTAGAAACGCCGCCGCTGCGGACGTTTGAGCGGACGATTTTCTGCGGCGCATACGGTGAGCGGTTTCCCTTCGATCTCGAATCCGGCAAAGACGGCGATCGCCCGTTCCGCGTTCGCGGGATCGGGGACGTCAACGTACGCGAAGCCTTTACGGCGGTGGGTCTTGCGGTCGCGCGGCAGGACGACGCCCTCGTCGGTCACGCCGAATTGGCGGAAAAGCCGAACGACGTCGTCTTTGGTCGCTTCTCGCGGCAGGCCACCCACGAAGAGTCGCATCGCGGCCTCCTCACGCAGTTCGAGCTTGGATTTCCTGCCGGAATTCGGGCCAGGCGTCGCGCTCGATGGCGGCGCGTGCTTGGGCCATGACATCATTTAACACAAACACGTTGTGATACGAAAGCAAGCGCATCCCCAAGAGTTCGCCGGCCCGGAAGAGGTGGGAGAGGTAGGCCCGTTCGTAGGTGAGACAAACATCGCACGAACAGGCGGGGTCCAGCGGGGCCGTGTCGCGCGTGTAGGTGGCGTTGCGGATGTTGATTTCGCGGCCGTCGTGGAGCAGCGCGCGGCCGTGCCGGCCGCTGCGGGTCGGATACACGCAGTCGAGCAGATCGATGCCCGCATCGACCGCGACGATCAGGTCGCGCACCGTGCCCACGCCCATGAGATAGCGCGGCTTGTGCGCCGGGAGCAGCTCCGCCGTAAAGCGCGTGAAGCGCGCCATCTCTTCGCGCGTCTCACCAACGGAGAGGCCGCCGATCGCATACCCCGGCAACTCCAGCGGGACGAGCTCGCGCGCGCTGCGCTCGCGCAAGCGTTCGTCGAGGCCGCCTTGCACGATGCCGAAGAGCGCGGTCGCGCCGCGCGTCCAGGCGTCGGTGCCGCGACGCGCCCAGTCGGTCGTGCGCCGCACCGCGTCTTCGATCGCGCCCGGCGGCGCGGGCAACTTCGTGCAGACGTCGAGCATCATCGCGATGTCGACGCCGAGGCGTTCTTGGAACGCGACGACGTTCTCGGGCGTGAAGCGATGCGTGCTGCCGTCGATGTGCGACCGGAACGTCACCCCATCGTCGTCGAGCCGGCGCTGCGATTCCAAACTGAACACTTGGAAGCCGCCCGAATCGGTGAGGATCGGCCGATCCCAGGCCATGAACCGGTGCAGCCCGCCCGCGGCCGCGATCGTGTCGCCGCCCGGCCGCAGCCACAGATGATACGTGTTCGAAAGCACGATCTGCGAGCCGATCTCGCGCAGATCGCGCGGCGTCAGGCCTTTCACCGTCGCCACCGTCCCGACCGGCATGAACGACGGCGTCTCCACCGTCCCATGCGCGAGTTCCAACGACCCTCGTCGCGCCCGCTCGCTCGTCCCCCGCAACGTAAACGCGCCCACATTCCCGCTCATAATGCCGTCTCCAGGCAGTCATCGCGGGTTCTGTCATCGCGAGTTTTGTCATCCCGAGCGCAGTCGAGGGATAGCCACTCATCGTGGATGATTGCGGCTGTCCCTCGACTACGCTCGGGATGACACGGAGAGATCATCGCAAGAAGGCGAGCGTTGCGAGATACTCGCTGGGCGGCTCGACCTCGAATGCGAGATAGTCTTTCGTAAGCGGGTGCTTGAACCCGAGCCGCCACGCGTGCAGCGCCTGCCCCGGCAGGGGCAAGCGCGAATCGAGCCGGCCGTAGAGCGGATCGTTCACGATCGCGTGGCCGAGCGCCGCCAT
>Ga0116231_10010941_pt1 | contig 14244 bp, 7 predicted proteins | sample S1TSphgellanicum_2_FD_89695 | JGI IMG/M metagenome (GOLD analysis project Ga0116231, IMG submission 89695) | Host-associated microbial communities from peat moss isolated from Minnesota, USA - S1T2_Fd - Sphagnum magellanicum MG | ecosystem: Host-associated > Plants > Peat moss > Unclassified... | reverse complement strand
TGCAGTTTTGTGAGTGGTGGTGAAGATGGGTATGTCCGACTACACCATTTTGATGCTGACTACTTCCACATTAAGATGTAGGCATTGCACATGTGAACTGACCTTGGGACTGAGAAAATGTTCCGGGAAAACATCAAACATACATGTTCATGCCTTGGTCCCTGAAAACATCTATCACATGGAGTTCCCTAATCTGCTACCTTCTGTTAAGTACTGCTTCTGGCCTTATGCAATTTGACATCACCCAAGCTTAGTTTTGAGCAAATCTTTATTATCATCATGTTATAAGCTTGGTGTTTGATGATCTTGCCTCCAAGAAGAAACAAGTCACCAAAACAAGAGAGTCGTGCAAGTTGCTGCCTTGCGACTGTCCGGTGTTTGCGAATATTTCTTTTGTAATAGGTGATACAAATGTGCGAGAGTTCATTTTAGTCAAGTGATGCCTTGCAACTTGATTCTTATTGTTTCCGTAATGATGATGAGATATGTGTTGCTGCATAATAGGTGAATTCACATTTCTATCTTTGTATCTTCAGTAAGACAGTTATGCTGAACTGGAGGCAGTAATGGAATTTATCATTTGAGTGCAAATTTGTCTGAAATTTGGTTGAATTATGGTAGAAACTTCAAGGAGTGGATTTGGACAATCAATAGTGCTCAAGTTACACTGTGCTCCTGCCGGGATGTTGTTATCTAGATGTAAGGTGCTTCCCATAATGCTTTAGGTAATAATGGAAAAATGGCATGGAAACCAAAACAGCTGACCGTTAGAAATTCTTCAATACAGACCTCATAGCTACAGGTTCATGTGTTCAAATGTGAACGTTAGTTCTTATACTTGGAGCTGTGCCCAACGCTAGATAGTTTTGAGACTAGTTTTCTTGGGTAAAGTATCACATTGCCTAGTGAGGTGAAAAACTAGAATTTGATGTCTTATACAAGTTGCTACAGCTACATGCCCAGTAGGGCTAAATCTAGTTTAGTTATACAAAGCAATATTATGAGCTTGAATTTTAGAAGTAGACACCAAACTGCAACTATAGCTTGCAATAGATATTACTAATTAAATTAAAGAGGACTTGTTGAGTGTTTGCCCAAAAGAAGGATAGTGATTTGATCTGAATTTGTGTATTGAAGAAGATTGGTAATAGTGTGATGACAACTACTATTAGGCACAATGTGACCTTCCAAGAGTCCAACTTTGGTGGTAGATTGAAATGTTTGCAAGTTTGAAATCACAATGCATACAATTTGTTTGCAAGTCGACCATCCCATCCCACACTTTCCACATACTTGCAATTCATGTATGTGTAGAAGTCAACATTCAATTAGCTTCTGCCTCCTAATACACCAACTTCCTACTTTCCACATACTTGGGATTCATGTATGTGGAGTAGTCAACATTCAAATAGCTTCTACCTCCTAATACACAAACTTGTGCATTTAGAATATGGTCCTTGGAAATGAAAGTTTATGACATCAAAATCAATGTGTCTAGGGCTAAATCATTTTGGAGTCTTGAATGTCATAGCAAGAAGATAAAGAAAATAACACCTTGAGACTTTTGCCAATCAATATTCTTCACAACCTATGTAGAGGTTGTAGCAAGAAATAGATTATCCACAAGCAATGAAAATACAACTTCTTAGGGAATGAAATCCGATAAGAAAAAGAATGTTGAAAGAAGAAGCAAAAGAAAATAAACAAAAAATTGACCATGTGCCCAATGTTTAACTTTGGCAATCTATATAAGGTATCCAAGGAAGGAAGACCTTTCAAAATATCAATGATCATGAAACATTGTTAAACTTTATAAAACACCCATCTAGAAAGGGAAAAGGAGGAACAACAAGAAAGGACTAATATACAACCAAAAGAGAACACCCAAAAGCATAAATGCTCAAAAAGAGGGCAATGGAGACCCACCAAAGGGGGCAAAAGAAAAACTTATGTCCTAAACCCACCACATGTCACATGAAGCATATCAGACAAGAAAATGGGTGGGAAACTTGAAAGAGCACCTAGCCTAAAAGAGGCTTCACTTGCAACAATGGTTTGTTTCAAGATGGAAATAGTTTTATTTTTTGAAAATTTGAAAAGTTAGTGATGCCCTTTGCCAATAAAATGAATACAATACCAATAGAAGATGACTTTTGTAACCTTTAGTTGACCACACCATGTTAGCACATTGATGAAAAAAATCATCAACCTATTCATGAAAGCATCTAAAACAAATTATGGCAAAAGGGAAAAGCACATCCTCAAGGTTCCAATTGTGATATAATCTATCCTTTGCTTGGGCTACAATAATCATAGCCATGTTTTGATAAACAATAGCTCACGATACTAAATATGTTTGAATGGGATTGGTGATGATGACATTAGTTAAAGTGCAAACCCAATATGTAATGAACACAATATCATTTCACAATGCAAATACTAATTTCCTCTTGTGAGAACATCAAACAAATTGTATCCCCATCAAGTCTATAGGTTGACCGCATATACAATGGGCTATGCCAAAGGTTGTTAGATGGGGAAGGCCCAACCTTTTGTGTAGTGCTAAAGAGAAGATGTTTGAAACCATGCCAAATGACAAAATGATTGGGCCAACAAAAAATTAGGCACCCAATTTAAGCCTACACAAAATCTCAAGTGCGGATCCAAAGGCCTGCTATTGAAATGATGTTGGAAAACAAATGATCATGCAAATGTTTTGAAATGGTGTCTTGAAAATAATCCACTTCCCTCTCTAAAAATATTTATTTCAAGAATGTTTAAAATATGAATTATTGTTAGTGATGAGACAATCAAAGATGTCCATCATAAAAAAACATTTGGACTTTGGGTCCACCCCATAACAAATTATTAAGAATTGTGATATATGCCCATAGTGTCCTTTTTGGCCATTAGCTTAGGTGGAAAATGGTGACAAATACTTTTGGAAAAAAATTATGTGGCCAATGAAAAGACTCAACATACACCTAGAGGCTCAAGGTCTAGGGAAGGTGGGGGAAGCCTATGCATTTTTTTTGTTTAAAGGGGAGAGGGCTGAATTATTTTGGGAGGTGAGAAAACATGCAAATATTTCACCGAGGTGAAGAAAGTGAAAGAAAGCCACCTCATTGCCACTTCATTCAATTTCAAGCATGAAAACAAGTTTATGATTAATTTTGAGCTTTTCTTTCTTTGGTGATATCATTCTTTTGCCTTTCTTTGTTTTATATTGGCCTTCTTTTATTTGGTACTTTCATTCTTTCTACCTTTCATCTTCATACCAAATGGGAAGAGTGTCTTGCACGGGTGGGGGGAGGAGATGTTGGAATACTTATACATTGGGGAATATGAAAGTTTGAGAACTTTTTTTGTGAGGGGACAATGAAAGAAGCTCATTGAAAAAATTAAAATAAAATTTGAACTTGCTAGGCACCTTCAATTAATTAACATGGAGCATAATATACACTTGTGCATGACAAATTGTTGAACATACATAATGTGACTTTGCAAAAGTATAAATTTGTGTTAAAAAAAAATTCATCAGATTGTTACCAATAGCACTATTTGGAGCTATTTCACTTAAAAAGGTTGTAGTGTTGTTAGTCCAAAGGCTCTTTAGATGGCCATTTCAAATGTCCATTCTTGATGAAACCTTGCCTAACTTCATAAAAAGAAAACACTCAAGAAAATGAAGAAAAAAAAAAACAAAGGGCAAGGACCAAAGTCTAGGCAAACAAATAACCCAAAAGAGGTGTGCCACATGAAGGTAAAGGAACCATTAAATAGTGAAACCTCCATTGGTAGAGTGAAATATATCAACTAAAGAAAGGGGAAATAAGCCTGATAAAATTCCAAGCCTAGAAAAACCCTCCCCTATAGTCACAACCTGCTTTAATATGGAGGCAGCCTGTGCTATCTATAAAACTAATGACACCCTTTATTTATAAACGGAACGCAACATCGATAAAGGAGGGCCTTTGGTGCCTTTTGCTATCCACACCATGTTAGCACATTGATGAAAAAAATTGTTAGATTGTTGGTGAAGACACCCAAAAACCTTTATGACAAGAAGAAGAAACATGTCCGCTAAGTAACAGTCACGATAAAAGTCCTTCCTTCACCTGAGTTACCATAGTCACCACCACCCCCACGAGAAAAAATCATTCTTGATATCAAGTCTACTCGAATGAGGTCGATTACGATAACATCAACCAATGTGTGAATCCCCTCATTCGATTACGATAACATCTACCAATGTGTGAATCCCATCAACTGACAAAACAATGAAACATTCTTCAATTGGTACATTATGATATATCTTGATGTTTGCAAACTTGTATGCCATGGCCCATTGCGTAAACAACTCCTTTTATATTTCTATGTGTATTTTGAAGGATCTCCACCAATGTAAGAACCCTAAGGTGTTATGTCGAAGGAGCTCCCCCAATTTTATATGTTCCCACATTCCTATGAAAATATTTCTTTTCTATGAAATGGGAAAGAAGAGAGGAAATAAAAAGAGAGTTGTTTATGTGAAGGGAGGTTTCCACACTCGTGAGTTCTCTTGAGGTTTGGGAACGCCCTTGGGCTCATGCCCTTAAGTGCTTCTTCTTTGGGAGAATGCATCATACAAGAACCTCCCCTACAACATAAACAAGTCCTACATAAATTACACGGGGAAATAAAAGAATGCCACAATCCACAACAAAAGCAAAAGTCTACTAACACAACTTGCTTGGTACATAGTATATGTACCGAAGGTGTTATCATCAACAGATCAACAAAGAACAATCAGAAGGTTTCGAGGTATGGAAATAATGGAAAAAACAGTCTAAGCGAGTTTTGTAGTTTGTGCAGCCAAGCCTGATCCAAAAGTTGTAAAAAACTTTGTCCTCTAGGTTTGAAGTGTAGTTAGGCAAGAGGCCACAAAGAGTGGGTTGGCAATGTTAGGTCATCACTTATTTTGGTCTTTGAAAGAAGACCAAATCATCATAGGCTTATTTCAAATTTAGTTATCTTTTGAGGCATTCAAGATTCAACTCAAAAACCAAATTGACCAAACCATTATAGATTACAAGTCCATTTAATTTTAATATGGCATTTACGTCGTCACTTATGATAGTGGATGCATTGAAGTGTGCAAGCTCTTCATTTATATCATAACATATTAATATTTGGAGATGTTGAAAATTCAACCCCAAACTCAAAATGACCAAACCCACATCACATTTCCAATTAATATTGACACAATTTGATATTTTAAAGGGCAAAACAATAGTTTTGGTCTAGAACATGTCCACTCAATTGACATATTTGAGTGGGCATTGTAATGAAGCTTGAAAGGACTTAAGACCCATTTGCCCTTGCCTGAATGGCAAGGTCCCAAACTGAACAAAATCCACACACCCCCCCCCCCCATGTCTTCATGTTCTCTCTGTTTGTGCAGTGTTTTTTTGTGGTTGTTGCAGTGTTGTGTGTGAAGAGGAGGAAATGATGTTACACTAATATGTAGTTGCACTTGCAGCAGTAGTTTGTAAACATCATTTGGAAGCATGAACATCACCTCATGTGGCCTGATCAAGGACCCTAGCTTGACCTATCAGGCAACCTAAAACTTGGGCAAGAGCAAGAACTCTTCCTCAGCTGCTAAGTCAGCCCTCAAAATGTGTCTATCAAATGCAGGTCTTCAATGAGACCTTGTCATGTATTGACAAGCTCTCAATGTTTTTGCAAGTAAGTTTCTCCTTCTTTCTAATGTTTTCACACAAGTACTTCCAATTTGTGCCAATGATTGCAACCCTAAACTGTTACCAATTGGTTCATGGTGTCTTCATGCAATGCCTGTAGCAAAACACCTTGCTTCTGATGTCATGAACCTTGCCTCACATCATTACAAGTGATTCGCTCCTGACCTTGTACAACCTTAACATCGTAAGTGATTGTCTAGTGACACTGTGTAACCTGAACATCCCAAAGAACTGAACATATAAAGTCATACAACAGGAAATTAAGCACATTACATCATAACACTGTGAAGATGCAATGTGTGCACACACTTGAGGGCATACTTGGATTTTGAAATGTGCTGATTGCCGTGCAAACTAAGATTCCGCAGTTTAATTGAGCTTGAGAAAAATTGAGCTTACTGTAGACAACATAAAAACCAGTCATTAATTGAACAATTGCATACCTCTTTCTTTCTCTCCCTCCACCCATAGGTAGTTGGGTGAATTACAGCGAGAATGTCATCCTTCAGTGGTGACTGCAAGTGGCCATATATTGACATAAATGAAGAGCTTGCACACTTCAATTTGTATAGGCTGCAAAGACAGCTTATCTGAGGGATTACATGTCCTGGTTCTGAAACCTCTAGAAAGCTGATAACTACAAACCCATTCCTTTAACTCATACTAAAACCTGCTTGTAGGGCTCTGCTAGTTTTCCATCCTGCTCTCTATCCAATCTTCCTATCTTGATTCCTGTCATGGTGACAGCCTGCAATACTACACTCTAATCTGTGTCCAATTTGACAGCCGTGAGTGGTCTATAGATTGCTTTTGCTCTTGGTGTGCAATCCACTGATGGGTGTCCTGCCAGCTGTGAGATCTCTCCATTTGTAAGGAGGCCTCCAAATGCCATGCACTTCAATGGACATGGAGACATACTACTTGTGGTATGCCTGGATACTAATTAAGCTGTAACCTTATTGAAGAATAATCAAGGGCAACAACAACAGGTAAATCCCCAACAGAAACCAGCATTTTGTTTGAAATGATGGCAATGTCCCATGTGTTGTGATTGCCACCCAGTAACTGGTGACAAAGGGGGTTAAAAAACAGCAAAAGTATTCTGATGCACTTAGCCTTTGATTCCTGGAAGCTGAGTACCCTGAGATTTTGGCTGCTTCATTCACATGGCTTCCACCTCTTCCTTATCCTCATGTTCTGAGGGAGGGACCTTCCCACCATTCTCTGATGCTAAGGTCTTGCTCACAGCAACATCAGATAGGCAAACGAAGGGAGAATCATCAAGGTGTGACCTTACCAGATTATAAGGGACCCACCTGCAATCCATACATATGAAGGCATTAAAGACCAGAAGAGCAACAACCATGAGTCATCTGCTTTGAATCCAAGCAATTTGTAGTTGAGAAGGGGGAGAACCTCTGTATGTATCATTATAGAATATGTGATACTGCATTTGTGCAATTTGTAAGTCCAGAATTTAGAAGCTGAAAAGTAAAAAGACAAATTAACACCCACCTTGAAATGCAATCATGTAAGAAACAAAAGGAATATTACAACATGAACTGACATTTTCAGAAGTATACAGAGCCTACAAATGATCTAATGAAACGCCTTCAGTGGGCATCAATCAATTCTCATCATCATGAATCACACTTGCAACCACAATACCAACAGTAAACAGAGATTTGCCAGAAATGTACTTACGTGTATCTCACAGGGCAGAGAAGCTCAGAGGGAGCATATGCAGCCTTGTACCGCATCTTTGGACATGAATGTATATAGTAGCCCAAATAATAATACTTGAGGGACGAACACACCTTGCTGGCCTCCTGAACCCACTTTATCTCACTGAGAGCAGAGTACTTGCCAAGAGATAGAAACGAGAGGTCCGGGTCCCAAAATAAGTATTTGCTAGAAAGACAATGTGGAAGGATGTCAACAACACCAACAGCCACCAGTTTCCCATCGATGCGATATTGTTGGTGGAAGGAGCCAAATCCACATGCTGGTGTCGAGCCATTACTTTCTGGTGGAACAGAAATCAGTGGTGTATCTATGAGGAACCCACGATAGGAGCTTTCGTTCACCTCCTCTGGCCTATCATTGTGCACAATTATCTGATCCACCATGCAATCAATCATTATACATTCCATCTTCATCTACACATCTGGTTCATTGCTACAAAAGCCAAAGCAAGAAAACTGTAAGGGTCCACTGAAAATCCAAAACAATGACCAGCTGGAAGACCCAATGTTGTGATTGCACACTGCTTCCAGAGCTGACTGGTTGCTGATTTCAGACAGTGGCAAGATAGTGTCTATCATTGATTAGCTCTTGTGTACCATTGCAAGCTGGTTTATGTAGTTGTGGTAATTGCAAAGGGACCCCACCTGATACTTCTTGTAGAGGGCAAACTCTTCAGCATCAAATGCTGACTTCTGCATTTTAATCTCCATTTGGCGTGTTTTGACAGTTAACTGGGGAGCTATGAGAAGCTTTTGAGTACCCCCCTTTTGACCATTAGCTTCTTGTAACAGCTGCTTCCTAGGCTCACATTGGTGAACTTCTTGAGCAGGATCACCTTGTGAGGTGCTAACTTCCATTGGAGAAGAGGTATCACTTCCCACTCTACTCTCTGACATCAGAAAGTTAAGATGACCCTTGCAAGCTTGCACAATGAGCCCACAGAGATCACTATGTTGCAATCTTGAAGCCAGGATCTCAGCTATATGTTCAGGCAACAATTCCTCTTTTGACAAACCAGTCTCATTATCTACACCTAACATTCGGTCAATTTGAACAGTACCATTTCTCTTACGCTTCATAGCAGCAGCAATTGCAAAAGCCACATTTGAAGTATATTCTACCTGCCCATCTAGATCCTTCAACTTCCCATGAGCCTTCTCTGCAAATTTCCTGACTGTCACATCCTGCTGGTTGAAATCTGGAGACAAAACACCCAGTTCCACACAACCAGCAATGGAGCACTGAATTGCAAGAGACAGTTTTCTTCCAGATTCATCCAGCACATCTGGCTGCCTTTTCTTGCCTGAGTTCTGTCTCCCATTTGAAAGTAGTTTCTCATTTACAGACTGATCTTTGTCTGAAGGAGTCGCAGGGGAAGAATTACTTGTCACCTTGCCAGATCTTTGTGAGGTCAACTTCTGATCATCCTTCTGAATCTCACCCACTGTCACTGGTCCTTCATAAGTTCCATCAAGATATCTGCAAGTGATTATCAATCAACACTATCTCTTAACACTATCTGCATCAGATGACAGCTTACAAAGTTTCTTTCCAACTGCCTCCCCATTCACAGAATTCAAAAAATTGAGCGAGACTCTCAGCAATCCAGAGACTCCAACACACCACCATCCTAGAGACTCATCTGCTAACTTTTTGTGTTCCCAGTCACCTCCATTACTTTCTTCTAGTGGCAACTCTTTCTAATCAGAATGTCCTTCTGAAATTACTCTCACAATGTGACATTCTGTGAACACCAGGTTCCATGCTCTATTCAAATTGTAAAAGCTTTTGCTTGAATGATGCTGTTCAATGTACTCACTTTCAAGATAAAGCAATTTTATTCCAGTGCTGCAAGCAAACTGCAGTTGCCTTGAAACTTTTTAAGACTCTTGTGTAGCATGCACCTATTGCAGCAAATATAGCCTCACACATGCACAAGACTGATGAAATTTGAGCTTCAAGGCAACAGTCACAGTAAGTGAGCCACCTCTGCATTCGACGTAAGACACGAGCTTGATCTTTGGAGGGGGAAAAGGCATCAACTTCCAAGCGGATTGTGTAAGCAGGGCAGCAAGTGCGTTGCATATTTGGCTTGTACACAGACATGCCTGACCTCCTCCATCCTCTATCCAACAGTGCTGAATTCCATTGCAATCACTTAGGTGGGTACAAGAGGATAAGCAAAAAAACAACAGACGCTAAGCTGTGATCAAAGCCCAATGAACTGCAAAGGTGTGTTGTACAAGTAATACAACAGTCTCTCATTTCCTACACAAACTGAGCTGCAAGAGAGAACAACTGTATCTTACACCAACTGTGTAAAGCCAAGAAACAGAAACAAAGAATCATGATCAGGATTCTTGAAGCTACCTTGATAATCATGTACACGGAGAGCGTATGCCCATAAACCTGCATTTACAAAGCAGAGATTACAGGGCACCCATGATCAGATGAGCACAGACTCTCACAATTCATTCCAAACTTTCAAGCTTCTGACACCTAACGATGAGTACTGGGAGATAGATCCCTTCAACCTGCATGTACAAATGGAAGACAATTCCAGGGGTATCCATCAATCATCAGGTAAAAGAGATTTGAGCAATTAATTAGGGTTTGGGAACTTCCAAACCCTAATGATGAAATTCAAGGACTCTCTGGAAAAGACCCAAAAACTGTCTATGACCTCGATGGAAGAGAAGGAGAAGGAGATCGTCACACACCTTGTGCAACACTGGTACGAGAAGTCGATTTGCAGTAACCGCAGGTACTCCTGTACGCACCTAGGTGGGCTACCTCGCTCACCGCTGATTCTCTCTTGCTCTTGTGATTCAGGCGGCTGCTACTGGCCACTATGGCGCCCGCATCCTCCGACATTGCTCACAAGTCCCGAGTCCTGAACCTCACAAATCTCACAGTTTTCACAACACCCCAATCTCTGAAGCACTTCCCTTACTCTCCCTTACTACTCCTCTTCTTGCACCAAAGTCATCTATCAAAGCTTACTCTTAATAATGTCCAAGCTGCCCTTTCCTTGCTGTACCCTAATCTCTGTAGAGACCTTCATAAGAATCTCCAAGCTCCCCTTTTCCTTGTTGAACTCTAATCTCTGAAGAAATCCTCTCTCTCTCTCTCTCTCTCTCTCTCACACACACACACACACACACAAAAACCTTTCTACAGTATTGTATTCCGGAAGCACCTAAAGCTCTTGCACTCACCAAAATGGGTCGAAGGAGGAACCCTAAAATTCTTCTCCAGCATCCATGATCCCTCTTCTTTAGTAGCATCCAAATCTTGCTGAAGACCCAAAAAAAACAAAAAAACAAACAAAACCCTCAACTCCCTTTCTTGCACACAAATCTCTGTGTCCACCTAATTAATTGCTCTCGAGTAGAAGCGGCAAACCTCTTCTTGGCGATGATGAAGAACGAAAACAACTTTCTTACACCGTATTGTGCACGATAACTTCTTTTATATATCTAGTCGAAGGACCCCAAATCTTCTTCTTCTTCTTATACAAATTCCGACAACAAAAGAAAGGCCGATCCATGACGGACGGTCGGTCCGATCATCGCTAAAGAAACAAACCCTAAGCTTTGCGTTTGCAGCTCCTGACTCAGCAGCTCAGTAGGGATACGAATCTGCCCGCAACATTTTCCCCTGCCCGGAAGTCGTCAATGTACCGTCGTCGCGGCACTATCGTTTCCGTGGGGTCGGGCAGTGGGAAAAAATAAAACAGGTCGTGCCTTGAAAAAACCAGGTCCAAACTCCAAAATGTGAATGAAAAAATGAAAAAAAAAAAATCCATACTTTTTTGACGAAATTTAATGGCATTTTTGAAGAAATGCCCATGCACTCCACTAAGAATACGTATATGGATTTTTAATATTAGTGTTCCTAACTAAGATTTAGGGTTTAAAAATTATATATATTATTAACTAACTAGTGGTAACCCGTGCCTGCAAGGCACGGCACTGAAGCTTTTTAAAATTTTCAAACAATCGGTGTGGCTATATAGCCACGGTTCCCAAATTTTCAGGAAAAAAAAAGAAAGTCTAAAAATCAGTGCGTTTTTTTACCGGTTTTTTCATAAAACCTTTGGTTCTTCTTTTGAAAGAACTGGAACCGGTGATTCTTTGATTATGGGGAAAAAAAATTCAAAGAACTGGAACCAACACTGGAACCAATCACCATTAGCGGGTTATTAGAAGGGTGGTTCTTACCATTCATTCTCACAGTTCTCAAAAAATCAATGAACTAAAATATGGAACCGGTTGCTAAACACCGGTTTCCATCGATCACACTGGGCCAGAGTGATTCAGCACTCGCCGACGCACCATCCATCCACTGGATGCCTGAACACCGATTTCCATCGGATCACACTGGGCCAGAGTGATTCAGCACCCACCGACGCACCATCCATCCACTAGATGCTTGAACACCAGTTTCCATCGGATCACACTGGCTAGAGTGATTCAGCACCCACCGACGCACCATCCATCCATTGGATGCCTGAACTTGTTGTGGATGAACCTAAACCAGTTATAATTGTCACAGCCAGATGATAGACTGACAGACTTGTTGAATTAATATATAAGATTATTTTTTTTGGTGGTTTTTCTTTCTTCTCTTTTAACTTGATGTGTTTTTTCTCCCTCTTCCAACTTGATTTTTTTTCCTTTGATTGTTGAAGATTGAAGATGAGATTTTAGTCAAGTGGGCCAAGTGGGTTAAGGGTATTTTTGTGTTTTTTTAATAAAAATTACATATATTTCTTGTATATATATATATATATATATATATATATTCTTCATTTCTTGGGAGGTTAAAGTGGAAATGGAACAAGAAGCAAAGGGAAAGGTAGAGTAAAACCACCCATCACCAAATGCTCGGTGATAGAAAAATGTGTTTGGTTTCTTTCAATTGTTTAAATCTATATTGGAGTAGTTGTGTTTGGAAATGGGTGTGATTTTCAATCTATCTTGAAAAAGATTTGTTTTTTTATTTTTAAAAACAATTGATAATATTTGGGAGAAATGGTGCTCAATCCAATACACACTAGTGCTCATAATAAAAGGTCATTGTTTGGTCATGGATGATAAGGAAACTCATAAAATGCACAAAAGATGTGAAAATTTCTTCTCAAATATGTATGCATGGGACTTTAAATGTTTGGTTAAAGGTTTGATCTTTAGGCAAATCTATAGATAAGGGCCCTTCCATTATGAGATCAAAGTTATTTAATGATGGGACGATTTATGAACCTTATGAGAATTAAGGGTAAAAATCAAGAAAAAGACTTATAAAAAAAAAGGCAAAGAACAAAGAAGCTCAAGATAATGAAAGCATTGAATAGGCAAAGCAACACAAAAAAAAAATTCGAACAAAATCTTTGAGCTTGAGAATTTAAAAAAAAAGAAAGAATGAAAGCTTTGAGAATGAGAGAAGGAACAAATATAAAGCAAAAAACTAAAGCAAAAAAAAAAAAAAGGTTTTTTTATGCATGTGAAGGGTATGAAAATAGACCTTTTTGAATTTTCAAAACTTTCATTCAACCTATTGGCCTTCTGATGGGAGCCTCAAATTTGGAAGAAGGGTTTATGTTCCAACCCTTCTCCTTTATTTAAATCTTAAGGTAACACTAACATTAACAAATTCATATGTTTGTAAAAGAATGTGCGAATATTTTTTTGAATGCCATACACTTTGTAAAATAAAATAAGGGTCATTTTAGACCTTTGTCTAAGGAATAGGTTCTAATGAAATCAAACATTCCTATTGGTCAAAAGCTTTAAATTGGTCCCACGGCCTTGAGATGAAAATTTAGTACCAACACAAATCGAATTGTGATTTAGCTTAAATGACATCATTTTAGAGGGCAAACAAATTGGTTTAAACAAAAAAAAAAGAACTTAAAGGAGAGGTCATGGTTTAGAGAACCCAAGTGTAAGCTAAGGTCTAAGGTTGCGCAAGTAAGATAATTTTTTTTGCAAAAGATCATATTCAAGAGGGAAAAGAGTTAACCACCAAACCATCTTTATTTCAAGTAATTTCACATGCTTTCCATTTTGTTTATTCATGTATTGCATTTTTAATTTTTAAATTTCAAGGATCATTTTCAGCTTGTATTTCATGGTTTTTTTATCCTAATTGGTTTGTTTTTTAGGGGTGAATACATGGTTGAAGCTCCACACCCAAATGTTGGTTTCCATCCTTTGATTTTTGAAGATTTCAATTGCTTGTGAATAGAAGTTTAACACAATTTACAAACAACCAAAAGATGATAATATTACAAATGGAATTTCAAGTAATGATTGTCATGAATGTCTTTTCTATGATGGATTGGATAGTTGGTAGCATCATAATGGAAATGTGATGAAACATGTGAACATTTTTGCCAATGAAATTGAAAAAATTGTAAGTAATTTATAATCCCAAGTAGATTTTAATAATGCTTCAAAGGATGAGGGTAGTAAAGAGCCAATGAAAAAACCTTTCACCCCATATGAGGTTTAAAAACAAAACAAAAAAGAAAAGCTTGATGTGTATGAATATTTTTTGACCATGGCTGAAAATAGTACAACCATGTTACAACAATTTGTTGAAATTAATGTTTTATTCATAAACATGGATGCTCAATTGGACATCTCATAAATAAATTATAGGTTACATAAGATTTGAACTTATTATTCATTCATCACATTTTTACCCAAAATTCGATTTATTTAGGAAAGCAATTTTTTTTTTTTTTTTT
>Ga0116231_10010940_pt1 | contig 14246 bp, 13 predicted proteins | sample S1TSphgellanicum_2_FD_89695 | JGI IMG/M metagenome (GOLD analysis project Ga0116231, IMG submission 89695) | Host-associated microbial communities from peat moss isolated from Minnesota, USA - S1T2_Fd - Sphagnum magellanicum MG | ecosystem: Host-associated > Plants > Peat moss > Unclassified... | reverse complement strand
CGATCCATTGATGCCGGCAGCGGGGAGGTTCTTACCCATATTGACCTCGGCCATCGCCGGACCGGAGCCGGGGGTAACACCGGTGAACCAGATGTTGGAGGGATTATTGTTGCCGCGATGGCAGGTATAGCAGGTGACGCCGACCGATCCGACATGATCGGTATAGGTGGTGTTGACGGCAATGGTCATCTGCAGCATGCGCCGTGCCACGACCTTGGTGTATTTGGCATCGGACGCGAAATTGCCGGAGACATGGCAATAACCGCAGCCTTGTTGCGGCGCCACCCATTGGGTCATTGAAACCATCAACCGGCCGAAGGCGCCGGTGCTGACATTTTGCAGCACTTGCACGTTTTTATATACGGTACCCGCCGGCGGCCCCGCATCGACCGAAGGGAGTATCGCCGGCGGCTGATTGATCCCCAAGGCTTTGTTGACATTTGCGGGGTTGAAGAGGGTTTGCATGCCGACCCCCGGGGCACCTGTCGAAACGACATCGACCGGCGGACGCTGGAAGGTGAGCACGGCGATGATACAAGCCAGGAATACGCCGACGAGTGCGACCGCCGGAATGGAATTTAGTCTGAACATTATTTCCCTCCCTTGGCCAAGGCCGGGTCGGCAATGGCGCCGTAAATTGCCGGATAATGCGGCGCTACCCCGTGTTTTACCGCCCAAAGAAACCAGTCATCCACCACCGTGCCAGTGAGCAGGATGCCAATGCCGCCGGTAAGCGGTGTCAGCACGGCAAACCACCAGGCCCAGCGATGGATGGATTCCATCGTGGCGTTGAAGCCCATGGTCCAGCGCCAGAACAAGGCGGCACGCTCCGAAGCGGTTCCACGATCGACACTCTGTTCCACTTCCTTGTCGCCACCGAAACGGCTGACCGCAAGGATGGTCGCGGCATGCATCGCAAACAGCAGCACCGAGCCATAGAGAAAGACGATGGAGAGCATGTGGAACGGGTCGTAATAGAGGTTTCCGCAGCGCAGTGAAAATGCAACGGTCCAGTCCAGATGAGGGAATATTCCAAACGGCGGGGCTTCGCCCCAGGCCCCCATGAGAATCGGGCGGAAGAAGCCGAGGCAAAGATACAGCCAGATGGCCGAAGCGAACGCCCAGGCGGTGTGGGTTCCAAGGCCAAGCTGCGTGGCCCTGCGATAGACCCGCAAAAACCACAGGATGAGCGAGGTTGTAAGGAAGAAGCCGGCCATCAGCCACCAGCCGCCCTGCGCCAATGGCGGAAGAATGCGCAAGCCATAAGCCGGCGATGGCGGCTCCAGCGCGAGCCAAGGCAGGTCACGCACGAACAGGATCGGATTCCAGCCGACCGAGGCCCACATATTCAGCCCGATAATTTCGAAGGCGATAAAACCGGTCAGCAGCGAGGCAAGCCCGAGCGAGCCAAGATAGACCGGTCCAACCTGCGCGTTGCCGATCTGGCCGAGCAAGTAGGAGAAAAACGGCTTGCCTTCGCGCTCCCAGGGACCATGCGGGACCGGCACGCCGTGATGCGCCGGACCACGGACTTGAACCCTCGTAAAGATATTCTGATATTCGGCCATCGGGTAGACTCCCTGAATTTTTCTCAGTACTTGACCTTTTTAGTGCAACGACCAGATCGGCATGTTCAGCCACCAGCTCCACCAGGACGGCCATCCCGCAGTCCAGAACGGGCCGCTGATGAGAATGCACATCGCGCTGAAAAATCCGGCGCCAAGCGCCAGAAACAGGCCGAGGCGATGGATCCCGAGCGTGCCGATGGAATAGCCGATGAAGTCGCGGAAGAAAGTATCCTCATGTTCCGCGGACTTCACCTCTTCGCCTGCCACCGGATTTATCGCCGATAGCACCAGCGAGGCGTGCAGCGCCAAGGCAAAGGTGGTGGTAAAGAACAAGGTCACCGCGATCATATGCGCGGGATTGTATTCGAAGTTTAGATAGTTATAGCCGGTGTTCGAAACCCAATCCAAATGCGCCATGATGCCGTAGGGAAAACCATTGCCCCAGGCGCCCATCAGCAACGGGCGGATCACCTCAAGAGTGACATACGCAAAAATCGCCACTGCAAACGCAAACGGCACGTGCAGCCCGATGCCGAGCTTGCGGGAAATTTCAACCTCGCGCAGCGCCCAGGAACCGAAGGCGCCGATCGCGCAGATGGTGATGATCTGCCACAGCCCGCCTTTGGCCAATGGCGCAAAGCCAAGGCCGTAAGAGATGTCCGGCGGCGCGATATCGATCTGCCAGATATTCCAGGTTGGGCCGATGGCCGCACCCCAGATGATCAGCGCGGTGCCGAGTATGGTGAAAAATATCGTCGTGACGCCAAAAAACCCGACATAGAAGGGCCCGACCCAAAAATCAAACAGGTCACCGCCGAGCAGCGTGCCGCCTGGCACCCGGTATTTTTTTTCGAAACTTAGCATCGCCATGTTGAGAGTCCTTGATAATGGACCGTGTACTTTACGGGACGGTTATTCCACGCGCTTGGAGAAGACCGGTGGTTGTAAGACGTGTTTGTGCGGCACGCCCTGCAACCACCGGGCAGGCTTACTGCGACGACGGTAAAGAAGTCGCCTGGGCAGGCGGCTGGACAGCGGCGCCGCCACCAATCCAGTCGAAACGCGGGGTGCTGAGCAGGATAAAATGGATCAGCAGCGCCAGCGTGAACAAAAACGCGAACAACGCAACCAAAGCGCGCCGCGGGTCGAAGAGCAACCATATACGATACATAATTTGCCCTCCTAGGTTAGGGCATTGACGGCATGCGCCAATACCGGGTGAACATTGGCGGCAGCCAATGCCAGGTTGGTATGCGTGAGCAGCATCGAGGTCGCATATCCGTTCGGGCCGGGAATCCAGGGACGCCAGGACCAGACGAGGATATGTGCCACGATGGCGATGAGCGTGAAGACGATGAAGCTGACCACAAAAATCTTGTGGAACTCCTTCGCTTCTTGCTCAGTCAGGCCGCTAAGCGAGCCTGGCCTCGTTGGAACAGTGCTAGACATTGTAATTAATCCTTTTTTTAGGCCGTAAAGCCAGGATCGCGCGCACCCCGCGCCCGGGATCGGATTGGCCTTGGCGGCTGCTCCGATGTTGTTGCGCGCCTTGAACTTCGCGCTGCATTGCGTCTCGCGCCCTCACGCGAATTGCCTGGCGGCGATCGCGCTTGCGACATGCGGCCGGGTGACAAAAGGATCATCTGCATCACGGGCGATGCGCTCGGCATGGTCGCGCAACCGTTTCGCCGCCGAAATACGGATCAGATAAGGCTCGTCGGCGAGATGCGACTCCAGCAGCCCGGTCGCATCCTCGTCCCATTGCGGCGCTGCCCGGGCGTGGGTCGGCTCGATTTTATCCATCTCCGTGCCGAGCGGCAGAATAGTGAACAAGGCATCGAACAAGGCGTTGCAGTATTCCTGAACCACGTAGGTGGCGCCTGCGTACCCCATGAATGGGGTGCCAGTGGCGCGGCGGATGATCGCGCCCGGGAAGGATGCCGGAATATAGGTGGCGCGGCCGCCAAGCTCGGCCGCATACATGCGCTCGTTGAACGAGCCGAACAGCACCAGTGGCGGTTTGGATTTCAGCGCGGCACGCACCGCGTCATTGTCCGGTTTCACGCCAGGCTTGCGAGAAAACGAAAAGGTGCAGGGAATTCCTAGATCTTCTTCGAGCAGACGCTTCAGGCCCCGCGCGTAGGTCTCGGTGGCGACCACCGCGAAAGAGGCGGTGGCGAAGAAATCCTGGGTGACACTGCGCCATAAATCCCAGATGGGTTTGATGGTCTCGGCCTTCTCGCGGGCGATGAACGGTTCCGCATCTACGCCGGTGAGTTCGCCGAGTTTGCGCAGAAAATTGGTGGTGGCAAAAATGCCGATCGGTGCGCGCAGATAGGGTTTGCCGAGCTCCTCGCAGAGCTTGGTGCCAAATTCGCGGTACATGCAGATATTGACCGCGGCATCGCCCAAGCGCGGGATGTCCTTGATGTGCATGCCCATCGGGAACACTGCGTTGACCTCGCAGCCGATGCCTTCCACCAGCCGGCGGATTTCGGCCAGGTCGGAGGGCATGTTGAAGGTGCCGTAGATCGGGCCGATGATGTTGACTTTTGGTTTGCCGGGCGCCGCCGGCTTCGGTTTTGCCTTGGCGTTGCCGAATTCATTCCACAGCCAGACCATCGCCCGTTCGGCGCATTGCCATTGGTCCTCGTCGATGGTGCGCGGAATGAAGCGGCGCAGGTTGGAGCCTTCCGGCGTGACCCCGCCGCCGATCATCTCGGCGATGCTGCCAGTGACCACGACGGCGGGCATTTTCTGATCGCCAATGGTGGCGGCCCGGCGCATCGGACCCTCGGTCCCGGTCGAGGAGAGATTGTCTTCGGAAAGCCCGGTGACGACGATCGGCAGTTCATGCGGCGGCAGCGCGTCGGTATAGTGCAGGACCGCGGTTACCGGCAGGTTTTCACAGCCCACCGGCCCATCGATGATGACGCGCAAGCCCTTGACCGCGGTGAAGGTATAAACAGCCCCCCAATAGCCGCCGGCGCGATCGTGGTCCTGAACTAACATGCAGCACCTCCGACGCCCTCAAAAAACCCGACCATTCTGGAGAAGCGTTCCCGGCCGGCGGTTTGGGCAGCGACGATGGCGGGTAGCGCGCCGGCGCCGGCAGCGCCGAATAGCGGCCGCGCCGATACCATATTGGTGAAATACACGGCCGGAATGCCTTGCTCTTTTGCCGCCTGCACCAGCGGCGTCGTCCCGAGTGCCAGGTCGGGCTGAACGTCGCGCATGGCCGCCACGTCCTGCTCAAGCGAGGCGCGATACTGGACATGGGTGCCGCGGGCTTCGAGCCATTCACGGTCCGGGGCACTCCATGGCGTGTTCGGCAGTGCGGTGCCGACATAGGGAATCTCGGCGCCGGCTTCCATCAGCAGCCGGGCGACGAGCAGCTCGGACCCCTCATAGCCGGAGACCACCATGCGGGCCTTGACCTGGCTGGCGGCGAGCACCGCCTTGATCGCCGGCAGCGCCTTAGCCTTGGCGGCATCGATCAGATCCGGCGCGATATCCGCAGCCTTGCCGATGGCGTCAAGCCAGGCGGCGGTGGCGTCCAGCCCAACCGGGGCGGAGCCCACCACCGGGCGGCCGGCGGCGGTAAATTCGCGGATCGTCGCGGTGTAGAACGGGTGCACCGCAGCAACCGCGGTGCAGTCCAGCGCGCCGTACAAATCGCGCCATTCGCGCGCCGGCAGGCTGGGTGCCAGTGACAGGCCCATCGGCGCCAGCAAGGCGGTAATGCCTGGCGGGTCGGCGGGAAAAAGCTCGCCGAGCAGCGAGATTTTCTTGCCCTCGGCAAGCGGGCCGCGCGGCCGCGGAACCGCGCCCCGCTCGGCTTCGGTGCGGGCATATTTCAGCATCGCACCTGCCAGCACGTCTTTCGCTTCGGCATGAGTCGGCACCCCGAAACCCGGCACGTCGATCCCGATAATCCGCACCCCGTCGATTTCCTTCGGCAGCAGGTCGAGCGGCACGCCGGAAGCGGTCGGAACACAAAGATTGATGATGACGACGGCATCGTAATCCTCGGGGCGCGCGGTTTCCCGCACCGCCTTGCGGATGTCCTCGAACAACTGGCCGGTCACCAATGTTTCGGAATCGAACGGCACATAGCCGACGCTGCGGCGGGCGCCGTAGAAATGCGAGGTAAAGGTCAGGCCGTAGACGCAGCAGGCGGAGCCGGACAGAATCGTCGCGACTCGGCGCATCCGCAGCCCGACGCGCAACGAACCGAAAGCCGGGCACATTGATTGCGGCTGGTCATGCGGGCCTTGCGGGTAATCCGCCGCCAGCTTCGCCAGTATATCGGTTTTGCCGGCCGCCTTGGCCGCCGCCAGCATCGTCTCCTTGCCGCCATGGCAGGATGCGGCCGGAGCCGCCGGTGCTGCCGGGACGATGGCACCATCCATCGCTACGAGCCCTCGTAGACGACTTCGAGAGACGGTTTCTCGACATGGTTGACGCCGCACATATCGGCAAAGCTCGCGGGATCGAGGGTGACGCCCCGGCCGACCGCCTCGCCCTTGAACAGGCCTAGCAGACCGTCCTGCGAGAGCGGCTTCGGGCGCACCGGCGGCGCTTCGGCGACGGCCAGGCCAAGCTGCTGGAACAGCGGCCCCCATTGGCTCTCAGAGGTGCCGATAATTTCGTAATTGGCACTTTTGCGGCGGATGTCCTCATCGGCGGGAATTGCCGCGAGGATCGGAATGCCGACCACGTCGCAAAACGCCTGCGCCTCGCCGGTGCCGTCATCCTTGTTGATGACCATGCCGGCGACGCCGACATTGCCGCCGAGGTTGCGGAAGTAATCGACCGCCGAGCAGACATTATTGGCGACATAGAGCGATTGCAGATCGTTCGACGCGACGACGATGACTTTCTGGCACAGGTCGCGCGCGATCGGCAGGCCGAAGCCGCCGCAGACCACGTCGCCTAAAAAGTCCAGCAGCACGTAGTCGAAATCCCAATCCTGGAAGCCGAGCTTATCCAGCAGCTCGAACCCGTGAATGATGCCGCGGCCACCGCAGCCGCGGCCGACTTCCGGGCCGCCAAGCTCCATGGCGAATACGCCGTCGCGCTTGAAGCAGACATCGCCGATCACCACCGGCTCGCCGGCGGCTTTCTTCTTCGCCGATGTTTCAATGATCGTCGGGCAGGAGCGGCCGCCGAACAACAGCGACGTGGTGTCCGATTTCGGATCGCAACCGATCAGCAAAACACGCTTGCCCTGCTGCGCCATCATGTAGGAGAGGTTCGCCAGCGTGAAGGATTTACCGATCCCGCCTTTGCCATAGATGGCGATGACCTGGGTCTTCTTCGGTGCGGCCGACGTTGCGGAGGTTTCAGCGCCTATGTCGGGTTGGATACGGCCGGGGGAGGCGTTCATGTACTACTCCAATCGATGATCATTTTCAGGCAGGACGATGTTTCGAATGCCGTACGATAGGCCTCGTCAGCCTGGCTCGGCACGGCGTGGTGGGTGATGAGATTTTCGAGGCTAAGCTTGCCGCTGCCGACCAACGCCACGACCGCCTGCAAATCGGCCGGTTGCCATTGCGCCGCGATGCGGAATTTTGCCTCACGCATGAAGGCCGGAGCAAAGGCAAAAGCCAGTTGATTGTAGAATCCGGCAAGCACGATCTCGCCTCCGGGCGCCAGGCGCTGGATCAGGGTATCGAGTATTTTCGAATCTCCGCTGGCGTCGACGATGGTCCGGTAATCGCGCCTGGCATCGCCTTCCGGGGCCAGCACGGTGTAGCCTTCGGTCGCCTCGCGGCGCGCCGGATTGGTTTCCCAGACGACGGGATTAGCCCCCGCCAATACCGCGATGCGAGCCAGCAGACGGCCGACAACGCCGTGGCCAACGATCAAGTCCGGCTGCGCCGCGGCGTTGGCGGTGACATGAAAAGCGGTCGCGGCAAGTGCCAGCAATACCGCGCGCTCACCCAATGATTCCGATACTGGAACGATACGCGATGCCGGCACCACCAGCCGCGAGGCGTTTGCGCCGAACAGCCCGCGGACCGCGCCAAAACAATTCGCTCCCGGGACGAAAACGAAGCTGCCGATCTTATCGCGATTGCCGGGACCGGCATCCACCACCTTGCCGGCCGATTCGTATCCGGGCACCAGCGGATAACCCATGCCCGGAAAATCCGGCATCTCACCAGACCAGAACAACCGCTCGGTGCCGGTGCTGATGCCGCTATAAGCCACGTCGACCACCACATCCTCCGGACCGGCCGGGTTCAAGGTCAGCGCCGCACATTCAATGTGGCGGGGCTGGCGGATGACGATCGCGTTGGCTTGGTCGGAAGCTGGCAATTTTTCCTCCTCAGCGCGGCGAGACCAGACTCGGCCCGGTTCTCCGCACTTCCTGGTGTCAGACTAATCTGACAGATTTTAATGTCAAGATAAACTTACACCATTGCGGTCAGCAAGCCTGTCAACATCGGTTGACTGGTTTCGATGGATCGGACCCGCGCGTAGCCGGCCTGGTTTAACAATGACTTGATCTCGGCCGCCCGCCGGGCCCGGCCGCTGCCCATGGCCTGCAGGTAGAAGCCGAAATAGGCAGCACCAACCGGCTGCGCGCCTGGTGTGCCAGCGAACGGCTCGGCGATGAGCAATACCCCGCCGGCGGGTAGCATCGCGCGAATTGCCCGCAGCAGGTTCAACACTTTCGCATCATCGTGATCATGCAGAACCCGCACGAGCGTGACGAGATCGGCGCCGGCTGGCAGCTGGTCCTTGGTGAAATCGCCGTTGAACACGGTTGCGCGCGCCTGCAGTCCGGCCTGCCCGAAGCGGCATTCTGCCACGGCCGCCACGTCCGGCAGATCGAAAAGCTGCAGCCGGGCAGCCGGGGCTTTGAGCGCGACCTGGCGCAGAAAACTGCCGTCGCCGCCGCCGATATCCAGGATCACCTGATGACCGGAAAATTCGTAAGCGTCGAGAATTTCATTGGCGATCATCGGCTGGGTCGCCGCCATCAACGCCGAATAAGCCGTGGCTTGCCCGGCCCCGCCGCGATATGGCCAGAAGCTGGCAAGCCGGGTTTCAACCTGGCCACGCAGCAACGCCACCGGATCGGCGATATCGGCGTAGAACAGCCGATGATGCGACACCATTGCGGCGATGCCCGGATTGCCCAGCAACGCCGCCCCCAGGGCGCCAAGCCGGACCGCATCTTTGCGAAGCCTCAACAGCCGCAGCGAAACGGCCGCGTCGACCAGCATGCGCATCGCCGGCTCCGGCACCTCGCAGAACAGGGCCAGTGCCTCCAGGCGCATCGGCCGTGCCGCCACGCGGGCAAACAGGTCCAACTCAAGGCAGGCCGCCAGGACCTGCGAATAGGTGAAGCCGGCACAGATATCGAACAAAGCCCGCGCCTCGCGGCGTGCCACCAGGCGGGTTAGCGGAAACCGCGCCGACCAGCGCTGAAAGCCGGAATCCGAAAGCAGGCGGTCGCGCCAAGTGAGCAGCATGTTCATGCCAAGCATGGACATGCCGGGCGCGGGCGGCGGTCGCCTATGCCGCCACCCGGCTCAGGCCGGCCGGCACCAGCCGCCGGGCTTCCTGCGCGATCAGCTTGCGCAAGCCGCCGGCGCCGGGACAATCGGGGATCGAATCGGCGGCCGATCTGGTCAAGGACTCCAGCAAATCGAGGGCACCGGTGATCCCATAGGCCCGCACTGCGCTGGGGCGCCCCAGGGCGGCATCCCGGCCCACCGGCTTGTCGGCTTCACCTGGGTTGGCAACGGCGTCCAGCAGGTCGTCAGCGACCTGATAGGCCTGCCCCAGGGCATCGCCAAGGCCGCGCCAGAGCTGCGGGTCGCCCCCGGCGGCGGTGGCCCCGGCCAAGGTTGCCGCGGCAAACAGCGATCCGGTTTTGGCTCGCTGATAGGCCTCAAGATCGGCATGGGCTTCGCTCTCCCAGGCCTGGCCGGCGACAATGCCATTGGGCATGCCGACGGCTTGGCCGATCGTCAGCAGCAATGGCCCCAGGCGCATCGGCGTTGCCATTGCTCCCCAGGCGATGGCTTGAAAGGCCAGCACGATCAGCGCATCCCCCGCCAGGACCGCCAGCGGTTGACCGAAGGCGGCATGCACCGAAGGCTGGCCGCGCCGGGTTGCCGCATCGTCGAAACACGGGAGGTCGTCATGCACCAGCGACGCGCAATGCAACAATTCGATCGCAGCGGCCGCGGCATCGGCGGCGAGCGGCGCATCATCGCCACAAGCCCTGGCGACTGCGAGGCAAAGCCTCGGACGCACGCGGGCACCGCCCGGGAACACCGCATGCCGCATGGCGGCGGCCAGCAGCGGCGGGCCGGATGGCGCCTGGGCGCGGGCAAAAGCCAGATTCAACCCGGTTTCGATGCGCGAAATGGCGTCCATTACCTGACTCCGCATTCTGAGGGTGTAAATTATAATTACCAGTTTGTGTGTATATATTAGTTGACACTTGGTCAATCAGTTTCAATAACGGGCAATGAACAAAATCGCCATTATTGGCGCCGGCATTGGCGGTTTGGTGGCGGCATTGCTGCTGGCCGCTGCCGGCCGCGAAGTGGTGGTGTGTGAGGCCGGGCCGAGTCCCGGCGGCAAATTGCGGGAAGTGTTTCTGGAAGGTGCTGCGATCGATGCCGGGCCGACGGTGTTCACTTTGCGGCCGGTGTTCGAGGCGATTTTTGCCCAAGCCGGCTTGAACTTTTCCGATCATGTCAGGCTGCAGCCATTGGATTGCCTGGCACGGCATGCGTGGGAGGACGGCGCCACGCTCGATCTCTTCGCCGACGCCGCCCGCAACGCGGATGCGATCGGCGCCTTTGCCGGCTCCGCTGCGGCCCGTGGGTACACTGAATTTGCAAGACGCAGCGGCAAGATTTTCGAAACCCTGGATGCGAGTTTCATGCAGGCTCCGCAAGCCGGGCTGAGCGGCTTGCTGCGCCGGGCGGGACCGGGACTGCTCAGCATATCGCCGTTCGCCACTCTATGGGATGAGCTCGGGCGTTACTTCCAGGACCCCAGGCTGCGGCAGTTATTTGCGCGCTATGCGACCTATTGCGGATCCTCACCCTTTACCGCGCCGGCGACCTTGATGCTGATTGCGCATGCCGAGCAGCTTGGGGTTTGGCAGGTTGCAGGTGGCATGCACCGGCTTGCAGAGGTTTTTTCGGCCCGCGCGCAAGCGGCGGGGGCCGTATTTCGGTACGGCGCGCGTGTTCGTACAATTGTCGCGCGCAACGGGCGCGTGGCGGGCGTGGAGCTTGCCGATAGCGAGCGGATCGAAGCGGACCACGTGATTGCCAATGCCGATGTGGGGGCGCTGGATGCCGGCTTGTTCGGCGCCGCGGCGCAGAGCGCGGTCGCCGGCATGATGAAGGGCGCGGCAAGGTCGCTTTCGGCAATGACCTGGGCGGTGACCGGTGATAGCTCCGGCTTCCCGCTGGCCCATCACAACGTGTTTTTTGCCAAGGATTACCCGGCGGAATTTGAAACGCTGGGAAAAGGACGGCTGCCGTCCGACCCGACCGTCTATGTCTGCGCGTCCGGCGCGGGCAAATTTTTCCTATTGGTGAACGCGGCGGCGGACACAACCCCAACTGAAGCCGAGGTGGAACAATGTCTGGCCAGAACCCTGCAGAAACTGAACAAATGCGGATTGAAGCTGGAAATTCGCAACATGGCGATGACCGGACCGGCGCAATTCGGCGCAAAATTTCCGGCGACGGGAGGCGCCTTGTACGGCCGGGCCCTGCAAGGCTGGCGGGATTCGTTCGCGCGTCCGGGGGCAAGGACCAAACTGCCGGGGCTGTACCTGGCGGGCGGCTCGGTGCATCCGGGACCGGGCCTGCCGATGGCGGCGCTATCGGGACGGATCGCCGCCGATTGCGTTTTGACCGGCCGGTAAAACCCGGCGGCTATGCCTGGTGGTATGTCGATGCAATCAGCGCTGACGGCGCCCAGGCGCTGACGCTGATTGCCTTCATTGGCAGCGTGTTTTCGCCTTATTACACTTGGGCGAATCGCCAAACGCCGGCGCCGGCGGAGAATTTTTGCGCGATGAATGTGGCGCTGTATCAACGCCGTGGCGGCTTTTGGGCCATGACCGAACGCGGCGCGGCAAAATTGCAACGATCGGCGGAGGCGTTGCGCATCGGCCCGAGCGCGCTGCATTGGGATGGTGCTGTGCTGACCGCGGAGATCGACGAGCGCTGCGCGCCGCTGCCGCGCCGGTTGCGGGGGAGAATCACGGTTCGGCCGAGGGCGATGCAGGCGCAAGTATTTCATCTGGACGCCGGGCAAAGACATCGCTGGCAGCCGATCGCGCCGGATGCAACGGTCGAAGTTAGTTTTCAGAATCCGGCGATGTCATGGTCGGGCCAGGCGTATTTTGACAGCAATGATGGCGATGTTCCGCTCGCGCAAGATTTCTCGTCCTGGCATTGGGCGCGGGTCGGCAATAAAATTCTCTACGATGTCGAATACCCCGACGGCGGCAGCCAGGATCTGGCGCTGGTCATCGCCGCCGATGGGACGGCAACGCAGTTTGTGGCGCCACCGCAACAAAAAATGCCGCCGACCTTATGGCGGATACAACGGCAAATGCGGGCCGATTCCGGGCAGGATGTGCAATTGCTGAAAACGCTGGAAGATGCACCGTTCTATGCGCGATCGATGGTCGCCACGCGGATTGCCGGCGAGCGGCTTACGGGCGTGCATGAATCCCTGTCCCTCAGGCGCTTTGCAGCCCCCTGGGTCCGGGCGCTACTGCCTTTCCGGATGCCCCGTCTCGGCTGAAATTTTTTCCTGCTCCGCCTGCGCCCGGCTGCGCTTCAAATCGCGGCTGATCGAAATATATTGCTGAATGGCGATGCCAAGAAAGGCGAAATCCACCACCGTCCAGTCCAGCAATACGCCAAGATGCCGGGTCACGCGGTGAGTCTTTGCGTCGATTCGCGCTGCGAGCGTTCCAGCCGCTCGAACATCATCAGAAGTTTGACAACACTGCCAGGCTCGGCGGGAAGTTCGACAGCGGCGGCGTTGATCAGGAACAAGTTTGCCGGCAATGCCGGGGCATTCACCGGCGCCGAGGGAACCGCAATTGCGGCAGTCGCGCGCAGCACCAGAAGCAGTTTTTCGCGGCCGCTCACGCGCGCCCGGCGCGTGACCGAATCATATCCGGAGGAGGCAATTTTTTGGCCAATCGCGGCATAGATGCGATGGGCCGCACCGATGCCCAGGCGCGCGCCCAGAGGCAGCATGCCGATGCCGGCTTTGGCACGGAGATAGAGCGTCTCAGCCTCGGCCAAAAGCTTTTCTACCAGCCTTGATAATTCCGGCGAGCTTCGCGGATCGGCTAAGAACGCTGCGGGATCAATGCCGGCTTGCGCCAGCCAGTCCAGGGGCAGAAACAGCCGGCCGGCCCTGGCATCCTCGCCGACGTCGCGGGCGATATTGGTGAGCTGCATGGCGACCCCAAGATCCGCCGCGCGCGCCAGCGCGGCCGGTGCGCGCACCCCCATGATCAGCGCCATCATGACGCCGACGGTGCCGGCGACCCGGGCCGCATAATCCATCAGCGTCTCGATATTCTCATAGCACCTGCCTTCAACATCCCAGCTCAGCCCGTCGATCAACGCCTCGGGAAGCGCTTTTGGAATGCCAAAAGCCGCAACCGTTGCAGCGAAGGCGCGGTCAGCCGGGTGCGGGTGCGGGGCGCCGGCATAGGCGGCGTCCAGCCGCTCGCTCAACTCGGCGAGCGCCGCCTGCGGGTCGGCGCCATTGTCGATGGCATCATCCGCCTGCCGGCAAAAGGCGTAGAGTGCCGTAGCGGGGCCGCGCATTTGCGCCGGCAAAAGCAATGAAGCGGCAAAAAAACTTTGCGATCCGTGCCGCAACATGGCCCGGCAGGCCGCGAGGTCATTCGGGTCAACGGCGGTGAAAGGCTTGTGCATCGGGTACGACCTCGTCGAGAACGCGGGCTGAAGATAACACGCCTGGCACGCCGGCGCCGGGATGGGTGCCGGCGCCGACCAGGAAAAGATTCTCTACCTCCTCGCTTTTGTTATGCGGACGGAACCACGCGCTTTGCAGCAGGCGGGGCGCGAAGCCGAAACCGGCCCCGTGGGTGGAGAGATAATTGGTTTGAAAATCCTGCGGCGTAAAAATTTTCGAAGTGACAATCGAGCCGGTCAGGCCGGGCAACACGCTTTCGTTGAGCCTGGCTTCGATCGCTTGCCGGTAAGGCTCCGCCGCACTCTCCCAATCCAGGTCGCGCTGCAGATTAGGCACCGGCGAGAGCACGTAAAACCCGTCGCAGCCAGGCGGCGCTAGCGTTAGGTCGGTCGCCGTCGGGCGATGCAGATATAGGCTGAAATCGGGCGCCAGGATTTGTCCATCGAAAATGTCGCGCAGCAGATCATCATGACGCGGACCAAGCAAAATCGTATGATGCGGAACCGCATCGAACTTTCGGTTGGTGCCGAAATACCAGACGAACAGGCCCATCGAGAATTTTGCCCGGGCGATTTTACGGTCCGTCCAGCGGCGGCGCCGGCCGCCCAGCAATTTCTGGTAGGTCGCCGCGGCGCAGGCATTCGAGACCACGATATCGGCCTCGATGACCTCGCCGCCGGCAAGCTGCACGCCGGTGGCGGTGTCGTCCTT
>Ga0116231_10010939_pt1 | contig 14253 bp, 11 predicted proteins | sample S1TSphgellanicum_2_FD_89695 | JGI IMG/M metagenome (GOLD analysis project Ga0116231, IMG submission 89695) | Host-associated microbial communities from peat moss isolated from Minnesota, USA - S1T2_Fd - Sphagnum magellanicum MG | ecosystem: Host-associated > Plants > Peat moss > Unclassified... | reverse complement strand
TTTTCGAAACTGACGGGGTTCCGATCGGCGCCCATCGGGACCCCAATTGTTCCGGACAGTGCACAAGAAATTCAAAACGTTATGCGCTATTGAGGCGGGGTCCCACTTCGAAGCCCTTCAACACTCCGCGAGCTGCACGGCGTCACGATCGGCCGGGAGACACTGCGGATATGGATGCTAGACGCCAGGCTCTGGGCGGATCACATCTTCCAGACGGCGGCCGGTAGTGGGGCGTTGGCGGATGACCCTGACACCGTCGCCCTCCCAGGTGAGGCTGATCCCAGCCGCGTCGAACGTGGCGCGAAGACGGTCGTGATTGGCCTGACGGATGGCCCCCTTCTGCAATTCGTCGGACTCTAACCTCTTGACCGTTGACGGGGAGACGCCGCTCTCCATCGCCAGTCGCTCCGCGCTCCAGCCCAGGACGGCGCGGGCGCAACGGTAGTCTTCGGCCGTCCATGGCGGTTGCGCGACCTCGCTCGACGCCGCGCGCTGGCGGTCTTCGTCAACGACGCTGCGGGCGAAGCCGATCAGTTCGATGATGACGCCATTGTCGTCGAGCACCGGCGCCCCGGTCGCCTGGAACGCATGGTAGGTCCCATCGCTTCGTCGCACCCTATGGGTCGTCAGAAAAGCCGATTTGGTACGGATGGCGTTGTCCCAGGCCGCCATGGACTGCTCGCGATCTGCGGGGTGGATGAAGTCCAACCAACCGTACCCATTGCTCTGGCTCGGTTTACTACCCGTAAAATTGCACCAACCGACTTCGAAGTCCAAAAATCCGCTGGGAGAGACGTACCATACGATCGCGTCCAGCATGCTCACTAGAGACATCGAGAGACGGTGTTTCTGCATGTAATTGAATTGGGTCTTTTTAATCGCTGTGACATCCTGGGCTGCGCCGAAGGCGATGAGGGGACCTTGGCCCTCGCTTCTGATTTCCACATGAAAGAGGAGCCAGAGTTGCGCGCCGTCCGCCGCTTTCATGCGCAGGGGCGCTGCGTCTACGGCCTGACCGGTTCGGATCTTATCTTCCAAAGCCTGACGATCGTCGGGGTGCGCCATATCAAGAAACTCCGCCAGAGTGTTTTGGGTGGCGCCTTCGACTCTCAAGAGGCGTCGCAGTCCAAATGACCACTCGAAATGGTCCGCCTCGACATCGTAACTCCATGTCCCCATGCCGAAATGGCGCTTGATCAACTTGAGATGATCACGAGAGGAAACAGCTCTGTATGCCACTTTAGACGCTCCAACTGCCCTCGCACGTCCGCGAAGCCACCGTCAAAAATGACCCAAATCGGTTCAGTATTTTCAGCCGACGATGGCTTTCGGAGAGGAAGTGAGCCGATTCGTGTCAAATTTGACGTTGCTTGTATATGATATGTGGTAGGCCTTTCAACTTGAAGTAACCGAACGCGATCATTCTGCACGCTAACACCTGATCTTATGTGAGCTTGCCGTGCAGCCCAGGCCCCCTTCCGAACAATTGGCGCTTCTGATCGTGCACTCCGCTACCCGCGTCCCGGAGAGCGGCAGCATCGTCGAGGGTCGGGCGTCTAGCCAAGCGGAGCTTGAGGGCGGCGCTAATCAGGTAGCACCGCCGAGGCGACACAGCGCCGACCGCCGCACAGATCGGTCCGTTCGGCCAAGGCGGTCACTTCTGACGTCGGGACCGCTTAACGCCCCTCCATCAACCAGAGGTTCGAAGGCCTCAAGGGATGATCGTGCGCCAGCCTCTCAGGCGATAGGCGCCGGTACTCGGCAGGGTTTTTCCAAACGAGGCGCAGCTTTCCCAATGGGAATGCTACAATCTCCAGCCGTCCAAGGTTAGAGATGCTTGCCATGGGACAGGTCAACAATAAATTCGACAGCGCCTTTAACGCAGATACCATATCTGAGGTTTTCGCTCACCGGCGCTCAAAAACACAATTCAGAATAATATTCTTAATTATAACATCGGTTGCATATTCGTATTGCTACAATATAACGGCGGGCATTGCGTGGGGGATTGTATATTTTGCTGCATTAGTGTTCGAAATATGGTTTTCACGACAAAGTAAAAAACTTATAGAGTCTCCTTGGTCAATATGTCTCTTAGCGTCCAATATGGTCGCTTTTGGCTGGATAGCTCTGGTGGCTCCCGACACCCCAGAGACGGCCTGCGTGTTTCTGTTTGCAGCCTTGCTCCATACCGTCGTCTCCAGCCGGCGCAGCACCTCGGCGTTTCTGGCGGGCGCGATCCCCGTCTTTATCCTGCTCGTGGCGGTTCAAATCGAAGCCTACTTCTCTGGCGTGCCATCCCGGCGCCTCATCCTCACCGGCCTGGCGATCTTGATCGCTTCAGGGTTTTGCACAGTCCTCTGGCACGACTATTCGAAGTCGCTGTCTCAGGCGATGGCGGGGTCCACAGCTAAATCTGCGTTTCTCGCGAACATGAGTCACGAATTGCGCACGCCCTTGAACGGCGTAGTCGCCATGGCGAGCGCGCTCCGGCGCACCGAACTATCTTTGGCGCAGCGCGATATGGTGGCGATTATTAGCGACAGCGCCGAAAGTTTGCAGACACTCGTGTCCGACATTTTAGATCTGGCCAAGATCGAGGCCGGGCGTATCAACCTGCAAAGTGAGCCGCTGTCGCCCGCGGTTCTGGCGCGCCATGTCGCCGCGCTTTTCCGAGAACCTGCACGGGAAAAGGGGCTGACCTTTGATATCGAGACGGATGCCCAATCGGAGGTCGCCGTGCTTGGTGACAGCGTGAGACTGACACAAATCCTCACCAACTTCTGCAGCAACGCCGTAAAGTTCACCAGCGAAGGCGGCGTCAAGTTAAGCGTGAAGAGCGTTCAGAACGGCCAAACCGTGAGCATCCGCTTGGATGTGGCGGATTCGGGAATCGGCATGTCGGAGCAGGCGAGCGCGCGCATTTTTGAGCGATTTTCACAGGCTGACGGCTCCATCACACGCCGCTTTGGCGGAACGGGTCTGGGACTGGCGATCTCTAAACAGCTAGCCGATCTCTTGGGTGGGCGTATCTTGGTCAAGTCATCGGAAGGCCGCGGCGCCACCTTTTCGCTGCTCGTCGAGGCGCCGCTCGCCGATACTGTCAACGCGCCCTTAAAATCCGCCCAAGACGCCAGAGGGACGCGGGCGGCCCAGCTCGCGTTGCCAAATCTGGCAAAGGCCGCGCTTGAAGCGAACCTTACTGAAGCGGTCGGTCGCACCCATGACGCCACGGCGGACACGCAGTCGGACGACCGACCGCACCTGCTCCTTGTGGAGGATCATCCAACAAACCGCCAGGTGATCCAGATCCTGCTCGGCGATCTGGTGAACCTCGACATGGCCTGTGATGGCGCCCAAGGCGTGAAAGCGGCTCAGCGCTCGACTTATGATCTGATCTTGATGGATATGCAGATGCCGGTCATGGATGGCCTCAGCGCCACCCGTGCAATTCGGGTCTTCGAGCAAGCGTGTGGCCGGCGGCGAACGCCGATTATTGTGCTGAGCGCAAACGCCCTGGCTGAGCACGTCGAAACTACCATTCAGGCGGGTGCCGATGGTCATCTGGCCAAACCCGTCACCGCAAATGCGCTCCTGCAAGCGATCAGCTCAGCGCTCGCCGATAGCGCAGGGCGTTCCGAAATCTCCGCCATGGCCGATGAGGCCGCCGCATGACGCCAGTGAACGGGCGGCGTAGCACCGAGATCGCCTCAGCTTAGAGCGTCGCCAGCCCTACGGCGTGGCCAACCAAACGAAACCCCTCCAAGCCGTGATCCCTATAGACGTCCAAGTGTATGAGTTGGAATACAGATGAGCTCCCTAAAATCAAAACAGGCAGAAAAATCTGCATCTATGACCGAGGCGATGCTTGGGCGGAGGGGTCAATTAAAATTTCGAATTTTTCTGGCCGCAGTTATGGCGGGCGCATTCTTTGTAAATTTAAGTATAAAGTTTTGCATTTTGTGGATCTTGACGTATCTTTCACTTCAATTTCTCGAGTGGCGGCTCTTTCCAGAGCCGCTTATGATGGATCGTCTTCAAAATCAGCGTTGGCGAACCCTCGCGGTTTGCCTAGTCGTCGCAAACAATGTCGTATTTGGAGCCTTCGGCGCTCTGGAAGCGCTACACGGTGGCGTCCCTCTTGCGTGCGCAATATTTTATTTCACGGGCACCGCTTACAACGCCATTTTGACAAGCTCACGCTGCATCCCGCTCATGTGGGCTGCTGTTGGCCCCACGATGATTGGGATGTTATTTGTTCCCGTTGGGAGCATTATAAATGATCATTCCCTTTTGCATTCTGCTTTGTTTATAATTTGCATTGCGCTTTACACGATGCTTGTCTTTAAGACGCGGCAGCTCGTCAATTCATTGTTGGACATGGAAAGAGCTGGTCGTGAAGCGGCTGAAGCCGCGGATGCAGCCAAGACTCGGTTTGTCGCCAATACAAGTCATGAACTGCGAACACCTCTGAACGCCGTCGTGGCCTCGGCGAGCGTGTTGGCGCGATCTCCGTTGAGCGCGAGGGATCAGGAATTGGTGGGGCTGCTCATGAGCGGTTCGGCCACCCTCCAGGCGTTGATCTCCGACATCCTGGATGCGTCCAAGGCCCAGGCGGGCAAGATCGAGTTGCTGTCGGAACCGTTCGATCCCGTCAGCGTGGTCAGAGCGACGGCGGACCTGTTCCGCGCCTCTGCCGAATCAAAGGGGCTGTCGCTGGCGTTCGAGGCCGACGGCGGCGGTCAATGGCTGTTGGGCGACTCCTTGAGGCTAGGCCAGGTGGTGGCCAACCTCTGCAACAACGCCATCAAGTTCACGGCTCAGGGCTCGATCCGCTTGAGGGTAGACGTCACCCTCAACGACGATAGCGTCGCCGCGCTGAGCATCTGCGTAGCAGATACCGGAATGGGCATGAACGCCGAAGCGGCGGCGCGCATTTTCCAGCCCTTCACCCAGGCCGACGCCTCCACCACCCGTAAATACGGGGGGACGGGGCTGGGACTTTCCATCGCCAAGGCGCTGGTTGAGCAGATGCACGGAACACTCGCTGTCGAGAGCAAGCCGGGTATCGGATCGATCTTCACCCTAAACATCCGCTTGCCGTGCGCAGAGTCGCCGCTCGCGCGCGAGGAGGCGACAGTCGAGCCCTTGGAGCTGGGCCGGACCGGCCGGCGGCTAAGGGTTCTCGTCGCGGACGACAGCGCTGCCAACCGCCGACTTATCGCCATCATGCTCGATGGTCTGGCCGACGTCAGCGAGGCGGAAAATGGGCGCGCCATGCTGGAGCTAGTTGAAACCGAAACTTTCGATCTCGCGGTTTGTGACGTGCAGATGCCGATCATGGATGGACCCGAGGCGATCCATGCGCTGCGGCGTCGGGAAGCGGCTGAGAGCCGTAGTCGGCTGCCGGTGATTCTGGCCACCGCCCATGCGGAAATGTCTCTGGCGAAGGCTCAAGGATTGGGGGCCGACGCCGTTCTGACCAAGCCCTTCACGATCCAAAGCCTCTTCGTCACCGTGCAACCCTGGTTGGAACCGGCGCCTCACGACGTATCGGCTTGTGAGACGAAGATCGGACATCAAGATAGTCCAAGTGAAAATTATGTATATCTCGATTAGTGGCATGAAAAACTTTTCGATTATCGGCAAATTTCTGCTGATCCTGAGTGGGTTCGGCGTCTTCACACTCGCAGTCGCCGTCTACGTTGGAAGCCAGATGTGGAAAATTGATTCCAGCTACACCGCGCTTGGCGCGGGGCCGGAGGCTGCGGCGGTCCAGGTCGCCCAGGCCAATCGCGAGTTGACTGCGATGCGCCGAAGCATCGCCGATCTGATGATATCGAATACGGACGCCCAAAATCAGGCTGCGAACGCCGATCTTCAAGCGGCTCGAAAGGGCTTCGCCGACGACCTGGACGCTGCGGCCAAGGCTCAGCCGGCCAGCGCCGCTGACTATCAGACGCTGAAAACACGCGGGTTTGAGATTGTAGATCGGACCTGCGGACCGACCATCAAGGCCGGGATGGCCGCCAACACGCCGGCCGCCGCCGTCGCGTCCCAAGCCATTTATCTTAAGGACTGCGGCCCAGCTTTTCCCAGCTTAGCGAAGGAATTGGCGTTCAAGGTGAAAACAACGGTGGATGACGCGCACCGGAAGGACGACGCGCTGACCGATGTCACGAAGGGCGCCATTACGACGACTTTTGTCTTGATCGTCGGCGGACTTGCAGCGGTCATGGTCGGCGGCTTCTTCGCGATCCGGGCCATGGTCGTGTCGCCAATTAAAGGGCTCTCGTTGACCATGAATCGTCTCGCCAGAGGCGAGCTTCATGTTCCGGTCGAGGGCGAAGATCGCCGCGACGAACTGGGCGGCATGGCTCGCGCGGTCCAGGTGTTCAAGGACGCCGGGCTTGAGAAGCAGCGGCTGGAAGCGGAGGCTCTCGCCCAGCGCAGCCTCACCGAGCAGGAGCGCATCAAGGCTGAAGAGGCCAAGGCGCGGACAGCCAAGGAGCAGGCCCACGTCGTGACTTCGATCGGAACGGGTTTAGAGCGGCTGTCGGCCGGGGATCTGACCTTCGAACTGAAAGAGGCCTTTGCGCCGGAGTACGAGACGCTGCGCTCCAATTTCAATGGCGCCATCATTCAATTGCGACAGACCATGCAGACCGTCGTCGGGCGCACCCACGGCCTTCGCTCCGGCGGCTTGGAAATTACTCAGGCATCCGACGATCTCTCCAAGCGGACGGAGCAACAGGCGGCCAGCCTGGAGGAAACCGCGGCCGCGCTCGATCAGATCACCGCGACCGTGAAGAAGACCGCCGACGGCGCCATCGAGGCCCGCAAAGTGGTCGCGGTGGCTAAGGAGGATGCGGAAAGGTCGGGCGCTGTTGTTCGAGACGCGGTCGGCGCGATGACGCGAATCGAAGATAGCTCCCGCCAGATCGGCCAGATCATCGGGGTCATCGACGAGATCGCGTTCCAGACCAACCTCTTGGCGCTCAACGCCGGCGTTGAAGCGGCCAGGGCTGGCGACGCCGGCAAGGGCTTTGCGGTCGTCGCCTCTGAGGTTCGCGCCCTGGCGCAACGCTCCGCCGAGGCCGCCAAGGAGATCAAAGCCCTCATCTCGGCCTCATCGGACCAGGTGGCCCAAGGCGTCGATCTGGTCGGTCAGGCCGGCCGCGCCCTGGCCCGCATCGCCGACCAGGTGGCTCAAATCAACGGGGTGGTGTCGGAGATCGCGGCGTCGGCCCAGGAACAGGCCACGGGACTTTCGCAGGTCAACGCTGCGGTGAACCAGATGGACCAGGTCACCCAGCAGAACGCGGCCATGGTGGAGCAGGCAACGGCGGCGGCGCACAGCCTGCGGGAAGAGACCGACGCCTTGTCAGATCTGATCGCCCAATTCCGGGTCGGCGACACGGAGCCTGCGACCGTCGCCGCTCGCCCCCCCATTCGCAAGACCAATCCGGTTCATGCGGTCCAACAAAGGATCGCCCGCGTCGTTGGCGGCGGGGGCCGCAAATCCGGCGCAGGGATGGCGGCGGCGCCTGCGGCACCTGCCGCGTCCGGAACTTGGGAGGACTTTTGATGGTCAGCACATCGGATAGATTGAGCCCCACCTTGGGCCAGGGCGCAGAACTGTTGTCGGTCAGGCTTGGGGAACAGGAATTTGCGCTCGACATCATGTCCGTTCGCGAAATCAGAGGATGGATCGCCTCTACACCCCTTCCCCACGCGCCCCACTACATCAAGGGGATGATCAATCTTCGGGGCGTCATCCTTGCGATCGTCGACCTCGCGGAGCGGCTTGGGCTACCAACGCATGAGCCTGACGCGTCGTCAGTCGTCGTCGTGGTCGAAACCCAGGGGCGCACGGTGGGCATGGCCGTCGATGGAGTCTGCGACATTATTACGGTCACCGAGGACATGGTCCAGGCGCCGCCCGACGTCGGGTCCGATGCCTCGTCTCGACTTGTGGATGGGCTTCTGACGCTGGAAGGCCGTATCGTCAGCGTGATCAATATAGACGCGATCCTCCCCTGTCGTTCAGAGGACGCGGCGTCTCTAGCAGCGTGACCTGACAGGCTCGCTAACGCGCATTTTCGAAAAACGGCGGCCCGCTTTCGGAAAAAAGGCACGTCGTAACGGCAATTCAAAGCGGCGGATTTTTCGATAACACTTACGCCATTTCACATATCACCCTAATAAATTCACGATATAAAATTAGTCAAAAAACCAACGAGCTATCTTAATTCAGCGCGCCGTCCCGCGTCACAATTGACTAAGGACTATTTTGGGTCAAATGACCATTTTTGTCGCGCCAAAATGGACACGCAATGAACCATATAGGCTCATTAGAGCCTTCATCGCGGCAGCCTCTCTCCAAAAAATTGAAAAAATGGAAATATATATGCCCCACTATTGCTCGCAAGATGTCTTCACTCGGGGAATACAAAATGTTTGGCGTATTGCGTGCGGCAAAGGGTGATGCACAGTCGGTGTTTGACTCGCTCCATCGCGCCCTGGCGATGATTGAGTTTGATATGTTTGGCCGTGTTATTTCGGCCAACTCAAATTTCTGCGCCCTCCTAGACTATGACCCATCGGATATCATAGGCCAGCATTACAGTATGTTTGTTGAGCCGGAATATTCGCGCAGCGCCGACTATGCGGAATTTTGGAAAAAACTGGGCCGCGGCGAATTTGAGGCCGGCCAATACAAGCTGATCGGTCGGGGCGGGAAAGGCGTCTGGACCCAATCCACCTATAGTCCCATCCGGAATTCAAGGGGCGATGCCGTCAAAGTTGTCAACATCTTGACTGACATAACGCCTTATATGACTAAGAGCAATGATCTTGAAAAAACGATAAACGCTATATCGCGCGCGCAGGCCGTAGTTGAGTTCACGGCGTCGGGCGAAATCATTACCGCCAACGCCAATTTTCTAAATCTGATGGGCTATAATCTTGACGAAATTAAAGGTCGGCCACACCACATATTCGTCGACGCGACCTATGCGGCCTCACAGGAGTATTTTAATTTTTGGTCGAAACTGAGGCGTGGAGAGTCTGTCACAGAAGAATTCAAACGGATCGGCAAAGATGGTCATGTAGTTTGGCTTCAGGCTTCCTATAATCCGATTTTCGATGCGGACGATAACATTACAAAAATCGTCCAATTTTCAACAGACATAACCAGTAGAGCTTTGGCTACTGAGAGTATTAGCCGCAATATCTCGCAGCTAACAAAAAATTTGGGCGCCACCTTCGCGTCAATGAAGCAAATCGCGGCCGTGATCGCAGAGATAACCCGATCGCCTCAAAGACAGGTCGGGGGCCTATGCCAGGCTAAAACCACGATCGACCTGATGGATCAGATGACTCGGCAAAACGTCGCCATGGTCGAGGCTGCGGTGGCTTCGGGCGTAAAATTGGAGGTCGATACGATCGCCAACCTGATTGGTCCTTTCGACACGCGTGATCGCGGTTCAGGCCCCGTCGACACGCCCGTTGTTAGCTTGGAAGAAAGCACCGTAGTCCGCCTAAGGCCAAGTCGAGCCGCCTCTACGCCTGACCCCGATGACCGGAGAGGTCGTGGCGGAGGACCTGCTGCGACGTTGGCCTTTCCGTCTCGAAAAGACCGCTCTTAGGGCCCGGTCGAGCGGGCCGCATGGGTCGCCTCCCAAGCGTCCGCCCCTCCGTCAAGGAGTTTAGTTGTGCCAAAAGCAGTCATGACTTCACCCTTGCACGGGGTCTCGTCACGCGATCATTTGCAGTTAATCAAGCGCAGTTTCCGCATTGGAACCTGGGCTTATGACGTCCTCTTGGATCGTTTTGAATGGTCGGAGGGACTGCGGCGCTTGTTGCGTGTAACGGCGCAAACTGGAGACAGTTTAGACGATTTTCTCAAGCTTGCGCATCCAGATGATCGGCAAGTTCTGGACGACAAGATTCGAACCGGCCTGAACTTCGAGAACGCGCCCATCCGGATGCGGACGCCCGATCGGGCGCTGCTCTGGCTTCAGTTTCATATGGACGCCATCCACGACGACCAAGGGCAGCGCATCATTTTTGGCGCGGCGCAGGACATCACTGAGGTCAAAACAGCTCACGCTGCCTTCCTTCGAAGGCGTCGTTTGGCGATGTCTCTCGTCAGTCTTCTAGACGGCATCGTCTGGTATGTATCTCCCGCTGGCGTTTTGAATTTTGAAGTCGGCTGGTGTAATTTCACAGGATCTACACTAACAGAAAATCACGGCGATGGCTGGTTAAAATTCATTCATCCCGAAGATCGAGAATATTCAAAGGCAGCTTGGCAAAACTCTATTGATACAAAGTCACCGTTTTTATTCACGCACCGCGTCCGTAGAAGCGACGGAACCTATCAGCGCTTTCAAGCGACCGGCGCGCCCATCCTCAATGACGCTGGAGAGGTTGTCGAAATGATTGGCTTTGCCCGAAAGATATCGGACACTGAACATAATCCGTCACCCGCCAATATCGCAGGTCAGCCTGGGCTCGACGCTGCGGATTTGCGGGCCGCGCGGGCGATCCTTGGCTGGAGCACCGTGCGTCTGGCAGCCGAAAGCGGCGTCTCGCAGTCAACGATCAAGCGCCTGGAGGCCGGAGAGCGCGACAAACCCTTGGTGCGAAAGGGAAATGTGGAACGTCTGGCCTCTGTATTTGTCGCCGCGGGCGTGAGCTTCAGCTGGGAGCAGGACGGCGCCGTCCGTGTGCTTCGCCGAAAACCTTAGCATCTTTAATGCACGCCCACCGTCAATTGTTGTTACGCCATAAAGCGTTAGCAAAACAGGAGAATATCTATGTTTGGAAAGATCAAAAACGGCTCATCAGCAAAGATTCTGGCGCTTAATGCTGTCGGCGCCAACATTATGCTTGCCGATGCCGATCTCAATATCACATATATCAATTCGGCTGTGCGGGACCTGCTGCAAGATGCCGAAGCCGATATGCGGAAGGAGTTGCCGCGATTCAGCGTTTCGACCCTGATCGGCAGCAATATCGACGTCTTCCATAAGACCCCCACGCACCAGAGGAATATGCTCGCGAGCCTGCGCAACAGGCATAGCGCAACCATCTGGGTCGGCAAGCTGGCGTTCGATCTTCTGGTTACGCCCTTGATGGACCGCGGTCGCCGGATCGGCTTCGTCGTGGAGTGGGCGAATGCGGCCGCACGTCTGCAGAACATCGACTATACGTCCCAGATCGAGGCGATCAGCCGCGCCCAAGCCATCATCGAGTTCAAACTCGATGGGACGATCGTCAACGCCAACAGCAACTTTCTTCACGCCATGGGCTACACGCTCGACGAAGTTAAGGGCAAACATCATCGGATTTTCTGCGAGTCATCCTACCGGGATAGCGCGGAGTACGCGAAGTTCTGGGAGACGCTAGCGCGCGGTGAGTTCGTCGCGGCGGAGTTCAAGCGCATCAGCAAAGATGGCCGCACGGTCGTGATCCAGGGCGCCTACAATCCGATCCTGGACATAAATGGCAAGGTCGTGAAGGTGGTGAAGTTCGCCACGGACGTCACCAAGCGGGTCGAGGCCGTGAACGAGATTGGTGATGCCCTAACGGCGCTGGCCGGCGGTGATCTGGAACAGAGGATAGCGCGTCCCTTTCCACCCGAACTTGAAAAGCTCCGGGTCGATTTCAATCGCGCGCTCGAGACGCTGCAGGGCACCATGCAGAAGGTTGGTCAGACGGCGGCGGCGATCAAGGCGGGTACTGACGAGATCAGTGAATCCTCCAATGACCTCTCCAAGCGGACCGAGCAGCAGGCCGCCAGCCTTGAGCAGACGGCTGCGGCTCTGGATCAGATCACCGCGACGGTGAAGAAGACGGCGGAAGGCGCCACCCACGCGCGCAGCGTTGTGGCCATCGCTAAGGCGGATGCCGAAACCTCCGGCGAAGTCGTCGGCCAGGCTGTCACCGCGATGGGCGAGATCGAGCAGTCATCCCGTCAGATCAGCAACATCATCGGCGTGATCGATGAGATCGCCTTCCAAACCAACCTTCTCGCCCTCAATGCCGGGGTTGAGGCGGCGCGGGCCGGCGACGCTGGACGCGGGTTCGCGGTTGTGGCCTCCGAAGTGCGGGCTCTTGCTCAGCGCTCCGCCGAAGCGGCCAAGGAAATCAAGGCCCTGATCTCCGCTTCCAGCACCCAGGTCGCCACGGGCGTGAATCTCGTCGGTGAAACCGGCAAGGCTTTGAAGCGCATCGTCACCCAGATTTCCGAGATCAACGGCGTCGTGACCGATATCGCGGGGTCCGCTCAGGAGCAGGCCACGGGCCTGAACGAGGTGAATTCAGCCGTCAATCAGATGGATCAGGTGACCCAGCAAAACGCCGCCATGGTCGAGGAATCCACTGCCGCCAGTCATGCCCTAGCCAGTGAGGCCGAGGATCTGACGCGCATGATGGGTGGGTTCAAGGTTGGAGCACACTCGGCCAGCGCTGCCCGTTCAGCGCCCAAGCGCAGCGCCCCGACCGCCAACCCTGTCCACGCCGCGCAGGCTAAAATCGCCGCCGTCGCCGGAGGCAGAGGCCATGCCGCTCCCTCGCCCACGGAAGGCGGCTGGAAGGAGTTCTAGCCTGGGAGTTGTCCATGCAAGACGAGTTGCCAAGCCGGCTGACGCGAGTTGGCCGATCACCGCTCGTCTGTAGCCTACACGACAGCGTCTCGCCGTTAAGCCAAAAACGGCGCGCGTCCATCAATACCCCGTTCAGGTCGCCGGGCAAAAGGCGCGGCTTTCGCCGGGGCAAACGCGCTACGCTTGCGGCATCGAAGGGAGCCCTGCAAAGTCCTGGACGGAATTCTAATCGAGCTCGCCCAGGCGGGCAGCGCAGGGCGTGTTGGTATTTGGGATCGAACGGATGAGCTTCGCGTGATTAGATCGTGCCGCACTTTAGCGGAATCGGGATTCCCAAATCAGCGGTGATCTGATTGAACTAAACCGCTATCGTGGTAGGTGGAGCGCGGGTCTGGCAGGATGAGGCCCCTGCCTGAGAAGATTTGGTGTCGAGCCAACCTTCTAGACAGGAGAACCCCAGATGGCCCAGATGAGCCCTCTGCGTCAGCGGATGATTGAAGATCTGACGATTCGCAATTTGTCGCCGGAGACCCAGCGATCTTACGTGCATCATGTGTCGAAGTTCAGCCGGTATTTTGGCCGATCGCCTGATCAATTGGGATATGAGGAGGTGCGCGCCTATCAGGCGCATTTGGTCGGTCGGAAGGTCTCTTGGGGCTCTTTGAACCAGACCGTTTGCGCCTTGCGTTTCTTCTACGGTGTGACGTTGGGCCGATCCGATCTGCCGGAGCGGATCGCTTCCCCTCGGACGCCGCGCAAGTTGCCAGTTGTGCTGAGCGCCGATGAGGTGATCGGCTTTTTGCAGGCCGTGAAGGGGACAAGGAACCGGATTGCTTTGATGGCCAGCTATGGAGCCGGGTTGCGCGCTGCGGAGGCGGCGCGCCTCAAGGTGGCGGACATCGATAGCGCCCAGATGGTCATTCGTGTCGAGCAGGGCAAGCGCCCAGGCATGAAACAGCCCCCATCGAAGCGCCGGCTCAAGATCCTGTCGCCTCCTCGGAGGCTACGCAGCCGGACGACCGGCCGCGCCTGCTCTTGGTGGAGGATCATCCGACAAACCGTCAAGTCATCCAGATCCCGCTCGGCGATCTGGTGAAGCTCGATATGGCCTGTGATGGCGCCCAGGGGGTAGAGGCCGTCCAGCGCTCGCCCTATGATCTGATATTGATGGACATGCAGATGCCCGTCATGTACGGCTTAAGCGCCACACGCGTGATCCGGGACTTCGAGCAAGGCCTGGGCCGACCTCGAACACCCATCATCGTGCTGAGCGCCAACGCGCTGGCGGAATACATCGAAGCGTCTTTCGAGGCGGGGGCTGACCGTCATCTGACCAAACCCGTCACGGCGGATGCGCTTTTGGAGGCCGTCGCATCGGCCCTTGCGGACAGCGTGCCGGCATCCGACGCGGTTGGCGCGGCGACCGCATGACGGGCCTTGGACGGGCGGTGGAGCGGCTCGCTCGCCACGGGCCGCTAAACTAAAGCCCGTTCCACCCAGCCTGATAGGTCTAAAGTGTGCATCGGCTTCCAATTGGGACCCCACCTTTGCGGGCATCAAGTTTTTGAATAGAATAGCGAATTTTCGAAACTGACGGGGTTCCGATCGGCGCCCATCGGGACCCCAATTGTTCCGGACA
>Ga0116231_10010938_pt1 | contig 14254 bp, 7 predicted proteins | sample S1TSphgellanicum_2_FD_89695 | JGI IMG/M metagenome (GOLD analysis project Ga0116231, IMG submission 89695) | Host-associated microbial communities from peat moss isolated from Minnesota, USA - S1T2_Fd - Sphagnum magellanicum MG | ecosystem: Host-associated > Plants > Peat moss > Unclassified... | reverse complement strand
GGGCACAAACCTATTTGAACATTAATTTCTGGGCAGTGTGGGATGCAAACTTTCCCAATCGGTCAGCTTAGAAAACTTACAGCTGCTACCCGTGTATGTGAAGGCACTGAGAACAACCATGTCCGCCTTAGGCATTAAAGGGACACAGTAACACTCGGGCCAACAGCACGGGCCACACTAGTTTAGAGTTATTCTATTAAAATGGCATCCTGACCTAAGATATATTATGCCTGAAGAACTCCCTCCATGGGCTTTCCAAACCTAGTAACATGGTAAGTGGTTGTGAGTTGAAGTTTGCTTTAAGTATGCAGGAAAAGGATAGATGAATGTGAATTAAATCAGGGTGCTGTCAAAAGTTAAAGTTAAGGTGGTGCAGTTTTGACCCATTTTACTGAAGTGGGAGAAGGGTGATGGTCATTATAGTAATGACTATCAAACTATAGTAAATGGATATGTGTGATAGAATTATCATCACAATGAATTTTAGTTTTTTTTTGGGGTGATATATCTTGTGTGTTTGAATATAGGAGCTCTTGGGCCCTCCATCAAACCAATTATGGCAAATGCATCATGAAATTGGAGACCACTAGCTTGTCACCACTTAACTTTCCAATTAGAACATCAATTGCTTGCTTATGGGCTATAGTGTGAACACTTGTAGTAGCAATGGAAATTAGTGTTTACTTTTTAACACTTACATCATATCAGCCCATGCTCTTAAGATCCAAGACAGTATGTATGTCATATGGGCAAATTTTGTCTTTGGAACAATGAAACAAAAACAACTAGTAGCAAGAACAACCATGGACCATAACATTGATAGTTTTTTATTCTTCTTGATTGTTTTATGCATGCCAAATACTTGTATATAGCTCACCCTAGATATCTCATCTCTGCAAAATGTCAAATCATTCTTTATCTCTGGATTGAACTGATGGTGGCCATGGGTCATTGCTATTGCTAATGCCTATTCCTCTTGAATGTGCAAAAAATGGTTATAGTTTTGTGGTTGGGACTTGCATCATAAATTGCTTAGAGTGACACGAAGCTTAAGTGATAAGCTCTTGAGGATCTGAACTTTGATAATTCCTAATCATGCTACTCTTCTTCTCATGGGAACCTTCTGCACATTTTCCCCTAAAGTTAGAGACATTGAAATTATGAGTGGCACATCAAGAGGTAAACTTTCATATTCCATGTTTGGCATTAATTTCAATTTTTTTGTCAATTCATTTCATTGGGATTTGTCCATTACATTGCTAAAGGCAATAGACAAAAACAAATTTGCATTTTCTTATGCATTGCATGCACTTTCACTTGTAGGGGTTATAGCTTATGGTTTGAAACATAAGGTTTCAACATGAACATGTGTTGAATCCCTTTTCTAGGGTAGTTTAGAGGAAAGAGGCAATACTTTTAATCACAGTTCCAGGGTTCTCCTTAGCCAAACTTGTCAGTTATAATATAGGTCCCCTAGATTTCACAAAGTATGGTGCTAGATGTTCTATGGACACTATTGTACACATTTTCTCATAATGATTGAGAACCCTATTCCTTTTCCAATTAAATGAAGAATGGGTATGAATCTACTAATCTAAGGCATTTGATATCATAATGGCATCTACCTTTCAAGATGCTTTGGATGGTGTCAAGAAATTGTTTCTTTGGCATGTAAGAAGGCAACGACATGAGATGATAGGCTTTGGGTTAAGGAAGAACAACGGGTTAATTTGTACTAATTAAAATGTCTACATTGTCCTTGCACCAAATGCAAAGGACGCTTTTTATACAACATTACAAATGTGAAAGTACACTTGATACATAATGAAAGGATTCAAAACATAGAGTTTGGAAAGGACCAAGCAATAGATATTCATCAAATGAAGAGAGGAAGGAAGAATTTTGGGTTCCAACAAGACAACAGACCCAAAAGCTTGATTTGGATGTTGATATGCGAGTTATGGTAGCTGATGCATTCGAGCAAGCAGATGATTTGATGGCATTGGAAGCTAGTTCTTTATTTGTTGTGGAGGAGGCTTTTAAGGTAACCGAAGAATTATAAGAAGGAAGGAATGAAGGATATATAAATGGTGATGCTAAGCTTCTTTTTGATAATGAGGGCCAATAACCTTTGAAAGATGTTGAATTTGAGCTTGGAGACTAGGAACATAATTTTGATCTAGTGGCTTTGGATGATGTAATGAAAGAACTATATGCAGATTCCAAATGCACAAAGTTGGTGGCAACAATATTTCTTATGAACTTGTGCTCAATACATGGAATTAATTATAAATTTGTAGATGAGCTCTTTGCATTCTTATGCCATCATTTGCTTCCTAAACCAAATTGTCTAGCAACCAATTACTATGCTACAAGGGCTTTGACACAAAAACTTGGATTAAATTATGAGAACATTCATGGATGTGCTAATAGGTGCATCTTATTTCAAGGGGATCATAAGGATGATGTCAATTGTCCCAAATGTGGAAGTGTTCAATACAAGGATGTTATAAACAAGGTGTTGCCTATGAAAGTCCTTAGCCATTTTCCTATAATCCCTAGACTTCAATGCCTATTCAAGACACCTACAATGTCTGAATTAATGTTGTGGCAGTCACAAAATAGTATTGTAAATGGCCTTATGAGGCATCCATGCGACTCAAAGGCTTGGAAACACATTCATCAAAAGTTCCTTGATTTTGTAGCAGATCCATATAATGTGCACTTAGACTTTGATGCAAATGGGGTCAACCCATTCAAATGAACTTGGTCAACATGGTCCACGTGGCCAGTAATGTTACTAAATTACAATTTACCTCCTTGGTTGACAAATAAAAAACTCTTCATCATGCTCACATTATTGATTCTAAGGAAGGAATTTATCACATCAGAACATTTTGATGTTTATCTACAACCATTAATTGAGGAGCTGTAATAACTTTGGACTAGAGTTCCAATATATGATGTGCTAAAACCTTTTGGTTTTAGCTCATTTACATTGAAAGGTATGTTGATTTGGACCATCCATGATTTCCTTGGGTATGGGACAGTTGTAGGGGTGGCACATCAAGGATTCATTACTAGGAAATGTGTCCTAATTCACTTTGGGTTTCATCAGATTTTTGAGTGAATTTGGACATTATTACCTAATGAAATTATTTAACCCTTTAATGAACAGGGACTAGTTGCTACGGACAATGATTTGTTTCACTAATGCCTAATGAAACAAGGTTATTTTAAAGTGAAATACAAATTTAACAAACCATTCACTTGCTAGTTAATTAACTAACCAGTATGGAAATTAAATAATTTTTAATTATTTAATATAGTATATTATTGATAATTTCATGATTTTTAAAACCTATTATTTATTGACACGTGTCATTACCTACGCTAGGTTAAAAACCTAACCTAGGTAAATAAGTCACATAATCAACCTAGGCACCTAACCTAAGAATTCGATAAGAGAATATTCGATCAACATACCATTGTTGACCACACACAACACCACCCATGAAATTTGATCCCTTGACCTTTGGAATGGGAGCAAACACCTTTACCATCAAGCCACCCCACTTATTATGATAGTATGTTACATTACATTCTATTTATGAAATATTTCATTTTAAACATTACAAAAACATAAACTTTGAAAATTCATATCTTATTGAGATTTTGTTCAAATGAAATGATTCGAGTTTACTTTTTTTTAAAATCAATAATGTACATAATTACATTTATTTCTTTTTGAAAGTTTAAAATCATTTGAACGAAAAAAAAGTTGAATATGATTATTCAATAACATTTCAATGACCATTCTTTTGAAAAAAATAAAATTAATAAATGGATTTTTTTTGTTAATATAATAATACTACCTATGTGAAGCTACTTTCAATTATTATATGACTATTTTTCATTAATTTAAATTATTTCACCCTACATTATTTATGGCTATTTATGCCTATTATCAATTACTTTTGGTTATTTTTAGTTATTTCACCCTAAGCCATTTTTGGTTATTTTAAGTTATTTTTGGCTACTTTAACTTATTTCACCTTAGGCTATTTTCAGCTATTGTAAATTCTTTTGGTTATTCTATGTTATTTTTGGCTATTGTAGATTATTTCAATTTAGACTACTTGTAGTTATTATAAATTACTTTTGGCTATTTTAACTTATTTCACTTTAAGTTATTTTCAGCTATTGTAAGTTTTTTTGTCTATTCTATGTTATTTTTTGTTATTGTAAATTATTTCAATTTAGATTATTTGTAATTATAATAAGTTACTTTTGGCTATTAAAAATTATTTCACCGTAAGTTATTTTTGTTTATTATAAGTTATTTCACCTTAGATTATTTTTAACAATCTTAAACATTTATAATATATGGCTATTGGTTGTTCTTTTATTAGTGTTATTGGTGGTTATTAATGGTTATTTGTACCTATTCTATTTGTGGCTATTAATGTTTTTGGTGGTTATTTTATTGGTGGCTTTTGGTGGCTATTATATTAATGGCTATTGGTGGTTATTCTATTAATGGCTACTGGTGGCTATTCTATTAATGCGTATTCATGATTAATCTATTAATGGCTATTGGTGACTATTTTATTAATGGCTACTGGTGGTTATTCTATTAATGGCTACTAGTGGTTATTCTATTAATGGCTACTAGTGGTTATTCTATTAATGGCTGTTGGTGGTTATTCTATTAATGGCTATTGATGACTATTCTATTAATGGCTATTGTGGCTATTCTATTAATGGTTGTTGGTGACTATTCTATTAATGGCTATTGGTGGCTATTCCATTAATGGCTATTGGTGGTTATTCTATTAATGGCTGTTGGTGGCTATTCTATTAATGGCTATTGGTGGCTATTCTATTAATGGCTGTTAGTGGCTATTCTATTAATGGCTCTTGGTGGCTATTCTATTAATGGCTATTTGTGGCTATTCTATGAATGGCTATTGGTGGCTATTCTATTAATGGTTGTTGGTGACTATTTTATTAATGGGTATTGGTGGCTATTTTATTAATGGCTATTAGTGATTATTCCGTTGTTAGCCATTAGTGATTATTTTATTGGTGGTTATTAATGGCTATTTTATTAATGGTTATTGTATTATAAGTTATTATTGATTATTATATGTTATATTACAACTATTGGTGATTATTTTATTAAAAATTATTGTTTGATATTCTATGTTATAATATCATAGGCTATTGGTAGTTATTATATTGTAGGGTATTTAAAATTATTTTTCATAGGTTATTATTTTATATTCTAAGTTATTTTTACCTTAGGTCATTATATTTTGTTTTAGATTATTTTTAAGTTATTATGTTTAAGATAAAATAATTTATAATAACATAAAATAGAATGACCTTGAATAATTTAAAATATAACTTGAAATAACATATATTAATTTAAAATAAAATAACCTAAAGTATAGCCTAAAATTAGTTGAATAATTTAATTTAAAATAATTTAAAAGCTTATAATAAACTAGTTAAGATATTTTAAAGTAAAATAACATATAATAATTTAGGGTATAATAATTTATAATAGCATATAATAACATAAAATATAAGTTAGAATAACTAAAGTAACTTTAAATAATATAAGGTATATCATAAACTAGCATAGATAGAATATTTTAAAAAACATAAAAATAAACCTATTTGCTATAGTAAATTGTAATATTGATTTATGTTAACTAATAATGAAACATGATGTGTACATAGTGATATTATAGTGAAATAACTTTCACTAGGTGAAATCAATAAAATGCGATGAAATTATTTCATTTTTAAGGTCTCATAGTGATTTAAGCTAGTAAATTACACCCCACTTTGGTAGTAGTGATTTACCACATGTCTAATATGTGGGCCAGAGTTTAAAGGGGAGAACTTGGTCAAATTAGGGAAACAAACTTACATTGGAACATGTAGGTAGTTACTAGATGGGCACCCATATAGGACCACTAGAATGAAAGATCATTTCAATGGGCAGTTGGAATGTGCCTTAAACCAAAAATTGTCATACTAGATGAATAATTGGCATGAGTTATAAAGTATAAATCTTGGTTAGAATTAGGTGGTAGAGATGGTGGAATTGGGGACCCATCCAAAAAACACAATGTGAAATGTCGAAATGTCTCATATGATTTACCATATTGAAAAGTACATAATTGATGTTTTTGTTTTTTTTTAGAGTTGTAATTTTGCATTGAACATGTAGATTAGATACACTTGAATTAATGTGGTAGGTATGTTTATAAACATTTTAATTGATTTTGTAGAAGTGGCCCAAAAACAAGTTAATTTTTAGTTACTAAAAATGTTTGTTGCAATCATAATCTAGTTATTTGTTAGTTGTAGGTTATTCATATATAAGCGAAATGTTTGGTGATCTAAAGATAGGTATGTGGCAATATTTGAAGATCATATTACCATATTTTTTGGATCTTGTGAGACCTAGATTGGGTTATTAGTCATAGAGAAGGATGATGACCTTTATTAAGTTAAATCAAAATTCAAACTTAAGCATAGGACAATGGGTTTTCTTATGGGGTTACCATTTTGTTGGCATATATTGTTGCTAGAGTATTTTAAAAAGGCTACCATTTTGTTGGCATATATTGTTACTAGAGTATTTTGAAAGGGTTGCCATTTTGTTGGCTGATTATTTATGGGTTAATGCGAGAAGCATGCATTTATGAATTTTGCAAAGAACTAATCATATCATTTATGGTGTTGTGATTATCATTGGAACTTCTAATTCGATGGACATTAGATGTTATGCATTGTGAACAAAATTTTGTTAAGAATATCTTGAAAACAATGATTGGTGAGAAGGATATAGTGAAAGTGAAGAGGGATTTGCAACGTAGAAGCATGAAACAACATTTGTGGTTAGTTATAAACCTTCAAAGAGGTGGCAAGATGTTGAAACCAGCAGCCCCCTATGTGTTGAGGCCAAGTGAGTTTGACATATTTGCAACCACAATTGAAAATTTGCAAACACCATTAAGACATGTTTCAAGGATGGGGAAGTACATCAGGAAAAAGAATTTTGGAAGTTTAAAATCACATGAATATCATGTTTTGATGCAACAATTTTTACCTAAGCATTATGTGGTCTTCTAGCTGCAGGGCCTTAAATGGCCGTGATGAAAATTTCTAGAAATTTCAAGCAAATTTATAATAAGGTTTAGAATCCAAGTGAAATTGAATCACTTAGAATTGATGTTGTTATCAGCCTTGCTTTGGTGGAAATGCATTTTCTTTTTTCGACATCATGATTCATTTGTTCTATCATCTTGTGGATGAACTAAATCTATGTGGACCAATGGCCACTAGATGGATGTATCCAGTTAAAAGGTACATGAAAACCCTAATGACTTATGTGCGGAATATGGCAAGGCTTGAAGGATTCATGGCTAAAGGGTACATTAGGGATGAATGCTTCGATTTCATAACTGAATGTTTGCAAAAATTTGAGGTTATGTAACAACACATATGATGCGCTCCCAAGTCCCAAGTTAGCCCCAAGTTGGGGCTAAGTCACTCAAATTGCGGAATTTCTGGGACTCGGGGCACGCTCCCAGCTTCCAGCACTAAAGGGGGTGAGAGGGGCGTGCTGGAAACTTCGGGATAGACTAGGAAAAGGGACAAGCTTACTCAATTATACAGTCCTGCATCCAAATCCAACCAAGAAGTTAGTTAGAACTCATTCTGCACCCTTTTGGTGTTGGGACAAGTCACGGGCTACCTTGGACTCACTTGACTCACCACGGCCCGGACTTGGGGGGAAGCCACCACCTTCCCCCATATGGTATTCTCTGCAGCTCTCCACCGCACTTGCATCCAAATGGTTCTTTTTCCCGGGACTCCCAAAATGGAGTCCCGAAACTATTCCGGTTTGGACTCCTGGGACTTTGGACGCTCATAACTTCTCGCCCTGAACTCGGATCGGGACAAGGTCTAAACCAAACTTGTAGCTCTCCTCGAGAGCTTTTCAATGGTGTGTCACACTCCCCCTACACGCACCGGAATCAGGTTGATTCCCCACTTTTAGTGGTCGGGAGTCAAATTGCCAGTTTGACTCCTGGCCCTTCTTTCGACCATAACTTGTGCTGCAAATGTCCAAATGGCTCATGCGAGGCCATTTTGGACATCTACACTTCAAGACCTTTCCAATGATATAAAGAACGCCTCAATGAAAGGCGTTTTGACCCCTACAATGGCGCTCTGAGTTTTTGAGAGTCCCGAAGGACTCCCAAGTCCCATTTTCGGGAGTGTGAGTGGCGACCTCACACTTCCCTCAAAGTGGGGTTGCGACAACATATGGGATGCTGAAGAGGAAGAAGGAAATGTTGGTGAAGTTTTGGAAGGTGTTGGGCAAAAAATTTTTATGATTCTTACCTTGCATGACTTTGCCCACCAATATGTATTATCCAACATTCTAATGTCACCTTGGCTTGAGTAAGTAAGATACATTCTTTCTTGGAAAGTGTGGATAATTAGGTACATTTATGAATTTTTTGATATCTATTATGTTCTTGAGAAAATGTTAATCACCTGATAATCCCAATTGGGCTTTATATGATTAATTATTCAGGAAGTGGAAGTTGGAGGAAGCCACGAACCCAAATCTATTACCTTTCATTGATTGGGTAAAAGATGTTGTACATGGCCACCCAATGGATGTAAACAACCCATAAGATTTGGATAAGGTCTTACTATGTAGTAGACCATTTCAAACAACAATTCGATACACTTGAATGAAAGCATATAGGAACCACTTTAGGGTGGAAAATTCGAAAAGCAACTCAATGCAAACATTTGACAGTGGCATTGCTTTGATATTTGATATGCCAACTCTTGATGCTAGAGATCTTCCATTAAACTTTGTTGAGGTATTAAAAGACATATTGAAATTTGATTATGGTCACTTACATACTTTAGTAATCATTTTTAGATGCAAATGGATAAAACGAAAAGACAATAGACGAAATCCAACCTATGTACAAGATGATGTTGGCTTTTTCATGATTAATTTATGCCATTATCATCTGAGCTTTTCATATTTCCTTGTCAAGCAACTCAAGTGTTTTTTTCACATGACATAAAAAAGCCAGGTTGGAAAGTTGTGTTGTGGAAAAAAGTTCGTTCCAAGAGGGAGGTGGCAAACATAGAAAATGTCACTATTATAATTATAGGTGTTTTAAATGCTCCAAGTTGACTAACTGGTCCTTTTTTACCAATAGACATTAATAGAAATCTTGTTGTTTTTAACTAGTCATTATGCAATTGCGTGCAACTACAAAATTGATAATCTATAAGTTTGGGCCATACGGTTGTGTGTGCAACTAACATGCAACTAACAGTGTACAAAATGGACGAGTGTCATAAAAATCATGACTTAAGTTAATACATACCTACATGAACATACTAAATATACCTACCTAGGCTATGTATGGTAGTCTTTTAGCTTTAATACTAAGGCTAAACTCATGTTAACTAATGCTACCCAAAGTAAAACATTGGCTAAACTTAAGTTAAACTCACATTAATCAAGGTTAAATTAGCCATGATTAAACTAACTTTGGGTAAACTAACCATGGATAAATTAATTTGGTTAAACTAAATATGAAGCTAAACTAAACTAGCTCAACTAATCATGGATAAATTAATTTTGCCCAAACTAATGTTGGCTAAACTAATTATGGCTAAACTAACTAAAAAATTAAATTAACTAATAGGCTAAATTAACATGACTAAATTAAACATGGTTAAATTAGTTAGTAAATTTAACTTGGTAGTTAATTCAACTATGGTTAGCTGACCCAAAATCGATTTACCATTTTCAATTTAATTTTTAAATTATTTTTTTAAAAATTAGTTTATCCATCATTAATTTAACCTTATAATTAAATTAGTCATGGTTCATTTAGCGAAAATTATTTAGTCAAAGTTAATTTAACCATGTGGTTAATTTAATCAAATTAATTTAGCCCAAATTGTTTTATTATATTATTAATCGTTATAGTTAATTTCATATAATGTTTTTAAAAATATTATAATTATACTTATATTACTAATATTATTACTTACTAATTATTTGACTATTATTATTCAATATTTATTATTATTATTATTATCATTTTTATTCTTCAATAATTATTATTTAAATATTCTTATATTGTTATTAATTATGATAATATACCTATGTTTTAGTAAGTTAATTACACATACTAACTTACAAATTTTTAGCCTAGGCTATGTAATAATATAATATTATTTATCATTAATGATTATAAATAATCATAACTATTAAAATGTTATTATAATTATAAATATTAACATTAATATCTATTAACCAAGTCATAATATTATCATTGTATTATATTATTATTATTTATTAAGTTTTAATACTTATAATATAATTAATTTAGCTAATAGGTAAACTAGGTTAATATGGTTATTTGCATATAAGTTATAACTACATTGGTTGCATTTGCAACTGAATTTTTTATCCCAAATTTTTTACCATGGATTCCAAATGTCCACTCTATATAAATAAGTGCATTTTGCTTGTTCACAAATCAAGTACCAAATGTCATTTGGGATGGGCCAATGAAAGAGGTTCAACCCTAAAGGCTAAACCCAAAAACAAAATTAGATTATTTGAAACCTATCTACCTACCTCCTTATTTCCCTACCTACCTACAACCTACCTATAAAATCCTACTTATAAAAACCTACCTACAACCTATTTACCAACCTACCTAATTAATTTTTAAAAAAAAGTCAATGAGTTTTTTTTAATTGCCACATGTCACCACATAATTGACATTCACAAATGGACATGTGCAAAATCAGATTCATATTTTATTGGATAATTGAAATATTATTAATTTATTAATAATGATGAATATTTAATTAATGTTTAAATGCCACATGTCACCATATAATTGAGCTTCACAAATGAACACATGTCACCATGGGCAACCCTTGTAGAATGACGTAAATGTATAAAATATAAATTCATACCGTATATATTATCCACATACATACTGTCATATGCAATTGTTAATCGTGTGCAACTTGTTTTATGCAACTATGGGGTCTAACAAATACATTTGTCACATGCAATAGAAAATTAATTGCATACGATAGTTGTAAAATAACAAAATGAAACATGTCCATTTTGTACTAAAGGTTTAAAAAATGTATTTTTGACCATTCAACTTGATTATAATGACTTATTTAACCAATACATTTAGTCAAGTTGAATAACCCTAATCAAAATGACAAATGGATTTTAATCAAATGAAACATTTAGTCAAATTGACCATAAGAATTGATATTAGTAGTCAAAATGACCAATGTTCTTTAGTCAAATGAGACATCTTAAATGTTTATTACGTACCTACTTTTAACCCCGAGGGTGACACTAGTAAAAAAAAAAAAAAGAATATATGTGAATAAAAATATATGGTGCAATATAATGGTTATTGGGTAAAAATTATAAATAATTAATTTAATTATAATATAAGGTATGTAATAATTTCAAATAATGGATTATAATTAATACATGATGGTTTTAATATGTATATATTAGAAAATTAGATAATAATAAAGTGATAAAAATTAGGTTGGACAATTATTTAATACCCCTTCTAAAAATGGTTGTTTGAGACATGTAGGTTTGAAACTTAACACTAAATGTTCCCCCCCACCCCCCCCAGGCTTCCCACTTAAAATCTTACAACCTACCTACTTACCAACCCACTCACCTACCTACCTAAATGTACTACCTATTTACCTACCCACCTACCTATTTGCCTATTTATTTACACACCCACCCACCCACCTACCTATTTATATATTACGTACCTACCTACCCACCCACTCACCTACCCATTTACATATTACCTACCTACCTACCCACCTACCCACTCACCCACCTAGATGTACTACTTACCTACTTGCCTACCTACCCACCCACTCAACTACCATGTTCTACTACATACCTAAGATTAACATCTTATAGCCAACCTAAGATTACGTACCTCCAACCTACCTTCTTAATATAATTTTTTATGTTACCTACCTTCTTATCTATTAAATAATTATATGTTATACCTACCTATAACCTATACCTTTTACCTCACATCTACCATGGCCTTACAAGTTATCTACCTACTTGTTTAACATTGTACAACCTACTTAAGTTTATGTATTTCCAACCTACCTACTTACAATTATATTATACTTATCTATCTACCTACCTCCTAACTCCCACCCCCCTCCCACCCTATAACCTACCTACCTTTTCTACCTTCCTAGTTTAATGAATGGAGTTTAAATAAAGAATCAAATTTTTACAAGTTTTGAAATTTGTCATCAATTTGCTATTTTCAAAAATATTTTCTTACAACTCATTTGAACATTTAGAAAATATATTGATTATATTGATTAGATTTTTGAATAAACTACAAGATTACGTGTTTATTTGATTCATTTGAATAAAAAGTTTTTTTTTTTAAAATGCCAAAATTGATATTTCTAAACTATTTCATAGTTAACAAGATAAAACTAAATGTTGCAAAAGTTTTACTAACAAAAGGTTGTGTAATTTGGTGGCTAAAGCATTTGGATGCCTCCAAGAGGGCTTGGGTTCAAATTTAAGCAATTCATGTACATGAATTCTTATATTTGGTGATGTATATTATGCATATTGGTGTATGTGAATGTGTGTACATATGGTGTAAGGAGGTCATAGGTGGGTACTTACCAACCTACCATTTTATCACATAACAATGTGTCAACACATGACACCATAGGAATGTTACCACAGTAACATTCCTATGGTGCCACGTGTTAACATAAAATGATGACATGTTTTAAATAAATGATTAGTAAAAAAATCATTTTTATTGGTTATATTTTACCAGTAACATTTAACCACTAAGGGTATTAATCAAAAACTCCAGTCAAAAGCACCACCCTATAGTTGGTCAAAAAACCATCCTAATCATTATGAACTTGTTAAAATCGACTTGTCTTAGGAAACCATGGGGTTCTTTTTTACCAGAAAACTCGGTTGAAAAACCTACAATTCTAGCAACGTGTGTTCATTACAACAACCATGGAAACAAACTAACTAAGTGTTTCTGAAGGACTTCCACCACCCCCAACCACAACTTCATTGATAAGAGCCATAAAGTTGTCTAACAAGGACAATCTTCTAGCATTAACAAGATTTTAAGGTTATTAAGAACTTTGGATGTCAAAATTTACATTTTTGTGTACATTTTACATGTCATATTTAGTGTTTGTTGATGTTGTTTTTATTCTTCATTCTTACATGTATTTTCACATTAAAATCCATTAACATCTTATAAGCATTGTACATTGTTTAAAGTTGAAGTTTTGGTTTCAATATTGACCTTGCTATGGACAAATTAAAATAATATTATCCCAAATATGCAATCAAAACTCAAGCCTTTGCAAAAGTAGTTTTGAATTCTACACTCATTTTGCCATCCTATAATCATTATACAAGTCAGTTGTAGTAATTTTCAAGTTATTTACTATCCACATCATGTTCTATCAGTCATGTTGTAATAATTATAATTTTTTTATGAAGTTTGTATCCACATCATTATATTTAAATCATTTTTTAGTCATTATAAATGACTAGAAATATTGTATGCCATGTTTTAAATGTAAATCATTTTTCAATTATATATAATGCTTAACTATCAAATTGAGAATAATATTTTAGTCATTGAAAAGTTAAGTTAAAATTTTTCATGCCACATCAGAAAGTGGGACCCATTTTCCTATGAATTAGGAATTGTTTTTTTTAAAACCTCCACATCATTACAAGATTATCCACATCATATTTTATTTTTTGAAGTTGTGACAAATGAAATATGGCAGATGAAATTAGGATGAACTATTTACATTGAGTATATTTTCATCAATTAGTCATATAAATTACTTATGAATGACTAATAGTTAGAACACATAGAAAATGAAGTTATAATAAATGACTATAGTCATTGATATAGTGATGGAAGATATGAAGTCATTTTTTCCTTAGTTGCAATGGACCATAGTTATGACATTCTTCATTTTGCACATTAAAATTCTTTAAAATTCTTCATTTAGCACCTTGTCATAACATTCTTTACCCGCGAATGTTTACCAAATTACACTGGTTGATCTATAATTT
>Ga0116231_10010936_pt1 | contig 14258 bp, 8 predicted proteins | sample S1TSphgellanicum_2_FD_89695 | JGI IMG/M metagenome (GOLD analysis project Ga0116231, IMG submission 89695) | Host-associated microbial communities from peat moss isolated from Minnesota, USA - S1T2_Fd - Sphagnum magellanicum MG | ecosystem: Host-associated > Plants > Peat moss > Unclassified... | reverse complement strand
TCGCGACTTTGGAGCCCCATAACTTTGCAAGCAGACCTCGGATCGAGATGCGGTCTAAAACAAAGTTGTAGCTCTTGTCGAGATCTTTCCAACGGTATGGCGCATGGCCTCTGTGGCCAAGTAAATCGGGTCAAATCCTAGCTTTTTCTAGTCGAGAATCAAACTGGCAATTTGACTCTCGGCCCTTCTTTTGGCCATAACTTGTGTTTCAGATGTCTAAATGAGCAATGCAAGCCCATTTTAGACATCTACGTTCCAAGCGCTTTCCAATCATATAAAAAACGCCACAACCATTGAGTTTTGACCCCTGACATCGCTCTCTGAAGTTTCGGAAGTCCATCGGGAGTCCATTTCCCAAAGTGGGAGTTGCATTGGGAGTGTGAAGGTTCACTCCCTCACACTTTCTTACACTTTCAAGAGTATGTGATGTGATTCCCAGGCTTCTTTTTGGTTTGCAACCTTATAACGCCTTTGCCTTGGTCGCGAGCCCAAAGCTAGGGTTACAACAATGACAATGTAAGTTAATATGAAAAAAGGGAAAAAAAACAACAAAATGTTTTTTTGAAAAACATGTAAGTTCAATTAGGCAAGTTTTAAATTAACTAACAAAAGGTGGTTAGTTTAAAGACAAATACATGATGGAAAAAATGGTGTTTTTTAGTGGCACTAAGAGATATCATGTTCATCAAAACCACATTACTCTATAATTAGAGCTTCAAAATAATTAATATATAACTATAATATAATTAAATTATGGAAATACATGTAATTAATCAAAAAATACCATGTTAAAAAATCATGGAGTTGTATTGTAGTTGCAACTTAATTGCAAATGGGACACCTATATAATGTAATGTACGCATTGTACATACAGATGTAGTCAATCATGGTTGATTTTTTGACAAGTTGCATTTTAATCACATGTGGCAATTACATTACAATTGGTGTGAATGTAACATCTAATTACCAACTATGTTGCAACTACTATCCAACATTGACACATATAATGATGCCATAAATACACATTTCCACCACACATTAAATATGACACTTGGGAAATAGTTATCAACTATGATTTTCATTCATACAACTAATTGTGCCATTGCATTGTCAATACATTCCCATTATAGAATTATTACTTTTCACATATTTTGTGATTATTGTTCAATTGTTAATAAGTTAAAAACGAAATAAGTTCATACTTAATCCTCAATATTTAATAATGAATTATTTTTTCAATAATTTATTAAATTTTACATATTAATTAATATTTAATAGTTAATAGTTAATCCAAAATTATTAATATTTATTTCAAATAATTAATTATTTGAATTAAATATATGTGAATTCATTAACTAACTTCACTAACTAGGTAATTATCTAAATGAAAATAATTGATTCATATAAGTAATTTAGATAAATATTTTAAATAATTAACTATCGAATAATCCAAATAATTAATTTTGATAATCCAAATAATCAATTATTTAAAAAAAAATTGAATCCAAATCATTATTACATATTTGATAATTATTTAAGTAATTATTTGAATCATACTCATTAATTTAAATAACTATTTCAGATAATTAATTCGCATTTATAATTATCAAATAATCACCTATTTAATTGTAAAAAAATTAATGGAAAAAATGTGGAAATTTTTCCTTTTTAGTTGTAATGCAATATGCAACTAATGCAAAATTTTAAAAAATAATCCATATGTTTTGTTTTCTCATCTCACAAACTATATATTAAAAAAAGATATCATGAGTTCACATTAAAATACATGTGTCAATTTGGGATGAGTTAAGAAAAGCTTAACCCTAAAAAAAAAACATAAAATAAAATAAAAATATTTACAAAACTATTTTTTAACTCACCTACCCTTGTACCTTCCTACCTACTTGCTTACATAAATAGGTAGGTAGGTAGGTATGTAATGTAGCTTTTTAGGTAGGTCTTACCTACCTACCTATGTAAGTAGGTATGTAAATATGTCTTCCCTATTTAATTTTACTTGCGCACCTAGGTAGGTAAGTAAGAGTTACCAACCTTCCTACCAATGCATATTTATTAACTTACTTGGCTATTTAAACATATGACTATTTATTTATTTTTTCAAATTTCAATTAATTGGGAGTTGCATGGTAGTTGCATTACAGTTGCACAATATTTGTTCTTACATAGTTGTAATTGAGTTGCATGAATTGCATATGTATACAGTTTCACATATGGTGAGTTGCATCCTTTCCAATTCATTTGAATTGTTCGATAACATTCACGCTCATAGAAATGTGTTGAATTGCAATGAAATGCAAATGGTCATTGCAACTCAAAAACCCAATTGCAAAGTTAGTTGCAAATCATCCCATTTTTTCATAGTGTGGACAAAATTACAACTAATTGGTGTGATGTTGGGTGTTAGATCGCTATGGCCTCATAAAAGGTTTTCAAATATCATAAAATTGGTTTTGACCCTTAACTTGGTTTGCAACAAATAAAAGAACCAAGTCAAATAACCTACATTTAATCATTGATTTTTTGTCAATTCTTACATGAGAATTGCCATTTTTTTTGAAAGAATTCAAAATGTCATAATTGAAGGTTATTTTCATCATGAAAATATTAAAGAATTTAATATTACAAAAGCTTCCAAAAAATCAAAATTGGAGGTTCTTTGATACTAAATTTGAAAAACCAATAACCAAAAGAGACATTAAGAAAATAAAAAAAACAACCCAACAAATGTTGGGAAGAATTAATAGCCTTCATTTTCATTCACCTTGTGATCTATATGATAACTTTTGCCTTAATCTTTACAATGAATATAATCCATGATTGGGGGATGTTCCCAAAATGTGGGGCCTAATCGGGATATGATATTGTCATAGGTTATTGATTTTGTGAATTTGGGAGTTGGGTATTATGACTTTGTTTAATTGAGTTAAATGTTAAAGAAGACCAATTGGATTCACCACCTTAATACTCCTAGGTGTAACCAATGGTTTCAAAAGGTAGCATACATGGGTTGTAGTTGCCGTGTCATTGAGCCTAACCCATTCTTGTCATGAAAATATATTGTGTTTGGTTATTTGTTATAGGAGTGTTTGCAAGTTGCCCAACATGATAGAAAATTTTGGACAACTTTGTGCAATGTTGACATGAAAGTCAAGGAAAATATTTGTTACACAATGTTTTCAACATTAAAAAAACATGAATTGAATCATATGATCATGAAATGCTTAATTTTGGGATAAGAATAGGGCCTAGGCCTATGCAAGAACCCTGAAAATAGTCAAGATCTTTTTGCTTATGTGTGTAAATGCCCTTTGTACGTGCAATTTTGACCACTCATTTATCCTTTATTTCAAATCCAAGTACCCCTGCTCCCTTTTTTTCACTACACTCACGTGAATGCATTAAATGTACTTTGCAAATTTTCAATTCAATGAAGAATGGCAAGGGGATCAAATTCTCAAAAAGTTGGAAAATCTTATTGTTGCTTGTAACTACACCAATTGCACAATGCCTAGTCAAGGGTGGGAAATTTCAATTCCTCAACCAAATCAAAGTTTGTTTTGCCAAAATATTCAACTTGAAGTCACCTACAACATGATCTAACTAGATTTAAAACCATGTTTATATATAAACAAATGATATGTAATATTAATGTACTGATATACATAGGGTGTTGAATAGGCTTGTGTGTAGGTGTGCATAAAAAATGTAATGGCCAATGAAATTGTTGGATTTGGTATTTTGATTTTTAAAAGATATATTGAATTAATGAATTAATAGTTTAATGTGTAATAATTATTTATAGATAAGGTTCTAACACATCGCATGTGCACTTTGTTTAAATATTATAACTTGGGGTCAATTTTCACATTAACAATTATTTTATTTTTTTGAAATTATGATTTATATTTATGGTTTATTGTAATATTGTCTTACATGAATAATGAAATTATTCATATTATTCCCTGAAAGAATTACATTATGGTTTTCAACACCTTGAATTCATATTTTCACCAAAAAAAGGGATTATTTTAAGGATTATTTAATGAAAAAACCCTAAGGTAAAATAGATGGATTTGACATGTTTATTGGGTGATTGCACTTCATTTGGAAAAGTTGTTTTTGTTATGATGTTTAAAGGTTAAAGATGAAACCTTGATAATTTTTTCTTTAAAAATAAACACCCACCTAAAAAGGGGAAAAAAAATAACAAAAAGAAATAACCAACATCCTACCAAAAGATAACACCCAAATTAAACACAAATGCACCAACATGGGTTGCAAAAGAAAGCAATGGGGACCTCCCAAAGGAGGGCAAAATAACAACCTTGGACCTAGAAAACTTTCACCAATTGCACGAAGCATATTTGCCAAGAAGATGGGTGGAAATTTCAAAGAACATTTGATTTAATAAAAGTTTCCCAAAAATAAATTCACTTAAAAATGGTAGTAGCTTGAATTATCTATAAAACCATTGACAACTTCTGTTTATAAAATGAGTGCAAAACTAATAAAGGAGGGCCTCCAAAACCTTTGGCTACCATCCATGCTAGCACATTGATGAAAAGAATTGTTGACTTGCTAATGTGACCACTAAAATACTTCAATGGCAATAGGAGAAACACATATTTGGGGTGTTGATTGTTATATATATAGCCCGTCCTTTTTGTGGGCTACAATTATTTCGTCCACTCCTCAATAAATGGGAACTTGAAAAACTAAGTTTGTTTGAGTGGGATTGGTGACGATAACATTCACCATAAATTGGACCCCATTTAAGGTGAACACAATATCAACCTATGGATGCAAATATTGGAGGGAGGGTGATAAGAGGTTATGTGTTTATTTGCATGAAACATGAAACCCAACATTTTTACAATGTCAGCAAAGCATATTGAGGAACATTATGGGTAACAATGTGTTCTCCCCAAATATGTAACACCATAGAATGTGTATCACCAATGTGTCTAATGGATAACCACATATGCATTGGGACAAGCCAAGCTTACCTAATGCACAATGTTGAAGAAAAGGTGTTTGAGACTATGTGAATTGACAAGATGTTAAGCAAACAAAAAATCATGCATTCTAACTTTGACCTACATAGGATTTTAGGCAGGTGCAATAAGGATCATCAAAAAACATGTTAGAGATAATGTTGGAAAATAATGATCTTGCATGTTCACTTGAAAATGATCAATTTCCTTATTTAAAAACTATTCAAAAGGAGGGATGCAAGCTTGTGTTGTTGGAAGAAAAAGGTCATGCACCATTTAAGGTGGGCTTGAAATGGAAATAAACTTGAATTATTAGCCCATATAGCTTCTAACAAAAAAAGTAGTGATCCTGCAAAAATATGGAGGTAATGATTGGGGCCACCAAGCCTTAGTTCCTTGATTAAATTATTGGGGCAATGGCCTTAGTATAAACACTATTATAAAATGTGTACTTCATTTATCCCTATTCATTAGAACAATGAATTCACTACATCCCCATTAGGTCCCATTCACTATGACTAATGAATTCATTCAAAATCCAGTGAAATCATAAATAGTGTATAGGGACACCTTTTGTTGTAGTGAAATGCGACCTATCCACCCTCTAAACATGGGGAGAAAATTAGCCAATAAATTAGGGGAGCCTTTGAACATTTTAAAAAACTTGATCCAAAAAACTTTCCAAAAATGTAAATGATGGTTGAATAAAAACAAACCAATTGGCATTTGAAACTTTGAGAATGGGGGGAAAAAATGGAAAAAAAAAGATGACCTTTGGTCAAAGCACCTATAGGCCCATCAAATGGATTGTCTTTATGGGCGCCAATGGAATAATGGATAGTAGTCAAGCCTTTGAGAAATGAATGATGATTAAAATAGAAGGAAAGTTCCAAGGTATAAAAAGATGGGATAAAAACAATGAATTGGGAAATTAACCACCTTCCACTTAAAGCTTTTGAAATATAACCATATGAGGGACTATCATCAAAAAAATTCTAAAATTTATGACTTCATATATTATTGATTTTGTAGTCATATCGCACATTATATGACTAAAGGCCTTTAATTAAATGAACAAGTACCAAATGACAAGAAGTCATTGAATGCTTGATGTGACATTTTTCATTTTATAATCATAATGGACAAGTCATATATAATGTTAAGGTGTCATATAATGAATGACTGTAATATGATTGGCAAACACTAAACCATTTGAATATTCAAATTTATACCTAGATTGAAAACATTTTTTTGGATTATTATGTTTAAATTTTTTTAATAGGTAGTTAGGTAGGTAATTGGTTTAAATAGGTCAAAAGTAGGTAGGTAGGTAGGAGCTTAATTTACTTAACTTGACCCACGTAACCTATGTAACCTACCTACCTAATTACATTAGTTTACATCACAAATTTATAGGCTTCATGGGTTCATTCCAAATTTGTGTGAAATATGTTATTTCCTAGGTTTGTATTGTTTAAATACGAATATCGTGCATTATTTAGACAACACAAATTGACATAAAACATACATGAATAAACAATATGAATAGGCATATGACATTCATGTCGAAACAATGCACATAAAATCGATGTTTAAACAATACAAATAGATGAACGACATTCATATCTATTCCATACAAACCTATGAGAGTAGATTTTGCATGACTATTATTTGCCAAATTGTGGTCACAAAGTTTATGATGTAGCCTACATACTATAACTCTTCAAGAATGCACATAAGTTGCAATATTAAGAATTGAACCCTTCACCTTCATAATGATAAACCAAGTCCTTACTAATGGACTACAACATCAAAATGGTGTTTGATTTTTGTCAAGTTTTTTATTTCACATGTTTATTTCATATCATTACAAGATTATGAGATAGGTAGTAGGCAAGTTGTAAGATGATAGGGAGGAAGTAAGTAGGTTGAAAAGGTAGGTAGGTGGGTGAATGAGTAAGTAAGTGGGTGGGTTGGTGGGTGAGTAGGTGGGTGGGTGCATGGGTATGTCGGTGGGTAGGTAAATAAGTAGGTGGGTGCATGGGTATGTTGGTGGGTAGGTAAGTAGGTAGGTGGGTGCATGGGTTGGTGGGTTGGTAGGTGAGTGGGTAGGTAGGTAGGTGCATGGGTGGGCAAGTAAGTAAGTAGGTGGGTGGGTGGGTAGATAGGTGGTAGGTAGGTAAGAAAATAGGTTGATAGATGGGTGGGTGAATAGGTAAATAAATAAGTATGTAAATAGGTGGGGGGGTAGGGTTGTCTATGTTCATATCAAATGACTTGTAACCACTTTTTAATAATTGCAATGAAAATTAAACATTCATTTCACTTTGTCATCAATCATGGATGTCATATAGATGAAATAAAAGTGATGAAAACTAACACATTCCATCTTGTTACCACCTCACCCTTTATTAGTCACATGCTTCATTAATATATGTCTATAACTTTTTACATATAGGATTCAAAGTAATAGTTTATGATTAAAGTCATACATATAGTCATTTAGGATTTATAATTATAGATTTCTTGGTTGCAAAGGACATATTCCTTCTAGTGTATGTTGAAAGGTAAAATCCACCTACAACACCATTTCCTGGGGTTAATGATTATGGAGGAGAAGGATTCTTTCCATAAAAAAAAGACATATTAATATCAAAGTCTTTTTTTGTCAATTTTGTGATCTAGCCACACTTGAAATTATCCAAAAGAGGAATTTGCCAAATATGGCTACTTGTCATTAGTCAAAGGAAAAAAAAAAAAGAAAAAAAAATCTTGCTTTATTTTGGTGTTGTAACCTATTGTCTAAATATGGCGTTTTTAGAAAAAAATAAAATTCCTAGGAAACTAGTGACTTTGGTGTTTTTTTTCCAACAAAATCCTTTGCATGAATCATATTAGATTTGTTTGGTCACTGATTGCCAAAAAATTGCCTAAAAAAAACATGAGTTATTATATTTTGGAAAAACAACTTGCCAAAAAAGAAAAAAGAAAAAAACTTTAGGTCAATTTAATTTCCCCTTGGCCCTATGTTGTGAGCCATGGTCATAACTTGTTGGCAAATGCACGTTTAGCTTCCCTTGATTTGGTTGGTGTGGTTCTCAAAACCCCTAATTGTTAGGTTGTGTTGCAAGTTTTTGGTGAATCAACACCCACATTGATACCATGGCAAAAACCTCAAATTCATTTAAATAAATTTTAATATTATAAATATCCCATGTTAAGACTAAATTAGGGTTCTCAAGTTCAAATGTGACATTTTTTGAACTTAATATGGCCATTATTTGAAGCTTCATTCAAAGAGGTGAAGGTGAGAGTGCGGGTGTTGGTTCACCTTGGCCATGTTGCAAAACTTCCAATTTGGCTTCTTTTAATGTCCACATTCCCAAAGATTGAATCGAATAAATAGAATGGCATTTGTAGTCAAAACTTTTGTCTCCTATTCAATGGTCCATATTGCATAGGACATCTCCAAATTTTTGTCCCATTTGCCACTACAATTTTGTTTATGGTGTTTTCAAATCAACGAAATTGATAAAGCCCACATGTGAGAGAAGGGGTTACCATTAGTGTATTTTTTTGGGTTGAGAAATGTGGGTGATATGGCCACTAATTTCTCGAACCATGGAGGTAAAATGGCTAATGCAAATAAACATATGCAAAAACTAGTGGTGACATCTAAAAACCAACTTAATGGTTGTGGTTATTGCATGCAAATTAACATTCAAATGTTTGGTAATAGTTTTGATAATTTTGAACTTCTAGTGATTATTTCGAAAAGTCCATCTTGTGTAAAATATTGATAGTATTGATGAAATGTTGCTTTTAATGGTGATTCTTGAATCTAGAATTTGGCTTTTGAAGTTGACATAATTACCATTGACAATATATCAAAAATCGCACACACATTACAATCAATAATCAAAAGTCAAATGTGATTTATAGGGAAATCAAACCTAGTCTAAAACTTGCCCATTGCAACAAAAATTCCTACTTAAACACACAAAAAATTTAGTTAACATTTATGATTTGTTTAATATACAAAATTACAACCTTGAATGATATCAATCACCATATTTGAAAACCAAATAAAATGGTAGACCACTTGAAACACTTAATTATTTCTTGATGCTATTTAATTTAAATGTGTTGGTTCAGAATCCTTTTACATTAATAAACACTTGTTGAATAATGATTTTCAACACATTAAATTTTTTGGTTTTATATGATTTTTGTTATTCAAACCTTCATAAAATGTTTTCAAATTTGTTGTAGGCTTTAATATATTTATAAAAAAGGCCATGTGTGCTGAAACATTCAAAAGTCCTTTTGAATTTTGTGTGGTGATATTATATTGGACTAGTGGTACCTGTGACCTTCGGACACCCGTGGCTATGCCACTCCAGCCACCCCGAACGCGCAGTGGTCCCGACCGACGTTGTGGGGGTATCAGAATCAACCGTGTGTACCCTCAGGTTATCAGTCTGGGTATTTACTCCCTTACCTGACGTGAAAAAACCCAAAACCCTGGTTTTGACATTTTGAACCTTGGTTCCTGAAAGTTTTGGAAATTTCTGAAAACACGCTCCTCTATATAACCTCCGGTTCTTTCGATAGTGGGGGGGGAGGGGAAGGTTTTTATATCCGCCTTTGGTGCGGTGGGAGAGGGATGCGATCCGACCGTCATTCCTACCCTTCAGACGGCTGCAATGCTTTGTGGAGACGGTTTGTACACGGAAATTGTGATGGTCCAACCCCCATCACAGACTAACACCGGTCGCCCACTGCTTCACCGGCCTCTCCCTCCCCCACCCCCCAAAACCCCCGTCAGACAAATAGACAGACGGACGTAGTGAATTAATATATATGATTATGATGTTCAAACATTTTTAATGATTAATGTAGTTCAAAAATTGTTATCATGGTTAAAACCAAGTTGTAGATTTGATTATAATATAGGGCTTTATATAAGGATTTCATACGTTTTACATAATATGGTCATATGTGGTTTCAATGGTGAAATCCAATCTAAAAAAACTATAAAATTGGGTATTTTAAATTAATGGCACATGAAGGCCATGTGTGAAATGTAATCCTTAAAAAAGATTTTTGACCCTTGATTCAACTAACTCCTTTTATTATGATTGGACCCAAATGCAAATTGCACACAATAGAGTAAAACTCAAATTTCAATAATCAATATTGTATTGGGTTTTTTTGTCCCTCCTAGTAATTATGGTTTGAATAGAAGGAAAATATTCAATGTTGTAAAATTCAAGGCAACCATAGTGGCTTGCTCTTGAAAATGAACCAAAGTGGTGTGGCCATTAAACTTTGTTGCAAACTAATTGTCATCAATGGTGGAGACATACCTGAAACATAATGAAAACTAGAGGCAACCCATCATATTTTCAAGCCAAGAGGCTATGGAATGTAACAAAAACCTCATACTTGAACTTGATTTAAGATCAACATAGAGCTCATATAATTTGGATCTATACATTTTGATCATTTCAATAAAATCATAGATGTATACATCCATCCCTTGGGCATATTTGATCAATGTACATGAACCAATTAAAAAAATAGTCACATGCAATGGAGACAAAAATTTAGTTCCACATCCAACAATGTTTTCCAAATTGGATCTTGCAATTTCATTTTCAACTTGATCGTTTAACATTTTCAAATGAGGGTCATATATTCAACCACAACTTGCTTACATGGAGACAACATGCAAATCTAGTGGGTTTTAACATTCTACAAAACTTTGTTACCTTTGGTGTCCAGGAAAGTTGTAAGCTTTTGCAACTCAAGGACTCTCTTGGGACTTCTTGCAAAATACAAGTGGAAGGGTTACAACAAGTCTTTTAAATGCTACATAATTATTGACAGAGATGAAAAGGTTTGAATGACCAAGTTGATGTGATGGGCACAATAATGCACTACCACCAAATAAGGTGCTAGATTATCCTTTAATTACATTGAAACTCCAATTTTGCACCCATAAAAAACAGATCCACCATTTACTCCAATAAAAATCAATTTCCTTCCAATTTAAACTTTTGTAAATCCCTTTTCAACCGATAAATTTTTCACCACTACATTTCATATCTTTTAAATAAAAATACCATCCGTCACCTTCTCCAAGTTTAACAAAATAGGAATCTATTGCCAACTTTCAAACACATAGCTATGGATGTAAAACTAGGATTCATTGTTAGAAGTACTAACTTTTTCAACAAAAAAGAAGAAGGAAATGAGATTCTTTGATAACCTTTTTTATGCATTGCAAAACCACATCATGCATACTTTCCGCAATGTTTCAATCCAAGATAGTATACCAAGGAAAAACCTCAAGGATCTATTCTACTTTTTCAAAATTAAGAACATGTTCAAGTTATACAATAGGAATAACGAAAATATATAAAGTAGTAGTGGAGGTGTTTAAGAAAAAGGAAAAACAAGAATAAACTTAATTTACTATTAAATTTGATGGTTTTTGGAGTTGCAGCCCCCCTTTGAATGCTAATGTATTAAAAAAATTTCACCCTATCTATGACCAAACTCCAGGTTTTGATCCTTTATTTTCCCTATTTTACAAATGACTCTAATGTTTCATAATTATAATGGACATAATTTTCACAATAGTAAAAATTGTGCCCTCCTCCATCCCATGTATGTTTGCTTTGGCCTTCTTACATTCAACATAGTTGTACAAAAAATCCAATTTTGCTACCGATAATCTTTCTCTACCTTTGATGGATGTGTACACTTTGCATCACATTTGGTCAACAATATTATCACTTCTTTTGACTAATTTAGTTCATAAAAGCTTAGTAGATTAGATGTATTTGGAAAAGTTTGTTGAATTCCATATATTTTTTAGGCATTTTTCTTGTTTAGAAACTTTTATAGGAAGGGTTTTAAGAAGTTGAACATTGACAGACATGATATCGTCAAAAGAAAAAAATGTAAAATTAAGGTTTTTAGGGTCTCAAGCTCATTATAAAAACCTATACTTAAAATTTGAAAAGGGAAGAGGTTTATAGAAGAGCAATGGATGATGGATACAAAGGATACAAACTTCAAATGATGGAAAATATAAAGGATACAAAGTTTGAATGAACTTTCAACTAGTTCAAGCATTTACAACATTTGAAGTCACAAAAAATAATCAAGACTCAAAAATTACAATTCAACGCACAAGGAATCATGGACTTATGATGACCAAAAAAAAAGTTAACTCATGCAACCGATGTTTGCTCCTATTCATGAATGATCAACACAACAAAAAACCAAAACAACACAATAAAAAATCATGATTCACAAATTTTTTAAATAAATAAAATATAAAACAACATAATTTAAAATAAAATATATTCGATTGGAAAAAAAAAAAAGACAATAGAGAGTTGAAGCTTTACTTGACATTCTATAATGGGACTTGTTTGTTTTTGTTGGTGTTACTATTGCAACATCTTTTAGGAGTTGACGATTGCCATTACAATAACTACAACTTGCAAGTTTGATTGAATTGAAAAGTTGAATCCTAATTTGCAAATCTCACTTTAAACCCTAAACTTGCAAGCTTGCTTGCACCATGCAAATAATCAAAATGAACAATCAAGTCTCAACATGAACCCATAGTACACACTCATGCACACAAAGATACACACAATCGCAGAGTAATTGTTTAATGTTCATGAAAGGCGATAATTAGATGACTAGCCAAATTTAATGAAAATGTTTGTTGTTAAATGCTTGTGTTGAGCATGAAAAAAAAGGGGACAAAAAATGCTTGAAAAGGAAATGGGTAGATGGTGATCCCCTATGATGGCACTTGCATTCTTTTGTTGGCTAGAGGAATGGGATCCATTGGTGGATGTGGTGATCAATTAATCCTAATTCAACGGTTGAGATGGCAATTTGAAAAAACCTAATAAAGGATTGATGGCAAGATCACAAGTCGATCATTGTTGGATATGGCTATTTTAATCCATTAAATTTAATTATAATAATTTATTTATAAAAAAAATTAAAAAAAAAAAAAACCATGAAATCCTTGGGTCCTATGACAAGTTGGCCAATGGCTATAAATTGCCAAAAAAAAAAAAAACATTAGTTACCACCACATGCAAGGAATAACTTAGACTTACTTTAAACTTTTTTGTCTGGTTTTTTAGGAAAATTGTGATAGGTGGGGTTGGACACACTAATTAATAATAGAAGGGAGTGCCAATTTCAACATCTTAGACTCAAAGTGTACGAGAAAGCCCCAGAACAAACGACCTTATGGAATCTCAACCACATCACCCACTCAAAGTGTAGGAGAAAGACCCCGAGGACAATGGCCTTATGGAATTTAAACCACATCATTGACTCAAAGTGTAGGATAGAGCCCAACAACAAGGGCCTATACTATTATAACTCTATTAGTGGGAACCCGTGACCTTCGGGCACTGTGAAGTCCCTAGTTTCTTTAAACTTGGTTCATGTTTTAATTTTTTTTTAGAAATTTTTATCTTTTTTATTTTTTATCCCGGATGAAAGGACGGATGGATGGAAAGGACGACCGGACACCATTGCAAGCGGACAAAATCAAGGATATTATATAAGTAGATAGTAACTAATCTCAAGTTACAACACAAACCAAAATGTCATCTTTCAAAAATCCTCCATATAAAAAATGGACCCATTAATAACCTAGGCTTCAAAAATTCCTTAAGCTACTACTACCTTATTACCTTTTCAAGTTTGGCATAAATCAAATTATTTTCTAATTTTCCAAAAAGCCTTGGATATTAATAGTTTAGTTATGAAGAAATTTTTTAAAAAACTACTGTTTTACCTTTTGAGGTTTGGAATAAATTAAATTATTTTCTAATTTACCAAAAAAATAGTTAAAATTACATTAAAATTATAATTTCTATGCAAGGCGAAAAAAAAATTGGGCTTTAACATGCCATACAAATACACTACAAAAATTATGTTACTTAGGTCTTGATGATATATTTTTTTGGAACAAAATATTTTAGATCGTTAGCCAGCCAAAGATTCCAATTGCCTTCTTTGGTTGTGCAACATGCATTTGCAATACACTCCACTTTGGGCACGGAGGAGGTTCTGAGGTGGGGGGGAGGGGGGGGGGGGGGGGGTTCCCTTGTTCCCCGGTTTCTGGTTGCCCGGGGCTTTGGGGGGGTTTTTGTGCGCTCCTCGAGGCTTTTTTGGAAAAAATTTGCCATT
>Ga0116231_10010934_pt1 | contig 14264 bp, 11 predicted proteins | sample S1TSphgellanicum_2_FD_89695 | JGI IMG/M metagenome (GOLD analysis project Ga0116231, IMG submission 89695) | Host-associated microbial communities from peat moss isolated from Minnesota, USA - S1T2_Fd - Sphagnum magellanicum MG | ecosystem: Host-associated > Plants > Peat moss > Unclassified... | reverse complement strand
GGGTCTGCTTCAGTGCCGCGACGGTGCCGATGTCGGGCCGGGGCGCGCCCGCCTTGACCACCACGCCGATATTGGAGCGCGCCAGGTCCACCGTGCTGCCGGGGATGACCTTGCCTTGCTTGACCAGATCGTCCAGCGCGTAACCCACCATGATCAGCACATCGATCGCCTCGCCGCGCGCGAGGCGGGTGGGGACGGCGTCCTTTGTGGTGCCCATGGACGGGCCCCATTCCGTGACGAGTTTGTCGCCGGTCTTGCTCTCGAATTGCGGGGCGAGTTCGCGGTACGCGGCGGCGAACCCGCCGGAACTGACCACGGTGATCTCGGCCGCGCGGGCGGAGGCGGCGAGGAGAGCCGCGCAAACGACGCCGGCCGCCAGATGGCGGATCAAGGCGCGGATGATCGTCATGAGGCAACCTCCCTGAAAGCGACGTGTCCCGTTGACGGGACATTGGGTTCGTCGGCGTAAGGCCATGAGCCTCGGCCGGTTTCTGATCATGATTGCCCGGGAACAGCCGTGGCGCAACGGCTCGAAACCAGAACACCGGCAGAGACAAATGTCGCAGAAGTTTTATTATGGAAACACAAGCTGGCGTTCTAGGCTGTGCGTAAACCTTTGATCGCGAGGCCGTCATCAGAGAACCCACATCATGGGCCGCGCCGTCTACAAACGCCCCGCGCTAGACGAAACCGCCAGCCACCTCAAATCCACAGGCGCGCGCGCCAAACCCATCTGAAAACCCCCGTCCGTCAATTCCGTGGGGTTGGTTCTTCAACGCCATCGCAAGGCTGGACCGAAATCGCTGCCGCACCAAAACGAAAACGGTAGGCTGGGTAGGCTTGCCCGCCGTCTAGTGGAAGGAGACTACCATGCCCAAACATGGGAATCTCCTGCCCGGGCTAGTGCTGATTTTGATCATCAAAATCAAGATCATCATCAAGCGCGGGTAGGAGCGGGGCCAGTCTTGAAATGGGCTGGCCCTCTCCTTCGCCTTCATCAGCGACCGGTCCGGAAACTTCGGCGGGAGACCGGATCAGCACCGCGCGGCGGCGGTGGCGCGTCGGCCTCTCCCTTTATAGAGTGCGGGGCATGACCCACTCCCCTCGCATCGTCCTCCTGATCGCTGTGCTCGGCGCCGTCCCGCTGGCTCCGCGCCCCGCCGCCGCGCAGGCGATGTTCCGCGTCCATGACCGGGTGGCCGCCGACGAAATCGAGGAGGTGACCACCCTGCTGATCGACGGAAAGACCATCCGCTCCTTCCATCTGGACGCGGACGATCAGGAGATCGTTATCGACGTGACGGTCCCCTCCGCCGAGAGCCACGAATTCGGCCTGTGCGGTCACATCCTCGTCCGCGCGCGGGACGGCACGACGATGCGCCGCGCCTTCGACATCTCCGGCCTGCTCTACGATGTCGATGGCCGGGATTTCGAGGCGGTGGCCTCGGACGGCTATACCCACTTCTACTTGGTCGACACGACCACGGGCCGTCCGGCGGCAAAGATCGAGCCCCTTCCCGGGCATGCGTGCATGCCGGCCGTGTCGATGCGCTGATCCCGGTTCAGCCGACGCAGGTCCGGCCGGCGCTTTCCGTCAGCAATTGCCTGATAACGCCAAGGACCTCGGCCGGCCCGTAAGGCTTGCAGATGAACGCCTCCCGAGGGCCGAGCGGCTGGGCCCCGCGCAGCGACTCGGGCAAGCCGGTCATATAAATCACCGGGATGCCTGGGTCCGTCTCACGCACCAGGCGCGCGAGAGCCACCCCGTCCAGGGCGCCCGGCATCTGCACGTCGGTCACCAGCATGTCGAACCCATCGGGCCCGGTCACAAGGCGCATGGCCTCGTCGCCGCTCTCCGCCTCGGCCACCTCGAACCCGGCATCGACCAGCGCCTCGGCGAGCGTCAGGCGCACGAGGAACTCGTCTTCGACGAGCAATATTCTCGTGATGGACAATTGCGTTCCTCCTTTCAGAGGGTTGCACCGGGGCGAAGAGCGGCCGGCACGCGGTATTAACTCCGGGTCCGCGCCAATGTTGCCTCGCCAAACCGTCCCCCACCCGATCGCCCCGTCACACCTGCGCGACAGAGCAGAGCCTTTGGCACGCCGCGCTGGCCGAACGGGCCGGCGCGGCTAAAGCTCGATGCGACGCCCAATCTCGACGAACCGCTCGGCTGGCAGTTCGAAGCGGTCGGCCATGTGAATCGCGTTGCGGAACAAGAACGATGACACCGCCAGCCGCCAGCCCGACAGCAGCGGTGCCTCACCGCCCCGCACCACCGAATCCCGCGCCCCGATGAACAGGGCATTCGCGATGTCGAGGTCGCATCCTTGGTCGCGCGCGGCGGCCAAAGCCGTGGTCAGGTTTGGCATCTCGATGAACCCGTAATGCACGGTCACGTGCCAGAAATGGTCGGCGACCACTTCCACCTCCACACGCCGCGCGGCGGGAACGCGCGGCGTTTCCCTGAAGCGGATCGTCAGGCTCACGATCGAACGCGGCAACGCGCCGAATTGCTCGATGTGACGAATCATTAGCGCCGGCAAGGGGCGGTCCGCGCGGGTGAGGAACACCGCCGTGCCCGGAGTGCGCGGAATGTCGCCATGTTCAAGATGGCCCAGCGTGACGGCGGGACTCGCCGAGATGGCGCGTAGACGGGTCTGCATCGCCGCGATGCCGTCGCGCCACGTGGTCATCAGCAGGTAGATCAGCACGCCGAGCAGCAGCGGCACCCAGCCGCCCTCGGCGATCTTGATCAGATTCGCAGAGAAAAAGGTCAGATCGACGAGCAGCAGCAAACCGGCCATCGCGGTGGCGGCGAGGCGATTCCATCGCCATCGATCCACCATCGCGCGATAGAGCAGCACGGTCGTGGCCAGCATGGTGGTCGAGACCGCCGTGCCATAAGCGCCGGCGAGGCGGTCGGAGCTGCCGAACCCGATGGCGATGGCGAGCGTGCAAAGCATCATCGCCCAGTTCACCACCGGCACGTAAATCTGGCCGTATTCCTCATCGGAGGTCTGGCGGATCCGCATGCCCGGAAACCAACCGAGCTGCATGCCCTGCCGCGTCATCGAGAACGCGCCGGTGATGATCGCCTGGCTGGCGATGATGGTCGCCAGCGTCGCCAGCACCACCAGCGGCGCCACGCCCCAGGCCGGCACGAGGCGGAAGAACGGGCCGGCGCCGGCATCGCCGCCATCCATCAGCAGCCCGGTCATGCCGCCATAGCTCAGCAGCAGCGCGGGCAGCACGATCGCGAACCAGCACACGCGGATCGGCACGCGGCCGACATGGCCCATATCGGCATACAGCGCCTCGCCGCCGGTGACGGCGAGGAACACGCCGCCCAGGACCGCCAGGGCGACCCCGGGATGGCGCAGCAGGAACCCGGCCCCGTGCAGCGGGTCGATGGCCGCGAGCACGTCCGGGTGCCGTGCCACGGAAACCGCGCCGAGACCGCCGATGGTGACGAACCACAGCAGCATCACCGGTCCGAACACGCGCCCGATCCGTCCGGTGCCCCAGGCCTGCGCCATGAACAGCGCCAGCAGGATGCCGACCGCGATCGGCAGCACATACGGCTTGAGCGCGTCGGTGGCGACATTGATGCCCTCCACCGCCGACATCACCGAGATCGCCGGCGTAATGACCCCATCGCCGTAGAGCAGCGCCGCCCCGAACAGCCCCAACCCGACCAGGAGCCAGCGGCGGCTCTCCGGGTTGAGACCGAGCAGCGACATCAGGGCCAGGATGCCGCCCTCGCTCTCATTGTCCGCCCGCATCACCAGCACGCAGTATTTCAGCGAGATCGTGATCAGCAGCGTCCAGATCACCAGCGAAAACAGCCCCAGCGCGGTCTCGCGGTCGATCGGACCGCCGACGGCGCTCACCATGGTCTGCATGGCGTAGAGCGGGCTGGTGCCAATATCGCCATAGACGATGCCGAGCGCCGCGAGCCCGCCACCGAGCGTCATGCCGCGGTCGACGCGTGCCGCCGCGACGCGCGCGTCCGGTTCGACATCGACATCCGTGCTGGTCATTCGGGCCGCTCTTTCAGTGAGTCAGGTGCGGGCTCTACGTTCGGCGCACCCGGGGGTTCGCCGGCCCTGCTGGTCCGCGGACCCCCGCTCGATGCGATATGAAGTCATCATGTGAAAGCGAGATCCACGATGGACGGGAACACTTTACTGCTGGCGACGGTGGGCGACCCCGTGGCGCAGGTTCAGACGCCCGCGCGGATGCCCGCCTTATTCGCCGAGCATGGCGTCAACGCCACCTGGGTGCCGCTGCATGTCACGGCCGCGAATCTGAGTGTCGTCACGTCCATGCTGCGCGGCGTGGAGAATTTCCGCGGCTGCAGCGTCACCGTGCCGCACAAGGTGGCGATGATGAAGCTGGTGGACACGCTGACGCAGCGCGCGATCCTCGCGGGCGGGATCAACCTCGTGCGCCGCGAAAAGGATGGGCGGCTGACTGGCGACATGGTGGATGGGTTGGGCTTCGTCCGCGGCCTGGAGGCGGCCGGGCGCTCGGTGGAGGGGCAGGTCGCCTGGCTGGTGGGAACCGGCGGCGCCGGTGCGGCCATCGCCGCCGCGTTATGCGAAAGCGGGGTCGGCGCGCTTTATTTGACGGATGTGTCTCGGCCGAGGGCGGAGGCGACGGCGGAGCGCCTCGCGCCACGCTTCCCCGACGTGCAGGTGACGACGACCGATGCGCAGCCAAAGGCGCTCGACTACGCCATCAACGCCACGCCGCTGGGCCTGCGGCCGGACGACCCCCTGCCCTTCGCGGTCGATACCCTGCCGGACGGCGCGGTGGTCTGCGACATCATCATGAAGCCGGCACGCACGCGGCTGCTCGCGGCGGCCGAGAACCGGGGCCTCGCCGCCCATCCCGGCGCGCCGATGCTATCGGCGCAGATGCCGCTCTATTTGGAGTTCTTCGGTTTCGCCGGCCGTCACGCGTAGCCGCCGCGAGCGGTTCACCCCGCGCTGAGCGTAACCGCGTGCAAGATGACCCCGGCGCGTTGCACGGGAGCCGCGAACCCGTATTTGCGCGGATCGATGTCGCCATCGATGTCGATTGCGATCCGCATGCTGCGCGACGCCGTCGCCGCGGGAACCGGCACCGAGATTGTCGCGCGCGCGCCGTCGGATAGCGCAACGGTATCGAGCGCGGCGCGACCGAGCAGCACGTGCAGCACGCGCTGGCCGCCTGAGGGGCGCGCGACGCCCTCGACCTCGATGGTCAATGTCCGGTTCGGGCCAGGGGCAACGACGAGGACGAGCGTGGCGCGCGCGCCCTCGGACCAGGCCTCGCCCGACGGCGTCATGAGCCATCCGACGCCGAAAAGCCGCGCCAGCGCCGCGCCGGCCAGACGCTCTCCCGAGGACAGCCGCGCCAGCGCCTCGCCGCCCGGCGGGGCCGCGTTCGCCGGCATCGCGACGCCTCGCCCACAGAGCGTGGTCGAACCATCGACGGCGCAGGTCACGTCGGGGCCGAGCAGTTCGCCACGGATCGCGCGCTGCTCGTCGGCGCCGAGCAAGGCTCGCGTCTCGCCGGGCACGAGCGGTAATTCGAGCGCGTCCGACTCCACCCGCTTGCAATTGAACCAGTGCGGCGGCCGTCCGAGCCCGATTTCGCCCGTCCGTGCCCCCGCGCGCACGGCCGCGAGGATCATGATCGGCTCCTCGACCTTGATCGCCATGTCACGCGTGCAGCCGGAGAACGGCGCGGCGGTGAACAGGGTCGTGCCGGCGGGGAGCGGAGGCGTCGTCACGCGGCTCCCCATCGTCCAGGCCGCACGGGCCTCCGCCCGCAGCGGCTGGGAATCGACGATCTGAAGCCCCGATGCGGCCAGCAGCAGGATCAGTCCCGCTGGTCTCGGCAGCCGCCCCGCAGACGCGACCGCGAACAGCATGATGGTGTAGCCGACCGGCCAGAAGGCGCGGCCCGGCGCGCGGAACGTACCGAACAGGCTCTCCCAGGGCTGCGCGCCAAGATCGAGCACCAGGGCCCTGCCGACATAGACCCGGCTGCTCAGCGACAGCAGCGTGAGCCCGATCAATACGATCGCAAGGGCCGTAGCCGGGCGTCGATAATCCGGCACCGCGACGCGGCGCATCGCGACCGCCCCGCCGATCCAGACCACGACCAGCGCCATCACGCCCGCGCCGAGCCAGTTGAAGCCCTCGTATTGTCCGCCGGTGGCGTCGATCACCGGCAGATCGGCGCCAAATATGCCGGAGCGCTGCGGCCAGATCGGCGAGAGCCCATTCATGGAGAAAAACACGAAACCGCTATCCTTCCCGCCGGACACGAAGCTCAGCGCGATGAAGATTGCGGCCGCCATGGCGTTGCTCGTGAGGTAGCCGGCCACGTCCCTTCCCCACCGGCTGCGTCGGGATAGCGCCGAATGAAGTGGAATGGCCGCGAACAGCGCCGCGCAGAGCTGGAACAGGTAAGGGTGGACCAGGATGGCCGCGAGCAGGGTCAGGCCCGGCGCGACCCACCCTCCCCGCCTGTCCAGACGACGAAACGTGAGGCCAAGCGCTGTCAGCAGCAGGAAATGGGCGCAGAGATTGAGATGGCCCTGCCGCGCGAGCAGAGCCGGCCAGCATACCGACAGCACGCCTGCGGCCCCAGCTTCGGCAAGGCCGAACGCGCGCAGCCCGCGCACGGCGTAGATGGCGGCAAGCGGCTGAAGCAGCCAGCACAGCGCGATCCAAGCGCCGAACAGATTGACCGCGTGCCCGCCGGTCGCCTTGGTCCAGAGCTTGGCCACCAGCGACAGCAAAGGGTTGAAATCAACCAGCGCGCCCGACACGCCATGCGGCCAGAACAGCGTGCCGATGTGGAGCAAGGGCCAGCGCCAGACATCCGACTGAAACGCCAGATGGGCGCTCAGCGTCTGCGCTTGATCCGGAAACGGTGGGTTCCAGCCGGCGCCCTCGCCCAGCATGGCCGGGAGCGGCATCACGGCGAACGCGGCGGCGACGCCGACCAGAACGCCGATGAGATAGGGCGGCAGGCGGCGAGAAAAGCTCAGACCGTGACTCCGGCGCTCGGCGGCAGACGCCGCACCCGCTCGCGATAGAGCAGATAGATCCCCGATGCCATCACAATCACGCCGCCGCAAACGGTCCAACGGTCGGGGATTTCGCCGAATGCGAGATAGCCCGCGAGGGCGGCGACGATGAGCTGCGCGTAGAAGAACGGCGCCAGCAGCGAGGCCGGCGCGTGCTTGTGAGCCAGGATCAGCAACCAATGGCCCAGCGCGCCCAGTGCCCCGAGCCCCGCCATCATGACCCACATCGTCCCAGAGGCTGGCGCCACCCAGATGAAGGGGAGAACTGGCACGAATACCGCCGAGCCGACCAGCCCGGCATAGAACATCGTCGTCTCGCTACTGTCGCGCGCGGCCAGCAGACGCGTGGTCACCGAATACAGCGCGTTCGCGACGGCGGTGATCATGGCCAGCAGCATCGCCGGCTGGAACCCCGCGCCGCCCGGCCGCGTGATCACCAGAACCCCGCCGAACCCCACCAGCACGGCCACCACCCGCCGCGCGCCGATCCATTCGCCCAGCAGCGGCCCGGCAATGACGGCGGTGATCAAGGGTGCCACGAACGTGATCGCGGTTGCCTGCGTCAGCGGCAGGCGATGCACGGCGAAGAACGATGACAGCGTGGCGATCACGAGAAACAGCGCGCGGGCGATTTGCAGCCACGGGCTGCGCGTCCTGACGATGGCCGGCCGGTTCCACGGGTTGAGGAACAGGCAGCCGAACAGAAAGCTGCCGAAATAGCGCAGCGCCGCCGTCAGCACCGGATCGTTGGTGCGGTTCACCCATTTCCCGAGCGCATCGAGGCAGGCGAAGCAGGTGACGGCGCCGAGCAGCAGCACGATGCCGGCCACGCGGCTGTCCGCGTCCAAACTTCCCTGCGCGGCGCCGCGCATCGCGGGCCTACTCGTCTCGATAGCCTCCATTGCTGACTCTCCCGCCTCGCGCCACACGCCGCGCATTACCGCGTGCCGGCGGTCGCGAAGTGCGCGAAATGATCCGGTCTGCCGCGCCCGGCCGCCTTAGGGCGGCCGGGCGCGGCCATCAGCCGGCGAGCGCGGTGTCGCGGAAGGTCTGCGCCCGCAGCCGGTCGTAATCCTGCTTGCCGACAGGCACGGCGCCCGCATGACCCAGATCGCTCATATTGATCCGGTAGGTTTCGCGGGCGCTCCAGGCGGCGGCGGCGGCGATCGCGGTGATGGCCAGCGTGATCGCGCCAATGGTCAGCGGAATGCTGGTCGAGCCCGGCGGCGCCACCCAGGCGAACAGCGCCGGGAGCAGCGCCGTGATGGTGGTGCCGATGTTCTGTGAAATGGCCATCGCCGACACCCGCGTGCGGGTCTGGAACAATTCGGGGTAGAAACTCGGAAACACGGCGTTGTAGCCCTGATAGACGATGCCCCACATCAGGATGGACAGAATGACCGCCAGCCAAACGCTGTGGATGCTGATGGCGTAGAGATAACCGAAGGACAGCAGACCGGACCCGAGCGCGCCAACGATGACGGGCAGCCGCCGGCCGATCCGGTCCGACAGGTTTCCCACGAACGGAATGCAGATCACGGCAACGATGTTGCCGATGACGGGAATCCAGAGATAGACGTCCTTCGCGAAGCCGATCCCGTAGGCAGCCTGAACCGCGTAGGCGCCGCCGAAGATGGTCGCCACCACGGGAATCACGTTCATCAGCGCCATGCAGACGACGCGGATCATGTCCGCTCCGCTCAGTTGGAACGCCTGGATGACCGGCGCCCGCGGAATCTGGCCGTGCTGGCCCTCCTCCGCGAAAGCCGGCGTCTCCTCGACCTCGCGGCGGATGATGTAGCCGGCGATCAGCACGACAAAGCTCAGCAGGAACGGAATCCGCCAGCCCCAGCTGTTGAACGCGTCCCCCGGCATAAAGCGCGCGAGCGGCAGGAACACGGCGGCGGCGAGGATCTGTCCGGCCTGGACGCCCTGCAGCGTGAAGCTGGCGAAGAAGCCGCGCCGTCCGAACGGCGCGTGCTCGACGATCATGGCACTCGCGCCGGAAATCTCCCCGGCGACCGCGAACCCCTGGATGAGGCGCAGGATGACCAGCAGGATCGGCGCGAGCATGCCCACCTGCTGATAGGTCGGCAGCAAACCCACCGCCATCGTCGAGAATCCCATCAGGAACATGCACACGAGCAGAACCTGCTTGCGTCCATGCGTGTCGCCGAGATGCCCGAGCACGAAACCGCCGATCGGGCGGGCCACGTAACCCACGCCATAGGTCGCCAGCGACGCGACGATGGCCGTCGTCGGATCGCCCTGCGGGAAGAAAATCTGCGGAAAGATCAGGGCCGCCGCCGTGGCGTAGATGAAGAAGTCATAATATTCGAGAGCCGAGCCGATCCAGCCGCTGGCGGCCGCCTTCTTCGACTGGCTCCTGTTATGCGGCTCCTGATACGCTGCGCTCGCCATGGTGGTCTCCCCTCCCGATCTTTGCTCGCTCTTGGACCCGTTCGGGCCTCCGGTCGATATGCCGTGCGGTCTCCTGGGTTATGCCACCGCGCCTCGGAGACGAACACTGGTGGATATGCATGGCAATGAATGAAGCCCCTCTCGCCCTCGTCAGCGGCGCGAACAAGGGCATCGGGTTCGAGATCGCCCGTGGGCTCGCGCGGCTCGGCCACCACATACTGCTCGGCTGCCGCGAGCTCCGACGCGGCGAGGCCGCCGCCACCACGATTCGCGCCGAAGGCGGCACGGCGGACGCCGTCGCGCTCGACGTCTCCGATGACGGATCAATCGCCGCAGCCGCCGAGCTGATCTCGGCGCGGTTCGCCCGGCTCGACGTCCTCGTGAACAATGCCGGCGTATCGCTCGACCGCCGGATGGCCGGCTCGCCCCTGCGCGACATCATGCGGGAAACCTTCGAGGTGAACGTATTCGGCCTCGCCTGCCTCACCGAGGCGATGGCCCCCCTGCTCGCCCGATCGACCCGGCCGCGCATCGTGAACGTCTCGAGCAGCCTCGGCTCGCTCGCGGTCAACAGCGATCCGACTCACCAGTTCGCCGCGTTCAAGATGCCTGGCTATAATTCCTCGAAAGCAGCCGTGAACATGCTGACGGTGATCTACGCCGCCCGGCTGCGGGAGCACGGCATCAAGGTCAACGCCGCCGACCCCGGCCGCTGCGCCACAGATCTGAACGCCCATGCGGGCGAGCGCACCGCCGCACAGGGCGCCGCCATCGCGATCCGCCTCGCCACGCTCGACGACGACGGACCGACCGGGGGCTGCTTCGACGAATCGGGGCCGGTTCCGTGGTAGGGAGCGAAGCTTACACCTTCACCAGCGGGCAAGCGCTCAGCGGCGGCGCGGCGTCGTCGGGTGCGACCTTGCCGATCAGCTTGTAGAGATCCCACTCCCCCTTGCTCTCCGAAGGCGCCTTCGCCTGGAACAGATAGGGCGTCACCATCGCGCGGCCGTCGGCGCGGATATGCGTCGTGCCGAACGCGTCATCGTCGGCCACGTTCGCCCGCATATGCGCCACCACCGCCGCCCCGTCCGCCTTCGCCCGCGCGAGCCCGAGGGCGGCGACCGATTTGAGGTAATGGAACGTCCCGCCATAGCAGCCGGCATGCACCGCGTTGGGCCAGTTCTTGGGCGTCTTCGGCGTCACGCGTTTGGCGAAGGCGCGGGTGCGGTCGTTCAGATCCCAGTAGAAGCTTTCGGTCAGAATCAGCCCCTGCCCCTGCTCCAACCCCACGCCATGCGTCGTGGTCAATGAGCCCAGCAGCGCGGCCAGCTTCACGCCGCTGCCGGTGATGCCGAACTCATGGGCCTGCTTGGTGCAGTTGATGGTGTCCTCGCCGGCATTGGCCAGGCCGATCACCTTCGCTCCGCTCGCCTGCGCCGCCAGCAGGAACGAGGAAAAATCCCGCGTGTTCGGAAACGGATAGGGCGCGGAGCCGAGCACCTTCCCGCCCAGTTTTCGCACCACCTCGGTCGTGTCGCGTTCCAGCTGATGGCCGAACACGTAATCCGCCGTGATGAAATACCAGCTGTCGCCGCCCTGCTTGGTGAGCGCGCCGCCGACGGCCGCCGACAGCATGGCCGTGTCGTACGACCAGTGAATGATGTTCGGCGTGCAGTCCTTGCCGGTCAGGTCGGTGGTGGCGCCGCCGCAATTCACGTAGGCCTTGTTCTTCTCCTTGCAGATGGCGTTGACCGCCAGCGCCACCGAGGAGGTCGGCACGTCGAGGATCATGTCCACGCCCTCGCGGTCGAGCCATTGGCGGGTGATCTCGATGCCGACATCGGGCTTGTTCTGATGGTCGCCGGTCAACACCTCGATCTCGAATGTGCCGCCGCCGGCCGCCTTGAAATCCTCCACCGCCTGGCCCGCGCAGATCGCCGAGGTCGGGCCGGTCGCGTCGCGATAGACGCCCGACATGTCGTTCAGCACGCCGATCCGCAGTTTCGCGCCGGCCGCTGAACTGCCCTGGGCCCGGGCGCGGGCCGCCGGCATGGCCGCGATGGCGGCGGACGCGCCGAGCAGGCCGCGCCGGCTCAGGCTGGAAATGGTCATGGACGTCTTCCCCGTTTTTGTTGGGGATTAGTCTAGCCCCGCCCGCGCCTCCTGGTCGATGCCGCGCCGCTTGCGGACATGCCCGCTCACGAGGGCGCCATCCTGTGGCGTCAGCGTCAGGAAGCCCGGCAGCGCCAGAAGCGGCACCACGGCGAGGCCGAGGAACACATGGTGGAAATCCACCACCGTCAGCACCTCCGCCGGCCCGGCGATCACGCCCAGCATCGCCGCACTCACCGAGACCCCGAGCCCCATCATCAGCTGCTGGGCGACGCCGCCAAGGCTGGTGGCGCGGCTGAGGGCGAGCGGCGTGATGTCGGCATAGGTCAGTGTCTGCACGGCGTTGAACTGCGTGTTGCGGATGATGCCGAACACCAACACGTAGGCGAGAATCGCCGCATGCGGGGTCGTGGGCGAGATCAGCGCGAACCCGGCGATGACGAGGGCGCCGAGCAGCGCGTTGCCGACCAGCAGGCGGTCGAACCCGAGCCGGCGCAGCAGGATCGCCGTCACCGGCCGGATCACCAGCGTGCCGAGGCTGGAGACGAAGGTGAGCGAACCCGACTGCACCGGCGACAAGCCGAAGCCGATCTGCAGCATCAGCGGCAGCAGGAACGGCACGGCGTTGAGCCCCACGCGGCACAGGCCACCCGAGCCCAACGAGATGCGGAACGAACGCACCCGCATCTGCGTGAGGTCGAGGGCCGCGTTGCTGTGCCGCCGCGCATAGCGCGCATAGGCGAACAGCACCGCGCCCGACAGCACGAATAATCCGGCGATATCGGGCCAGGGCAGCACCGGATGCCCGAGCAGTTCGATCGCCGCCTGAAAGATCACCATCCCCGCCGCGAGGATCAGGAACCCCGGCACATCGAAGCGCGGGGGCCGCGCCGTCGGCACGTCGCGCACATAGCGCCACGCCAGCGCGATGCCGAGCAGGCCGAACGGGATGTTCACGTAGAAAATCCAGCGCCAGGAGGCGGTGGTGGTGATGAAGCCGCCGGCCAGCGGGCCCAGCGTGGGGCCCAGCACGGCCGGAATGCTCATATAGGTCATCGCGGTCACGAGATCCTTCCGCGCGAAGGAGCGCAACAGGATCAGCCGTCCCACGGGCGTCATCATCGCCCCGCCGAGCCCCTGCAGCACGCGGCTGACCACCAGCATCGCCAGATTGACCGACATGCCGCACACCACCGAGCCCAGCGTGAAGATGGCGATGGCCGCACAGAAGGTGCGGCGCATCCCGAAGCGGTCGGCGATCCAGCCGCTCACCGGGATGAACACGGCCAGGCTGAGAATGTAGCCGGTGAGGGCGAGGTTGAGCCGCAGCGGCGTCTCGTGCAGCCCGCGCGCCATGTCGGGGATGGCGGTGGTGATGATCGTGCTGTCGAGTTGTTCCAGGAAGAAGGCGAACGCCACCACCAGCGGGATCAGCAGCCGAAGCCGCCGGTCGGTGGAGGCCGGCGGCGCGATCGACGCGGGATCGATGAGGGGGCCTTCATCCGTCATGGGTGCTATCCGGTATGCCATGCCGGGGCGTGCCAGATCAAAGAGGCGGTGCCACACTGTCCCCGTTTGAGAAACAAGGGGATGAAACGGTGAGCGGGAACAACAAGGTCGCGCTGGTGACGGGCGCGGGCAGCGGCGTGGGGCGGGCGGCGGCTCTCGCGCTGCTGGCCGATGGCTGGTCCGTCGTCCTGGCCGGGCGCCGGGGCGACGCGCTGGCGGAGACGATCGGGCTGGCCGGCGATGGCGCCGCCCGCGCGCTGGGCGTGCCGACGGATGTCACGTCACCGGACTCGGTCGCGTCCCTGTTCGCCGCCATCGCGGAGAAATTCGGCCGGCTCGACGTGCTGTTCAACAACGCCGGCGGCAACGTGCCGAGCACCAATTTCGGCGACATGACCTGGGAGCAGTGGCGGTCGGTCGCCGCCGTGAATCTCGACGGCTGTTTCCTGGTCGCCAGCGCCGCGTTCCGGATGATGCGCGACCAGACGCCGCAAGGCGGGCGGATCATCAACAACGGATCGATCTCGTCCCACACGCCGCGCCCGGGCTCGTCGGCGTATACCTCGACGAAGCACGCCATCACCGGGCTGACCAAATCAATCGCGCTGGACGGGCGCAAATACGACATCGCCTGCGGCCAGATCGACATCGGCAATGCCGCCACGCCGATGACGGCCCGCATGGCGCGCGGCGTGCCGCAGGCCGACGGCACCATGGCGATCGAGCCGACGATGGACGTGGAGCAGGTCGGCCGGACGATTGTTTTCATGGCCAGCCTGCCGCCGGACGCGAACGTGCTGACGGTGACGGTGATGGCGACGAAGATGCCGTTTGTCGGACGGGGATAAGCAGCTTCGCTTCCGATTTAGATTTTGATATCGTAACGAAATGGACGCAATTCGGGTGGCGGCGTTAACTGTAGAACATTCGCTTGCCGTCCCAGAACAGCCCGCCCGGCCGGCTCGCGTGGCGACGCGCCTCCTCTTCCTGCTGCTCCGGCGTGGGCATTAGAGAAGCGAAGAACGGCGGCGGCGCGGGCGGTGGGGTCGGCACCTGCTTGCCCGCATCCCCCGCCGCCCAACGTCTCATCAGAGGGTCCGGATGCGGCGGCATCAGGATCGGCGGGAGCTGC
>Ga0116231_10010933_pt1 | contig 14266 bp, 10 predicted proteins | sample S1TSphgellanicum_2_FD_89695 | JGI IMG/M metagenome (GOLD analysis project Ga0116231, IMG submission 89695) | Host-associated microbial communities from peat moss isolated from Minnesota, USA - S1T2_Fd - Sphagnum magellanicum MG | ecosystem: Host-associated > Plants > Peat moss > Unclassified... | reverse complement strand
GGGGTTGGTGGGGGGTGTGGGGTTGTGGGGGGTGGGGGGGGTGGGGGGGTGGTGGGGGGTGGGGGGGGGTGGGGGGGTGTGGGGGGGGGGTGGGGGTGGGGGTGGTGGGGGGGGGGGGTGGTGGGGGGGGGGTTATTGGGTGGCTATATAAGGTTATGGGACTTTATGGGTATAGGATATAAGGTTATGGGTTTATGGTTTAATTTTTTTTGGTTTTAAAGTTTATGTTGATACTTTTAGGGTTTTTTTTATTAAAAAAATTGCTTTAAAAGTTGTTGGGTTGAAGTTTTTAGTTTAGGGTTTCATTTTTTTCAATTTTGGGTTTAATATTTATAGAATTCCACTTTTAGTGTTTAGTTTTTAAGGTTTTGGGGTTGGAGTTTTAGATTTTACAGTTTTTGGGTATAGGGTCTTTGGTTTTAAAAGATTTAGTTTTTCAAGTTTGGTTTTGGTATTTTTAGGGTTCTAGATTTTATTTTTAGTTTTTTTTTTTAAATTTTGGGTTTTAAATCCTTGGTTTAAGGGTTTTTTCCAGGGTTTTGTTTAGTATTTTTAAGATTTTATTTTTAAGGTTTTGCTTTTAGAATTTAGGGGTCAAGATTTAAGACCTTTGGTTTTAGGGTTTAGTTTTTAAACTGGTGTTTGGTATGTTTAGGGTTTCAATTTTTAACTTCATTTTTTAAGGTTTTGGATTAGAGTTTAAGGCTATGGGGTTATATGGGGTTCTTGTTCATACACATAAGCATTAACTATCTTGAGTCTTATCATGATGTGAACATGTTGCAACATTTGAATGTCTACCAATATTAGTGCCAATATTTCACACATTGAGATGATTATTTTGAGTATTTCTTGGGAAATCCAAAAGACATGGGTGAATAAATTTTTATTATGCACTATAAGGATGATGGGAACTTGCCCCATATGAAGACCATGATGTAGTGTAAACATTCAACAAAACACATGTATTTTGAGCTACAACTTTCTTCATTAACTTCCTACACATGAAGTGGATGAACCTCACTATGAAATGGTTAGGGACTAAAATCCTAACCCAATTATGCATGGTTGACAAGGAGACTTCTAATTACATGTCCAAACTCCTTTGATATAACACCTAGATCTCTAATTATTTTCAAGTTGTTGATTTTCACCATTTTCTTTTGCTTATTGTTGATTCCACCTTGTTTTCTTAGGAAAACATCCCATGTTTTGGAGGGGGAGGCAAAGTGGGATGCCATGGTTGCCATGCTCTTAGATTGATTCTACAAGATTTTTAACTTGGTCATCATTTGCTCACCATCACTTGCAGATGGTTTAGAATTTACAAATGCATTGACAATAGGTATAGAATCAAGGTAGGTTTAAGGGAGTTAGAGGAAAGAGTTGTTGTCTTGGAGTTGGGTACCCCATCTGCCACATTCAAATGTCTTTTTTAAACATTTTTTTAAAGCATGTCCATATATAGCTTTTAAATGTTCTAACATTTCATCATCACATTGAAGTGTTCCGTTTTTTAAACCTTTAGTCATTAAATTTTTTTGTTTTCAATTCCTTTAAGGTGTCACATAAGTGGTCCTTCAAAGTTTCCTTCACAAACAAAAAATTAGAACACTTAGCCTAGTAATTAACATACATTAATCTCCACACTTCATTTGGAATCAATTAAGTTACTTGATTCTTACCCATGTTATATGTTGCAAAATGCATAGTGATGTGGCCATGGTGTTAAGCTGGAAAGATTCCATTACTTGCTTAGTGTCTTTCTCTTTTCTAAGTGTTTTTGTTTTGTGCGAAGTAATAGATTCAAACTGTTGTGTCTCCATCAAATCATCATTTCCCATGATCTTTATGGTTGCCATGAAGTTTGCCATGCTTCAATCATACCAAAGAAAAAAACAACCATACTCCCTTAGACCTAAACACAAATTCAATATCTAGATTTTCAAAACTATCTTTAGATTTGGATAGTTTTGTCATTGGATTTCCAAACCACTCTTTATGGATTTGGCCATTAGATTTCGACAACAAAAAATGAATAATTTCCATAAGATTCATTGGATTTCCCACCCAAAACCTCAAATTTCAACACACTAATTTTATTTCATAAGCACAAAACCAAAAGAGGCTATCTTGGACCCCCACAATTCAGTTGTAGACCTATTCTATATGCATCAAGATTTTGAAAAACCATAAACCCAACATAGGCATAAAAAGTTACCAATTTGACTTGTAAACTATTGAAAAAGGTTTAAAACTAAAATAAGGCTAGAATTCAAATCAAATAGTCCAAGATTAACATGTTTAAAAAGTTGCAAGCCTCCCACATAGTCCATAGGTTCAAATGAATACCCACACACACCCAATAGCCCCAAATTGGGGTGTTTTATAACTTGTAGGCCTCCCACATAATGTTCATTTTGAAATGAATACCCATACACCCCATGATTATTTGAGAGAGACATGTTTGAAAAGTTGCAAGCCTTCAAAATAGATTTTAAGTTCAAATGAATACCCTTACCCAACCCAATATGCATGTGCGATGAACTTTGAATGATAGAAATATGTTTGATTTCCAAATGAAAACCCATACAAACCAAAACGGAACCTAATTTGAATGTTTTATGAACTACAAACCTCTGACATAGGTTCATGGTTACAATTAGTAACCATACACATTAAAATGGAACCAAATTGATATGTTATATGAATTGCAAACCTCTAGGTTAAAATGAATACTCATACAAACCACACACAACTTTCATGAAATGTTTTATGAATTATATAGATCTCCAACATAGGTTGCAAGTTCAAATGAGTACTTGTGCACACTAGAATGGAACCAAATTATTGTATTTTATGTGCTATAGAGCTTCAACACAAGATTCAAGTTCACATGAAATCTCATGCACATTATAATGGAATCAAATTAAGATGTTTTATGAATTGTACACTTCCAACATAGGATTCAAATTTAGACAAAAACCCATACAAACCAACTTAATTGGAATGTTTTACAAGTTGTAGATCTCTTGCATAGGTTCAAGTTCAAATGAATATAAATACACATCAGAATGAACCCTAATTGAAATGTTTTACGAGTTGCAGATTTCCTTCATAATTTTCAAGTTCAAATGAGTACCCATACAAACCAATATCAACTATAATTAAAATGTTTTATGAATTGTAGACCTCACAATTAAAAATCTAAGCAAAACACATCATAATTCAATTCTTGTATAATTACATTTGTGTACATGATTGGATTTCCAAACAAGTTGTCAAATGTTGAAATAATCTAGCAAGAAAAAAATTAAACATTTGATTTCAAATTATAGTCATTGTTTAAAAAAACACTTTGAAAGCCTTTGGGTTACAACTATGCAATAATAGGAGACATTGTGATATTTCACAATTTCAAATGTAATATTTGATGAAAGCATTACATCATTGACAAATCCAAAGGCAATCTTGTGACAATATGTTCAATCACAAAGGCATTTGTTAGAGGAGGGAATAGACGACCAAGATTGTCATGAACTAGTTTGTGATTATGGGGACATTTTGAGGTAGAAGGTTTTTAAGTTTATGAAGCAAAATTAAAGCTTTTGTTTTTCAATGTGTTACAAGTTGGTTTGGTCTTGGAGATTCATATTGCTTCAAAGAATCATTAAGCCATGCACCAATTAGGGTTTGCAAAATTCAAAAAAGTTTGCAACAACATCACAAGAAAAATCATAAGAAAAGGAGAAAGACTTGACAAAATGTAAGGTCTTCAACGAGAGATAGTCATAAATTCATTGTCCTCTTGCAATTTCTTGAGCTACCAAAACCATGCTACTTTCTTTTGTTGCAATTGAGTTTCTCCATTTGAACTATAGTAGTTGCAAAGGAGAGAGAATAATAGTTAGTGATAAGAGAAATAATAAAAATATGATTATTAGCAAAGGAAACAAGGCTTTCAACAATGGGTCATTTCTAAATGAGAAAAAAATCTTGTGTAAGGTTAAAGGCTCAAGGTGGGGGCAATATTCCCAAAATAAAGGGCATAGGATGAAGTGGGTGTTGGTTTTTTAACACTCCATTTTTGAAATGTCCCCAACCCATGGTCAACTTCACCCATGGTAAACCATGAGGCAAACATTATCATACACCTAAATATAGGTAGATCATGAGGAGGCATTGGAGGCATCTTATAGGTGTACATAAGATCATCCCACTCATAAGAGTAGATGTAAGAACCTTTCCTTCTTTTGATGAGGGATATTCATGGATGTAAAGTGCACTCCAAATATAGTAGGAACTTTTTTCCAAGTGCTTCATGTTTGGGAGTTAAGCTGTTGTATATGGAATAAAATCCCCCAAAAAAAAAACTTTTTAAAAGGAAAAAAAAATTTTAAAAAATCTTCCAAGAATCAAACCAATCAATGAAATATTAAAAAATTCACAGCAGATTTATATATATATGTATATATATATATAGATAGATGCAGGACTGCCCATAGTGAAGTATAGTTGGAGCTGCTTTGCAAAGGAAGAGCTGCTAATTCATCAACATGATGGATGATAATGATTCATTGTTTTATGATGATCATTAGGCTCAAAGAGAAAAGAAAACCCAAAACAATAATAGTCTAAAATAGGCAAAAAATTTGTGACACCCAATAAGCTCTTTACATCAATTGCTAGTCAAAACTAGTGACCCAACAAAAGAAAAAAACACCCAAAATATGCAAAACAAAAAAAAAGGGAAAGTTTCCTTGAAAAGAATTAAAAGAAAGAAACAATGAAAAGGGAATTGAAACAAAAAATGCTAATAACTAACTGAGTTACAAACCAGGCAAGTTACTAAAACTCTCTGCACTTGGGCAAGCATCTAAAGCCCAGCTCTTCTGTGGCAAAGCAGCAAGATCAGCTGCAAGCAAAGCAAACCCAAGCAAACCCAAGCAAAACCCAAGCAAATCAAAGCCAAGCAAAGCCAAGTAGCTGTGCAACAAATCCACAAGAACAAGAACAAGAACAAGAAGATTTGGTGCAAAAACAAATCTTCCTTTTCTTCTTCTGACACTTACTCTCTTTCTTCTTTTATCAGCAGCTCAGCAGCAAGCAGCAGCAAGGTAAGTAGTAGGTACTAGTTGGTTGTACTACAACTGATTTTGTTTTTTGTTTTCTCTCTTCTTTGAATTCTGGGTTTTGGGTTCTTCTTTGCTCATCTTCCAAGGAAGGATTATGAAGTAAATTTTCCAATGCACTAACTTCCATGGATTTCAATTTGCATTTGCCAGAATTGAATTCCATGGGTTATAGAATCAATCCTCTCTAGGTAGATAGATTGATCTCTCTGATCTGAATATTTTGAGTGAGTGAGTGAGAGAGAGAGAGAGAGAGAGAGAGATGTGATGTGATGTGATTTGATGTATCTTTTCTCTTTGGCTGGTAAATTTTGGGTTGGTGAAGAAATGGTGCTTCTAAGAAGAATTGGTACCTACATGAGTTTTTATGTCATCCTCGCTAGATAGATAGATAGATTAGAGAGATTAGAGAGATTTAATCCTTGTTGTTGTTTTGGGTTGCTGGCGAATTGTGCTCTAGTAATAAAGAATTCATTAAAAAAAAAGGAGTTGTAAGAGATAGAGATTGATCCAGAACAAAAAGAGAGATGGAGAAATAGAAAGAAGAGATAGAGAGATGGAGAGAGAGAGAAAGTGAAAGAGAGAAATTGTGGGCCCAAGTTGTAGTATGATGATGGTGATGATGACGTGATTTTTTTGTTGATTTGTTTGCTTTTTTCTCTTGTTGTTGGCTTTGCTGTTTGAAACAATAGTGTTTGTTGCTGCAGTAGCAAAGCTACTTGTGAAGCTATTTGTTTGTTACATTGGTTGTTATATTATTCCCCTGCATGCCCCCGTCCCCCAGGAACTGTACTAATACCCATTCTTCCTCCTCTTCTTCTGCACCTACTTTTTTGTTTTTGGAGAGAGAGCTTCTGGTTCTTTTTTCTTGCCTGGGGGGGGGAGTAGTTTGTAAAGAACTCATCAAAGTTAAAATTTATCAGTTGGGAAGAAACGGTGTTTTTGGGCAGAATTCCATGGAGTAGAGATGATGATGATGATACGTGGTGGGTTTGTTCCAGTTTTTTTGCTCCAGCACTGAAATTTAGATTCCTCATGCTGCAAGGAAAGGAGGAAGAAGAAGAAGAAGAAGAAGAAACTGCTGCTGCTGATGATCAATTGAGTCGCTGCTGCGGTGGTGTTCTTTTCTACTGGTTTGAATTTTTGTTTACTTTGGTTTTGTTTTGAGAAAGAAAAGTCGAGACCAGTTGCTTGTCTTCTTCTTCTGCTTGCCGGGGGGACGCTTTTTTCCGGTATATGTTACTACATTGTTGTAGAGAGACAAAATCCAGAGCTGCTGCAATCTTTTATGCTGAGTAATTGCCATGGCGTCACAGGTTTTGGGTTGTGGGAGGAGGAGGGGGTGGGAGGGAAAGGGGGAGCTGATCAATCTCATCTTCCATCCAGCTCCCTGAAGAAGCTTTGATCAATATAGAACACAAAATCTTGTTGGTACTGCTGGTGCTGGTGCTGGTGCTTCTTCCAAATGGCAAAGGAGGAGAAAGACATGAGCTGGTGGGAGCCTTTGTTGGGCATAAGAAGTTCATCACCTCCTCCTCCTGCTGCTGCTGCAAAGGATCATGAGGATCTGATCCCAGACCCAGAAGACACAGCTCTCACAACATCTTCAGAGGTGGGTGATGGGTCTTACAATATATCTCCTTTTTTTTTTCCCTTCTTTTTTCTTGATGCATTCTTGCTTGCAGATCTCTCAAAAAAAATTCAGGAATCCTCTCTGACGCCTTCAGAGAGAGCTGTGACATGCAAGAACTTTCCTCTTTGTGATTCGTCCATGAGTTTGAGCTCTGCTTTGCCAATTCTTCTTCCTCTGATTGGAAAAACACATGTGTGGTGGTGGTGATGTGTGTGTGATGACCCGTTTCTTCAACCCAATTCTTCAAACAGGAAGATGATGCTTTGCAAATTGAAGAAGTGAAGTTAACAGTGCCAGAGACAGATGATCCATCAATGCCAGGACTCACATTCCGTACATGGGTCATTGGGACTTTCTTGTGCATCTTCTTGTCATTTGTGAACCAGTTCTTTCACTTCAGAACAGCACCCATCACCATATCCGGGATTGCTGGGCAGATGGTGTCATTGTACCTTGGTCAATTCATGGCTTCCGTGCTTCCAGATTGGACAATTGGAGGAGTCAGGATCAATCCCGGACCCTTTAACATCAAGGTCCCTCATCATCATCATCATCATCATCATCTCATCTTTCTTATACAGAACCCACTCCCTGCTTTGTGATGATCATCTCTTTGTGATCAATTGGAATTCATGCAGTCCTGTTCTCTTTGTGATGGGATTGACCTTCCTGTTCTCTTTTGTGATGGGATTGACCTTCTTGTTCTCTTGATGATGAAGAAAAACACTTGATGTTCCATCATTATCATCATCTTACTGTTCAGGAAGTGTTTTGCTTCAGCATCTTTTATCTTCCTCTTTCTCTTGTAATGGGAGTGAGATCTTCCATATTGTGTTCACTCAGGAAATGTTTTTTCTTCATCATCTTTGGTCATTTCTAGGGGTTGCACATTTTGGCAATGTTACAGATTGCTTTGTAGTAAAAATTATATATATAAAATTCTTAGATTTTTTTTCCAGGTCATGTAGAGAGTCTCTAGCATGTGCTTATAGCTCAATATGCAATCTAGTGTTGCCCAAAACATAAATGGGTTGCGAATGAGAGTTGAAAGTAAAAGAAGAGAGATTTTAACGTTTTGGGTGTTGTTTTTATCATGTGTTGGGTATTAGGAGCATGTTCTCATCACACTGCTAGCACATTCAGGAGGTGGTATAAAAGAAAGTACAGCGAAAGGTGTTGAAGCTATCGCACTCATCAAGCTTCCTGCATTTTACAAAACAGTAAAAAATTTCTCCCTCAACAAACAAATGGTTTGTGTTGTGTGTGTGCTTTATGGGTGCTTTTCTTCACAAATAAAAAACACAGAATTACCCTCATCAAGCTGGACCTGAAGCTCAGAACATAACACACAAGTTTTGCAGTAGAATTTTCTGCAGGTTTTGCAGATTTTGCTACTTTGTTACATTTTCTTTAGAGACACAGTCATATGTAACTGCAATATTGGTCATTGAAAAAACACTTAGGCTTCATAGTGACTTATCTCCTTTTTGTTGTGGTTTTTCTGATATACGTGAGCATCTGCTGAATCAGGAAATTCCATTCATTGCAGCTTTAGTCTTGACAATCTCAACACAAGTTTTGGGATACGGATGGGCTGGTCTTCTTCGCAAATACCTTGTGGTATGCTGTCAATTGTTCCTCCTTTCTTCTCAAGCTCTTTTTCGAAGCATCCAGAAGTCTTGGAATGGGTATACACAATTGCAAAAAGACAAGCTGATAATTTACACAAATGTAACATGCAACAGAAAGTTGAGTAAAATAGAGACTTTAATGCATGATAGGTATGGCCCTTAGATCCAATGTGTTTTCACATATTAGAAAAGGATGATTCATGATCTGCTTGCATTTCTGGAAGATGTATAGGAACCTGCAAATATGTGGTGGCCGGCAAGCTTGGTGGATGTCTCACTATTCAGGTGATAGAAGTCATTTCGATCTAGAAATTCTCTTCATTCATATTTGCAGGATTATGCACAGACCCTTTCTTCTACTCTCACAATTTTCTTACTTAAACTACAGCTTTCTGTCTTTTTGTTTCACCACCATGAATTTGTGAGTATTGTTGCTGCAGTAGATTCTTCAATTACCATTTAAAACAGGATTACAGTCTCTGGGATATTTATTGTTGCCAGATTCAGATCTGTTCTTGGGTTGTGTGTGACAGGGCATTGCATGAGAAGGAGGATTCAAAGGGAATTCACAGGCTACACTTCTTCACCATAGCTGCAATTTGCAGCTTTACTTGGTATATACTACCGGGGTACATGTTTGCTACCATTAGTGCTCTCTCCTGGATTTGCTGGACCTGGAAAGACTCCATCTTTGCCCACCAACTTGGTTCAGGTTTATCTTCCTCACATTCCTCCAGCTCTCAGGCTAATGCTCAAATAGATTATTCTCTGATTGAAGGTGCCACCAGTTCTGAAGATAGTTTGTCACTCTCAGAAGATAGTTTTTGCTCTCAATAGATGGGTTTTTTGCTCTCAGAAATGTAGTTTTTGCTCTCATCATTTTCTGAGTTCTTGATCTTGAATGTGTGTTGAAATTTTAGTGTTGTGATATGGTAATAGATTGGTAAATAGATTGGGTAATGCAACAACTAGCGGGTGGGTGATTGTGGAAACGTTACATAAGTCATGTATATGATTGAAGAAAAAAAGTGTTGTCATTTTTCTTTTATATCAGGGTGGTGGCAATCTTTTCCAACTACTTTTGTTGTTGCAAAACAACTTGCAGGTTTGACTGGATTGGGATTGACGGCGTTTTCTTTTGATTGGGCAACAATTTCAGCAATCTTGTCATCTCCATTAGCAACTCCCTGGTCTACCTTAGTTAATGTGTACATTGGGTTCCTTGTTGCTGCCTACATTTTAACTCCTCTCCTCTATTGGGGAGACCTTTTCCATACCAAGAGATTTCCCATCATCACCAACAAATTGTTCCTCTCAAATGGACATCGTTACAATGTTTCAGAGGTAAAGTAACCCATCATCACACTTGTGTGCATGCAGGCCTTGAGCCAATATATCCCACCACACCCACATATATAAACACGTAAACATGAATCCATATGTATATATCTAGAGAGAGAGAGAGATATCAAGCATGTGCTGTATGAAGGAAGAAGGGCGTCAAGGTATGTTTGCACCAATGTTTAGAAATGACCTTCATAGTGTTCTTGTTAGGTGGTTGCTGGAGATGGGTTGACACTGGACCTACAAAAGTATGAGACATATGGAGCACCTCACATGTCAGCCTTTTATGCAGTGCTACATTGGGGGTTGATGTTTGCAGCACTCGGGGCTACGATTGTGCATGTTATGCTCTGGCATGGCAAGGCTATCTACCGTCAATACAAAACCAATCGTAAAGTCCCTCTTAATTTTTCAACCAAAACTCTCCTTTGATATCATCATGCATTTGAATGTCCTTCAAATTTTTTTGTCCATTTTTTTGTCCACTGTTGTCAGAAATTCCCCATGAATTAATCTCTGTTATAGAAGAATGTTTTGGTTAGTTTGTGGTTGGTGTTAATAAAAACCTTGAAGAAAAATGGTAGTGATGAAATTATGTTCTCAAGAATAAATCTGTGTGGGAATTTTGGCAGCTATGGAACACAAGCAGAGCATCCATACAAAGCTGATGCAAAAATACAAGGATGTACCATCATGGTGGTTTTGGGCATTTATTATTGGGAATGCATTGATAGCAATGGTGATTATGCAAACTTGGAAGCATATATTCCAGCTTCCTTGGTGGGGAGTACTATTGTCCATGTTTCTCAATATGTTCTTCACACTTCCAATTGGTGTTCTTGCTGCCACAACCAACAGGGTAAAAACAACTGCTGTCGCCTAGCTCTTTAATCCCTTTCATCATATTCCAAGAGGGCCTTCTTTATACCTGCCGACATGTAAAAATTGACAGTACTCCAATTATGTGGGCCTCTCTAGGAATCTCAACTTCCAAATTGGGAATGCATGTTGGGATTCTTGGGAGTGCCTGCCTCTCTAGGGAGTGTTTGCATTCTTTTGACTCCCACACAGTTTCCTTCACTGCTCTGCAATAAACACAAAAGCTCTTGATTTGTTGTCTTGGGTCAACCAACAGGTTGAAGAGAAGCAGGTACAGTAGGATCTAGGGTCTTAGAATTGAGAGTGTGAACTTTGAAAAAATTGGATGGGGTCTTTTTTTGGGTGGGGACAGTTCTCAGGAATAGGACCATTGTGCGATATATTGACAGGATACATGTTTCCAGGTTACCCAATGGCCAATGTATTCTTCCGAATGTACTCAGCAGAATCAATAGTCCAAGGTTTGGCTTACTTACGTTGCAGCAAACTCGGGCATTACATGAAGATTCCCCCTCGTGAACTGTTCACTGTGCTGGTATTTTGCCAACTCGATTTTATTGGAACTCCTTGTGAAATAATGCAAAGTTACATAGCTTGATGCTGTAACTTTTTTATAAAAGAAAACCATGCACGTGCATTGCTAAGTTTCTCACACAAAATTGGGAATTATCACAAAATCTAACCCTAATGTAAAATGCAATCATTAAGGCAAGAAGTGATGTACTCAGGCTTCTGGAATGAAACTTTGAACTTTTGCAGGTGTGTGGAGCTGTGTTGGCAGGACTTGTAAATCTAGCCTGTGCATATTGGTTGTTTGAGGGTGTTGGAAACATGTGTGTGGAATCAGGGGCATGGTCATGCCCTGTGACTGCTAACACTTTCTCAGTCATCACATTATGGGGCCTGGTCGGATCCTCAAGATTACTTGGTACCACTGGAGAGTACAGGAATCTGAGGTGGTTCTTTTTACTTGGTGCTCTCGCCCCAATCCCATTTTGGGTCATTGCAAAAACATCTTCTAAGCTCAAGGTTTGCTCTTCTATTCAAATCGGCAATAGCCAGTAATTACTGCAATTCATGCTTTTGCTGCCATCCTATTGCAAATACATTGTCTTATGCAAAATTCAGATTTTGCTGTTATATGCTCACCCATATACGTATATGCGTATATGTGTCCACACATATGCAAATGCAGTCATCAATAACTGGGGACTGAACTCAATCGTCAATGCCAGGTATATGCAAAAGCAGCGAATTTTCCACTGCTATTTGGAGCAGCAAGTCAGTGGCCACCAGCCACACCTGTGACATACAACACGTGGTTTGTAACAGGATACATCTTCAATCACCTTCTGTTCAAGCATCGAAGACGCTGGTGGCAACGCTACAACTATATTTTATCAGCTGGTCTTGACACAGGAGTCGCTTTTGCTGGCCCCTTGATATTCCTCACCCTTCTGTATTTTGGTAAGAGTGGCCCAACATGGTGGGGGAATCCCACCCATTATCTCGATCATTGTCCATTATCGTACTGCCCAACAGCAAAAGGCATCAATGTCACTGCTCAATACCACTTCTGCCCTGTACATTGAAGAAGAAATTATCGGGGTTGTATAATTCGTGCACCTGTTTTATTCATTGTAAATATTAGTTGAAGAGAGAAACTAAAATCCAGACTCTCATAAAAATCCATGTGCAAAAAGCATCGAGCAGGATCGTATGAAAAGGGCAGATTCATTCACGACCTGGCTCTCTCCATCTCCAGTAAATTTTGAAGGAGCTGGAAGGTGGCACTGAAGAAAACACTACCATGTTCCTACAATCAGCAGCCCATGGAAACAGCAGTCATTTGATATGGGAGAAGATAACGACACAGAAGAACTGTTATACTACTGGTTGAGTTGACAGCCTCAATAAGAAGAGTTTCAGAATGGAAAATCTACTCACTGAGTCATACAGAGGGCTGTTTCTTGCTCCTCCCCAAAAACCCATGTCCTAGAAAGTTGTACAGAGAATCAAACTTTATATGAACGATTTACTAGCCTGCAGATTCTCAAGAGGGTTTTCCTGTTGCAATCTGCTTGTAATGACATCAGCTAATTTGAGGTTCTGGAAACTTGAGTGTAATTGTGGATTTCTTTAGACACTCTCTCTGCCTAGTTCTTTTCTGCTTCTGAAATGCTGGAGCACAATGGCATGCATTCAGTGACCAGAAACTCCAACCCATTTCAGTTGTCATGGTAGATCTACTGAAGCACTATGGAAAAGGTGGTGATACGACTTATAAACCAAGCAGGTCAACCTATGGAAGCTCACCGTAATCACACAATATTTCCAGGGTTCATCTTGTGAGGTCATTCGGGTAAAAAGGCATCCACCCACCATTTCAAGTGATGAGGCTAATTGTCTGAAATGATTCCAGAGTGATCACTGCAGTATCTATTGCACTAGTGTTTTGTTGTCATTGGCAATGATGCACCTGGTTTTCAGATGTCTGCTTTGCAGTCCAGTTAGTTCTGATGCAGACACCAGCTGAGAAACAAGCACAAGAAGGGGTGCTGTATAAAGCATGATCAGTACAGGCCCATCTTTTCTATCTATCTCCAACAGCTACAACTGGATCCAACAAGTTTGCTTAAAACTTAAATTAAAATGGGTTCACCTTTCCTTGGATTTTGGTGAGGTGGTTCTTAATGGTAACACTCAAGGATGTGTTTGCCATGTAAAAAGGCAAATAGGTAGGTGGTAGCTAACTTAACCTACTACCTAGTTATGTCAATTGACCTACCTACCTACCTACCTTAACCTTTTGGGCATGCACATATGTTACAAATATAAGGAAATGAACCTTTCACCTCAACGCTGATGAATCAAGTCTTTACCAATGGACTACACCACCGAAAGGTCACATGTATTGTCAAGTTTATTTACATATATAAGGAAGAGGTTAAATAATTAGTAAGTAGGTTGGAAGTAGGGTTGTTACACTAGAAGAAATCTTGTCCATTTTGACCATCATTTTGCAATTACAATGCGACTACCATCCAAACTTACTACATTTGCGACTACTATCTTTGTAAACCTATGTGTCCATGTAGTTACAAGTATATATCACTACGTCAGTGACTAAATGATGGGTCCAACCAACTATTAGTTGAATATGTACTTGCATGATATGACTATAAAACTTTTAGGTCAAAGTGTAGATGAAAATTTGACATATTTCGTTCGTTTTTCTCTCGTCTATCCATTTATGGATGATAACTAAGTTGAATGGTGATAATGATTATATTTGTTTTTACAACTATGGACAATATAAGTTGCCCTATCATGTCATTCAATTTTTAACTTTGCATGTCAATATAAGGTTAGCTTACGCTGTTCGGGGCAAGCTTATGGGCAATCGAAATTAGACCCATTTAGGTCGTTGTAAACCTTGTGGCGACTGAAAAAATTCAATTGCCATACCTTGTGGTGATTGAAAAAAATTTCGGTTGCCCAACCCTATGGTGACCAAAAAAATTTAGTTCCCCAACCTTAGGCAACTGAAAAAATTCAATCGCCCCCCCCCCCCCCCCCACCCCCACAAAAACTTCTTCTCTAATGAAACATGTCTCTTGTGCACATTTTGAGAACTACGCTATACG
>Ga0116231_10010932_pt1 | contig 14267 bp, 17 predicted proteins | sample S1TSphgellanicum_2_FD_89695 | JGI IMG/M metagenome (GOLD analysis project Ga0116231, IMG submission 89695) | Host-associated microbial communities from peat moss isolated from Minnesota, USA - S1T2_Fd - Sphagnum magellanicum MG | ecosystem: Host-associated > Plants > Peat moss > Unclassified... | reverse complement strand
TTGCAATAAATGGTTTAAAATTGCAATTTTGTAATACTTTAAAATCTTAAATCTTAAATATTGAAAATATTCAAATAATATTCAAATAACCTTGTTAACTTTGTTATTTTTTGTTATTGAATGCCTTCATAATAGCCTTGACAATAATTAAAATTATTAATAACCTTGTCAAATATATTTGTTTAATATTTAGTAATAACCAAGTGCCAAAGCTTTACAAAGACCTTGAATTTCATATATAATTGAAGTACCTTTAAAACAAATTGTGAATAATTTGTGAAAAAGTTGACTTTTAGCACTTTTTTTTTCAAAATGTTTCACATTTGTATTTTTTTCTTGAAAAGATCTAGGTAAAATCTTTAAAATCATATTTCAAGTTGATTGATTTGAATTTTGAAAAAGAAAAGGCAAGTCAATCAAGTTTGGATTTCCAAACCAATTCAATATGAACCAAAGCTATTTTTCATGGTAAAATTTTGCAGTTCAATGAAGTTTTTATAAAAAAAATTAAAAACACAAAAAATAGTGATTTTAAAGGATTTTTTCACCATTTTTCGAAATAAACATAGTTAAATTTGCCACATTTAAACATTTAAACTAGGCACTTCCTAGGTCATCAATTGTAGTAACATTTTTGTAAATTGTTATAACCCACTTCGGACAATCTCCATTTATGCTAACTGATATTATGGATCCTCGCCAATGGATTTGTTTGAGGAATTTGAAAAAAAAAAAAAAAAAACCTTTATGAAAACATGTTAAATAATATTGTTGATTATTTTATGTCAATATGTAATCTTGTGGTTCAATGTTTAAGATGTTGGCCTCATGCACACAAGGTCATGGGCTCAAATATCTCCAAAAGGCCTTATGTAAATCCACATAAAAATTGTATAATATACATGGTGATGTCCAAGGTGTGATTTATATATGGTGTTATGAGCAAACCTAACATTTGAAAATATGAAGTTTGTTTATATTTTCTCAGTTTTAAAAATGGAACTATTGAGGACATTTTCTTTTCCTTTGGATAAAGGGAAATTAATATTAATATTATAGTGTTATTCAATTCAACAAGTATATTGTTAATAAATGGAAATTTAAAATCCACATATAAACAATGTACATGTGTAACATGGCATGTATTTCACAAGGTCAATAGCATTGATCCTAGTTCACTCAATGTTCACTTGTTCACATTTAAAATTTTGAATTCATTGTACTAAATTTTCATGAAATTCATTGTAAAATGAATGAGATGTAGAGTGAATTGGGCTCATATTTCCTTGTAGTGACCCTTTACATGTCATCATTACTAATAATAGACAACTCCACAATGTTGTTATTAAACATTTTTTGTATTTTAAATGGTCCTTTCCATGGTAGTCTAAAATTACGACCTTTAAATTTTGTGGCTTTAGACATCCATAACATCAACTTTCCTTCTTCAAAACTTTTCATTTTCCTTTTATCATCCCATCAATCCTTGTGTAATTGTTGGATATGGTTAATATTTTCTCTTGCCAATGGTTTTCATCCAATTTAATTAAGTCTTCCATTCTTTCTTGAATTGTTTTATAATATTATTTTCCAGAATGTCTTGTATCCTTTGGGTAAGTACCATTAATTTTGTTGGCATAATGGGTTGAGTCCCATAATTAACTTAGAAAGTGTGTATTAAGTAATAATTTTATATGCCATTCAATATGCCCATAACACAATTAACATCACATCCCAATATGTTCGATTTGCATTAATTATTTTGACCAGTATTTTTCCCAAAGTTTTATTAGTTGATTTGGCTTGCCCATTACTTTGTAGGTAATAAGTACTCAATTTGTGATGAGTAATCATAAATACTTGAGTAAGTATATTGCATAGTTTGATTTATAAAATGACTTCCTTGGTCACTTACAAGATGGGTAGGGCATCCAAAGTAAGTGATAATATGTTCATATAAGAACTTTAACATACTTTTGGTTGTGTTATCTTGAAGTGCCTTAGCTTCTACCCACTTTATAATGTAATTGGTTGTCACTACTATATATCGATTGCCAATATACTTTGATGTTGGTTTAATTGGTCACCTAAAACCAAGACCCCGTTTCACAAATAATTCAAAATCCATACTTGATTTGAATGGGCCTTTTCCACTTCACCACATTGGTCCAAGTTGTTGACATACATCACTTTCCTAACATATTTCAACAATGCCTTTATCTAAGGTAGGCCACCAAGAACCAAACCTTTTTTTTTCATAGTAATGTTAATACCAAAATGCTAGCCCTTTATGAAAATCTACCAACACTCTAACACCTTCTAGTAGTGATAAACATTGATGTAAAATATTGTTTGGCCCCAATTTGTGTAATTTTTCATTATACAATATATATGGTTTAGATTTAATAACAATCTTACTTCTTTTTTCCTTTGGTATGTCATCATCAAAATACCATTTCTTCAAGTATTTTATGATTAATGCACACCATTCAACTCCTACAATAAATAAAATTGCATCAGGTAATTGATCTCCTATTCTTATTGTTGGTCTGCCATGGTTATTTGTAAATATACAATCTAGTAAGAAATGAACTCACCATGGCTTATAATACACTTTTAAATCAAATTCTTATAATAGAATTAAAAATTTGGCAATTAAACATGTTAATACTTATTTATTCACTAAATATAATAATGTTTGATGATCAACAAAAAAAATGAAACTATTTCTCAATAAATGATGCCTAATTTTCTTCACAAAATATATCCTTATTTATTTATTTATTTATTTATTTATTTATAGTTTTTGTATCATTTTTTTTGTGCAATATTCATCAATTAACTTGCATAATAAATTGGTCTATCAAATGGTATTGTTTGGATTTTGTCCCAACATAACTCTAATAAAAAAAAATGAAACATCAATACATGGAATTTTAATTTCAAATTAGCTCAAATAAGCAATGATAGACATGTGATAGAAAAATTCATTCATTTCCAAGATTTGGCACAAACATGTGTCCATTTGAAATCTTCATCTTTCTTTAATAGTTTACACATTGGTGGTATTTGCAGCAAAATCTTTGAAATAATGTTGGTAAAATTCAATTACACCCAATTTTATTTATTTTTCTACAATATTCGTTGGTGTTAGCACTATGGTAATTTTGCAATGGTGAAATAGGAATCCTTCATTGCATACTAAATGCCCCAAAAGTGCATTAAAAATAACATAGAGAACACATTTCTATGGGTTAAGGCTGATGCCATTCACTCAACACCCCTATAAACATTTTTGTAATTGATCAAAATGGTTTTTCTTATCACCATACATGCTAAAATCATCAAAAAACACTTTCATGAATTCATTTGAATGTTTATGGAAAGTTTTGGTTACCACTTTTAAAAATGTGGTAAAAGCTTTGCATAAGCCAAATGGAATTACATTATATGCATAAGCATCCCATTTTAAAATAATTTTTTTTTTTTCCTTATCCTCTTCAGCCAATTTCATTTGGTTATAACCACTATCACCATCCATAAAATAATACATTTCTTGTCCAACAACATAGCCCAACATTGAGTTCAAAAAGGTGAAGGAAATGGATCTTTTTCATTTGAACATTCATTTTATGATAATCTACACATACGTAATTTGTCATTATTTTTAGGCACATTCACTAAAGTAGATAACCATTAAATGGTCTTGATTAGATAGATGAATCCAATATAAAGAAATCTATCAAGATCTTCTATGACCTTTAATGCATAATTTGGATTCATTTTGTATTGTCTTATTTAATCAATTGTGCATTCACCATAAGTTCAATTTTATGTTCACATATTTCTTTTGGAATACCCTTCAATTCCTTGTAATCCCATGCAAACACATCTTTATAGTGGTTCCTTGATTTGTATTTGAAAGGTAGTAAGTAACATTGCACCAATCAATACATCCATAGGTTCTTCCCCGTTTCCTAGATTGAACTTCATCAATTGCTCTTTAACTATTATAGTTTAACCAACAATCTTCTTGTCTTCTTTTGGAATATCCTTCAATCCCTTGTAATCCCATGCCAACACATCTTTATAGTTTAGTAGTGGTTCTTTGATTTGTATTTGAAAGGCAGTAAATAATATTGCACTAATCAATACATCTATAGGTTCTTCCCCATTTCCTAGATTAAACTTCATCAATTGTTCTTTAACTATTATAATGTAACCAATAATCTTCTTGTCTTTGATTATTATGTTAGTAACTTCATCACAAATTAACACTAAAAGAAATCCCTCAAAATGCAACGAATGCATTTACAATTACGTGCAATTAATTGTCATTTGCAACTTGTTTTAATTGTTTTTGCAACTATTTTGCACCCTTGACCATTTTTGTAATTATGTTACAACTACATTTGTAGCTAATGACTTCTTCATTTTGTAGTCTAGAATTATTTTCATCCATGATCATGCCTATATGTCCCATTAGTTGTAAATGGAACCAAACTTAGTTGCACCACTAGGGTGTCAACATAACCCCTAATGGTATACATAGGTGTATTAGGAAACTTTTGAAACATTTAAAGGTATATGTATTTTCATTATTCTATTAGGGATATTATGGGGGTATGTTTCCATTTGTGTATTTATAAAGTTGTATTTAGTTCATATTTAAGTAAATTAACTTATTACCTACTTTTATTAGTATGTTTGTTTACCTATCTAATTTAGCCTACCAACCTATCAACTTATATGCTTACCTACCTATCTAACCTAGGTTACCTACCTACTTACCTAACATAAGTTATTTATTTATTTATTAATTGATTGTATATAAGTATTAATTAATAATTAGTTAGTTACTTATTTATTTAATTATATAATTTAAAAAATTAAAAAGGAGGACAAAATACATGATATAAACTTTTTAATTATAACCTAGTTTACAATTAAATTACAACTTCAATTTTTATCCTATATATTTTATCCCAGTTGCATCTTGAGAACTATATAATGAAAGGTTTTGTTTTACATTTTCACATTTAAAAACACATGTCAATTGGGATGAGCCAATTACAGGAAATAAACCCTTTAAGGAATTTCACCTTAAAAATTAAACCGAAAAAATTTAAAATTATTTACCTACCTCCCTAACCTACCTACCTGCATAATCCTAATTACCTACTTAGTTCCACCTACCTACCTACCTACCTACATAGTCCTATTTACCTACCTAGTTCCACTTACCTACCTACCTACCTACTTACTTAATCATACCTACCTACTGAGTCCCATCTACCTACCCGCCTATTGATTTTAATTCATTTTGACCAAAGTTCAAAAATGGCATGTGGCATATTGGTATTATGCCATGTGTCACAATCTAAAACCATTAAAAATAAATGACAAGGATTTGTTTCTTTCTTTTTAAAAAAAATTTCAAACCTTTTTCAATTGCCATGTGTCATTATGTAAGTTGTTGATTTTTATGGTAATATATAGATGGTGAAGTGTTTGTTGATCGTTGATTTCATCCATACTTGCAATTAGTGTTTTATGCAACTAGGAAAATTTTAGCATTTAACAAATGTCTTTTGCAATAAAATATAATTGCAAACAATAGTTTTTTTCCAATTTACTTCTAGTGTAAGGTTTTTTTTTGTTGATGCTCATAAGTATACATAGGATAATCATTTTTTTTGTTATGGTTGCTGTCGCAACCCCACTTTGGGCAAAGTGGGAGAATGCAACTCCCACTCCCAAAAGTGGAAGACTTGGAGTCCTTCGGGACTCCCGAAAATTCAGAAGACGATTTGAGGGGTCAAATCTCCTTGCCTTGTTGCGTTCTTTATATCAATGGAAAGCTCTTGAAGTCTAGATGCCCAAAATGGCTTCGCATTGGCCATTTGGACATCTGCAGCCCAAGTTATGGGCAAAAGAAGAGCCGGGAATCAAATTGCCAATTTGACTCCCGACCACTAAAAGTCGGGAATTGACCTCTTCCCGACATCGCCTCAAGGAGTGCGACATGGCGTTGAAAAGCTCTCGATGAGAGCTACAACTTTGGTTCAGACCTTGTCCCGATCGAGTTCGGGGTGATGAGCTATGACCGTCCAAAGTCCCGGGACTCCAACCCTGGACAATTTCGGGACTCCAACTTGGGAGTCCCAGGAAAAGAGCCATTTGGATGTAGCCTCGGCGGAGAGCTGTAGAGAATACTATATGGGGGAAGGTGGTGGCTTCCCCCGAGTCCGGGCCGTGGTGAGTCAAGTAGTCCAAAGTGCCCGTGGCTTGTTTCAACACCTAAGGGTGTTCTCGAATGCTAACTAACCCTCTTGTGGTTGGTTTTGGATGTAGAATTCAAGCTTGATCTTCTAGCCCATCTTTCTAGTCTATTCCTGGGACTTCTAGCACGCCCTTCTACCCCTCTTTAGTGTTGGAAGTCGGGAGCGCCCCTCAAGACCCCACTTTCCGCAATTCAACATAGTTGGACCCTCAAGTGGGTTCAACAAGGGACTTGCGAGTGCGTCAGTTGCAACATGCCACAATCAATTTATCTTAACCTTTGGTACTACCTCTCCTACATGCACAATTTGCGCACCGCATTATATAATATTTGTTCTTGTTGTTCTAATAATTGTTCTTCCCAATCATATTCATTGTCCAAGTTCTTAGGTCATAGATATGATTTTATATTAACATGTTTAATGGTGCTAACTTTAACTGTTCTTCCTTTTGAAATAATTGTAAAGGTATTGCCACCCCAATTATGGTGAACCTTAATTTGTTTCAACCATGGTCTTCCAATAAGCATGAAAGACATTTTAATTCCATTTTCCATATTCAACACAATAATTGAATTTTTATAAACGCAACTTGCCAAAGTCAATTATCAAGTTCCAAATCAAAACAATTAGATGCACCTTTTATTGACAAACCATTTTTACTACAAAAGGAGCTAGTTGAGGTCTTTTGAACTTAAGTTTCTTCTTTAAAACTCTTTGAGATTATGTTCACACTAGATTTTCGATCCAATAACACATCCTCCAAACTTTCCAACTCAAACTTGAACTATTAACATAACTTCATCAAAATCTTCAATTTTTGTTATGGTGACTTTACACACATTTGCAATTAATGTTCCCTTTATCTTCAATACTATCTTCTATATAACCTCATTAATCAAATTTTCACTTCCTATCATAACCACTTTTCTTATTGTATTGTTTCTTACTTTCGTATCCACTTCTTTTGTCAATTTTTCATCATTCCTTGACATGTCAACTTTTGCCATTTTGACATGTTTAATCAACTCATTCTCCTTCATGGTCATTTCAATTCACCCATTGTAACCACTTTGCATATTGATTCCTATAGTCATTTCCAATGGTATTTCCCCTTGACTTAACCAATTCCATGTCTACTGAATTTTGTATCTCCAATGGTCTATTTTCAAACTCTTGAAGTTTTTGTATTCTTTGACTACACCTTGATGAACATTTTTTTTTTCCCATTTGGTTTGTCATTCTCTTGTAGGACTAAGCTCCCTTTCTTGAGTTTCTTCTTCTTTTGACATCCTAGCCCTCTAACCTCTTGTACGTCACACAAACATCAATTGTTGGTTGATCCCAATTAACTATAATTATATTAATTCCAACTTTTAGTTTGAAATTATTATATTCTTCTCCCATCACTTTTTTCCACACAAAACAATCATTTTAAACATGTATTGCTTTATGAAAACATAAACATCTTATGTCATTTTGTAAAAATCCATTATTATGATTATAACCACATTGGTTATATCAATTAGTTTGATTTTGTTATCCATTACAATTACCACACCAATTTTGACCATTTGGTCTTGACTTATATGATTGATTATATTAAATCAATTTTGATTGTTTGATACATCATAATTTGGTTGTTTATGTTCTTGAATAATTGGTGTTTTAGCATCCACTATCTTGCTTGGATAGTTAACAATATTGTTGTGATCATTGTTCTTACAAATTCGACAATTTAATAGTTTATAATCTTTTGTGTAATACCCTTCATTATAACAATTATAACAATATATTCAATTTTGATATGTGTCAAAAGGTACTTTCATTTCTTTCTTTTTGGGTTTTTAATGTTCTTCCTCTTCATCAAAATCATATGATTTTTCAACATTAAAATCTTGATGATATCTAGCCATATTCTTCCTTTTTACTAACATATCCTTTCCTACCAATATTGTTAAATTTACCACTTGTGTTAAAGTTCTTGCCATGGCATATTAATAATAGTAATCTTTACTTTGGTCCTTAGATTTTCTTTAAAAGCTTTTTTGAAATATATATCATTTGGTTGTTGTGGAATGAATACATAAAGTTGTAAAAACTTATTGTATTAATCTTCCTTCGATTCATTTTTTTTCACTTTGCATATCACAAAGCTATAATTACTTGTCCTTCACTTTGAATTTCACTAAATCTAATTATAAAAGTTCATTGCACCTCATTTCGAGTTGTTGCTAGATGTGATGTCTCATATTTGAAAAACCAATACACAATTCTTCCCCTTTAAAAGTTTGGAAAATATTACAACCTATGATCTTTTGCATCTTCACCATTTGTTACACATATTTAAGTTAATTGACATATATGTAATACGTGACCATCGTTACATGATATTTAAGTAATTGAATGTGCAACACATTAGTAGTTGGTAAAGTCATAAGGGACAAAACATTCATTTTAGTGTTGTCAACAAAGTTGGTGTAATCAATATTGCTTGCACAGTTGAAGGAATAATCGATTTGGTTTGAAAGGTTGTTTGAAAAAATAACCCAAATAATTTACGCTCCATTGATTCATTACTAACATTACTATTTTAAACTTCTAATGTTTATTTATCATTAACTTCTACTATTGTAAGAAGTGACCATCCTTCTTTTGTTACCCATTCAAGTGACCCAAAAGCATTAACTATAGGTTATGATATTGTCAAACCAAAGATATCATTTGTTATTAACTATTTTTCATTTTTCACATTTGGTGAATTGATTGTCTTGCTTCTTCGCTTAGTGATAAAGATGTTTCTTCAACAATTATATGCGTTACTAATATTATAGTCTTTTTTAACAAAGGTTCAAATATTTGATATCTTGATGATGGACTAAAAATGATTTTCAATCATTTCCATCTACTAGGATTTTCAGCTTGTTATGATGAAGTAATTGCTTCTTTCACTTCCTCTCAATTTTGTTCATGATTTTGTCTTTTTTAGTCTTGTGATCTATTTTGTTGTTTTCAATCTCTACTTCTATTCATCATAGGTTTTTAACAAACAAAATTGATTATTTTTTACAAGCATTTTCTTTTAATTTTTTCAATCATAATTTTTCATAGAGATCTAGTATGGATAATAATGACCAAAATTCTTTTGACATTACATCTTCAAAACAATAATCCTCATTCCCTTTCAATCTTGTTACATAATCAAACCTTGTAAAATTTGAAGTCCAAAGCAAATCACATGACATCCATTTTTCTACCAAAACACTGATATTTGGTTTAGCAAACTTTTGTCTATAAACAAATGTTATGCTATAATGATTTGTAATCATTTTCTTAATTGATATCAATGTAAGCAAGGAAACCATTGTCAACAACCATCTTTTATATTTGGTTAACATCGTAATATCAATTACCAATGTTCTATGTTGAACACACCACATTTTAATACCTCCATATAATTTATTTAATATCAACTCTTGTATTTTTATTTATTATTGCTTTGTATTTATCAACAAAACAATTCCACATTGTGTGTTCTAATGTTTTTTTTGAGTGTATATAAGTAATCCACAAAAGACCAGCCATATTTATTATGTTCTCTCCATCTTTCTTTGCCTTCTTCTATTGTTATGACTTCCTTTAACAGCTCACTTTCTCTCCTAATGACAATCATAATCTACCAACATTCATTCCATCTGTGATAAACACTATTATAATAATCAAACAACATGATAAACTTAAACCATATCTTGCTCATAATAAATAAATAAATTTGAATAAGCAACCATTTCTTCAGCACCCAAAACAATCATTTAGTTAAACTCCATCACCCTTTTTTTCAAGTCTACAAACTCCCAATATGTCTAGGAAGAACAATGAAAAGTACATGAATTAATCAGAATCTCAAGTTTAATTCATCTACTCCAATATTACCTTCTTCAGTTTCCATTTATGAATTTATTCATAAATTATGTGATGAACCCTTAAAATTGATTTATAACAAATTCAACATTCCAATTCCCACAAGTTTGTCCATATTGAGAAATTCACATCCTAGCATGGTCACCAAATGGTAGTGATACATTTCTTAAATTTTAAATTGTTGCTTGTTAATTCATGCCCGCTCCTGGGTTCTTATTCTATTACATTAGAAATGAATACCACACAAATATTACAACTTGCATTTATTCTGAAACAAAATTACAATTCCTAATGCATACAATTGTGGAAACAAGAGATAAGAAATGCTCATCTCTTCCAGCTTTCATTAAAGGTCTATTGAGTATTTCATGTATTCTGCTCTCCTCACAAGATTCACTAGAAATACTCTTCCCTTGCACTCACAATGCACTCTGCTGCTAAGCCAGTACATCATATACTGGTGATTCCTCAAACATTTGCCCAATACAAGGGCTTTGCATATATTGATCTGGAATGGAGACAATCGACATAGTACAATTGAAAGAGTCCAGATTCCAAGTCCTAACTAGGGAAACCATTTTGAACATAAATGCAGACCACTTATTTCTGTTTAATGTAACAAATGCTGCTTAGCCACAACTTGGGCCCCATCAACTGCCAGACCTTTCACAACCTACAATAACTTAGCTTATCTGCTATATGATTTGGTTACAAATCAATGCCTGATGGGCGTATATTCCTTGTAGAGGAACTGAGAGAGGTGCATCATCCAACTTTTTACAGAAGCTTTTTCTTCTCGAAAAAGGTTTTGAGGTGCCACAACTGCCAGCCTGCCACCGCAAGGCAGACCAGGAGTGACATGATACCAAACCATGCCACCCTTGAGTTTGTAAGCTCATTCAAGTCACGCATTTCTGCCTCCCTGGAGACAATCCAAAACCAGATACAAATTTTACCTTATTCACATTCATATAATGACATCCATCAAAAGCTCCTTTCACCTTTCTGGGTCATGCAAATTGTAAGACAACCAATAGGCCCGATATGGCTACTGCCTCCTTTCCTCCTTTTGCAGGTGGCCACTTTTTATCTGTCATACAACATGGCAATGCAGTTGCCCATCCCTACCTGAAGCTTTGAACCCCAGGCTCCCACATGGCCTTTTCAGCACCTGGCTGACCTTCGACCCCCAACACTCACTGGATGGGCTATAGTAGGTGACATCTAGCATGGCCTAGTGGCAAATTGAACCCGCAACCACTGGCAAGGTGGCCATGAGTTGCAACAAAATGAGCTATTGGCTTGATGCTGCTACAAGAGCATAAATAAACACCCTAACAGGATACTTAGAGAAACCATTAAAGTAAAAAAGTTAATCAATGGGAATCTTGTACTGTTCTACCTGTCTCTCAAGTAGAGCAACTCATGGTGTACTGACTCCACGGCATCCTCCAACTTCCTCAGCTCAAGCTCCATTCCCTGCTCTCAATATGGACACACCCCTGACAGCTGCATGTGAGGTGACATGATTGAGCAGGAACAGAGATGTCCTAGGTTGCTCCTTCTGACTTTCCAAACCCAAAAAGCACAATAGAAGCTGCCATGCCAAACATGAAAACTAGAATATTGAGGTGACTGCAAAAAAAAGTTGCAAGTCCAGAATTGGAGACTGGACCTCTAGCTTGTCTTTCTTGGCAATGGATGCCCAGTCTTTTGCACTGACGCCTGTCTTCCAATCGAGTGCAAGATTGACATTGACATTGGGGGGTGCATTCTGCAACCAGAAGCAGGCCATGTAATTGCCTGACTCCTTTGATGTGAATGCAAATTGTCCCGATTGCACATTCTCTTGATGATACAACTGGTTCCCATAAGGCGAAGTCACCTACAAATGTGAAATCCATTCAGTCAAAACAGCCAAATTCAGCCTCCTATGTTAGAAAGGTTACAACACCAATGGCCATGCTCATACCCTATCAGTAGACACTGTCAGCTACATGTTTAAAACCCAGGACTTTCTTTTAGGGTTACACGTAACAACAAACCCCTAAAAAAATTTTGGAAAAAAAAAAAACTCAACGAGCTATGCCAAAATCAAATCAAAGATCCTTCAGGACACGCATCTGTTATATTTCCTCTCTAAGCTAGACAAACGGATTGGATTTCTGCAAACAAAGGACTCAAAGGGAGAGGGAGAGAGATGCAAACCTTTGCTGTGACACTAAGGTTGTCGGAGGAAGTGAAGACGATTTTGTAGTCAACGACGGCTAGCACATCCCTCTGAATTTCTTCAGTGACGCACTTGGTGGTCCTGCTGCTCACTTCGAACTGCACTCCGTCCACCCTATGCCAGGTTTGCAAACATAGCAGCAGAAGAAGAATTGCACATAGCAAAAGCTTAGGATCCATGACCATTATGGTAAAGCTCAAAAAACGACGACGATCTGACAACGATCTGGCGCAAAAAACACTCGTGACGCGGAGGCACAATTAGGGTTTTCACAATTAGGGTTTGTGAAATTAGGGCTCCCCAGTTAGGGTTTGTCTTTGAAGACGATCCTTTCCAGCGCATTTACGCACAACTAGGCATTTGAAGGTACGATTAAGGTTTTCTCAATTAGGGTTTGCCCAATGAAGGTTCGGTTTTAAGAAAATCCTTTCTAGCACATTTATGCACAATTAGGCGTTTGAAGGTACGTTTAGGGTTTGCCCAATTAAGGTTTGTCTTTGAAGACCAGCTTTTCCAACACATTTATGCACAATTAAGCAATTTGAAAGTACGATTAGGGTTTTCACAATTAGGGTGTTCCTAATTAAGGTTTGTTTTTGAAGACCATTCTTTCCAACACACTTAACAACAAGTAAACAACGTGAAGGACAATTAGAGTTTGCACAATTAGGGTTTTTTAGGTTAAGGTTTAAAATTTAAAAAAGCAAATCCTTTCCATTGCATTTATGCACAATTAAGGTTTCAAAAATCCTTTCCATCATATTTATGCACAATTAGGCATTTGAAAATACATTTAAGGTTTGCACAATTGGAGTTTACCCAATTAGGGTTTGTATTTTAATACGATCTTTTTCAACACATTTAAATGAAGTCATTGAAATCATGTAAATTTTTAAGATGCAATCACACCTAATGTTAAATCAATGTTAAGTTAATGTGAAGAGATGTCTTGTTTATGTTGGATTAAGACCAACAATGTTACTTAACATCAGATCCTAAGTGGAATCCTACATGGCACACAATATTCAATGGGTGTTAAGTTGATGTTAGGTTAGTGTTATCTTAACATCAAATCATGAAAAAACATAGATATTGGAATTAAAACACAATGTTAGCTAGTAGCCCATAAAACAAAGCTTTAACTCAATGTTAAGTTAACAACATGATTCCCTTAAATTTTCCTTTCATTCCTTTTCCTATTCTCCCTCCATGTTCCCCTTCACTTTCATCTTCCCCTCCCTCCCACTATCTTTTTCTTTGTGTTCTACCATTATTGCTCAAGAAATAGTAACCTCAAAAAAACATTAAACTTTCTTGTTCAAGATTGCTCCAAAATAGCAATAGCTTCTTCATCAACCACCATGGAGATTTTTGGAACAAATTTTTCCAATCATGATGATAAGCAAAACGAAAAATGTAGGTAGCTTTAAATCCAAAACCCACATTTGATTATGCTTGCTTGCATTTGTCTTGCTATGAATTTTGTTGTAATAACACCATCTATCTTAATAACATAACTCTTGGATAGGAAAATCTTGAATAACATAAACCTTACACAATAGAATTCTTGAATGGCATAAATCTTGAATAGAAGAAATCTTGGACAACTTTGAATATTCTATTTGTCTTGAACAATAGAATTTGGTCAACAAATTCTTGAATATAAACATCTGTAAAAACATTTCAAACACAAACATAACTTAGAAATGATCTTTGATTAGAATTTATTGCAATCCAATGCACAACACCATGAAATCATGACACTTTTGACTTGAAACCAACAACAAACACAATTATTTGTGGGTGCGAAAATGAGGATTTGTTTGTTCTGTGGT